>Ga0207698_10002092_pt1 | contig 11778 bp, 8 predicted proteins | sample KBSCornC22_FD_184298 | JGI IMG/M metagenome (GOLD analysis project Ga0207698, IMG submission 184298) | Corn rhizosphere microbial communities from Kellogg Biological Station, Michigan, USA - KBS Corn C2-2 (SPAdes) (version 2) | ecosystem: Host-associated > Plants > Roots > Rhizosphere > Soil ...
ACAGCGAGCAGGGCGAGCGCGTCGTCGACCTGCGCCGCGAGCCTTAGGGGCCCCGCCCGCGCGGCGACGGCACCAGCCCTCCTGCCCGGGCTTCAGCGAACCGCGGCGACGGTCTTGCCGCGGGCTGGCTGCGCCGACGGCGCGGGCAGCTTGGCGAGCGCCGCGCCGGCGCTGCCTTCGACCGGCAGGTGCTTCTCGCGCCACTCCGGCATGCCGCCACGGAACCAGTAGATCTTGGTGTAGCCCTCGGCCAGCGCCGCGCGCGACGCCTTGTACGACTTCCAGCATTCCGGACCGTTGCACAGGAAGACGACCGGCTTGTCCTTCGGAATCGTCTTGAGGGCGGCGAAGTCGTCCTTCTTGGCGTCGAAGTCGATCTCCTTGAGGCTCTTCTCGAGGTAGGACGCGAGCACGGCGCCGCGGATGTGCTCGTTGTCGAATTCCTTCTGCGAGCGCGTGTCGACGATGATCACGCCCTGCTTGCTCAGCTCGGCGACCTGCTCGGCGCTGACGCGGGTGATGCCGTTCACCGCCTCCGGCGTGGCGATGCCGAGCGAGGCCACGTAGGTGAACTGCCGCCCTGCGTCGGCCGTTGCCATGCGGAACCGGCCGACGCCCGGGATGGCGCCGTCGGGCGAATTCACCCAGTCGGCGAGACGGCCGCATTCGCTGGCGCAGAAGTCCTTGCGCACGACCATGTTCATGCCGCCCGGCACGGGCCGCGTCGTCTTGAGGATGCGCGCCTGGCCGGGATGCTGGGTGATCCACTCCTTGGCCTGCGTCTCGTCGGCGACCGTGACGTCGGCCATGTCGAACGACAGCGCGACCAGACCGCCGCCGCTCGTGTTGCCATAGGTGACCTTCGAGAACTGGCCCAGCTTCAGGCCCGACTCGGTCAGCAGGCCCTTGGCCATGTAGCTGCGCAGCGAGTCCTGCTGCGGCAGGTAGAGGCGCTTGCCGACCAGCTTCTCGACCTTGTCGATGTCGTTTCGCGCGACCAGTGCGTAGGTCTGCTCCTGGCCGCTCGTCGCGAGCAGCTGGTAGGCGTGCAGGACCGCGGAGGCAGTGACGTGCGCCGGCGCAATGATGATCTCGTTCTCGACCGTGCGGCTGGCGCGCATCACGTCGGCCATGGTCGACGTCTGGGTGATGGTCGTGCGCGAGCCGGTCGCGCGCGTCAGCGACTGCGCCGGCGCGAGCGACGCGCTCAACAGCACGTCGCCGCTCGCGTCGGCGGGGTCGACGCCGAGCAGGACGCGGATCTCGGCCGCGCCGGCGCTGCCGGCGCCGAGCCCCATCATCACTGCTAGCGCAAGAGCGGCGGCGCGCGCGGGCTTGGAAGAAGACGTCATCGAAGTGCTCCCTACAGCGTCGGACGAGACGCGACAAACTTCCGAAGCTTAAGGCGGCGGCCGGGGTGGATCGGCGAAACGCAAGTGCCGAGCGGAAATTAGTTCACGGGTAGTGCCACCGCGCCACAGTCTGCCGGCGTTGCAGCCGAGAAAAAGCCCGGCGCGCTGCGAAGCAGCGGCCGGGCGCCGAGTTGGAACGAATCGCTACGTCAGCCGAGCTTGACGGGCACGAAGATCTTTTCGCCTTCGCGCTGGACGAGCAGCGCGACGCTCTTCGGCTTGCCCTCCATGACGCTCTTGATCTGATCGATCGACTGCACCGTCTTGCCGTTGATCGCCAGCAGCACGTCGCCGGCGACGATGCCGGCGCGCTCGGCGGCGCCGTCGACGTCCTCGACGACGAGGCCGGCGTCGATCTTCGCCTCGCGCTTCTCGTCGCGCGTGAGCGGCCTGAGCGTCAGGCCGAGCGCGCCGTGCTCGCCGCTCACGCCCGCGTCGGCGACCTGCTTGGCGTCCTTCTCGGTGCCGCCGAGCTTGGCCTCGATCGTGTGCTCGGTGCGGTCGCGCCAGACCTTCAGCTTGACGCGCTCGCCCGGCGCCGACATGCCGATCAGGCTCGACAGCGAACCCGAGCGATGCACCGGCTCGCCGTTGACCTCGGTGATCACGTCACCCGACTTCAGCCCCGCCGCCGCGGCCGCGCTGTCGGGCGCGACGTTCGAGACGAGCGCGCCGTCGACGCGCTTGAGGCCGAACGAATCGGCGAGCGACTGGTTCAGGTCCTGTACCGTCACGCCGAGGCGGCCGTGCTGCGCCTTGCCCGTGGCGACGATCTGGTCCTTGATCTTGAGCGCGACGTTGATCGGGATCGCGAACGAGACGCCCTGGAAGCCGCCGCTGCGCGAGTAGATCTGCGAGTTGATGCCGACCACCGAGCCGCTGCCGTCGAAGAGCGGGCCGCCCGAGTTGCCGGGGTTGACGGCCGCGTCGGTCTGGATGAACGGAACGACCGCGTCGCCGGGCAGCGAGCGACCCTTGGCACTGACGATGCCCGACGTCGCCGTCTGCTCGAGACCGTACGGGGCGCCGATCGCGAGCACCGGATCGCCGACCTCGAGGCTCTTCGGGTCGCCGAGGCGAACCACCGGGAGGTCCTTCGCGTCAATGCGCAGGACGGCGATGTCGGTCGCGGTGTCGATGCCCAGCACCTTGGCGTTGAACTCGCGCCGGTCGCTCAGCTTGACCGTCACGTCCTTCGCGTCACGAACGACGTGAGCGTTGGTGAGGATCAGGCCGTCCGAGCTGATGATGAAGCCCGAGCCCATGCCCTTGAACGGCGTGGACGGGCTCTGGCGGCCGTGCTGGCCGAGGCCGGGCACGCCCTTGAAGAACTTGAAGAACGGATCGTCCTCGATGCCGGGCGGCAGGCCGTTGTCCTCGAGAGACGCCTTGCGCGTGCCTTCGACGGTGACGCCGACGACCGCGGGCGCCGACTGCTTGACGATGGCGCGGTAGTTCGGCACCTGGCCGACGGACGTGCTGAGCGGCGCGGCCGGGACGACGCGATCGGCCGGCGCCGCTTGCGGCACCGCCTGGGCGACGACGGCGGGCTGCTCGTCCTTCTTGAACCAGTGCGGGAGATCGAACGCACCGGCGGTGCCGATCACGGTCACGCCGGCGCCGAGGAGGGCTGCGCTCAGGGGATTGAGTTTCATGGGTGGACTCCTTCAACGGACGCGGAACCTCCGCGAGTCCACCGAAGATAGGGCCGCCCGGTTAGGCCTCAATGAGCGCTCGGTGAAGCGAGGGTTAAGGCGGCGGCGCCGGTGTCGGTAGGAAGCGCAGCGTCGCGCGCAGGCCACCGGCGGGCGAGTCGGCGAGCTCGAGCGTCGCGCCGTGACGCTCGGCGACGCTGCGAACGATCGCCAGGCCGAGGCCGCTGCCCTCCTCGTCGGCAGCGGCGCGGCGATAGAAGCGGTCGAACACTCGATCGCGATCGGCCGGCGCAATGCCCGGCCCGGCGTCGTCGACGCGCAGCAACGCCGCGCCGTCGCTCTCGTGCCCGACCCAGACGTCGATGCGCGAGCCCGGCGGCGAATAGCGGACCGCGTTGTCGACCAGGTTGCGGAGCGCGGCGGTGAGTGCGCTTCGCTCGCCGGCGACGACGACCGGCGACTCCGCCTCGAGGACCAGCTCGCTGCCGCGGTCGTGGGCGAACGCGTGCATCGCCGCGAGCACTTCGCGCGCGAGCTCGCCGAGCTCGACCGGCTCCGCAGCCGCCGGCGCCGCGCCGGGCTCGCTGCGCGCCAGCGTCAGCAGCTGCTCGACAAGCCGGGCAGCGCGGTCGATGCCGGCGGCGACGCTTTCGATCGCCGCCGCGCGCGTCGGCTCGTCGCCCGCCTGGCGCAGAAGGCGCAGCTGCAGCTTGAGCGCGGTCAGCGGCGAGCGCAGCTCGTGCGCTGCATCGGCCACGAACGCGCGCTGGCTGTCGAGCGAGCTGCGCAGGCGATCGAGCAAGGCGTTGAGCGCGCTCGCCAGCGGTGCGACCTCGTCGGGCAGGCCGCCCGTCGGCACCGGCGCGAGCGAGCGCGCGTCGCGCGAGCGCACCTCGCGCGCGAGGCGATCGAGCGGCGCCAGGTTCTGCGCCGCGAGCCACCAGATGGCGAGCGCCGCCAGCGGCGTCATCAGGAGCAGCGGCAGGACGCTGCGCCAGGCGGCGTGGGCGGCGAGCCGCTGGCGGATCTCGACCGGCTGGGCGACCTGGATGACGCGCTCGCGCGTCGCCACGCTGTAAGTGCGCCAGGCACGGCCGTCGACGTTGAGCGTGTGCAGGCCGAGCAGCGCGCGCGCCGGCAGCGACGCGTGCGCACGCGACGCGTAGATCGTGCGGCCGTCGATGGTCCAGATCTGGATCACGAAGTCGAGCTGCTCGTCGGCCAGGGGTCCGACCTGCTCCGAGGCGACCTCGCCCTGGTCGCGCAGCGACAGCGCCATCTGCTGCAGCTGGTAGTCGAAGATCGCCTCGCTCTCGCCGAGGACGTTGCGGTACGTGATCGCCGCCATCGCCGCGGCGACGAGCACGAGCAGCGCCACGAGCGACACCAGCAGGCGCAGCCGGATCGAGCTCATGCGCCGGCGCCTGGCGCGGTGGCGTCGATGAAATAGCCGACGCCGCGCACGTTGCGGATGAAGTCGGCGCCGAGCTTCTTCCTCAGCTGGTGGATGTAGACCGAGACGGCGTTGCTCTCGATCTCCTCGCCCCAGCCGTAGAGCCGGTCCTCGAGCTGCGAGCGCGACAGCACCGCGCCGGGGCGCGCCATCAGCGCCTCGAGGACCGCGAACTCGCGCGCCGACAGCAGCACGGGCGCACCGTTCAGGGTGACGCGGCGATGCGCCGGATCGAGCGTGACGCCGCCTTGCGTCAGCACCGGCTCGGCGCGGCCGGCATGGCGACGCAGGACGGCGCGGATGCGGGCGTTGAGCTCGTCGAACTCGAACGGCTTGACGAGGTAGTCGTCGGCGCCGGCATCGAGGCCGGCGACGCGGTCGCCGCGCGCGTCGCGCGCCGTCAGCACGATCACCGGCGTCGCGTCGCGGCGCGAGCGCAGCGCCTGCAGCACCGCGAGGCCGTCGGCCGGCCCGGCGCCGCCGGCGCCGCGCGGAAGCCCGAGATCGAGAAGGACGAGATCGAAGCGCTCGCTCGCCAGCGTGCCGTCGGCGGCGGCCGCATCGCGCACCCAGTCGACGGCGTAGCCCTCCAGGCGCAACGTCCGTTGCAGGCTTTCGCCGATCATGCGATCGTCTTCGACGAGGAGGAGTCGCATAGCGCGGGAAGGATAGCGGCAGCTCCCGGGCCGGCCGACCACCACGGACAATCACCGCATGCGCGATCAGCTCCGCGTCACCCTGCTCTCGTTTCGCGACCTCGTCGCGACCGCGATCCCCTTCATCCTCCTCGCCGTCGGACTGCTCGCGCTCGCCTACTGGCTGCTCGATCCGGCGCCGCCGCGCCAGGTCGTCCTCGCCACCGGTCAGGACCAGGGCGCGTACGCCGAGTTCGGCAAGCGCTACGCACAGATCCTCAGGGAGAACGGCGTCGAGGTGCGCCTCCGCAAGACCGCGGGCGCGGCCGAGAACATCGCCCTGCTGCGCCAGCCCGGCGGCGACGTCGACATCGCGTTCGTCCAGGGCGGCGCCGAGGACGACCGGCCGCTGGCGCGCGCAGACGGCGACAGCGAGGACGACGGCCTGGTGTCGCTCGGCAGCCTGTTCTACGAGCCGGTCTGGCTGTTCTACCGCGGCGATGCGGCCGAGCGGCTGCTCAAGGCGCCCGAGCTCACGAGCCTCGCGCAGCTCGCGGGCTGGCGCGTCAACATCGGCGAGCCGGGCAGCGGCGTTCCCAACCTCATGCGCCGGCTGGTCGAGGCGAACGGCATGGACCCGGCCGCGATCACGCTGGTCCGCGAGCCGCAGACGCCGGCGGTGGTCGGCTTGCTCGACGGCAGCATCGATGCGATCGTCCTCGCTTCGGCGCCCGAGTCGCTGATGGTCAGGATGCTGCTCGCGACGCCGGGCGTCCGCCTCTTCGACTTCGCCCAGGCCGAGGCGTACGCGCGGCGCTTTCCCTGGCTGAGCCCGGTGACGCTGCCGCGCGGCGTCGTCGACCTCGCCCGCGACATTCCACCCGCCGATGTCCGCCTGGTCGCGCCGACGGCGACGCTGGTGGCGAGGAAGGAGACGCATCCGGCGCTGATCCAGCTGTTCGTCCAGGCGGCGCAGCAGGTGCACGGCGGCGCCGGCTGGTTCCGCAAGAAGGGCGACTTCCCGAACGCCAACAACACCGAGCGGCCGCTCGCCGGTGAAGCGCAGCGGTTCTACGCGAACGGCCCGCCGGTGCTGCAGCGCTACCTGCCGTTCTGGCTCGCCAACCTCGTCGATCGCATGTGGCCGGTGCTGGTGACGATCGTCGCCGCGCTGATTCCGCTTTCGCGCATGCTGCCGCCGCTGTACACCTTTCGGGTCCGCTCGCGCATCTTCCGCTGGTACCGGCAGCTGCGCGAGGTCGAGAACGGGATCGGCAAGCGCCCGAACGACGAGCTGCTGCGCCAGCTCGCCGAGATCGAGCGCCGCGTCGAGCGAATCAACGTGCCGCTCAGCTACGCCGACGAGCTGTATTCCCTGCGCACGCACATCCACATGGTCGCGGAGCGGCTCGTCGATCCGGCGCCCGTGCTGGCGAGCGCCGAATGAGCGCGGCGCCGCGGCCGCGCGTCCTGATCGTCGGCTGCGGCTTCGGCGGCATCGAGGCGGTGCGAGCGCTCTCGAAGGCGCCGGTCGAGATCACGCTCGTCGATCGCACCAACCACCACCTGTTCCAGCCGCTTCTCTACCAGGTCGCGACGGCGGGCCTGAGCGCGCCGGCGGTGAGCGCGCCGATTCGGCACGCGCTCAGGCGCGAGATGGAGCGCGGCAACCTGACCATCCTCAAGGCGGAGGTCACGGCCATCGACGTCGCCGCGCGAACCGTGTCGCTCGACGGCGGCGAGCGGATCGGCTGGGATCACCTCATCGTCGCCGCCGGCGCGACGCACGGCTACTTCGGCCACGACGAGTGGGAGCGCCACGCGCCCGGCCTGAAGACGCTCGCCGACGCGTTCGACATCCGCGCCCGCGTCATCGGCGCGTTCGAGAGCGCGGAACGCGCGACCGTCGCCGCAGAGCGCGACGCCTGGCTCACCTTCGTCGTCATCGGCGGCGGCCCGACCGGCGTCGAGATGGCGGGAACGCTGAGCGAGATCGCGCAGCACACGCTCGCGCGCGAGTTCCGCCGCATCGACCCCAGGCGGGCGCGGGTCATCCTGCTCGAGGGCTCGGCCCGCATCCTCGGCACGTTCGTCGCGAAGCAGTCGGAGCGCGCGCGCGCCCAGCTGGTGCGCCTCGGCGTCGACGTGCGGACCGACTCCAAGGTCACCGGGATCGACGCCGAAGGCGTCACCTGCGACAGCGCCAAGAGGGGCAGCGAGCGGATCGCGGCGCGCACCGTCGTCTGGGCCGCCGGCGTCGCCGGCTCGCCGCTCGGCGCCGAGCTCGCGCGCGGCACAGGTGCAGCGCTCGACCGCGCCGGCCGCGTCGTCGTCGAACCCGACCTCAGCCTTCCCGGTCATCCGGAGATCGCGGTGATCGGCGACCTCGCCGCGGCCCTCAGCCATGGCCCGCACGGGACGACGCCGGTGCCCGGCGTGAGCCCCGCCGCCAAGCAGATGGGGCGCACGGCGGCGGCCAACGTCGTGCGCCGGATCCGCGGCCAATCGACGCTCGCCTTCCGCTACCGCGACTACGGCAACCTCGCGACCGTCGGCCGCAAGGCGGCGGTCGTCGAGCTGGCGGTGCCGGTCATCGGCACGATCCGATTCAGCGGCCTCGCCGCATGGCTGTTCTGGCTGTTCGCCCACATCTACTTCCTGATCGGCTTTCGCAACCGGCTGATGGTGATGACCGACTGGGCCTGGGCGTACTTCACGTACCAGCGCGGCGCGCGCGTCGTCGCCGAGCCGGCGTCAACGCCGGCAGCGCCGCCGCGCTCCTAAACTCCGCGACTGAGCACGAAAGGCATCGCATGGACACGCGCACTTCGCCGGCCCGGCTTCGCATCGAGCAGATCCAGGACGCGCTGCGCGCGGCCGGCTGCGCCGCCGTCGTCGTTCCGTCGAGCGACCCGCACCTCTCCGAGTACCTGCCCGAGCGCTGGCAGGCGCGCCAGTGGGCCTCGGGGTTCACCGGCTCGATGGCGACGCTGGTTGTCACGACCGAGCGCGCCGCGCTGTTCGCCGACAGCCGCTACTGGGTCCAGGCCGAGAGCCAGCTCGCCGGCAGCGGCATCGAGCTCGTCCGCATCCCGACGCCGCTGGGAGCCCAGCATGTCGACTGGCTGTGCGCGAACGTCGGGCGCGGGACGACGGTCGCCGTCGACGGCAACGTCATCGGCCTCGCGGCGGCGCGCCAGCTGCGCGACACGCTCGCCAGGTGCGACATCACGCTGCGCAGCGATCTCGACGTCGTCGCCGCCGCCTGGCCCGACCGGCCGACGATGCCCGCCGCGAAGGTGTACGAGCACACCGGCGACGAGGCGCCGCACGCGCGCGTCGGCAAGCTGGCGCAAGTGCGCGCGGCGATGCGCGACGCCGGCGCGACGCATCACCTGATCTCGACCGTCGACGACATCGCCTGGCTGTTGAACCTGCGCGGCGCCGACGTCGGCTACAACCCGGTCTTCCTGGCCCACCTGCTGCTCGACGCGAGCGCGGCGACGCTCTACGTCGGCGCCGGCAAGATCGACGCCGCGCTCGCCGCGGCGCTCGCCGCCGACGGCGTCCGGGTCGCGCCCTACGACGATGTCGCCGGCGCGCTGGCGGCGCTGCCGGCAGCCGCGCGGCTTCTCGTCGATCCGCGCCGGACGACGCTCGGCCTGGTCGAGCGCAGCCGCGCAACGCGCATCGAGGCGATCAATCCGAGCACGCTCGCCAAGAGCCGAAAGACCGACGCCGAGGCCGCCAACGTGCGCCGCGCCATGATCGAGGACGGCGTCGCGATGTGCGAGTTCTACGCATGGTTCGAGGCGCAGCTGTCGGACCCGTCGCGGCGCACGCCGATCACCGAGCTGACGATCGACGAGAAGCTCGCCGAGGCGCGCGCGCGCCGACCGGGGTACGTCGGGCCGAGCTTCGCGACGATCGCCGCGTTCAACGCCAACGGCGCGATGCCGCACTACCGGGCAACGCCGGCGTCGCACGCAACGATCGAAGGCGACGGCCTGCTCCTGATCGATTCCGGCGCGCAGTACCGAGGCGGCACCACCGACATCACGCGCATGTGGCCGATCGGCCGGATCAGCGAGGCGCAGCGGCACGACGTGACGACGGTCCTGCGCGGCACGATGGCACTGAGTCGGACTCGCTTCCCGCGCGGCACGCCGGGGCCGATGCTCGATGCGATCGCGCGCGCGCCGCTCTGGGCGCAGGGCCTCGACTACGGCCACGGCACCGGCCACGGTGTCGGCTATTTCCTCAACGTCCACGAGGGCCCGCAGACGATCTCGCGCGCGGTCGCGGAGCCGGCGATGGCGATGCAGCCGGGGATGATCACGAGCATCGAGCCGGGCGTCTACCGGCCGGGCCAGTGGGGCGTGCGGGTCGAGAACCTCGTCCTCAACGTACCCGCGCCCCAGCTCGGCAGCGAGTTCGGCGAGTTCCTCGAATTCGAGACGCTGACGCTGTGCCCGATCGACACGCGCTGCATCGACGCATCGCTGCTGCGCGCCGACGAGGTCGCCTGGCTCAACGGCTATCACGCGATGGTCGCCGAGCGCCTGGCGCCGCGCCTCGACGGTGCGGCGCTGGCCTGGCTGCGCCTGCGCACCGCGCCGATCTGACGTCAGGCGTTGGGGCGGCGCCGCCAGCGCCCGGTTCATCGCGCATCGGCGCGGTTCGTCGGCCGACTCGCGGCCTTCGTCGCAACGCGCTTCCAGCGCGGCGATCGCGTCCCTAGAGTGCGCTGCAACGAACCGCAGCCCATCCAGGAGCACGCCATGATCAGCCGCCTCACCGCTTGCGCCGCCCTCTTCGCCGTCCTCGCCACCGCCGGCCTCGGCTTCGCCGCAGAAGCGCAGCAGCGGCCGGTCACCAAGGCCGCTCCGACCGCATCGACGCCGTCGATCACGCTGCCGACCGTCGTCATCACCGGCAAGCGGATCTCGCGCGCCTGAGGGTCGGCCGCCACGCTGCCGGTCGGCGCCAGCGCCGCCAAAGCGTGCATTTTCAACGGCGCATGGCCACAGCGGCCGGCGCCCGCCCGGCAAGCCGATAGTCTGCCGCGGCGCCTGGCCCGAAATCTCGGCCGAAGGTGCTCAAGGTACCGCGCGCGGTACCGAAATGAACGAGTCGGTGCTCCCGCGGGGGCACCACTCGCCACCCTTGCGCACGAGCGGGCACAGCGCTTCATGAATTTCCTGGAAAGCAACCGGCTGCTGCCCTGCGTCGTCGGCCTCGCGATCAGCGCGGCGCTTCTGTGGCTCGCGGCCGAGATCTTCGCCGTGTCGCGCACGCGGATGCGCCCTACCGCCCTCCGGCTCAAGGCCTGCGCCGTGCTGCTCGGCGGCTTCGGCCTCTGGTGGCCCGGCCACTTCCTCGCGCCGCTCGATGCGGGCAACGTCCTCGGCATCCCGTTCCTCGCCGGCGGTCTCGCCTGGGGCCTCGCCGCGCTGGCCTTCATCACCGCCGTCGCAACCACGCGCAAGACGGTTCCGGCGTTCGCCGGCCTGGCGGTGATCACGCTGCTGGTCGCCTACGCGCACTCGGTGTTCGCGACGCCGGGGCTGTTCCGGGCGACTGTCGTCCTCGGCGCGTGGGGCCCGGGCATCGCGGTCTTCGTCCTGACCACGCTCCTGGTCGTGCTCGGCCTCGAGTTCAAGCCGAGCAAGAAGCTGCGGGCCACCCGCATGGGCAGCGCCCTGCTCTGCGCCGTGCTGCTGACGCTGGCGGCATCGGTGTCGGCGGAGACCGACCCGGCGACGGTGCCGGCTTGGGCCGAGGCCGTCCTCCTCGGCGCGCTGATCGGCATGGCGCTGGCGATGCTCGAGGCGCTGCACAGCGCCGGCACGCATGACGACGAACCGCCACGGCGCACGGTCAGCGCGGCGCCGACGGTCGACAGCCTGACGCAGCTGCCGACCCGCGTCTATTTCGAGGACCGCCTCGCCGCCGCGGCGACCAAGGCCGACGCCAACGCCAGCCGGCTCGCCCTGCTCTTCATCGACCTCGACGGCTTCAAGCCGGTCAACGACACCTACGGCCACTCGATCGGCGACATCGTCCTCGAGCAGGTCGGCCAGCGCCTGAAGGCGATGTCGCGCGGCAAGGACGTCGTCGCCCGCGTCGGCGGCGACGAGTTCCTGCTCCTGCTCAGCAACGTGACGACGCAGGAGGGCATCGCCCACGTCGCCGACCGCCTGATCCAGGGCCTCTCGCAGCCGTACCAGGCCGAGGGGCGCGAAGTGATGATCTCGTGCTCGGTCGGCATCGCCATCTATCCCGACGGCTGCAGCCACGCCAAGCTGATCGCGCGCGCCGACGCGGCGATGTACGCGTCGAAGCGATCGGGCGGCTCGAAGTTCTGCTTCTACTCGAGCGCGATGGACGCCGATGCCGAAGCCCAGTTCGAGCTCCTGCGCGACCTGCGCAAGGCCGTCGCCGCCAAGGAGTTCGAGCTCTTCTACCAGCCGAAGATCGACGCCAAGAGCGGCAAGGTCACCGCCGTCGAGGCGCTGCTGCGCTGGAAGCACCCGACCCGCGGCCTCCTCCTGCCGAGCACCTTCATCCCGATCGCCGAGCGCTTCGGCCTGATCGGCGCGATCGGCCACTGGGTCATCGAG
>Ga0207698_10002094_pt1 | contig 11774 bp, 8 predicted proteins | sample KBSCornC22_FD_184298 | JGI IMG/M metagenome (GOLD analysis project Ga0207698, IMG submission 184298) | Corn rhizosphere microbial communities from Kellogg Biological Station, Michigan, USA - KBS Corn C2-2 (SPAdes) (version 2) | ecosystem: Host-associated > Plants > Roots > Rhizosphere > Soil ...
CGATTCCGTTCTATCGCCGTGCTTCGGAACCACCGATTGGTGTCTCCGGCGCGGAACCCGGGCTGAAAGGCCAAGGGATCGGCTCCGTCGATGACGCGAATCAATGGATCGGGAGCACGGGAGCCCCGTCACGCGAGAGCGTGTCGGGGCTCTTTCTTTTGGCCAGTCCGCCGAGTCGCTCGAGTCGTCCACCGAACAACCCACCGATTCGCTCACAGATTTGTCGCCGGCCGACACGAATCTTCTGGACGGCACCGCCGCCGATGCTATGGTCGTCTCGTGCTTCGGGAGTCGAAAGACAAACGAAGCATGGAACCCCGGCAACTTCGGTTGCCGGGGTTTACTCGTTTGGGGCCTTGGCGATTGCGACCGCCTACAGGTCCTCCGGCTTCGCCTCGGCCAGCGTCAACCGCTTCGACCGATCCGGCAGCGGATATTTGTTGCCGTTCGCGCAGTTGAACAGCACCACCCGCTCGTCCTTTCCGACCAGCCCCTGCCCGACCGCTTTGCGCCACGCCGCGAGCACCGCGCCACCCTCGGGGCAGAACAGAAAGCCGTCGTCGCGCGCGGCGTCCTCGACCGCTTGCAGGATCGCCTCTTCCGAGACGGCGATCGCGGCGCCGCCACTCTCGCGCACCGCGCGCAGGATCAGGAAGTCGCCGACCGCCTTGGGCACACGGATTCCGGTCGCGACCGTGGCCGCATTCTCCCAGCGCTCCGCGAACTCGTCGCCATTCTCGAACGCGCGGACCATCGGCGCGCAGCCCTCGGCCTGGACCGCGTACATGCGCGGCCGCTTCGATCCGATCAGACCGGCGGCTTCGAGCTCGTCGAAGCCTTTCCACATGCCGATGAGGCCGGTGCCCCCGCCGGTCGGATAGAAGATCGCGTCGGGCACCTCCCAGCCGAGCTGCTCGATCAGCTCGAAACCCATCACCTTTTTGCCTTCGAGGCGATAGGGCTCCTTCAAGGTCGAGCAGTCGAACCACAGCCCTTCGGCAGCGCCTTTCCCGACCAGCGCCCCGCATTCGTCGATCTGGCCGTCCGCCACATAAACACGCGCGCCGTAGGCCGCGGTCTCGGTGACGTTGATCTCCGGCGTCTCGGCCGGGCAGATGACGATCGACTCCATGCCCGCCCGCGCGCCGTAGGCAGCGAGCGCAGCCCCAGCATTGCCGTTGGTCGGCATGGCCATCCGCTCGATCCCGAACTGCTTGGCCATGGTCACCGCCATCGCCAGGCCGCGCGCCTTGAACGACCCGGTCGGCAGCCGCCCTTCATCCTTCACCAACACCGACGAGGCGCCCTCCCGCGCGGCAATGTTCGGCAGCGCGACGATCGGAGTTTCAGGCTCGCCGAGACTGACTGGCTCGATGTCGTTCGGCAGAAGCTCGCGCCATTTCCACATGCCGGCCTCGCGGCTTGCGAGGCTCTCGCGGGTCAGAGTCCGCTTCGCCGCGTCGACGTCGTAGCGGACCAGCAAGGGCTTGCCCGCGCGGCTGAGGTTATACGGCTGGCCGGCTTCGTACCGCTCGCCGGTCAATGAGCATTCGAGATAGGTCACATTCATCGTTCAACAATCCGTGTCTTCGAGGTGAATCCGTTCGACCTGCAGCGTGCAATGTTCGATCGCAAACCGGTGGTGCAACATATGGCGCGCGGTCCTGAGTAACGCGTCGGTCGAGGAGATGGCCGGGGCGACGAGATGCGCGGTCAGTGCGGTCTCGGTCGTGCTCAGCGGCCAGATGTGCAGGTCGTGCACGGTCTCGATGCCGTCGAGGCGCAGCAGTTCCGACTCGACGTCCTCGAGCTCGATCCCTTGCGGCACGCCCATCAGCGACATGCCGACGGCCTCCTTGAGCAGGCCGATGCTGCCCCACAGGATGACGAGCGCGACGGCAATGCTCATTGCCGGGTCGACCCAGCGCTCGCCCGTCCACAGGATCACGAACCCAGCCACCACCACCGCTGCCGACACCGCGGCATCGGCAGCCATGTGGAGGTAGGCCGCGCGTGCGTTGATGTCCTGGCGCCGACCGCGCGCAAACAGCATCGCGGTGACAACGTTGACGAGGATCGCCGCGACGGCGACCCAGATCATCGCATGGGCGTCGCTGGTCGCGGGATGAACCAGCCGCCGCACCGCTTCAGCCGCGATCGCACCGACCGCGACCAGAAGGATCAGCGCGTTGGTCAGCGCCGCCAGGATCGATGCTTTCTTGAGCCCGTAGGTGAACCGCCGCGACGGCGAGCGCCGCGCCATCACCGCTCCTGCCCAGGCGATGATCAACCCGAGCACGTCCGACAGGTTGTGGCCCGCATCGGCGATCAGCGCCATCGAATTGCCGAGCACGCCATAGACCAGCTGGGCAACGACGATCGCGCTGTTGAGAGCGATGCCGAGCGCAAACGCGCGGGTGAAGTCCGCTGCGCCGTGCGAATGCGAATGGCCATGGGAATGCACGTCGGTCGCCATTCGAGCGCCCTAGCCGAGCGCGCGCGCAGACTTCAAATCGCCGCCGCATATCTTACGCAGATTTAACCGCGCGACCCCGGTCAGACCTCGAGGCGGTCTCCCTCGCGCGCGACCAGGGTGTAGAGCGCCGGCATCAGGAAGATGATGATCGCGAGGCACGCGATCAGCCCGCCGACGATGACGATCGCGAAGGGCCGCTGCGTATCCGTGCCGACGCCGGTGGCGACGGCGGCGGGGAGCAGCCCGAGCGCAGCCACGAGCGCGGTCATCATGATCGGGCGCAGCCGCAGGATCGCGCTTTCGCGAACCGCCTCGCCGATCGGCATTCCGCCGAGACGAAGTTCGTTGACGTAGGAAATGTAGACCAGCGCGGTCTGAACGGACACTCCGAACAGCGCGAGGAAGCCGATCCCCGACGAGACCGAGAAGGGCGTTCCGGTGAGCCACAAGGCGAGGATTCCGCCGACCGGCGCCGACATCAGGACGCCGGCGAGCGCGATCGCCGGGAACTTCAAGTTCCGGTAAAGCAGGAACAGCAGCAGGAAAATCAGCAGCAAAGTCAGCGGGACGATCGTCATCAGCTGCGCCCGCGACGCGGTATATTCGCTATATTCTCCGCCCCAGTCGGCGCGGTAGCCCTGCGGCAGCTGCACCTTGCGCGAGACCTGCGCCATCGCGTCCTGCACCGCGCCGGCAAGGTCGCGCCCTTCGACCGAGAATTGGACTCCGATGAACCGGCTGTTGTTCTCGCGGTAGATGAACGACGCGCCATTCGTGACCGAGATGTCCGCCAATTCCTTCAGCGGGATGTGCTGGCCGTCGGGGGTGGCGACGAGGATGTTTCCGATCGCGACCGGATTGTCGCGGTATTGGCCCTGGAGCCGGACGACGAGGTCGAACTCCTTCTCCTGCTGCACGATCTGGGTCGCGACGTCGCCGCCGATCGCCGTCTGGATGAGCCCGTTGATGTCGTCGACGTTGATCCCGTAGCGGGCGATCTTGTCGCGATCGATGTGGATCGACAGGCTCGGCTGGCCGAGCTCCTGGACCAGCGTCACGTCCTTGATCCCGCGGACGTGCTCGAGGACGGCCTTGATCGCCTTGCCCTTGTGCTCGAGCACGTTGAGGTCGGGCCCGAAAAGCTTCACCGCAAGAGCGCTCTTGAGGCCGGTCTCGGCCTCGTCGACCGCGTCTTCGGCGGGCTGGGTGTAGTTGAACGTGATTCCGGGGAAGCTCTGCAGCTTGGAATTGATCGCGGCGATCAGCTGCGGTTTGGTGCGGATCGCCCCGCGCCATTCCGAATAGGGCCTCAGGCCCACGAAAAATTCCGCGTTGAAGAAGCCGGTTGCGTCGGTCCCGTCGTCGGGCCGGCCATGCTCCGACCCGACTACCGTCACTTCGGGGAACGAGCCGATGATCGAGCGGATCTGCGGAACGATCTTCGCCGATTCATCGAAGGAGATTGTGTAGGGCATGGTCGCCCGGACCCACAGCGCGCCTTCGTCGAGGTGGGGCATGAACTCGGCGCCGACTCCGGCGAACACCAGGAGCGAAGCGAGCAGGAGCAACGCCGATGCAAGGATGGTCCCACGGGGCCGCGCGAGCGTGTGGTCGAGCCCGCGGACATAGCCTCCGCGGATCCGCTCGAAGATCGCATTGCGGCGCTCGCGAACGCCGCTCCGCATCAGCCACGAGCAGAGCACCGGAAGCAGGGTTAGCGTGACGATCAGCGAGCCGATCAGCGCGAAGATCATCGTGTCCGCCATCGGCTTGAACAGCACGCCCGACGGGCCCGACAGGACGTAGATCGGAAGGAAGCTGACGACGATCACGACGACCGAGTAGAACAGCGGCCGGTCGACCTCCGCGGCCGCGTCGCGGATGATCTCCATGAGGTTGTCCGGGCGGTCCTCCGCAATGGCGAGCCGGCGGTAGATATTCTCGACCATGATCACCGCCGCATCGACGAGGATGCCGAAATCGATCGCGCCGATCGACAGCAGGTTGGCCGAGGCGCCCTGGAGGTCGAGGCAGGCGAAGGCGAACAGCAGCGACAGCGGTATCGTCGCGGCGACGATCAGACCGGACCGCACGTCGTAGAGGAAGAAGATCAGGATCACGATGACCAGCAGCATGCCGCGCAACAGGTTGTGCTCGACCGTCAGGACCGTCTCGTGGACGAGATCGGAGCGGTCGTAGAAGGGCACCACCTTGACGTCCTTCGGAAGCACGCTGGTGTTGAGCTCGCGAGTCTTGGCCTGGACGCCTTTCAGCACGTCCTGGGTCTTGTCGCCGGTGCGCAGCATGATGACGCCTTCGACCGCGTCGTTCTGATTGCCGATTCCAAACTGGCCGAGCCGGGGCGCAAGGCCGAGCGTCACCTGGGCCACGTCCTTGACCAGAGTCGGGATGCCGTCGTGCACCGCGACCACGACGTTGCCGATGTCCTCCAGCGTCGCCATCCGGCCGAGGCCGCGGACGTAATAGAACTGGCCGCCTTCCGAGTAGAAACCGCCGCCGCCATTGCCGTTGTTGGCGCCGAGCGCGCTTTCGACCTGCTGCGGCGACAGGCCCGCGCCCGCGAGGCGGTACTGGTCGAGAAGCACCTGGTACTGCATCGTCCCGCCGCCGAACCCGGAATCGTCGGCGACGCCCGGCACCGAGCGGAATGACGGCTCGACCGTCCAGTCCTCGAACGTCTTGAGCTCGGTCGGCGAGCGGTCGGGGCTTTGCAGCGTGTAGCGATAGATCAGCCCGGACGGCGAGGTCAGCGGCTCGACCTCGGGCGCGACTCCGCTCGGCAGGTCGAGCCCGGCGAGGCGGTTGAACACCTGCTGCCGCGCGAAATTGCGGTCGGTGTCCTGGTCGAAGGTGATGTCGATGCTCGACAACGCGTAAAGCGACACCGAACGAAGGTTGTCCTCCTTCGGAATGCCGTTCATCTCGCGCTCGATCGGCACGGTGATCAGCCGCTCGACCTCCTCGGCGGAATGGCCCGGCCATTGGGCGACGATCGAGACCATCGGCGGCGACAGGTCCGGATAGGCGTCGACCGGCAGCCGGTCCCACGCGCGAATGCCCGCGGCAATGAGCAGCACGGCGACGAGCGCCACAAGGATCCGCTGCTCGAGGCTGAGCGCGACGATCCGGTTGATGAAGGACGAGCCGGCCTTCGGCGGCTCGACCGGGTCGACCGGCTCGTCGATCATTGGCTCTGCATGAACTGAAGGAAGATGGCGCCGTTGGCGACGACCTGGTCGCCGCTCTCGAGCCCGCTGGTCACGTCGTAATTCTGGCTGTCGCGATAGCCGAGCGTCACGTGCCGCCGGGCGAAGCTGCCGTCGCGGAGCGCGAGATAGACGAACGGCAGATTCTCGTCGTCGCGGAGCACCGCCGACACCGGCACCAGCAGGCCGGTGGTGACGCGTCCGGACTCGATCGAGACGTCGACGTACATCTGCTTCTTCAGGAGGTCGCCGGGATTGGGCGCGACGATCCTCGCGACGATTGCCCGCGTGTTGGGGTCGACCGACGCGGAGACATTCTGGACGGTGCCGTGGAACGGCCCCGTGCCGTTGCGCGGATCGATCGTCGCCGCTTCGCCCCGGCCGATCTGCGGCAGGTCGCTCGGAGAGACCTGCGCGAGCACCCACACCTGCGACAAATTGGCGACCGTGAAGGCGGTTGACGAGCCGGCCTGGAGCAGCTGGCCCGGAGTGACGGTTTTATCCGCGATGACGCCGGAGACTGGCGCTCGGATGATTCCGGTGAGGCCGGAGCCCGGGCTTGCACCCATCGACGCCAACGCCTGGAGCGCTGCGACGCGGTCGGCTTCGGCGCTTGCGGCATCGGTCTGCGCCTGCGCTGCTTCGCGCTCCGAGATGCCATTGTGCGCGGCAAGATCGCGGTCGGCCGCCGCCACTCGCCGGGCGTTGGCCGAGGCGACGGCTGCCTTGCGGTAAGCCGCGACGGCATTCGCCACGTCAGCTGAAGCGACTGACGCGAGCGGCTCGCCCTTCGATACATGTTGGCCAAGCGCGACGAAGATTCGCGTGACCGGGCCCGTGAAGGGCGAGACCACCGCTGTAGCCTGGTCGTTGTCGAAGTCGACCGTGCCCGGCGCCTCGATCCGCTCGCGGTAGCCGACCGGCACCACCGTGTAGAGCTGGATATGCGCGCGCTGCGCCTTGGTCAGCCGGACATTGGCGACGACCGGCGTCGCCGCGCCGGTGTCGTCCGGCGAGGACGAGCAGCCGCCCAGCAGCGCCAGTGCGAACGCGGCGACGCCGATCGCTCTACCGCACACTGGCGGTGCTCACGAGATCGGGCCGGTGCCACCAGCCGCCGCCGAGCGCCTGGAACAGCGCGACGGTGTCAGTAAAGCGGTCGGCCTCCGCCTGCACAAGGGTCAGGCGCGCCTGCTGATAGGCCTGGTCGGCGGTCAGCACCGAAAGATAAGCGGCATAACCGTCCTTGTACTGGAGTCGGGCGAGATCGAGGCTGGCCTTGGCGGCGTCCGCGGCTGCCTTGGTCGCCTTGAGGGTATTCGCGTCCTGCTCGAGCGCGACGAGCGTGTCAGCGACGTTCTGGAACGCGGTCAGCACCGTCCCGCGATATTGTTCGGCGGTCTGCTGATAGGCGTAGCGCGCCGCCCGCTCCTGGTGGAGCTTGGTGCCGCCGTCGAATATCGGCGCTAGCAGCGCCGCGCCGATATTCCAGAAGCCGGTACCCGGGCCGAAAATCTGGCCGATCGCCAGCGCGTTCGTCCCGGCATTGGCGCCGAGCGTGATGTTGGGCAGGCGGTTGGCGCGTGCGACTCCGATCTCGGCGCTCGCGGCGTGCATATTCTCTTCGGCCTGGAGCACATCGGGGCGCTGCTCGACGAGGGTCGAGGGATGGCTCAACGGCAGGTCGGCCGGCAGCGTCAGGCTGGCGAGCGTGAACTTCGCCGCCGAGCCCTGCGAAGGGTAATTGCCGGTCAGCACGGCGAGGAGATTGTCCTGCTGGTCCCGCTGCTTGATCAGCGGCGGCAGCGACGCCTCGAGCTGCGCCAGCTGGGCCTGCTGCGCGGCCAGGTCGGTGCCGCCGATGTAGCCCTTCGACTTCTGGTACTGGAGAAGGCTGAGGATCTGGCGGTTGATCCCGATCAGCTCGTTGGTGGTCGCAATCTGGTCGTCGAGCGATGCCTGGGTGATCGCCGCCTCGGCGACGTTCGCGCTCAGCGTAATGTCGGTCGCGACCATCTGGTAGCGGGTCGCCCGCTCCTGCGCCGCGAGCCCCTCGACCGTCCGCTTGTTCAGGCCGAACACGTCGGGCGTATAGGAAACGCTGACCGACGGCGTGACCAGCGTGTAGGCGAAGCTGTTGTTTGCCGGCACCGGCGCCAGCGTCGCCGACGGGTCCTTCTCGCGCGTGATGCTTGCGCCCGCGCCGACCTGCGGCAGGTAGGCGCCGTGCTGCGCGAGCGTGTTCTCGTGGGCGACGCGCAGCGCCGCCTGCGCCGCCTTGAGGTCCGCATTGCTGGCAAGGGCCTGCGCGATCAGCGCGTTGAGCTCGGGCGAGTGGAACAGGGTCCACCACTCCGCGGGGATGTCGGCACCGGCGACGAGATGCTGCGCATTGCCGCCGGGCACCCCCGAGGTCGCGGCGGTCGTCGCAGGCTGCGGCTCGGGCGTGTAGCTCGGCACTGCCGGCGGCGCGGGCGGCTTGAAGTTCGGGCCGACCACGCACGCGCTCGTCAGCAGCGGCGCCATCAGCGCGACCATCTTCCGCCGGCGAGAAAGCAATGCCATCGATCTCCAAAATGCCGCTTGCGGCCCCAACCGTCCCCGGCCGGCGCTGGTAATAGTATCACATCACACGACCGGCAAGTGCGGGTTGGCAGAAGAGTCCGCGCGCGCGCAAATTACATCGGAGAAAGGATTCGATCTTTCGACCCCCGGGCACAATACGACGGCCAACGGACGGAGGCTCTTCGGCCTCGCTCAGCTTCCGAAGGCGACCCCGACATAGATCGTCCGCCGCAGCCCAGGCTCGATACCGTTCTGGAAGACGCGGTTGTAATATTTGCGGTCGGTGAGGTTCGTGGTTCCACCGAGCAGGCGGATGTTGCGAGCGACCTGCCAGTCGGCGGTGAGGTCGAGCACGGTGTAGGCTGGAACCTTGGCCGGGATGAAGTTCGCGCTTCCGGGGCTGCCCACCGGCAGGTTCGAATCCTGGAAATACTGGCTGCTGACGCTCGATCCGGCGAGGCTGAGGTCGAAGCGGCCGTCGCGGCGGAGCGTGATTCCGTACTTGGCGGTCACCGCCGGAGCGAAGGCCGGCTTGTTGCCGACGCGGTTGGCAAGGTTGCTTCGGGTGAACGTCGCGTCGAGCAGGCTGACGTTGGCGAACGGTGTCAAGTGAAGCGCGCCGCGGCGGCCGGCGAACAGGTCGTATGACAGCTCGCCCTCGAAGCCGCGGTGGCGGGTGTCGCCGCTATTCTGGAGCAGGGATTCGACCGGCGAAACGACGATCGTCTCGATGCGGTTCTTGAAATCGATCCAGAACAGGCTCGCATCGTAGAACAGGCCGGTCACCGGCGTGCCATGCACGCCGGCCTCCCACGATAGCGACTTGGACGCGGCGGGAACGCCGCCGGGCAGGACGTTCGAGAAGGGCGAGGCGACGTCGAAGAAGCGCACCGGGCGGTAGCCCTGGCTAACGCTGAAATAGGTCTCGTTCTGATTGCCGAAGTCGAACCCGGCGCCGAGGCCGAACATCGGAACGGTGCGGCTCACCGACTGATGGATCAGCGGACGGGTGAGGTTCGGCGGCCGGACGCTCTCGTCGATGCTGATCGATTCATGGTCGAGCCGAAACGACGGCACCACGTGCCAGCGGCCGGGAAGCCGGAACACGTTCTCGGCGAAGATCGCGCCGTACCAGTCGTGCCGCGCCTGATCGAGCCGCGGAGTCCCGTCATGGCTTCCGCGCGGAGCGGTGATGTCGGTGCTGGTGAACTGCTGGAACGGCGCATCGTCGTGGTAGAGCACCGTGCCGAAGGTCAGTGCATTGCCCTTGCCCCAGCGCTTGCGAAACCGCCAGTCGAGGCCCTGGCTGTGGAACCGGTCGTCCTGCAGCGTCGTGGTCTTCGGCGCGGCGCCTGCCGGAGCGGCGCGGGTGTAGAGGTCTTGCCACGCGGTCCACAGCTTCGCCTCCGACCGCCAGCCGTTGCCAAGATCGCTGTCGTTGCCGAGCGTGACAGAGGTGCGCGTGACCCAGTCGTGGTTGAACGGCGTCGGCGCCTGGTCGGGATCTGCGACGAACTGGGAGAAGCTCAGCTTCCCCGGATCGCCCGAGCTTGCGTAATGGTGGTGGAAATCGACGAACCAGAGGTTGTTGGTCGTCGGCCGATAGGCGACATAGGCATCGCCCTGCGCCAGTCGCGAGTGGCCGTTCTCGCGCTGCCCGTCGCTCTTTACGTAAGCCAGGTTGGCGCGGAACGAGACCCGCCCGCTCGACCCCTCGACCGTGTTGTAGGTCGAGAACAGCCCGTCGCTGCCGACGACGTTCTCGGTGTAGCCGCCGAACGGCTGGTCGGCGGCGGGACGCTTGGAGACGAAGTTGACCGCCGGCGCCGGCTCGGGGCCGTAGAGCAGGCTCGACCCGCCGCGGATCAGCTGCACTTCCTCAAGCGATTGCGGGAGCGGCGTGTAGTAGAGCGTCGGAAAGCCAATCCAGTCGGTCGAGATCGGGATGCCATCCTGGAGCACCAGGACATATTCGGACTCCTGCGGGTTGCCGAGGCCGCGGTAGCTCATGTTGAACTGGGTCGGGGTCTGCTGTTCGGAAACGAACAGGCCGGGCGTTCGCGAGAACAATTCGCGCTGATTGCCGTCGACGATGGTCGGAAGCAGGTCGAGCTTGGTGATGCTGGTCTTCTTGGTGACCGTGATCTTGGTCCCGTCGACCTCGGGCATGATGTGGTCGAGCTTCTCCGGCGTATTCTCCTTGCGCTCGCCGATAACGACGATCGTCGGCTCCCGTTGCGGCGCCTCGGCGGCGATTGCGGGGGCAGCGAAGCCTAGGCCCGTGAGGGCGACAACATAAATTCTCGGTCGGAGCATCAATTCGGCTTGTTGGCGATCAGGGGAGGAGCGCAAAGGCTCTGCTGCAAACAGCATCATTCCTCTGCAAATGAAAGAGGCCCGGCGCGAAGGGGATCCGCCGGGCCTCCTGGTCAGCGCGCCTGGGGAGCAAAGCGCGCGGGGAAATTTTTAAAGGTCGATGCCGGCAGCGATCGCCTCGAGCTTGCGGACCCGCTCGCGAAGGTCGGCGATCTCGATCCGGCCGGTTGCGGGGGGAAGGCCGCGCTCGCCGGCGAGCTGCGTCAGCTCCATCTTCTTGAGCTCGAGCCAGCCGTTCCAGGCCTTGAGCCCCGCGAGCGCCGCGCCGGCCAGGCCGACGATGATGCTCGCGCTCAGCATTCCAAGCGTCAGCGGGTCCATCACTTCTCCTCCTGGCGGAGCGCTTCGATCTCGCGCGCCAGCTCTTCATTCTGGCTGTTGATGTGATGATCGATCGCCATCAGACGGCGGTCGGTCTCGTCGAGGTCGTTGACCATCGCGTGCACGGTCGGCTTGCGCCTCGCGGCCTCGCCCATCCGGTCGAAGTCGCTCATCCGGCGATCGCCGATCATCGAGCGCTTCTTCTGAACGGCGAGGTAGATGCCGACCGCGGCGTAGGCGACGAGAGTCAGCTTGAAGCTGATGAAGATCGCCGCCGCGATGAAGCCGATGCGGATGAAGGTCGGGTCGACCCCGGTGATTCCGCCGAGGGTCGAGCAGACGCCGGCGATCTTCGCATCCTTGCGATCGAGCGAGTACGGGTAAATCTTGCGGGCCATCGTCACTTTTCCCCTTCCTTTCGTTCAGTTCGCGCGCGCCTTGAGCGCGGCTTTCATGGCTTCCAGCTCGGCGTCGATTTTTTCGCTCGCCCGCAGCTGGTCGATCTCATCCTCGAGGCTGGTGATGCCCAGCGCATCGCAGCGGCCTTCGGCGAAGTCGGCGCGGCGCTCGAGGATCTCGAACTTGGCGAACGCGTCCTGGGTCCGGCTGCCGTTCATGATCTCGCGGGCCCTGGCGCGGGTGACCGCGCTCTCGAACCGCGCGGCGATCGCGTTCTGGCGAGCGCGGGCTTCGCGCAGCTTGCCCTGGAGCCTGGCGATGTCGGCCTCGTAGCCGCGCAGCACCTGCTCGAGCTGGCCGAGCTCGCCGTTCAGGCTGTCGGCCATCTCGGCCGCCTTCTGCTTCTCGAG
>Ga0207698_10002096_pt1 | contig 11771 bp, 11 predicted proteins | sample KBSCornC22_FD_184298 | JGI IMG/M metagenome (GOLD analysis project Ga0207698, IMG submission 184298) | Corn rhizosphere microbial communities from Kellogg Biological Station, Michigan, USA - KBS Corn C2-2 (SPAdes) (version 2) | ecosystem: Host-associated > Plants > Roots > Rhizosphere > Soil ...
CTCGCGCGCCGATGGATTGCGGATCGTGGGCCGGAGCCGCGATACGCTGCACAGCCCGGCGACGACCGTCAATCCGGCCGCAAACAAGGGTGGGATTGAGGTGGTGCCGAAGCCCAATGCCAGCATGGTGGATACGCCCGTCGCGCCCATCGTCTGCCCCACCAGCCGCGTGGTCGAGACCAGCCCACCCGCCGAGGCGGCACGCTCACGCGGGGCCGATCCGACGATCAGCCGCGCATTGGGCGACAGGAACAGGCCGAAGCCCGCACCGCACAGCGACATGCGCCAGGCAATGTCGAAATAATCGGGATGCGCCGGGATGAAGGCCAGGAAGATCAAAGCAACCGTGCCGATCGTCATGCCGATCCCGCCGAGCAGACCGGCGGGATAGCGATCCGACAGGGTTCCCGCGATCGGTGCGACCACCATTGTCGTCAGCGGCCAGGGCGCGATCATCGCGCCGACCTCGCTCGGCGGGAAATGGAAGCCATGCTCGAGCCGGAACGGCATGGACAGGATCAGCATCTGCGAGGCGAAGAAGGCGATGAACGCGCCTGTGACCGACAAAGCGAGCACGGGACGGGCGAGCAGGTCGACCGGCAGGATCGGCGCTTCCTCATGCCGTTCGTGCAGCACCAGGATCACGCCGAAGATCAGCCCGATCACGACCACCGCGCCGCTCACCACCGGGGAATTGCCGTGGACCAGCGCCTCGAGACCCGCGATCACCAGCCCGAAAGTCGCCATGTTGAGCATCGCGCCGGCGAGATTATAGGCCCCCGGCCGCGGCGCCACGTCCGGCAGCGCCCAGCGGCCGAGCAGGATCGACAGGATCGCGAAGGGCGCGGCGGTCGCGAACACCCAGGGCCAGGGTGCGACCGCCAGGATCAGGCCGCCCGCGGTCGGCGCGAGCGCGCCCGAGACCGACCCCACCACATTGTTGAGGCCCAATCCGCGGCCGAGATGCTTGGCCGGATAGACCCGCCGGATCATCGCCGCCATGACCGACAGCGAGGCCGCTGCACCGGTCGCCTGCAGCGCGCGCACCACCAGCAGGAAACCCAGGCTGTGCGCGAAGAAGCATAGGATGGTGGCGATGGTGAAGACCACCTGGCCGCCCTGGTAGAGCCGCTTGAGCCCGATCCGGTCGCCCAGTGCCGAGAAGGGCAGCAAAGCCATCACCAGCACCAGCTGATAGACCGTCACCACCAGCACGGCGGACGAATTGTCGACATGCAGGTCGCGCGCGATCGTCGGCAGCGCCACCGCGGCGATCGCGCCGTCGATGATCGTCAGCATCGTGCCCAGGCTGATCGCCGCCACCGCCAGATAGAGTTTCGGTCCGTTCAGTCGGGGCGCGGTGCGTTCGGAAAGGCCGGCGTTCATGGGCGAAAAGAATTCCTCGGGCGCGTTCGGCTGGACTCAGACGCGGTTAGGACTAAAGCCGCCCGCGTCAAAGGAGGTTCAAATGGGTTATCGGGTCGTCGTCGCGGGCGCGACCGGCAATGTCGGTCGTGAAATGCTCAACATCCTGGCGGAGCGGGAGTTTCCCGCGGACGAGATTGCGGCGCTGGCGTCGTCGCGGTCGGCCGGCGATGTGATCGATTTCGGCGAGACGGGCCAGAAACTCACGGTCAAGAATATCGAGCATTTCGACTGGAAGGGCTGGGATATCGCCCTGTTCGCGATCGGATCCGAGGCGACCAAGAAATATGCGCCGATCGCGGCTGCGGCCGGCTGCACGGTGATCGACAATTCGTCGCTCTACCGCATGGACCCCGACGTTCCGCTGATCGTACCGGAGGTCAATCCGCAGGCGATCGACGGTTACCTCAAGAAGAACATCATCGCCAATCCCAACTGCTCGACCGCGCAGATGGTGGTGGCTTTGAAGCCGCTGCATGATGCCGCGAAGATCAAGCGCGTCGTGGTCGCGACCTATCAGTCGGTCTCCGGCGCGGGCAAGGTCGGCATGGACGAGCTGTTCGAGCAGAGCCGCAACATCTTCGTCGGCGATCCGGCGGAGCCCAAGAAGTTCACCAAGCAGATCGCGTTCAACGTGATCCCGCACATCGACAGCTTCCTCGACGACGGCTCGACCAAGGAAGAGTGGAAGATGGTGGTCGAGACCAAGAAGATCCTCGATCCCAAGATCAAGGTGACCGCGACCTGCGTGCGCGTGCCGGTGTTCGTCGGCCATTCGGAAGCGATCAACATCGAGTTCGAGGACGAGATCTCGGCCGAACAGGCCCAGTCGATCTTGCGCGAGGCGCCCGGCGTGATGCTGGTCGATAAGCGCGAGGATGGCGGCTATGTCACGCCGGTCGAATGCGTCGGCGAATATGCGACCTATGTCAGCCGCGTGCGCGAGGATTCGACGATCGAGAACGGCCTCAACCTGTGGTGCGTGAGCGACAATCTGCGCAAAGGCGCGGCGCTCAATGCGGTGCAGATCGCCGAACTGCTCGGACGTCGCCATCTGAAGAAGGCGGCCTAAGCCTTTGACCTATCTGCGCAGCTGGGGCGCATTGCCGGCGTCCCAGCTGCGCATGATCGTCGCGCTGGCGATCGCGGTGGCGATCGCCAATGTCCGCCAGCCTTATCCCGATATCGCGCCGCTCCAGCACCTGCCGACCGTGCTGCTGATCCTGGCCGCGCCATGGCTGCTCCGCCGCTGGCCGCTGTCGGACGGATCGGTCGGCTGCATCCTGGCCTTCTTCCTGCTGCACACGCTGGCGGGCCGTTATACCTATTCGAACGTGCCCTATGATGCGTGGGGCCGCGCGCTGCTGGGCGTCTCGATCGACCGGGCGTTCGGGCTCGTCCGCAACGACTTCGACCGGCTGGTGCATCTGAGCTTCGGGCTGTTGGCGATCCGGCCGTTCGCGGAAGCCGCGCGGCGGTACGGCGGAATGGCGCCCAAGGCCGCGATCGTCAGCGGCTTCCTGTTCGTGGGCGCGGTGAGTGCGCTCTACGAGATCTTCGAGTGGCTGATCACCATCATTCTAGCCCCGGCTATGGCCGACGACTATAACGGCCAGCAAGGCGACGCGTGGGATAGCCAGAAGGATATGGCAATCGCGTTGGTCGGCGCTTTCATCGTGTCGCTCTGGATGCTGGTGCGGGGAGTAAGGGCTCGGTGACGATCGAGGGTGGATGCCGGTGCGGCGCGGTACGCTACAAGGTCGCGCTCGACAGCCTACCGCGAACCTATGCCTGCCATTGCACCGATTGCCAGACCTGGAGCGGCAGCGCGTTCAGCCAGCAGGCGGTGATCCCGGAAAGCGCGATCGAGGTCTCGGGGCCGATCGTCCTTTACGAATTCGCCAACCCAAGCGGGCACGTCTCGCGCCAGCGCATGTGCGGCATCTGCCATACGCGGATCTTCAACACCAACAGCGTACGGCCCGGCATAGCGGTGATCCGCGCGGGCACGCTCGACCGGTCGAACGAGCTCGTCGTGACCGCGCATATCTGGACACGGAGCAAGCAGCCTTGGCTGGAACTGCCTGAAGGCGCGCCAACCTGGCCTGAAACGCCGCCGCCGGAGGATATGGCCAAGGCGCTGGGCTTCGGGCGTCCATAAGCCCTCGGCCCTTGGGAAAGGCTATTTACAGCGCCTGGGCCGCCGCCCAGCCGCTCGACCAGGCCCATTGGAAATTATAGCCGCCGAGCCAGCCGGTGACGTCGACCGCCTCGCCGATCGCATAAAGGCCGGGAACCTTGCGCGCTTCCATCGTCTTGGATGACAGGCCGTCGGTCGAAATGCCGCCGACCGTCACCTCGGCCTTCGCGAAGCCTTCGGTGCCGTTGGGCTGGAAGCGCCAGTCGGCGAGGCGGCGTTCGATCTCGGCCAGCATCGCATCGCGCTTTTCGTCGAGCGGGCCGGGCAGCGCGATGCGTTCGGCGAGCGCCTCGGCGAGCCGGTCGGGCAGCAGGTCGGCCAGGATGGAGCGCAAAGTCGCGCGGGGGCGGGCGCGCTTGGCTTCGATCAGCCAGCCTTGCCGGCCGGGCAGGAAGTCGATCCCGATCGGTTCGCCATGCCGCCAATAAGACGAGATTTGCAGGATGGCCGGGCCCGACAGGCCGCGATGCGTGAACAAGGCGGCTTCGCCGAATTCGGCATCGCCGGCGCGCGCCACCACCGGCGCGGCGACGCCTGCGAGTTCGCGGAACAGGCTCTCCTCCTGCGGCAGGGTGAGCGGGACCAGAGCCGGGCGCGGTTCGACCACCTTGAGCCCGAAGCGGCGCGCGAGATCGTAAGCGAAGCCGGTTGCGCCGAGCTTGGGGATGGACGGGCCACCGGTCGCGATCACCAAGGCCGGCGCCCCTGCTTCATGTTCGCCGTAAGCGACCGAATATCGTCCGTCCGCATGGCCGATGTCGCGGATCGGATCGCCGAGATGGAGCGTGACCTCGCCCCGCGCGCATTCGTCGAGCAGCATCGCCACGATCTGCTTTGCCGATCCATCGCAGAAGAGTTGGCCCAGCGTCTTTTCGTGCCAGGCGATGCCGTAGCGGTCGACCAAGGCGATGAAGTCGGCGGCGGTATAACGGCTGAGCGCCGAGCGCGCGAAATGAGGGTTGGCGCTGAGATAGCGGTCGGGCGCGATACCCAGGTTGGTGAAATTGCAGCGTCCCCCGCCCGAGATCAGGATCTTGCGCCCCGCCTCGGGCGCGTGGTCGAGCAGCAGCACGCGCCGTCCGCGCTGGCCCGCCGCGGCGGCGCACATCAGGCCCGCGCCGCCCGCGCCGAGGATGATCGCGTCATAATGGTTCGACGTCTGCACGAGCCCGCCGTGGCACGATGCGCTCCATCTTGCCAGCGGATGCGCTTGGTGCCACCGGCGCGGGCATGAGCGGGATCATGACCGGCGGCTGCCAATGCGGGCGCGTGCGCTATTCGGTGAGGATCGACAGCGACGACGCCTATCTCTGCCATTGCAAGATGTGCCGCCATGCCACAGGCGGCGCCTCGATCGCCTTCGTCGGCGTGGCGTTGGATGGGATGACCTGGGAGGCCGAAGCCGACTGGTACAAGTCGTCCGAGATCGCCGAACGACCCTTCTGCTCAAGATGCGGAACGCCGCTCGGCTTCAAGTTCATCGAGGGCGCGACGCATATGGATCTGACGCTCGGCTCGTTCGACGATCCCAGCCGGTTCAAGCCGGTCCACAATTATGCGATCGAGAGCCTGTTGCCCCACTGGCAGGACACGTCGCATCTGCCGGGCCTCCGCTCGGACCAGAATCCCAATGTCACCGATCGATGGATGAAGGCCGTTGGCAAGCTCCCCGACTGATCCGCCGCCCAATTTCTTCAAGAGCGCCGACGGGCTCGACCTTGCCTATCGCGAGATGGGGGAGGGGCGCCCGCTCGTCCTGATCCACGGGCTTTTCTCGAACGGCTGGACCAATTGGATCCGCTACGGTCATGCACAGGTCATCGCCGATGCGGGCTTCCGCGTGATCATGCCCGACCTGCGCGGCCATGGACAGAGCGCCGCGCCGCACGACCCGTCTTTCTATCCGCCGGACGTGCTGGCGGCCGACGGCGAGGCGCTGGTGCGCCATCTCGGCCTTACCGATTATGATCTCGGCGGCTATTCGCTGGGCGGCCGCACGACCTTGCGCATGCTCGTACGCGGGGCGCGGCCGCGGCGCGCGATCCTGTCGGGCATGGGATTGGAGGGAATCCTCCACACGGGCAAGAGGCAGGGCTTCTTCCGTCATGTGCTGACCGGAATCGGCACGCATCAGCGCGGATCGGGAGCCTGGATGGCGGAGGCCTTCCTCAAGACGACCGGCGGCGACCCGCAGGCTATGCTGCCCCTGCTCGACAGTTTCGTCGACACGAGCCGCGACGAGCTGGCGAAGATCGACACGCCGGCGCTGATCCTGTGCGGCCGTGACGATGACGACAATGGATCGGCGGCCTTATTGGCAGAAGCGCTTGGCGAGGGCCATCTGGTTGAAATTGCGGGCAACCATATGACGGCGGTGCTGCAAGCCGCGCTCGGTCAGTCGATCCGGGACTTTCTGACGGCAGAATAGATAGTTAACGCGCCGATTACCATCTTGACCTGAGCCTGCATTCCGGGTCTCCCTGTTCGGCGAACTCCATTGGGGGGAGTTTGCACGGGGAACATGAAAAAGGGCTGGGCTTTTTCTGGTTCTGCTCAGGCTTGGTGTCGCCAAGACCTGAATTCGACCGTGTGCCCGAAAGGTGAGCCGACCGGTTCGGCGCGGTGTGACGAGGATTTAACCTTCCTTCGTTTAACAGGCGTCATGGTCTTCCTCGCCTCGATCCGCATCGGGACCGGTCCGCTGCGCGCCGATAGGGCGCGGGGCTAGGGCGCGCGGCAGCTTCATCCATGATCCTGATCGCCATTCTGGGCACGCCGCTGATGATCAGCGGCCTGTTTGCGGGAGCACTGCTCGCCATCTGGCGGCGGCGGCGCGAGGCGACGCATGCGATGAGCTGGGGCGCCGCCTTCGCCGCGATCACCTTCGGCTGGCTGGCGGTGCTCGGCACGACCTTCGCATTGGGCGCCGCGCCCTTGCCGGGTGCCGCGCCCAGCCTGTGCTGGCTGGCGGCGGCCTTGCTGTTCGTCCAGGGCCTGCGCCAGCGCGCGGGACGGCTCAACCGCGCGCCGGCGCTGGGTGCGATCTGGATCGGCATCGCTTTCGCGATCAGCCTCCTGTCCGACCTGGCACCCAGAATGCGCGATTTCATTCCGCCGACCGTGGCCTTGCTTACGGGGATTGGCCTCGTGCTTGCGGCGGTCGCGGTGGGCCCGCGCCGGACCCGCAAGACCCGGGCGTTCGACTGGTGGGCGACGGCCCTGCTGAGCATATGCGCGATCGCCAATCTGCTGCTCGTCGGCGGCCTGTTCATCGTCGATCGTCACGCCAATCTGACGGTCCAGCTGATCGCGCTCGCGGCATCGATCACCTATGTCGGCCTTGGCCTCTCGACCGTGCTGCTGCTCAACCAGGATTTCGGCATCGTGCTCGAACGGCTCGCGCGCACCGATCCTTTGACCGGGGTCTGGAACCGGCGTGGCTTCGACGAAGCGGCGCCGCATCTGCTCGCGCGGATGAAGGCCGAGGGGCGCGATCGCGCCGCCGTGGCGATCGCCGATATCGACTCGTTCAAGGCGATCAACGATTGCTACGGCCATACGACCGGCGACCAGGTGCTGGTCCAGTTCGCCCGTCTGCTCGGCACCGCCGCCCGCCCCGGCGATCTGCTCGCGCGGCTGGGCGGCGAGGAATTCGTGCTGCTCGCCATCGGGGTGGATGCGCTGGAGCTCTACCAGCGGGTCGAGCATGTGCGTGGACTGGTGGCGCTGCCCAGCGAGGATGGTGTCGCCTTGCCTTCGATCACCGCCAGCTTCGGCGTGGCGCAGCTCAGCCATGACACTTTGGCCCTGCGCGATGCGATGGAGCGCGCCGATCACAGCCTCTATCAGGCCAAGCGCGAGGGCCGGAACCGCACGATCATCGACCATTGGCCCAACCCCCACGTCGTGCCCGAGGATACGCCGGTCGGTTCGTAGCGCCTGTCCTTTGCCGGACCTTGCGAACCCTCTCGGGCGGCGATCCCGCCTCGCCACGGGTAGGGAAAATCATGCGGCAAGGCGCTACACATGGCATCATGGCGATCCCGAAGCCGCGCGGACGGCCTCCGCATCAGGACATATTGACCCCGGCGGAGTGGCGCGTGGCGGAGGGCATCCGCCACGGCATGACCAATGCCGTCATTGCCCGGAAGCAGGGCATTAGCGCCGATGCGGTCAAGTTCCATGTCGCCAACATATTGCAGAAGCTCGGCTTTTCGAGCCGGGCCGAGCTCAGGCGGTGGGACGGGGTGCGGCGCGACAGCGCGCTCGCTGCAAGGAGGAGTGGAATGATGGCGGACATGAGTCTCGGCCCGATCGGGCAGATCGCGCGCAGCGTGAAGGATATTGGCTCGGCCTGCCGCTTCTACGGCGAAACGCTGGGCCTGCCGCACCTCTATACCTATGGCACGCTCGCCTTCTTCGATTGCGGCGGCGTGCGGCTGTTCCTGTCGCAGGGCGATGGCGGGGCGGCCGATTCGATCCTCTATTTCCGCGTCGAGGACATCCACAAGATGCGCGAGCAGCTGGAAGGCAAGGGCGTCACCTTCACTCACGCGCCGCACATGATCCATCGCCATGACGACGGCACCGAGGAGTGGATGGCCTTCTTCGAGGATGACGAAGGTCGCCCGCTCGCCATCATGAGCCAGGTTGCCCCAGCGGGGTGAGGGTCAGCCTTCGCTCGCCCCCTTATATTCGATGATGGTCGAAGCCCTGGCCGAAGCGCGGTTGCGGCGATAGCGGATCACGCCGGTCAGCTGCGCGACCTTGCCCAGCATCAGGAAGAAGGCGCTCGCCAGCGCGAACCCGAACGGCTTGCCGCCGCGCCATTTGCGCCAGCCGATCCGCGCGACCTGAAGCGGATAGGTCAGGAACAACAGCAAGGCGATCCAGCCGAAAACAGGCGCCGCCAATGCCAGCAAGGCGGAGAGCAGGATCAAGCCCGGCACCACACCGCCCCACAGGATGATGCTGTTGACCTGGGCACGCCAACGGGGCTCGGCATCGCCATGGCGCTGGAGCAGCTCGGCGAAGGCATGGCCGCTGCGCTTCGAGCGCATCCACCATTGCGACAGGTGCGTCATCGCCGCGTCGTGGCGCGTCATTTCGGCGGGGATGCGGCGGATGCGCCAGCCGGCGCGGCGCAGGCGAAGCGACAGGTCCGGCTCCTCACCCGCGATGATGTCGCCATTATAGCCGCCCGCGGCGAGCAAGGGCGCCATGCGGAACAAGGCGTCCCCGCCGCAGGCCCGCGCCTCGCCCACCGGCACGTCCCATTCCTCGTCGCACAGGCGATTATAGATGCTGCGTTCGGGAAAACGTTCGCGCCGCCGGCCGAACACGATCGCCAGATCGGGCTCGTCAAGGAAGGCGGCGAGGGCGGCGTCGATCCATCCCACGTCGAGCTCGCAATCGCCATCGACCATCTGCACGAAATCGAGATTGCGGCCCCGCAGCCGTTCGAGCCCGGCATTGCGCGCGCGCGCGGCGGTGAAACCGCGGCTCGTGTCGAGCGCGACCGTGTCGAAGCCCATGCTTTCCGCGAATTCGACGCTGCCGTCGGTCGATCCCGAATCGACATAGACGACGTCGCTGCCGGGGGGGATCGACCGCAGGCAGGTCTTCAGGCGTTCGCCTTCATTGCGGCCGATCACGACCACGCCGACGCGGGCTTCGATGATGGGGGAGGGGCTCACCAGACCTTATCCAGATGATGGCTCGAACGATTTTCCCACCGTTCGTCCCGAGCGAAGTCGAGGGACGTGGCCGAGCGAAGTCGAGGCTTCTCGCTACGCTCGAACATGGGTCTCGACTGCGCTCGACCCGACCGGTTGAGCTTGTCCTACCTGCTTAGGCCAAGCTTGGGCCGTTCCCCAAGCCGAATTTCTGTTGCGCTGCGGTATAGGTTCGGGAACAGAGGGCGCATGGCAGGGCAAGGGCAGCAAAACAAGGCGATAGCTTATGTCGCGGCGCGGCTGCCGACCTTGTCCGAGACATTCGTCTATCGCGAGTTGATGGGCCTGCGTTCGCGCGGGCGGACGATCGTGCCGGTGACGGTGCGGCAACCGGCGGGCAATTTCGGCGACGCGAAGCTCGATGCACTCGCCGCCGACGCGGTCCAGGTCTATTCCCGCGCCACGGCCATCTCACTGCTGCCGGCTTTCCTCTCGATGCCGGGACAATTCCTCCGTGCGCTCGGCGATGCCGGCCGCGCCGATTTGCCCGGGGCCAAGGCCCGCGCCAAATTCCTGTTCCAGGCCTTGATGGGGCTGGCGACTGCATGGCGGTTGCGAAGGGCGCGCATCGGCCATGTCCATGCCCATCTCGCCAACACGCCAGCGACGATCGCGCTTTATCTCGCGCGGGGGCTGGGGGCGGCCTTCAGCTTCACCGGCCATGCCAATGACCTGTTCGTCCATCGCGAGGCCTTGAAGTTCAAGCTGGAGCAGGCGGCGTTCGTCTCCTCGATCAGCCGCTGGCACCAGACTTTCTATGAGGAGATCGCGCCCGGCGGCACGCGCCCGGTGATACGCTGCTCCGTCACGATGCCGGAACATGCGGAGGGCGGCGCCGACATCGTGTCGGTCGGCCGGCTGGTGGCGAAGAAAGGGTTCGACCTGCTGATCAGGGCCTTCGCCCAGCTCGACCGGCCGGGCATCCGGCTGCGCATCGCGGGCGACGGGCCCGAACGCGCCGCTTTGGTCGCGCTCGCCGAAGCGGAAGGCGTGGCCGACCGCGTCGATTTCCTCGGCGCGCTGCCGCATGCGCAGGCGCTGGCTGTGATCCGATCGGGCGCAATCTTCGCTTTGCCGTGCCGCACGTCCGCGACCGGCGACCGCGACGGCATTCCGGTCGTGCTGATGGAGGCGATGGCGGCGGGCAAGCCGGTGATCGCCGGCCGGCTGGAGACGATCGCCGAACTGGTCGAGGATGGCATGGGTGGCCTGTTGGTGCCGCCCGACGACGTGCCCGCCTTGACCGAAGCGTTGCGCCGGTTGGTGGATGATCCTGTTGCCGGCCGTGCGATGGGGCTTGCCGGTCGTCATCATGTTGCGGAAGAATTTTCGGACGAGATCAACTGGGATCGACTGGAGGCAGCGATCGACGCCTCGGGTTCTGAACCGGGAAAGAAGAGGGCATGAGCGAGAAGCGCCAGACTTACTGCATCGTCAGCCCCGTGCGCGACGAAGAGAAATATATGCGCCGCACGATGGAGTCGGTGGTCAACCAGACCGTGCCCCCCGATCTGTGGGTGATCGTCGACGACGGTTCCACCGACGCGACGCCCCAGATCCTGGCCGACTATGCGGCCAAATACCCCTTCATCAAGGTGATCCAGCGCCAGAATCGCGGCAAGCGGCGCGTCGGCGGCGGCGTGGTCGAGGCCTTTTATGAAGGCTGGGCGGTGGCCGAGCCTTATCATCATGATTTCCTGACCAAACTCGACATGGATCTGGAATTGCCGCTTGGCTATTTCGAGCGGCTGCTCGAGCTGATGGCGGCCGACCCTCGGCTCGGCACGGTTTCGGGCAAGGCTTATTATCCAGGGCCGTCCAATACCGACGAGAGCTTCGAAGGCGAGCTGATCAGCGAGCATATCGGCGACGACGTGTCGCTCGGCATGACCAAATTCTGGCGCCGCGAGATGTTCGACGAGATTGGCGGGCTCGTCCCCCAGGTGCTGTGGGACGGCATCGATTGCTACAAGGCGCGCATGCTCGGCTGGAAGGCCTATTCGGTGGACGAACCTGCCTTGCGCTTCCTCCACCTCCGCCCGATGGGCTCGAGCGACAAGGGCATCATCACCGGCCGCATCCGCCTCGGCACCGGACAATGGATGATGGGCTCCGCGCCCGCTTTCGTGTTCGCGAGCGCGGTCCATCGTATGCGCCATCGGCCGTTCGTGGTCGGCGCATTGGCGACGCTCTACGGCTGGGCCAAGGCCGGGCTGACCGGCCAGCCCCGCATCGACGATCCCCGCTTCCGCAAGCATCTGCGCGGCTATCAATGGTCCTTCCTGATGCGCGGCCGGCATGGCGCGATGCGCAAGGCGGACGAGGAAGGCGAAGCACGCTGGAAGGAGGCGCATCCGGGGCGCTTGAGCTGACCTACGTCGCCCCGGCGGAGGCCGGGGCCGCAGGAGGTA
>Ga0207698_10002102_pt1 | contig 11748 bp, 11 predicted proteins | sample KBSCornC22_FD_184298 | JGI IMG/M metagenome (GOLD analysis project Ga0207698, IMG submission 184298) | Corn rhizosphere microbial communities from Kellogg Biological Station, Michigan, USA - KBS Corn C2-2 (SPAdes) (version 2) | ecosystem: Host-associated > Plants > Roots > Rhizosphere > Soil ...
GACATGGTGCTCAACGTGATGAATCCGATCCAGCGTGAGGAATTCGAGAAAACCCACGAATGCCAGTTCGCCATCGGCGTCGCGGGCGTCGGCCGCTTCCGCGTGTCGTGCTTCTACCAGCGCAATTGCGTCGGCATGGTGCTGCGCCGGATCGAGTCGAAGATTCCTACCGTCGAGGAACTGAACCTGCTGCCGATCGTCAAGCAACTGGCGATGACCAAGCGTGGCATCGTGATCTTCGTCGGTGCCACCGGCGCGGGCAAGTCGACGTCGCTTGCTTCGATCGTAGGCTACCGCAACCAGAATTCGACGGGCCACATCATCACGGTCGAGGACCCGATCGAATACGTGCACAAGCACGAGGGCTGCATCATCACCCAGCGCGAACTCGGCATCGACACCGACAGCTGGGAAAACGCACTCAAGAACACGCTGCGCCAGGCGCCGGACGTGATCCTCATCGGCGAGGTGCGCACGCGCGAAACGATGGAATACGCGATCCACTTTTCCGAAACGGGCCACCTGGTGCTGTGCACGCTGCACGCCAACAACGCCAACCAGGCACTGGAGCGCATCGTCCACTTCTTCCCGGAAGACGTGCGCGACCAGTTGTACATGGACCTCTCGTTGAACCTGAAAGGCATCGTCGCGCAGCAGTTGATCCCGACGCCCGACGGCAAGGGGCGGCGGGTTGCAATGGAGGTATTGCTGGGCACGCCGCTGGTGCAGGACTACATCCGCAAGGGCGAGATCCACAAGATCAAGGACGTGATGAAGCAGTCCACCAATCTCGGCATGTGCACGTTCGACCAGAACCTGGTCGAGCTGTACCACGCGGGTCACATCAGCTACGAAGATGCGCTGCGTTACGCCGACTCGGCCAACGAGGTGCGTCTGGCGATCAAGCTTGCGCAGGGCGGCGACGCGCACTCGCTGTCGCAAGGCTTGGGCGACGTCGAACTGGTGGACACCGCTGACAAGGGACACCGGCTTTAGTCGCGCCTTCGGCGCTTTCGCCCACTGCGTTCGCTGCAAGGAGTAAAGAGAAAGTCGCTCGCTGCGCGAGCTGTAAAGAGTGAAACGGAGAGCTGCAAACGCGCACTTTTGCCTTTCTCTTACCCTTTACAGGCGGCGCAGCCGCCGACTTTACCCTTGACCCTTTACTGCGGCGCGCGAGCGCCGCTGTCAGAGGTGGCGCGCGACGCTCTCGACGTGCAGGCCCTTGGCGTCGATCTTCACATCCATGTCCGCCGACTGGATCATCTCGCCCATCAGGTTGAACGCCGCGACTTGTTGCTGTACCTGTGCCTGGCTGGTGGCGGGCATCGCCGCCGCGAAACGCGAAATCCAGCTTCCCAGAAGCGGGTACATCTTGCCGTCGAAGTGCATCCGCAGCAGCGTGTCGCCATCGCCCGCGGGTGCGTTCAACGCCTTCCCGAGTCGGGTGTCTTCGCCATCGCCGATGCCGACCGCGAGTGCATTCGCGTTGGCGGCGATCCAGCCCTGGCTGCCGCCCCCCAGCGTGGCCTGGAGCCCGGGCGGCAGGTCGAACGCCACGGGCTTGCCGTCGGTCGGAATGCTCTTCAGCGCGAACTGCGGCATGGTCTGCTGGATTTTCTGCGCAAGCCCGGCGGGATTCGAACTGGCGACCAGCATGCGGCCGGCGATCTGCGGACCGATGTCCCACTTGTCGAGCACGATTCTGAAACCAAGCATCGACGACGCTTCCGGCGGCATCTGCACGGGCGGGTTGGCGGCGGTCTCCGCGAACTTGTTGAGCGACTGCAGCGCCGGGCATTTGTAAGCTTTCGCCGCGGCCGCTTCCGCGCGGCCCTTGACGAAGGACTGCCATTTTTGCAGCGGCAGCGCGAGCACCATGTCGAACATGGATGAATCGAATTTTTCGTCCATGCCCGGAACCGGCTGCTTCAGCGCGGTCAGCGCACCCAGCAGGCCGGGCGACAACTGCACGTCGACGCCGCCGCGGATTTCCTTTGCGGTATAGGTGGTGAAGCCCATGCTCGCGAGCGGGGCCTGGCTTGCCAGTGATGCGAATTCGCTCGCGCATGCCGGGTTGGCTGCGGCGTCACCGCCGAGGGCCTTGGCGAATTCACGGGTGACCGCGTCCTTGCCATCAAACACATTCGCGAACAGCTTCGGCAGATCGACGTAACCCGATCCGTACTCGCCGTAGCCGCGGTCGCTGTCGATGCGCGCCAGTCGATCCACCGCGTTGCCGGAAGGCTTGGTCAGGCCCAGCAGTTTTTTCAGAAGATCTTCGCTGGCATTGGCGGGCGCCAACGTGGCCACCGCCTGCTTGCCTTCGACGGCGACCAGCAAGTGCAGCTTGGCGCCTTTGCCGCCAATCATCCAATAGTTCTGCTTGCCAAGCGCGGCAATAGGCGTGGTGATTCCTGCGCGCCTTTCCACGCGCGCCCAGAACGCCTTGAACGCATCCGGCGAGGCTAGCTCAATGCGCATCACCGGCACGTCGCCGACGCCGTAGAACGCGTAAAGCGCGGATCGCGAAAGGCCGGTGGTTTGTGCAAACTCCTTCGCGGAATGCACGTTGGCCAATTCGTCCTTGACCGCATTCAGTACCGTCGCAACCTCGGGATCCCTTTGACCGAAGGCGTTGGCGAACTGGCCGAGTTGCTGGATCCGCATCGACATCAGTTCGTCATTGGCGTGGCCCCACGCGTCCGCGATGTCCTCGGGCACGCCCTTGGTATTGGCGAACAGGTACGGCGTATCGGCGGGCGCGAACGTGATGGGTGCGTTGGATGCGACATGCTTGCCGCAACCGGCGAGCGCGAGTGCGCCAACACAGGCAGTCGCAAATGCGGCCCGGCGCAGGACTGCACGCATGGTTTTTCCTTGTTCCCGGGATGACGCGGCGATTATGCCGGGGCCGCGAGCAACTCTGCCAGCACCGCCATGCGCGTGGCGACGCCGTTGGCGACCTGATCGAGAATCCGCGATTGCGGGCCGTCGGCGACTTCCGGGGCGATCTCGATGCCGCGGTTGATCGGGCCCGGGTGCAGCACTTGGCAATCCGGTTTGGCCAGCGCCAGTCGGCGCGTGTCCAGGCCGTAATGCGCGTGGTAATCGGCGGCCTCGGGAAACTGTGCGGCGGCCATGCGCTCCTTCTGGATGCGCAGCATGATCACGACGTCGGCTTTGCCGAGCGCGCCGTCGAAATCTTCCGTTGACATGCAGCCCGGGAAATCGTCCAGTGATTCCGGCAGCATCGCGCGCGGTGCGCACAGGCGGATATCGCGCGTGCCCAGCGTGTGCAGCGCGCGCACGTCGGAGCGTGCGACCCGCGAATGCCGGATGTCTCCGCAGATGACCACGCGAAGGTTTTCGAAATTGGTGTGCCGCTGGCGAATGGTCAGCGCATCCAGCAGCCCCTGGGTTGGGTGCGCGTGGGTGCCGTCACCCGCGTTGACGATCGACACGCGGGAATTCGCGTGTTGCGCGAGATAGGCGGGCAGACCGTTTTCGCCGTGCCGCACCACCAGCGCGTCGAGGCCCATCGCTTCCAGCGTATGCAAGGTGTCGAGCAGGCTTTCACCCTTGCTGGTCGAGGAATGCGACAGGTCGAAATTCAGCGTGTCCGCGCCGAGGCGTTTCGATGCCAGCACGAATGAGGTGCGCGTGCGCGTGGAGGGTTCGAAGAATAGTGTCAGCACGGTGCGGCCGGCCAGGAGGTCGCGCGGCGCACCCTCGGCGCGGAAGTGCTCGGCGCGATCCAGCAGGCGGGTGAGTGCAGCGCGGTCGAGATCTTCGAGGGTCAGTAGGTGTCGCATGCGACGCGCATGATAGCGAGGATGCGAATATCCGCGTCAAATATTTGCAACGGTTCCCATGCAGCTCTTGTAGGAGCGGGCCACGCCCGCGATCGGTGTCGCGCGCATGGCGCGCTCCTACAGGTGCAGCCAGCCCTCCAGGATCACGGCGGCGGCCAGCGAATCGATGTTCGCGGCATCGCGACGGCGTGCGGAACCGGCTGCGCGTTGCGCGGCGAACCGACGCGCGGCTTCCTGCGAGGTATGGCGTTCGTCCACCATGTGCACGGGCAGCTTGCTGTGTGCGGCCAACGCGTCGGCGAACGCGCGCGCACCGCGTGTGACCGCTTGTTCACCGCCGTCCAGCGTCAAAGGCAGACCCACGATCAGTGCATCGGGTTTCCACTCCGCCAACAATGCGTCGACGCGCGACCAGTCGGGCTGACCCGCGCGTGCGATGAGCGGTGCCAGTGGACGTGCGGACCGGCTGATGCTGTTGCCGCTGGCGACGCCGATGCAGCGGGCGCCGTAATCAAATCCCAATACGCAACCCGTCATGGCATGGAGCAACAGAGAGCTACGGAGCCGCTGTTGTGAAAAGTCAGGCCATGGATGGCCGTTCTGGTGTTTACAAAGCCGAGGCGCTGCAAATTGATCGTGCGCCACGAGATGCAGCGATCACGGACGATCGCACAAATAAAACTCATGCTCTGCCGGAGTACGAGGTCAGGTTCGCCGGATTGATTCCGACCAGCGCGATCGCGGCATTCCAGCGGTCATCCAACGGTGTGTCGAAAAGAATGCGATCGTCGGCGCGTACCGTGAGCCATGCGTTGTCGCGCAATTCCTGTTCCAGCTGGCCCGCGCCCCAGCCCGCGTAGCCCAAGGTCACGAGTACCCGCGGCGGACCTTCGCCGTCGGCCATCGCAGCGAGGATGTCGCGCGAGGTGGTGACGGCGAGCATGCCGTTGACGTGATAACTCGAATCCCATTCGCGCTCGCCCGGCGCGTGCAGCACGAAGCCGCGTTCGGGCTGCACAGGGCCGCCCATCAGAACCGGCGCGGAGGCGATCTCTGCGCGTTCGCACGGCATGTGCATCTGTTGCAGCACATCGCCCAGTTTGTAATCGGAGAGGCGATTGACCACCAGTCCCATCGCACCGTCTTCGTCATGCTGGCAGATGAAGGTGATGCCGCGCGCGAAATTGGGATCGCCCATGCCGGGCATGGCGATCAGGAAATGGCCCGCCAGCGATGGCGCCGCAGGTTTGTCTGCGGACGATTCAGTCTTCCTGGTGGCCTTGCGCGGCGAGGGCCTGGTCATGGCTTCGATTGTATGCCACACGGCGCAAGTTATTGTGAATCGGTGCCGCGCGTCTGCAGCCGGTTGCCGGGCAGGAATTGCCACGTGCGCGTGATCACCAGTTCGGTGATGCGGTGCCCTTGCGCGTCTTCCTCGCGCGGAATCGGCGGGAACGGCGCCGCCAGGTGCACGATGCGCGCTGCCGCATCGTCGAGAACACGATAGCCGGAGCTGGTGTTGACGCTGACGTCGCGTACCTGTCCGTCGGCCGCGATCGTGACGCTCAGTACGACGTTGCCGTGCAGGCGCCGGCGCCGCGCCGCATCGGGATAGTTGAGGTTGCCGATGCGCTCGATTCGATGCACCCACGCGACCTGGTAGGCGGCGTCGGCGATGCTTCGCGTATTGGCCGAAACATACTTGCGGCGAGGGCGCCGCGCGTACGCTTCCTGCTCATCACGGACTTCCTGCGCCAGCCGCGCCATCTCGAGCCGCTGCTGCACGGGGGTCGGCGCGACCTGCTCCTGCAGCTGGGGTTCTGCGCGGGTGTCGCGTTGCTGCGCAACCGTCTCGTCGGCATGACTCGTCGTGGTGATGATGTGCGGGCCGCTGGCGGTTTGCTGGGCGGGCGCGGCCGGCAGCATTTCCCTGGGTGCGACACCCGACTGGGTGACCGGCAGCGGGCCCGAGAAGGGCGCGCCCGGACGATGCGCCTTGTCGCTGTTGCCGCCCCCTGCATTGTTGGCTTGGGCCAGGAAATCCGCCTTCGCAGGTGTCTCGGCATTGGATGTGTTGATCAGGGTGACGTCCAGCGTCGGCACGCTGGGTGCCGGTTTCGCGAAATGGAATCCGATGCCGAGGATCAGGATCGCGTGCAGCATCAACGAGAACAGCAGCGCCGGGCCGAAATGGTTGGCGCCGAAACCCGTCGCTTCAGGGGATGCCACTGCATTCATGCCGCGCGTGCTGCCTCGATCGCGTCGAACACGGTGCCCGCGATGTTCAGGCCGAATTGCGCGTCGAGTTCGCGCGCGCAGGTCGGCGAGGTGACGTTGACTTCGGTGAGGTAGTCGCCAATCACGTCGAGCCCGGCCAGCACGATGCCGCGCCGGGCCAGTTCCGGACCGACTTCGGCCGCGATCCAGCGATCGCGCTCCGACAATGGCTGGCCGACCCCGCGGCCGCCCGCCGCAAGATTCCCGCGGAAGTCGGTACCTTGGGGGATGCGCGCCAGTGCGTAGGGAATGGGTTCGCCGTTCGCGAGCAAAATCCGTTTGTCGCCCTTGGCGATTTCGGGAATGAACTTCTGCGCCATCACGAAGCGGCGGTCATCGCCCGCCAGTGTTTCCAGGATGGAGTTGAGGTTGGGATCGTCGCCGCGCGAACGGAAGATGCCGCGGCCGCCCATGCCATCCAGCGGCTTCAGCACGACTTCGCCATGCTCGCGCGCGAAGCGCCGCAATTCGCCGCGGTCGCGCGCCACCAGCGCCGGCGCGCAGCATTGCGGGAAGAATTGGGCTGCCAGTTTTTCGTTGAAGTCACGCAACGCCTGGGGGTTGTTGATCACCCGTACGCCGGCCCGCGCGGCCAGGTCCAGCACCAGCGTGTCGTACAGGAATTGCGCATCGAACGGCGGATCCTTGCGCGCCAGCACGAGATCGATGCCATCCGCGAGCGGCTGCCAGTGCGCTTCGCCCAGAGTGAACCAGTCGGTGGTGTTGTCGCGCACTTCCACGGGCGCCAGCCGTGCCCAGGCCACGCCGTCGCGCACGGCAAGGTCGCCCTGCAACATGTAGCGCAGCACATGGCCACGTCGTTGCGCTTCCAGCATCAGGGCGAGCGTGGTGTCCTTTTCGGGATGGATCGTGCCGATGGGGTCCATCAGCACCGCAACGGTGAGATTCATGGGCTCATATTACCGATCGGCAGCGCGAGGAGGATGCCCCTTTGGGTCAAGCGGTCGGAGCGACCCGTTGCAGGGCAACGCTCGCCAAGGGTTGTGGAAGAACAGACCCGGCAGGGCGGAGCCGCGTGTCACCACTCGAACCGATCCTGCATGGTGTATCTTGGCACACACGGCCGGTCCTGCCGGGGAAGGCGCCCGAAATCCGTCTTGCAGGGGGGGCGGGTCGGAAGGGGCATTTTATTGACAGCCGTCACAATCACCTGCGGTGTGGCATCCATGTTGCATGGGTTCTCACCGCCTCCTCACGAGGTGGAATCCTGACCGTGAATGACAACGCCAACCACGACGGCCTGACCGGATTGAAGGTCATGGTCATCGACGACTCGAAGACCATCCGCCGCACCGCCGAAACCCTGCTGAAAAAGGAGGGCGCGGAAGTGCTGACCGCTGTCGACGGCTTCGAAGCGCTGGCCAAGATTTCGGACCTTCGGCCGGACATCATCTTCGTGGACATCATGATGCCGCGGCTGGATGGCTATCAGACCTGTGCACTGATCAAGAACAACCATGTGTTCCGTTCGACGCCGGTGATCATGCTGTCGTCGAAGGATGGCCTGTTCGACAAGGCGCGCGGGCGCATCGTGGGTTCCGAGCAATACCTCACCAAACCTTTCACGCGCGATGAATTGCTGGATGCGATCCGGCAGCACGTCGCGACCGTCAAATAACGCGCAAGCGGTTCGCTGCATTCAAACACGGGGAAACAATGGCAAACATCCTGATCATCGACGACTCGCCCACCGACGTGAAGATTTTCTCGGGCGCGCTGGAGCGGGCGGGGCACAAGGTCACTTCGGTGGCAAGTGCCGAGGCCGGCATCGATGCCGCGCACAAGACCAAGCCCGACCTGGTGCTGATGGATGTGATCATGCCCGGCATGAACGGCTTCCAGGCCACCCGCAGCCTCACCAAGGACCCGGAAACCAGCGCGATCCCGGTGTTGATCGTGACCACCAAGAGCATGGAGACCGATCGCATGTGGGGCATGCGCCAGGGCGCGAAGGACGTGCTGGTGAAGCCGGTCAGCGAGAAGGACCTGGTGGCCCACGTCAACAAGCATCTTCCTGCGGGCGGCTGAGGCAGCCATGAGCAAAAAGCACTCCCGTCAAGGTTCGGATCCGCGCAAACACCCATCCGCGCCGCGCGCCGAAGCAGCGGGAAGTGTGGTCGCGGAAGTGTTGCCGGAGGGCGCGTACGCATTGTTGGCGGATTACGAGCGCCGCAGTCTTGCGCATGACCCCGGGGTCCCCGAACAGATCGAAGCGCCGGGCTTGTTGCGCACGATCGGTTTCCGCGTCGGTGAGCATCACTTCATCAGCGGCATCGACGAGATCGGCGAAATCCTGATGTCACCCCCACCGGTGACCAGCATCCCCGCGACGCGCCCCTGGATGCTCGGCGTGGCCAACGTGCGCGGCAACCTGATCGCGCTGGTCGACCTGAAGCAATTTTTGTTCGAACAACGCACCCATGTCACCGGTCGCGCGCGCGTGCTGGTGGTCAAGCAGGCTGGCGGCAACGTCGGCCTGCTGGTGGACGAATTGATCGGCCAGCGCAACCTGAGCGATGCCGACCGCGCGGGCGCGGAAGGCGAAGCCGACCCGGGCCTTGCGCGCTTCGTGACCGAGAACGTCAACGTGGGCGCGGTGCGGCTGGGTCGTTTCAGCATGGTGGAGTTGACGCGTACGCCGGAATTCCAGCACGCGGGGATTTAGGTAATTCAGTTGTGCGATCGATCCGTGATCGCGGTTTCTTTGAGGCTTTTGGGGTATCGGAGAGGTTGCAGACGATGAATACCAGAACGGACATTCCTGTCCCGACTTTCGACAACGGCCGCTCCGAATCGACTATGCAAGCGGATATGGCAACGAGGTGGCAATCATGAGCGCGAATTCCGGTGCGGTCCGCAAGGGCACGTCCCCGCAGACCATACTTATCGTCATCCTGCTGGCGGCCATCGTGCTTGCCGCCGTGGACTTCTTCCTGCTGAACCGGCACGACAGTCAGGACCGTTCGGCCGCGCAGCTCACCACGCAGATCCAGGTGAACTCGCAGCAGGTCGCGAACTTCGCCTTGCAGTCGGCCAACGGCAACATCGACGCCTTCAAGGAACTGACCAGCACGCGCGCGGCCATCGCCGCGGCGGTACAGCACTTGAACGCCGGTGATCCCGCGACGGGCCTGCCCGCCTACGGCGACGCGATCGGTGTGCGCGGCCCGATGGGCGCGCTCACCAAGTCGTGGGACGAGTTGAGCAAGGACCTCGGCAGCATCGAAGCCAACAAGGATGCGGTGCTGGATTCGGCCTCGCAGGCCGCCGCTTTCAACCAGCAGATGCCGGACCTGAACTCCAAGATCAACCAGGTCATCAGCATCCTGCAGTCGAAGGGTTCCTCTTCGCAGATCTACACCGCTTCGCAGCTGCTGGTGTCGGGCGACCGCCTGATTCGCCGCGTGGGCGACGTGTTGCAGGGCGGCGCGGATTCCGCCTCCGCCGCCAACGGCCTCGCGCTGGACTCCACCAACTACGGCGCGACGCTGAAACAGCTTTCCGACGACTCCTCGGGCGAGGCCGCCAAGATCCTCGCGGACGTGCAGAAATCGTGGGCCGGCCTCGAGGCACCGGTGCAGAAGGTGATCGCCGCCGCGCCGACGCTGGTGACGGTGAAGACCGCGGCCACCCAGGCTTCGGTGGATTCGCAGGACATATTGCTGAAGGCCAACGGCGTTTCCAATGCGCTCGGCAAACTGCCGCAGACACGGCCGTTCCCGAACGTGTGGTGGGGCCTTCTCGGCGCGGTGGTGGCGGTGGTGCTGGCGGTGGTGCTGGCCTTCACCTTCATCGGTGCCGAGCGCAAGCGCGCATCCGAAAGCCGCAAGCTCAACGAACGCAACCAGCAGGCCATCATGCGCTTGCTGGATGAAATGGGCACGCTCGCGGAAGGCGACCTGACGGTGAAAGCCACCGTGACCGAAGACATCACCGGCGCGATCGCGGACTCGGTGAACTTCGCCGTCGAGGCGCTGCGCTCGTTGGTGACCACCATCAACGAGACGGCCGTGCGGGTATCGTCGGCCGCCCAGGAAACCCAGGCCACCGCCAAGCATCTGGCGGACGCCGCCAACCAGCAGGCCGAACAGATCACTTCCGCTTCGTCGAAGATCAACGAAATGGCGGTGTCCATCGACCAGGTGTCGAAGAACTCCGCGGACAGCGCGGAAGTGGCGCAGCGCTCGGTGCAGATCGCATCGAACGGCGCGCAGATCGTGCGCCAGACGATCAGCGGCATGGACTCGATTCGCGAGCAGATCCAGGAAACATCGAAACGCATCAAGCGCCTCGGCGAGTCCTCGCAGGAAATCGGATCGATCGTCGAACTCATCAACGACATCGCCGAGCAGACCAACATTCTGGCGCTGAACGCGGCCATTCAGGCCGCATCGGCGGGCGAGGCGGGCCGAGGCTTCGCGGTGGTCGCGGACGAAGTGCAGCGACTGGCCGAACGCGCGACGGGCGCCACGAAGCGAATCGAAACGCTGGTGCAGACCATTCAGACCGATACCAACGAAGCGGTCAGTTCGATGGAGCAGACCACCACGCAGGTGGTGAACGGTGCGCGCCTGGCCGAGGATGCCGGCACCGCGCTGGGCGAAATCGAAAAGGTGTCGAACAACCTCGCCGGATTGATTCAGGGCATTTCCAGCGCCGCGAAACAGCAGTCTGCGGCGGCCACCAACATCAGTTCGACGATGAGCTCGATTCAGCAGATCACTGCGCAAACCTCGGTGGGCGCCAACCAGACGGCCGAATCGATCGGCAACCTTGCGCAGCTCGCGCAGGAGCTGCGTCGATCAGTGGCTGACTTCAAGCTGCCGGCGTAAACGGCGGGACGTGACATGACCGCGGGCGACGACATGGTATCCACGGCAACCGGTTCTCCCGGTGTGGCTGCCGACGCGTCCACAGGGTACGCGGCGGGCGGTGCTGACCGGAAACCGACGATGCGACTTGAAGAACACATCGACTTCTCGACCCTGGGCTGGGTCAAGCCGCAAATCGATGAACTGCTGTCGGAGGCGCGTCAGGCACTCGAGGCCTTCGCCGAAGATGCGACGGACGTGCGCGCGATGCAGAGTTGCGTCGGCCTGCTGCACCAGGTGCTCGGCACACTGCGCATCGTCGAACTGTACGGCGCCGCCGAACTCGACCAGGAGATGGAGCACCTCGCACAGGCGGTGCTCGATGGCAAAGTGACCGACCGCGACGAGGCCATGGGGGCCTTGATGCGCGGGCTGGTCCAATTGCCCGATTATCTCGACCTGATCGAAAGCGGCCACAAGGACATTCCGATCGTCCTGTTGCCGTTGCTCAATGAATTGCGCGATGCGTACGGCGAGGAGCCCACCGATCAGCGCGTGTTGTTCCATCCCGATCTCGACCGTCCGCTGCCGCCCGACGCGGCCGGTGCGCGCGCGGCATATCCGTTCGCCGACGTGCGCCAGCGCGTCACCCAGATCCGTGCGCGTTTCCAGGTGCAACTGCTGGCGTGGACGCAGGGCAAGCAGCCGAATTTCGCGGAAATGCGCGACTGCATGGACGAACTGCGCGCCGTGTGTCACGCCGAGTCCGCGCGACGTTTGTGGTGGATCGCGGGCGGCGTGCTGTAAACCTTGCAGCAGGGCCGGCT
>Ga0207698_10002105_pt1 | contig 11734 bp, 9 predicted proteins | sample KBSCornC22_FD_184298 | JGI IMG/M metagenome (GOLD analysis project Ga0207698, IMG submission 184298) | Corn rhizosphere microbial communities from Kellogg Biological Station, Michigan, USA - KBS Corn C2-2 (SPAdes) (version 2) | ecosystem: Host-associated > Plants > Roots > Rhizosphere > Soil ...
GCAATTGAGCACGAGCTGCAGGCGATTGTTGGGGAGGACGGCTGCTATCCGGCGGAGTGCCTGGTGCTCGATCATCCGGAGTGGCATCGTGGAGTGCTGGGGATTCTTGCCTCGCGCGTGGTGGACCGGACCGGCCGGCCGGCGTTGGTGGTGACGCACGCCGATGGAGATGCACATGGCTCAGGTCGCTCGGTGAAGGGCTTCCATCTGCTGGACGCGCTGACGGCTGTAGCGGGCGACGGTGACCTGTTTCACCGGTTCGGCGGTCATGCGCATGCGGTTGGGTTTTCAATGCCGTCGGATCGGCTCGGGATATTCCGTGAGCGGATGCGACGGCATGCTGAGACGGCGCTTTCCGGCGATGTGCTGCGGCGGCGGGTGGAGTATGACGCGGAGCTTGGGTTTGGGGAGCTGACGGTCGATCTGGCGCGGTGGGTTTCGCGGTGCGCCCCGTTTGGTGTGGGCAATCCCGAACCGGTCTTCCTGACGCGAGGGGTCGTGGTGAAGGCGCCAGTGCGGCCGATTCAGGAGAAGCATGTGTGTTTGCAGCTTGCGGAATCGGCTGAGAGCGACGCTTCAATGCCAGCGCTCGGCTGGAGCAACGGCGGTAGCAACTGGGTGGAGATTTGCGAGCGGCTGGAGGTGAGAGCCGGGACGAGGCTGGATGTGCTGTATCGGATTCGGCACAACACCGGGCCATACGCCGGGCGTAATTTTGGCGGACTGGAAATGGAGCTCTGCGGGGTATCTGAGTCAATGCCTCAATCGGTGAGCTAAAGATTCCGAATCCAGGCGCAGGTGCTTGCGTCTTATATACTTAAGCAAACACGTATGGCATCCAGCCCCAAATCATCCCGTAATTCTTCGTACGTGGTATGGGGAGTTGCCATCGTGGTGGTCGTACTGGCGTTGATTGCCGTACGGAGTTTGACGCAGCAGCGGGTGACGGTCGGCACGGCTAAGGTTACATATCAGGATCTCTCAAAAACCTCCCAGACGAACGGCAAAGTGGAGCCGGTGGACGACTTTAAGCTGACGGCACAGGCGGCCGGCCAAGTGCAGGAGGTCTACGTCAAGCTGGGGCAGCACGTCGCTACCGGGCAGATGCTGCTTAAGATGGACGATCGCTACGCGGTTTCGACTGTGGCGCACGCAAACTCCGAGCTGAAAGCTTCCGAGCAGGCCGCCGCGGTGGTGCAGCAGGGCGGCACTCCGGAAGAGCGGAATAGCATGGCCGCCGAGTTGAGCCAGGCCCAACTGCAACGGCAGCAGGATGCTGCGACGCTGGATTCGCTGAAGAAATTGCAGCAGCGTGGCGCGGCTTCAGCCGGTGAGGTCGCGGCGGCACAGCACCGGCTCGAAATCGACGACAACCACATCCAGAGCGTGCAACAGCGGATGACGAACCGGTACGGTCAGGCAGACCACGCGAAGGTTCAGGCGGAGGTTGCCGATGCTCGCGCAGCCGTTGCGGCTGCGGAAGGTACTCTGGCTCACGCGGATATCCGGTCGCCGATTCCGGGCGAGGTGTACTACCTGCCTGTCTCGCGGTTCGACATGGTGAGCGTTGGAGATGACCTGGTATCAGTTGCAGACCTCAGCAAGCTGCGGGTGACGGCCTACTTCGACGAGCCTGAGGTGGGCAATCTGGTGAACGGGCAGCCGGTGACGATCAAGTGGGATGCCCGTCCGGACAAGTTGTGGCACGGGCATGTGTCGCAGATTCCGACGACGATTATTACGTACGGAACGCGGAACGTCGGCGAGTGCTTTGTGACGGTGGACGATGCGGACGGCACGCTCCAGCCAAACTCGAATGTCTTGATTACGGTGACGACGGCGGAGCACAAGAATGTGCTTGCCGTCCCGCGCGATTCGCTGCACTTTGAGGGTTCGCAGCCGTACGTATTCCGGATCGTCGATGGCAAGCTTGTGTAAACTCCGGTGAAGATTGCCGGCGGCATTGTGAACTACAACTGGGCGGAGATCACGAGCGGCCTGAAGGAAGGCGATGTAGTAGCCCGGAATGCTACGAATAACAGCGAGCTAAAGGACGGCCTGAAGGTTAAGACCGCGAAGTAGGCAGCCATGCAACGACAATCCTCCCCCCAATCTGCTCTAAAAGGTTTCCTGCCGATGCTGGCAGTGCTTGCCGCCGTGGCACCCGTTGCGACGCGCGCGCAGAAGGCCGATCTCGCTTCGGCGGACAAGGTGGTTGCACGGAGCACCTCTGCGCTTCTGGCTCTCGACGACGGACGTGTGGAGGAAGCGGCTGCGCTGGCGCGCGCATCGCTCGGGGGAAATCCGGCAGACGCATACGCGCACCAGATTCTGTGCCGCGTGTTCTATGCGCAGGACAGGGTGGATGAAGCGGTGCGGGAGTGCGAGACGGCAGCCGCTCTGCCGCAAAGCCAGCAGTCGGCCAGCGACAATCATCTGTGGCTTGGCCGCGCCTATGGGCTGAAGGCGCGTCATGCAGGGTTGATCAACGGGTTCAAGCTGGCGAAGCGCGTGCAGGCTTCCTTTGCAAAGGCTGTTGACCTGGACTCCTCCAATGTTGCGGCACTGAATGATTTGGGTGAGTACTACGTTGATGCGCCCTCGATCGTGGGTGGCGGGACGGACAAGGCAAAAGCACTGGCGGCCCGCATGATGCCGCGCTTTCCCGCGCAGGCACACCTGCTGTTGGCCCGTATTGCCGTGGACGAGAAGGACAACAGCACGGCTGAGGCACAGTTCAAGCAGGTGATTGCGATCCAGAAGAATACGCAATCGTGGGTGGACCTGGCGGCCTTTTACCAGACGCATTCGCGGAAGGACGATGCTGCAGCGGCGGTGAAGTCGGGGTTGGCAGTGGATCGCACGCATGGTCCGGCGATTGTGGATGCGGCGAGCATTTTGATTGCGATGCATCGGGAGCCGGCTTTGGCCGAGCAGTGCCTGCGACTGTATCTGGCATCGAAAGACAAGACCGATGAGGCCCCGGCGTTCAAGGTTCACGTTCAACTGAGCAGATTGCTTGCGGACCGCGGCCTGGCGGCGGAGGCTGGCGAGCACATGCAGACGGCGGCTGCGCTGGCTCCGGTGTTCACCCGGAATTCGCGCCAGTGGCAGGGGCTGTAAATGCGGAGCCGCTGGGTGGGAGCGCGCCCATCAGCTAGCATCACTAGAGCGATGAGATTGCAGTGGAGCGTGGGAAGGGCATTGCGACGGGCAGGCGTCCGGGCGATTGCGCCGGTGGTGGTTGGGTTCGCGATCGGTGCGCCGGGGCAGATGTCGCTGACGAGCGCCGTCGATATCGCAGTACGCAGCCATCCTAGAGTGCGGTCCGCGGAGGCTGAGGTGGAGCGCGCGCAGGCTGCGCTGAAGCAGACGCATGACGTGTTTGTGCCATCCGTAACGGCCGGCGCGGGACTTGGGCAGGCGTACGGCTACAGCACGAACCCACCCACGCTGTTCAGCGTTTCAACGGGATCGCTGGTATATAACTCGGCGCAAATGTCATACGTTCGGTCAGCGCGGGCTGGATTGCACGCAGCCGAGCTCGCGCTGGAGGATACACGGGAGGCCGTGGCGCAGGACACAGCGTTAGCGGTCCTCGCACTGCAGCATGACGGAGAGCGGGAGGAGGCGATCCGTCAGGAGATGGACTACGCTACGACGCTCTCGAATATTGTTCAAGAGAGGGTGAACGCCGGACAGGATACGCAGATGTCCCTGACGCAGGCGCGGCTGACGGCAGGGCAGTTTCGGCTTGCTCTGCTGCGGGCGCAGGATGAGACGGCGGATGATCGTGCGAAGCTAGCGCGGATGCTTTCTGTGCCGGAGACATCGTTGACGGTCGACACGAACTTTCCGGATAAGCCGCTGCCGAGCGACCTGGCGCCCGCCCAGCCGGGTGGGTATGCGACCGCTGGAATTGCATCTGCTTTTGCGAATGCAGAAGCAAAGCAGCAGCAGGCACGAGGGGATGCGAACTTCCGGTATAGGCCTCAGCTGAACCTTTTCGGCCAGTACAACCGGTATGCGACGTTCAGTAATTCGTATAAGCAACTGCAGCAGACTTATTTCGACAAGACCACAGGCCGGTCGCTCCTTACAGCGAACGAGTGGTTTGTGGGTGTGCAGATCTCGGTCCCGCTTTTCGACAAATTCCGAACGGACAAAGCGCGGGAATCTACTGCGGTCGCTTCGAAGGCGCTGCACGACGCCGAGAATTCGCAGAACGATGCGTTGGACGGACTCGTCCGTACGCGACACGGCATCGCCGAGCTGCAGGCGCAGGCCGAGGTTGCAGGGCTGCAGCAGCAGCTCTCGCAACAACAGTTGGACGTGATTCGCGTGCAGTTGCAGAACGGCACAGGAAATCCGGATGCTCCGCAGATGACTCCGAAGGACGAGGAGAACGCGCGGATTGCAGAGCGGGAGAAATATCTCGGCGTGATCGACGCAGATTACCAGCTCCATCAGTCGGAGATCCAGCTTCTGCGGCAGACTGGGCAGCTCTTAACGTGGCTGCGGCCGGCAGGCGATGTGCAGTCTGCACCGGCGACGGGGAGCGGCTTGCCTGCGGCTCCTCCTGCTCAGCACTGACTATCTGGAGATCAGGTAGACACCCGCACAGACGAACAGCACTGCCAGCCAGCGGCGCCGGTCTACGTTCTCACGCAGAAACAGCTTGGCCGCTGCGGCGTTGCCGACGTAGGTGAGCGAAGCGCTTGCCGGTCCGGCGAGGGAGAGGTCCACGGCGCTGAGGGTAAACAGCAGCGCGAAGAAGTTGAGCGCCATGCATGTGGCTCCGATGAGGAACAGCGGGTTGGTCAGCACGGCGCGGATAGCGCCCGCTAGCCCACTCACGGCTCGAATCTCGTCTAGATCGCCAACCCGGCGCATCGCCGCGGCGATGAAGCACTCTCCGGCGATGGCAAGCGCGGCGACGCCGCCGATACAGCTCCACGTGCGGGCTGTGCCTGCATGGACGAAAATCAACGTGCCGCTCCCGAGTCCATGCGATTGAGGCCGGGATGTTCGGTCAGTGAGGGTCCGTTAGCGACGAAGCCGACGGCACAGACAATGAGGACGATGCCGGCCCAGCGGTACGCGCTGAGGTGTTCATGCAGCCAGAAACGGCTGAGTAATGCGACAACAACGTACCCGAACGCGGTTGAGGGCATCACGAAAGTGAGGTCTGCCCAGCTCAGCGCCGTCATGTAGCTCGCGAAGAATCCGATGAGCAGCAGGATGCCCAGGTCGATGGATGGATTGAACAGGGCATGCCACAGCAGCCCGAGGTGGTGCAGGTCCACTGCGCCCACCTGGCGCATGCCGCGTGTGAGCAGGGCATCACCGAGAGGCGCGGTCAGAGTTACGGCAAGCAGGACAAGATAACGCTGAGGCGTAAGGGTGTGCTTCATCGAATCGAGTGCTAGTGGACAGGCCCGCTCGGCGGGACCAGGTGTGGCTCCAGCGCGAGCTCGCCGAAGGCTTTCTCGTATTGGGTGAGATTGTGCTGGAGGATCTGCAGCAGTGCCTTGGCCTGCTGCGGGCTCAGATAGATTCCCTGGAAGTTCTCGAGCTTAACCTCGTCGGGCGAGTCCTGCCGCATGGTGCCAAAGACGAGAAAGAAATCCCAGACGCTCATCCGGACCTGAACACTATTGGCGTAGTTGTTGCGGTATTCCGCGGTCTGGGAAGTCGTGACGGTGGGCTGGTCGGCGGGCGTCTTGGGCTGGCTCATAGGGGCGGCACATTGAATCAGAAAGATTGGTGCGAAAGAGGGGACTTGAACCCCTACGGGTTTCCCCGCCAGATCCTAAGTCTGGTGCGTCTGCCAATTCCGCCACTTTCGCAAATTGAAAAAAGGAGAGCCGAAACTCTGGGGCCGGTCTCACTTTCCCATGATACCTCGCGCGCCGGGTCGAGAGCGCGACGAGTTCTAGTGGACGGGGTCGACAGGGCGACCGCGAAGGATCGTTTGTTGCAGGCGTCCGTCTGAAGTGAAGACGTTGAAGTTCGCCGGCCTGCCCACGGTGACCGAGCCGAGTTCGTCAAGACCGAGCATTGCCGCAGGGTTGTGCGTCGCCAGCCTGACAGCGGTTGCAAGCGTCGCACCGGTATAGCGGCGCAGGCGGGCGACAGCGCGGTCCATCGTCAGCACAGACCCTGCGAGCGTTTCGATGCCCTGGGCGAGGCCGGACGCGAGCAGGCAGCGCTTGTCTTCCACCTTCACATCGAGTTCACCCAGACGGTAGTTGCCGTCGGGCATGCCCGTTGCGGAGAGGCCGTCGGTGATCAGGATGCCGCGGTCTTCACCCTTGGCTGCCAGCCATAGCCGGACGAACTCCGGCGCGACATGGATACCGTCGCAGATGAGTTCGGCGTAGAGGTCCTCGGAGTCGAGGACGACGGCTGCAATGCCGGGATCGCGATGATCCAGCCGGCGCATTGCGTTGAACGTGTGAGTTGCGCTGACTGCGCCGGCGACGATTGCCGCGCGAGCTTCCGTTGCGGTTGCGTCGGAGTGGCCGATGCTGACCTGCGTGCCTTCAGCCACGGCGTACTCAATCAGTTCGAGCGCCTCGGGTAGTTCAGGCGCGACCGTCATCAGCTTGATGTGTCCGCGCGCAGCCTGTTGGAACCTCTGGAAGATGCTAACTTTGGCCGGTTGCAGGTCGCGTTCCGCATGCACGCCGCGTTTTGCATGAGAGAGGAACGGACCTTCGAGGTGAATTCCAACAGGCGTGGCACCTAAGGCGTCGTCGTCCCTCGCCGTCGACTCAATCACGTTTGCTATGCCCTCGAGCGCGCGCAGTGTTGTATCGAGTGGAGCGGTCACGGTTGTGGGCAGGTAGTACCCTACGCCACGGCTTGCGAGAAACGCGCCAATCCTGCCCATGGCCTCAGGGGTGCCCTCCATCACGTCGTGGCCTGCGGCGCCATGCACGTGGATATCGAAGAACGCCGGTGTAACCGTGCCGTCTTCTGTGCCGCGCTGGCCGGGTTCAATGGCGAAGATGATGCCGGCGTCATCGATGATGATGCGCGGGCATTCAATGGGCCCGCTCGCGGTGAGCAGTCTTTGTGCGGTGATTGAGGTCATCGTGTGCTCGCGGGAGAAAGTGGCGTGCTGGTGACAGGTGCAGCGGGTGGGAGCGGAATGCCCAACTCCGCCGCCAAGGGGAGCGTCCTGGTCTCGGTCCATTGGCGTTGGGCGCTGTGGACTTTGTCGGCGCGATCCAGCCAGATCTGCACCTCGTAATCGTACTGCTCAAGCATGTTGCGCAGCCAGTAGGGCCGGTTCGAGCGCAGCCATGCCGACTCGAACAGATCGCGGAGGAGCGTGTAGCCGTTGCGCATGTCCTGCAGGCGGCCATTCACGCCGTACAACTCGCCGAGATCGTGGCTTACGCTGGGGCGAAGCTTGCGATCGGTGCTGGTGGAATCGGCCAGCGCCCTGGTGTAATCGGCGGCCATTTCGTCTGCAAGCTGGAATTTCAGACCGATAAAGTCCATGCGCCGCGCGCCTAGCTCCATGGCGTCCACCGCATCCGGCTCGCGCAGACCGCTGGTCGCCGCGCCATAGCGTGCGGGATCATAGAGGGTCGTGCCTTCCGGGAGTGGAGCGGGAGGGCCGGTGGGATTTGGCCCAGCGCTCGCGCGTGCGTGTGCAATCAGCGTCAGCGCAGCCTCGGCATGCATCCGGAGATCGTGTGTGTAAGGTCGCACCTGGGCGGCGATCTTCTGGCCGTCCTTCGACCACGGGTCGAGCCAGAAGATGTTGTTGGTTGCATCGCCGACTTTGGCCTGTTGGCGCAAGACTTCGTGTGCAGCCATCAACTCCTTCTGCGCCTGATCGAGTGCGCCCGTCACGTCACCATGAAAGACCTGCCCGTAGCTCTGCTCGAAGGCCTCAATAGAGGACTCGCCCGGCTGCCATGCGGCGGCCGCGCCGAACAGGATTCCGTACCAGTCCTGATTGATGAGACCCTCGCCGTCGTCGTTCCAGATCGTATTGAGTTGGCCGGTCGAGCCGAGCCGCTGGCCATCTCGCGTGAACTGCTGGATGTTCAGCAGCCCAAGGTTGTAGTCCGGATAGACTACGCGGAAGTTGTGGACGCTGGGCGAGACCCAGGTCTCAAAACCGGCGTTGGTGAACGGTGTAAGGAAACGCGCAAAGCCGCGCGGCTCCGGGCTGTAAACCCAGGCGACCGCAATGGTGGATGTCTTAAAGCTCAGCGGCATTGTTTTCAACAGGTCAGGTGAGTCTTGGGCAATATCTCCCCAGAACAGGAGACGCCTGTGCAGCGGCTGCAGCGCAGTGACGATCTGCTGCATAAAGTCCAGGTAGACAGCGCCAAGTCCGCGGGTATCGACATCGGCTTTGGTCTGGCCCAGCCCCAGATCGGCGGTCTCATCGGCGCCGATGTGGAGAAACGGCCCTGGATACTCCTTTGCGAGTTCCTCGAACTGCTGCTTGATGAGCGCGATGGAGCCCGGCTGACCTGGGGCGAGGACCGCACCATGAGGCGTCTCCGCCAACGCCTGATATTGCTCCCATGTGAGCGCATTGTGCAGATGGCCGAAGGCTTCCTGCTCGGGGATGATGGTGATGTGATACTGGCGCGCGTAGGCGACCAACTCAGCCGCGTCGGCCGCCGTAATCGTACCTCCCGGAGGAGCAATCAGGGGGTTAGATGCATAGGCGGCGGTGTTCTCGAAATAGGGCGAGTAGAGGTTGATCTTGTAGGCGGCCAGCGTGCGGATGAACTTCTTCTGGAATTCGAGCGTGGGCACTGGGCCGCGGGAGAGGTCGTCATCCAGGCCACGATATTTCATGGCCGGCCAGTCGCGGATCCTCGCCTGATGCAGAACGGCCGTCCCGCCGTACCCGGTAATGAGCTGTTTTGCGGTCTGCAGCGCGTAGAAGATGCCAGCGTCCGACGCCGCCGTGATTGCGAGCCCTTTACCGTCTGGAATGATCGAGTAACCCTCAGCTTTCATCTCATCGGGCATCTGTGTTGCCGCGGGTGTGCCCTGGGCCGAGGCGGGAACGGAGCCAGTGTAGATGGAGTTGGCAAGCGGTGTGCCATATCGCGCTACCAATATGTTGATGGGCGAAGTTGTGTTGACCGGGACGCCCACGGACCCGAGCCATGCCTTGAAGTCGCTGACAGCGAATGCGTCCTCTGCTGAGCAGGGGGAGTTACAGCTCACCTGCACGCCGGAGGTAAGCGCCTGAACGCCGGCAGCCGAGATGTCTCTTGGGATTGGGATGAGCTTGAGGCCGGCAGACTGGGCTTGGGATTGTGGTGAGCTGCTGATTGCAAACAGGCTTACGAGGCAGAGAGCCAGACAGAACTGCAACTTCGACATGAAAACACGGTAAACTACGGCGCCCAAACGGCCAACCTGCCGCCGACTGCGGGATTTCACCTCTGGAATGTGAAAGTCAGGTAAATTTCCCCGGTTGCCAACGCCCTTGGGCCTCGGATTTGCCGGGTATTCACATTCGGCTGGAATCATCAACGCAAAGGAACGAGTAGAGAGGGTTCACCCAGGTAAGCCGGCATTTCTTGTGCTGCACGACCGCTCTGCGGTTCCTTATTGACGATTCCTCAGAGAGAGGTACCATGACGAAGCAACTGAAGGCGGCCATTGCAGCGATGCTGTTGTTTGGCACGGTGTCGATGTATGCCCAGGCTGGCGATTCCGCTCCCACGCAGGCCAAAACAAAGAAGACCAGGACTGCCAAGCCGAAGAAGGAAACCGAAGAGCAAAAGCAGATTCGCGAACTCCAGGAAAAGCTGGCAGCCCAGCAGGCCCAGATCGATGCGTTGACCCAGCAGAACTCCTCAAAGGACGCGGCCGCCTCGCAGGCGCAATCGGCGGCGACCGCAGCGCAGAGCCAGGCAAGCGAAGCAGCGTCGGAGGCACAGGCCGCGACAGCGGCAGCGCAGTCGCAGGCTGACCAGGTGAACACGCTGAAGAGCACCGTTACCGACCTGCAGACGACCAATGCAGGTCTCGCGCAGACGGTCAGCACGACCAAGACGGAACTGAACGACGCGATCAACTCACCGTCGGCGATTCACTATAAGGGCGTAACGATCACGCCGGTTGCGTTCTTCGCGTTTGAAAACGTGTGGCGTCAGCGTGCAGTGAATTCGGATATCAATACTCCGTTCAACTCCATTCCTTTTCCGAGCGCAAACCAGGGACATGTGAGCGAACTGAACTTCTCCGGCCGGCAGAGCCGCCTTGGAGTTCTGGTTCAGGGCGATGGCGGCCCGTTCAAGCTCTCGGGCTACTTCGAGGGTGACTTCCTGAGCTCCGGTACCACCTCCAACGGCAACCAGAGCAACAGCTATACGCTGCGTCAGCGCCAGTTCTGGGGTCAGGCTGCTCTGAAGAGCGGCTTCACGGTGACCGGCGGCCAGATGTGGTCGCTTGTGACGGAGACCGGACTGAGCACCAATAACCGTACCGAGAAGCTGCCGAACTCAATTGACGCGCAGTACACCGTAGGCTTCAGCTGGGCTCGTCAGCCGGCGGTCCGGTTCCAGCAGACGTTTGGCGACGTGAAGAAAGGCGGCATGTTCACGGCGGCAATGTCGCTTGAAAACGCGCAGATCACGAACTTTACGGCGACCTCATCAGTCAGTGCCGCGGTTCCGACAAACTTTTTCTTCGCCGGCGCGGGCCAGAATGGCGGCCTCTACAATGCATTCAACGGCACCTATGCCAACAACGTCGCCCCCGATGTGGTCGTGAAGGGCACGCTAGACTATCCGCACGCGCATTTCGAACTGGGGGGAATCGCCCGCTTCATGCGTGCGTACTACTACCCAATTACCGCAACTGGCGGGACGGCCACGGCCCCAACCTACACCTATGGACCGCGTTACACCAGCGATACCAAAGCTGCGGGCGGCATATTCGGCGGAGGCCGAGTCTCGCCGAGCAAGTATCTGGACATCGCCGTCTACGCGATGGCAGGGCAGGGAGTTGGGCGCTATGGTTCGGCGCAACTTGCTGACGCGACGCTCCGTCCGGACGGCACACTGGAGCCAATCCGCAACTACCACGGGCTGTTCAGCCTGGAGACCCACCCGACTCCCAAGCTGGATGTCTACGGATACTACGGCGGCGAGTACGCACAGCGGACGCAATATACGACCGCACAGGGCGACCTGATCGGCTACGGTGCTCACAACCTGAACGATGCGGGTTGCTACGCTCTGCCGGCCAACCCAGGTTCGGCAACGGGGGGGTCGCCTTCTCCGGCCGGCTCCACACCGTGCGCATCGCCGACGCGCTACATCCAGGAAGGCCTGCTCGGATTCACGTATCGCTTTGTGAACAGCCCGAAGATCGGCCGTCTGCAGGAGTCCGTCAACTGGCAGTACATGCAGCGCAATCTGTGGTCTGGTGTCGGCAACGCGGTCACTCCAAGCGGTCCGCGCGCACTGGACAACATGATCTTCACCAGCCTGCGCTACTACATCCCGTAACGAAACGTGTATCAGTCAGAAACTTAGAACTTCACCGCCCGGACGCACTCCTCCACAGCGTCCGGGCGATCTTCTTTTTGCTCGGTTGTTTTGTCAGGTGCGCTTGAAACCCTGGAGAATGATTGCGATCTGATCGATATCCATGAGCTCCTCTGAAGCAGGAAATCCCACTGCAGCATGGATGAACTGCCATTGCCCGACCTGCCGGGTTTCCAGATCGTAGG
>Ga0207698_10002125_pt1 | contig 11686 bp, 6 predicted proteins | sample KBSCornC22_FD_184298 | JGI IMG/M metagenome (GOLD analysis project Ga0207698, IMG submission 184298) | Corn rhizosphere microbial communities from Kellogg Biological Station, Michigan, USA - KBS Corn C2-2 (SPAdes) (version 2) | ecosystem: Host-associated > Plants > Roots > Rhizosphere > Soil ...
TTGTAAGTTCAAAAGAAAATTTCCTTACTGTAAAGATCAATGAAGGCTTTTATCCTGCAGATGTATTAAGAGCTTTTCTTGATAATAAAGCAAGCATCATTTCTTTTAATGAAATACTACCATCTCTTAATGATATTTTTATTAAAAAAGTAGAAGACACAAAGCTGGCCAGGCAATTTGAAAATGTGAAGATTTAACAATATAAAAATTGCCAATGACTAATACCAGTCACGATTAACAGATATTAATTTATGAATAAGATTTTACTCGTTATTAAAAGAGAATATTTTACAAGAGTTCGAAACAGAACTTTTATTTTATCTACAATTTTACTTCCGCTTTTTTTTATTGGCTTTATTGCAGCATCGGCGTACTTTTCTATTAAAAGCACCGATCATGAGAAGGTTGCTGTTCAGGATAACAATGGTATTTTTAAAGAGAGTTTTCAAAGTGATAAAATAATTACTTATGAATTTCCGCAGGATGTAAATGTGAATAATTTTAAAGAGAAAGGATATTCTGCATTTCTTAAAATTCCTAATGATTATTCTTCTAATAATGATTCCATATCGCTTGTTTCTGAAAAACAATTAGGTATTACCGCCGAAGAAAAAATAAAAGATCAGATAAACGCAGCCATTAGAAATAAAGCATTTTTAGAGAATGATATTAATAAAAAAGTATTGGATTCTATTAACGGAATTGATGAGGAAAAGCTATACAGATTCAGTACTGTAATAAAGCAAGGCGATAAAACTGAACGGTCTAATTCAGGGCTATCTTATGGCATTGGTTTCGGCAGTGGCATTTTAATTTATATGACTTTATTTATTTATGGCGCTGCTGTAATGCGTGGCGTTATGGAAGAGAAAATGAACCGCATTGCTGAAGTAATTATAAGTTCTGTAAAACCTTTCCAGTTGATGCTTGGAAAAATTATAGGAATTGCTGCCGTAGGCATTACGCAATTACTTATCTGGATTGTACTTATTATTGGATTATCCGCTGTTGCGTCTTCTTTTTTCTCGCATGATTTTATACAACATGCACAATCTATGAGCGCCTCTGTAGGACCTGCGGCCAACAACACTGCAGCAGCGAATTTCTTTAACGCAAAAAATACATTCCTAGGAGCTAACTGGGGCTTGATTCTTCCATGCTTCCTGTTTTATTTTCTTGCAGGGTATTTGTTTTATGCATCTTTATTTGCTGCTGTTGGCAGCGTTGTAAATGAAGACCCTCAGGAGGCGCAATCACTGATGCTTCCTATTACGATGCCTATTATTTTATCATTTGTAATTATGACAACTGCGGCTGGAAAACCCGATGCGCCCATTTCAGTTTGGGGAAGCATGATTCCATTTTCTTCCCCAATAGTTATGATGGCCCGAATACCATCGGGCAGTGTACCTGCATGGCAAATTGCTGTGTCTATGATTTCATTAATTGCCGGCTTTATACTCACAACATTACTTGCCGCGAAAATATATCGTACCGGCATATTACTTTATGGTAAAAAAGTAACTTTTAAAGAAATGGGAAAATGGCTGTTTAGGAAATCATGAAACCACTTTACTCATCTCTCAATTGTGGGGCATCACATCAGTTACAAAAGAATTGATGAGCTATAATTTGAATTGGCAAACTTATAAGTGCTAATAAATCAATATCGGTGGAAAAGAAAAGCTCAGGCAACTTTAAAGGCTGCAAAGTAGTAATTGTTGCCCGCAGCAATTAATTTAAGATCAATATAACAGGCTTGCGAAAAATCGTAAAAAGCCTTAAACTCGTGAGTTGGTACTGCAAATTCATCAAAGAAAACTATATCATCTTTTTTTAAGAACGGCGCCATTGTAGTAAGTGCGTAAAGCGTTGCAGAATATATGTCTGCGTCTAGCATTATAACATTTCTTTTTTTATTATTTAATTCTGTTAGAAACCCCGGAACTGTTTGTTGAAATAAGCCTTGAAAAAACTTTACCCGGGTATCAGAAATTTGAGGAACTTCATTATTGGTATCGAATTTTCCTTTTTTATAGACCCCAAAATCCTCGGGCAAGCCAGTAAACGTATCAAAGCCATAAAACCTGGTTTCTGGATTGTTATTTTGTTGTACAAACCAACGAAATGAGTGTCCGTCAGCCACACCAAACTCAAGATAGTTAATTGGCGGGTTTGATAAAGATTCACTCTCTATTACCCATTTATACAAGTCGTATCTCTTATTATAGTCCCACTTAGATGGAAAATCATTATGAGTGATCTTTTTATTTTTGTTTGCCCATGAAGAGAATTTGGTAATGTAAAAAAGATTTAAAAATAAACCTGAAAAAAAGTTAAAGAACACGTGCAACCTTAAGTAAACAAAAACGATTTTTGAGTATCGGATGATAGAAAGTTTCATAAATACTTTTTGTCCATTGTAATTTTGATAAAAAATTAATTGTGTTTATAAAAACGCACAAAAATAGGTTATGAGTACTTGATTTACCGATTTCCAGCAGCGGATGTGGAATTATCAAAAATCGGTGCAGTTTTGGAATCGGAGAAATTGTAAAAAGATACTTAATAGAGCGATTTTTTCACTTGTGTTATTCGTGACCTCCGCAATTACTTTGCAACCATCCTTGCGGCTGCGAAAGTTTGGCTTTAGAAAGCGAATTAAAAAATAAAAACGCCCGGATTTTTTTAAATAAACCTACGAAGGAATTATAAAAGGAAACTATTAATTTTGCCATCCTTTACTTAAAAAGGCTGGTCCCGTAGTTCAATGGATAGAATAGAAGTTTCCTAAACTTTAGATGCAAGTTCGATTCTTGCCGGGACTACCCCACCGGAAAGGCGTTTTTTTGAAAGGTCTTCCTGGTTTTTGTTTCGCTGAAATTAGCGCCTATATTACATATCAGCCGAATAGCTTCATTTAGCTTTTTAATTCGATATTGCTCTTCGTCGAAAATTAACTTTTCAGGATAAATTGAACTAATAATCTGACGTTTGCCCTCCGTATCTGATTTCTCGTACAAGACGTCCAGGTAAGATAAATGCCGAACTGCTGAATCGAGCATAAAAAAGCTTTTCGGTAACAATAGGCTCATGTAGACCTTGCACAATAGTTTCTTCTTCATCTTTATACGAACAAATTTTAAGTTTACCGCAATACACAGGATCACGGAGTGCGCTCCAAAACGCCATTCGACCGCTGTTTATGTTTGTAATAAGCAATTGTATTGGAAGTTATACGGGGATATCTTTTATTGATTCTACTAAATTGCAGTATGTAAAAATCAACGCATCTGGCAGCATCGACAGTTTAATTTCTATGTTTGCAAAATAGCAAGTAGAAGACCCAAAAAATAATTTGTCTATTTTTAATTTTAAGAAGAATAATTTAAAATAAAAACTATTAATAGAATGAATAAATTATTTATCCGCAATCCTTTCGAAATCCTTACCGTTTTTTCTTTACTGTGTTTCGCCTCCTGCAAATCAACCCGTGTTTTTAAATCCTCGGTATCTACGGAAAACAGTTATCATATCAGCAGTTATGACGACACTACTTTAACGGTAGATAACAGTTCTATCCTGATGCCTTATAACCGTTTTATTGATCCGGCAGGAACTGTAATTCGTTTTGGAAGCTCAGCACTTGAAAACCATAGCCTCGATTGTGCTTTATTGCCCGACGGCAAAGTGCTGGCTGTTGAGGACCGGTATGGGCTTGCTTTAATTGATGTAAAAGAGAATAAGCTGATTTATCACGTGGATTATAATGAGTCTTACAGAGGAGTGGTAAGTACTTATTCAGGTGTAAAAGCATTTGAAGATAAGGATGGAACACACATTCTATGGGGAGCTGTCAATACCAGGCAGAAAACTTCACTTATTCTTGATGCCTTATGGGATGGAAAGAAAGCGACAATTAATAATTCATTTTCCTTTGAAGCGCTGGCTCCTGCACCGTTGGCTTTGCCAAACGATATTGCCATCAACCAGGAAAGTGGCGAAAATTATTTATATGTGGTTTTAAATGGAAATAGTCAGCTTGTAAAATTGAGGTTAAGTGATAAAAAAATTATCTGGACAACTGTTACCGGGATCGCTCCTTTTGGTATTGCATTAACTGCAGAAAAAGCGTATGCTACTAACTGGGCTGGTCCTGTTCCAACGGATTCAACAAAAGAAACTGCGGGGATTCCTTATGGCAACGTTTATATTGATCCAACAACCGGCGCCACATCTTCAGGAACAGTAAGTGTGATTGATTTAAAATCAGGAAAGGCAGAAAAAGAAATAGAAGTTGGCCTGCATCCAAATGCAATTATTGCGAGCAAAGACGAACAATTTGTTTATGTATCTAATGGAAATAGTGATTACGTTTCTGTTATCAATACTTCAAATGACCAGGTGGTTGATTCTATTTCTGTAAAGCTGAATGAAGAACAAAACCACCTTATTGGAGATTCTCCAAATGGACTGGCAATAGATAACATGGGTAAAATGTTGTATGTATCAAACGGCATGGACAATGCAGTTGCTGTAATAAATCTCGGAGAAAAATCTTCCAAAACAGGGAATGGAAATTCAACAGTTCAAGGATTCATTCCAACCGAAGCTTATCCTGCGGGTTTGGTGTTGAATGAAAATAAACTGTATGTTGCCAACCTCGAAGGCGAAGGAGCGAGAACCCCCATAGCAAATAATTTTAGCAGCCATCGCCAGGAAGCTACCATTTCAATTATTTCATTGCCGGATGCTTCTCTTTTAAATTCTTATACCAAAAGAGTAGAATCTGCAAACTTAATTTTTCGCTCAAAAGTTACTAAACTGTTGCCAAGAAAAGGAATTGCTGCAAAGCCGGTTCCTCAAAGGATTGGCGAGCCTTCCGTTTTTAAACACGTTATTTACATCATTAAAGAAAACAAAACTTATGACCAGGTTTTGGGTGATATGAAAGAGGGCAATGGAATGGATTCATTATGTATTTATGGAAAAGAGATAACGCCAAATCTGCATAAGCTGGCAAAAGAATTTTTATTGCTTGATAATTATTATGCCTCAGGAAAATCTTCTGCCGAAGGCCATTCATGGACAGATGCAGCGATTGTTACAGACTACATTGAAAAAAATGTACGCGCATGGTTTCGCAGTTATCCTCATGTTTTAGAGGATGCCCTTGTTTACAACAAAAAAGGGTTTATCTGGAACAATGCTTTAGATCATGGAAAGACGGTAAAAATTTATGGCGAAGCATGTACTCCTCAGTTTGATCATAGTTTAGATTGGACAAAAATATACCAATCTTATCTCGATGGAAAAAAAGTAGAATTTACCAATACTTCTACTATATCAAGAGTTCGTCCTATTATGTCGCCGGATTATCCATGTTATGACAGCCATAAATTTACAGATCAGATACGAGCCGATGTATTTATAAATGATTTACATGAAGCTGAAAAAAAGCCGGGCGATCAATTGCCAAATTTGATGATCCTGGCGCTTCCCGATGATCATACTTCCGGTATGTCCGAAGGTTTTCCAACACCTCGGGCAATGATTGCAGACAACGACCTGGCACTTGGAAGAATCATTGAAGCGCTTACCAAAAGCCGGTTTTGGGATTCAACCGTTGTATTTGTTACTGAAGATGATTCTCAGAGTGGATGGGATCATGTTTCTGCATACCGCACTATTGGTTATGTAATAAGCCCTTATTCATATTTACAAAAAACAGTACATACCAATTACAACCAGACCTGCATCGTTCGCACGATTGAACAGATTTTAGGATTGCCTCCAATGAATGTAATTGATGCTACCGCGTTACCCATGTTTGATTGCTTTACTGAAACGCCGGTTAAGAAAATGTATTCTTTTGAAAAAAATAATATTCCATTAAATGAAATGAATAAAACTGCTGCTTCTTTATCGGGTAAAGCAAAAAAGTTTGCTTTGCAATCATCGCTGCCTGAGTTTGATCACATTGACGGCGGTAATGATAATCTTCTCAACCGCATACTTTGGTTTGCAGCAAAAGGAAATACACCCTATCCGAAACAAATGACTTTATCAAAAAAAGATCAAAAGGATGATGATGATTAAGAAAAATAGAGCTTTAGAAGTGAAATCCTGTAGGGGCCTGCCCTTGCCGGTAGCGGGTTGGTTTGCTACCCGCATTTAAAAATAGTTGCACAGCGATAGTAAACTGAGAAATATTGCTAATTCTTATTTTTTCTAACTCTAATTCTTTTGAACACTTTTTTAAAAAATTAAATCTTTTCTTTTTTTACCTGGTCTGTTTTTGTGTAAGTCATATTGCGTAAAAGATTAAAAATCCCGTTTCTTTATTTTGAATAACTAATTGATCTATTACACAAATTCGAAGCGTTTTTTCATGGTCCGCCATGCCACGACGATTTCTCCGAAAAAAAGAAAAAGTAGTTTCTTTATATTTGTGAATAATTTTTGTAATAATTTTCTATGGCTAGAGTTTCAAATATAACTGCCCTTTCAATAGCTTGATAAATGGTGTAAAATCTTTCAGTGAACATTATGACATGACCAAAAATTTATCTACGAAATTACTTCTCCATTTGCCGGTCATAGAAATAAAAGATAATAAGAATCTGATCCAAAATCCGGGTTATGGATAAAATGAATTTAGAATTGAGTGAAAGATTAAATACGTTTTAAAATTAAATTTTACGAGTGAATGAGACTTACAACCAGATATTTTATTATTATTTTTATTTCCTGTTGCTCATTGGTTTCTATTGCCCAGCAAAAAACGATTCTTGGCACCAGAACAGTTGGCATACAACCAAAAGGAAGTATCCTTGTTCCATCAAACCAGCTTTTGCAACCTGCCGGATTCCAGGTATATCTTCCGGGCAGGCCGGTTGACCTGGCACTTTCTCATGATCGGAAATTGCTTTTTGTCAAAAATATGAACTCATTGGATCTTATTAACATAACTGACAGAACCATTTTGCAATCGCTGCCTTACCCACACAGCGGATCGTCTCCGACCGGGATTTGTCTTACTGCTGATGGGCACAGCGTATTTGTAACAGATGCCTCTAACCATATTAATATCGCAACGTTAGATAAAACGAATATTATGCGTTGGGAAAAGCCAATAACGTTACCTGCGCCTGCCATTGGAGACGCTCCATTACCGGGTGGGCTTGCCTTTGGTGATTCAGAGGATAAATTATATGTAACATTAAGCAGGAGCAATTCATTGGCTGTTGTTAATTTAAAAGACACGAATGATATTGTTCAGATTCCGGTAGGAATTGCACCCTTTGATATAGTTCTTGCTTCCCCTCATAAAGCTTATGTAACCAACCTGGGAGGCAGAAGGCCAAACAAGGGAGAAACAACTTACAATACTTCCGGCTCACAGGTGTTAGTTGATTCAGTGACGGGTATTGCCAATCATGGTTCGGTATCCGTAATAGATCTTGACCGGAATGTACAGGAAAAATCAATCGCTGTTGGTTTGCTTCCTACCGGTATGGTGTTGAGTCCTGATCATGACAAATTATATGTTGCCTGCGCTAACAGTGATATTGTTGCAGTGATTGATACCAAAACTGACGAGGTAATAGATACCATTTCGGTGCATGCACAAAAAGATATTCCGTTTGGCAGCGCTCCCAATGATCTCACTATTTCGCCTGACGGCCGGTATCTGTATGTGGCCAATGGAACTGAAAATGCAATATGCGTTATCCAAACCGATGCACCCCATCAGGTACCCGGTTATATTCCTACAGGATGGTATCCCGGTTCAGTAATAACCGACAGAAGCGGGACTTTTATGTATGTTGCCAATGTAAAAGGAGTTGGCTCTCTTAACCAAAGAACTGACAGGCAGGGCCATAATAGTCATGACGTCCTGGGTACTATTTCCATTATTCGTGTACCCGGCAAACAAGAATTAGAAAAGATGACGGGTGCAGTACATGAAAATAATTCCTTTGTACAAATGCTGGCACAGATGCATCCCACGGAAAAGAGCCGAAAAAAGGTACCTGTTCCATGGTTACCCAGCCAAACATCTTTTTTCAAACATGTGGTTTATATCATAAAGGAGAACCGCACTTACGACCAGGTATTGGGCGATATGCCGCAGGGAAATGGAGATACCAGTTTGGTGGAATTTGGCCGCGAAGTTACTCCTAACCATCACCGGCTGGCTGAAGATTTTGTGTTGATGGACAATTTTAATTGTAGCGGCATCTTAAGCGCTACCGGGCATCAATGGACTGATGAAGCTTACGTTACTGATTATCTTGAAAAATCGTTTGGTGGGTTTACCCGGAGTTATCCTTATGATGGTGATGATGCATTAGCCTATGCAAGCTCGGGATTCATCTGGGATAATGTTTTAAGGCATGGATTAACTTTCCGCGATTATGGCGAATTTGTGAAAACCACTGTAACGCCAAAAGGTTCGAAATGGACAGATATATATAATGACTTACAAAATGGTACTCAGAACGTAAACATCAGTGCAATAGGTTCCATAGATCAACTTACTCCTTACGTATGTCCTTCTTACCCTGCTTTTACACTCAGGATACCCGACCAGTACCGTGCTGCGGAATTCATTAAAGAGTTAAAGGGATATGAACAAAATAATAATTTCCCCAATTTCATAATTATGGAGCTGCCAAACGATCATACATCAGGCACAAGGCCGGGTATGCCGGCTCCCAAGTCTGCAGTAGCTGATAATGACCTTGCGCTTGGCCGGATTATAGAGGCAATTACTCATAGTAACTTCTGGAAAGAAACCTGCATTTTTGTAACAGAGGATGATCCGCAAGCCGGACTTGATCATGTAGATGGGCACCGGACAGTTGGATTCGTTATAAGCCCTTATACGAAGAGAGGAAAGGTGACTTCCACTTATTATTCACAGATAAATATGGTTCGTACCATGGAAAACATTCTTGGTATTCCTCCCATGAATCAATTAGATCTTACTGCCGACCCAATGCTTAATTGCTTTACAAACAAGCCTGATTTTACTCCTTACAAAGCGGTTAAAAATAATATTTCTCTCGATAATTTAAACCTCGCTCTCGATAAGCTGAATGGGCAAGAGCTGTACTGGGCTAAAAAATCTCTTGAGCAGGATCTTGATGAGGAAGATCTTATTGATGACAATGTTTTTAACCGGATTATCTGGCATGCTGTAAAGGGATATGACAGGCCTTATCCGGACATAACAAACAGATAATTTTTGCAGTTAGCAGTTAAGCGAACACAAGTATTTCAGTATGGTGCGGATTATAAGGCCATTAAAAATTCTAAACAAAAAACATTTCCTTGCTTTATTTAATTCTTTTGCAATAAAAAAACAATATGATGTTTGTGCGTTTAGTTAATGCTGTGAGTTTAATATTTCTCTCTTTTTTTATTAGTAATGTTGCAAACGCGGGAACGGTTAAAGGTTTTGTATATAATATTATAACCGGAGTTCCTCTTACAGAAGCTAAAATACATTTAGAGCCTACTGCACAGAATTTCTTTAAATCCGGTCTTTCCCTGCTCGATACTTTTTCGATGCCCAACCCATAAGTCAGTTCTTTCTGTGCCGCTTTTGTCTTTCAGATCGATAGATAAGATATCTATTTATTAATGCGGGATCAGTTCAACTACGGGTATCTCGTATGGCGGTTTGTTTTTCGGCAAAATGATCTCCAGACCATTGCCATTTTCTGAATATTCCTGGCCCAGATTAAACGATGTGTAACTGATTAGGTGCTGAACGTAAGCGGTTGAAAATATCTTACAACGAAAAATAAGCGGGATCAATTTCCTGATTAGGCGCAAATTTGTTTAATTCTCCTTAATCATTTTTAATATTTTTTGATGCACAAAACGGATGACCAGATTGCATATTAGTTTAGGTTTCGGTTTCATTATTTTGCGGCAACATCAATATCTGACTGTACATCTTTGCTGGTCATTTCACTATATACAATTTAGGTGTTTCACCTTCAAAATATGTTCTATAATAGTAGAAATCATTTGATGCCTTTGCAGTCAGTTTAATAGAGTTTTCATTACAGTGAACTATTTTAAGTAAGAATTAAAATCACTTAAAATAATTAAACCCCTATTAAATTCAATACGGATGCGGGTTTATTGTGTACTATCTACTTCTCCGCCACGCTCAGATCTTTTTTAAGCACCCAACCTTTCGTTGTTTTGCCTTCTATGTCAATAAATGATACAAAAACGAATCCGTCTTTTTCATTAAGCGCCGTAACAGGTTCTTCGCCGGGGATGATGTAAACATTGCGGCGTGTATGCACATCTGGCTCCCTGTAAAAATAGGCGTGGTTTATAACCAGGTATTGCTGCAGGGCGGGCTGATCTTGATTAGTATTTGCTCCGGTATCCAAATCCTCCGGCTGCCGGTCGCTTGTACTTTTAACAGGTAAGGGAATGTTTTTTTTGAACCTTGCCCTTGCCTTTTTTAACGGTCGTTTGTTAGCTGTAGCGGAAGAATCTATGGGGTTCGGTGGGCGCTGGTTCATTGTTGAAGCAGTGTCGGGGAGATTACGTTTTGCTGGCAGGAGAAATGAATGGTAGGTGGTAAATCCACCGAGACCTAGGGCAATGAGCAATACCATAATAAATAAACCTTTTGAAATGCCTGTTTTTTTAGTTTGTAACGAATAATAGCTTTCTGAATTTTGGTATTGTTCTAGTGCTTTATCTTTTGATTCCAACTGCATTTGGAGCGCTTGTATCAGGCTGTCCTTTTCTTCGGCCACTAACTCCAGTTTCTGAACGTATTTCTTTAACTGCAGCTCTTGCGTGCGCACAATAGTTAACTGCTCTGTTGAGTTATTCGCAGCTTTTGTTTCCTCTGCTATAAGCGCCGAATGAATAAACTCCTGCAGTTCTGTTCCATTCACGAAACGTTTTCCTGGTTCCTTTTCAAGGCACCGGTATACCAGTTTAATAAGCCAGGAAGGTACCTGCATTTCCCTTTCCTTTTTATCATGGCTCCAGTGTGAGGGCATTGCCTGCCGGCGAAGCGACAACAGGTCAGGCGGGGATGATTCCAAATGTGCCACCATCACTGCATTGCGTCCCATCTCTCCTTTGTTATGTAATGGAAAGGGCACCACACCTGCTAACAATTCAAAGAGTATTACGCCAAGACTGTAGATATCGGTTTGAAAATACATGACACCCATGTTTTGTTCAGGTGCCATAAATTCTATGGCACCGGCATGACGTATGCTGGTGCGGCGCTGCTCATCGGACATTATGGATAAGCCAAAGTCCAACAAGATGTAATTGCCAGTACGCTGATTGAATTTTACATTGTTACTTTTTATATCCCCATGTTTTATGTTTGCCCGGTGACAATGGGCCAATGCATTAGATAAATGATCGGCTACTTTAATAGTTTCCTTAACGGTAAAAACAGGATCGTAAGGTGGATTCAGCAATTCACCGAGATCAGGACCTTCAATATATTCCATTTCAATATAAGGCAGGTTACCCGAGGTAGTGATGCCGGAGGCAATAATGCTGACAACATTCGGGTTCGGCGTCTCGTTTACTTTTTTCAATTTCTGCACTTCACTTTGAAAAGAAGTAAAATTTTTATCATCGTCCGTTTCGCTGCAAATAGGTGTGGGTAGTATTTTGA
>Ga0207698_10002127_pt1 | contig 11685 bp, 11 predicted proteins | sample KBSCornC22_FD_184298 | JGI IMG/M metagenome (GOLD analysis project Ga0207698, IMG submission 184298) | Corn rhizosphere microbial communities from Kellogg Biological Station, Michigan, USA - KBS Corn C2-2 (SPAdes) (version 2) | ecosystem: Host-associated > Plants > Roots > Rhizosphere > Soil ...
GGGAATGGAAATTTTAAAAATATCATTTATATGGTTTACTGACTTTTTAATAACTTTATATACAACGCAGTTATATGATTTCCAAAATTTCAGAAGGTGTCACCATAAGTGTTGAAACTTTTTATCAGCCTGAATACAGCAATCCTGTAACAAACGAATTTATGTTTGCCTACCGCATCACTATTGAAAATAACAATTCTTTTCCCGTTCAATTATTAAGAAGGCATTGGTATATTTTCGACAGTAATGCAGAACACCGGGAAGTAGAAGGAGAAGGCGTTATAGGAGTTCAGCCTAATATTAATCCTGGAGAGAAATACCAGTATGTAAGCGGCTGTAATTTAAGAAGTGAGATGGGCAAAATGCATGGCGTCTATTTTATGGAAAATAGTAATAATAAAAAGACATTCCTGGTAAATATTCCCGCCTTTGAAATGATTGTCCCTTTAAAACTTAATTAAGCTCTCGGCTTATACTTTGCCTTATTATAGATTTCATTCGCATCAATTCTTATAAGCTGAGGCAAGGTTGTTTCCGGAAATTTTTCCAAATATTTTTTTACAATTTGCAGTCCTGTAAATGTTCCGATATTGCCCGGCGCATCTTCGCCAAGTTCCTGGGTTTTCGGACTTTCGCCAATGTAATTTTTTACAATGTTCGCATCAGAGTTATGAAGCAGGTCATTGTTCAAAAAGAAATCCCATATTGTTGCTTCGTTTGTATAAGAATCTTTTAATTGTTTTTCAGTATAGCCAAAACATAGATATTCAGCAGTATTTGGCAAAAATTTAGTAAGCAGGTACATTCTCTTGCCTTTCTCTACCATTTGTTCTATGAGTGCTTTGCCATTCGTTCTATCAGGATATAAATCATCCACTATATTTCGCATACAGTTCACCGTTATATGCTGCTCATCAAAATTATTGGCGAGATAATCAGGGTATTGTTCCTGGCCTTGTATGCTTTTGTATAATGAATAATTTTTGCCAAGATGAAGTTGTAATCCTATTCCAAAACCTTCAGTAGTGAGTATATCGCCTTGCACTCCAAATGAAGTTTCAAAGTTGGCATTTATCGGGCCGATAAAAGTTATGACAGATTGCGGCAATTTATATTGCGGGAAATAGTATTTTACAAACTGAAGAGCTTTTTTTATGTCACTAGTTTCATTATCAAAATTTTTATACAACAAATCAGAAGAATCTTTCACAGCTCGATAATCATGAATAAACATGCGTACGGCGCTGCCCTGTGAATTGCCAGGAAGTAAAAGGCTATCCATATCAAGCCCAAGAATATTCTCAATAAAATCGGGCGTAAAGCCAGGGTATTTTTTAAGCAAGTTTGAGATAGATGCGGCAACATTTATTGTATCCATAGAAAAGAAATCCTGTTCATAACGTTTCGTTTCCAGGTTCACTTTTATTTGGGAAACGTCAGGAATGTTTTTATTGTTTTTGCAGGAAACAAAAAATATTGAAAAGGAAAGCAATGTTAATATTTTCTTCATACCCCAAAATAAAAGGAAAAATGAATAGCAGTTTGTAAAACCATTTTATCGTGAAAAAATATAATGGTCATTATGTTAGCTTTCCTTCTGTTTCCGATCTTTTCATTTTTAAAAAGTAGAGGTGCTGAGAAGTTCTTTTCTTTGCAACATAGAATGTATAAAAAAGCACAGGATATAAAAAATTTCTTTTTCAGCCAGTACCTGGCTGATGGGATACGCATCACCCTGGCTATCATATTACCTGCTATATTTTTTTCGGAGCTTGGAAATTTGGGAATGGGAATTACTATTTCATTAGGGGCTTTGTGTGTCAGTATAAGCGATGCTCCGGGCCCGGTAAAGCACAAAAGAAATGGAATGCTTTATTGTAACATTTTTGTTTTCTTAATGGCCATACTAACAGGTTTATGTAACATTAATATTTTGTTGCTTGGTCTGTTAATTATTCTATCCTCCTTTTTTTTTACTATGTTTTCTGTGTATGGAAATCGTGCCGCTTCAATTGGAACCGCGGCATTACTAATAATGATACTTAGAATGCCAGATGCTGAAAATATTTCAAAAACAACGGTTGACAGTTTACTGATTTTAAGCGGCGGTATCTGGTATATGCTTTTATCATTATTATTTTACAGGCTTACGCCATACCGTCCTGCTCAAAGGTTGTTAGGCGAATGTATTCACGAAACGGCAAAATATCTTAGAATAAAAGCCTCATTATATGAGGCTAGAAAAGACATAGATGATGAATATAGAAAAATGGTAGCTCAACAAGTGGTTGTAAACGACAAGCAGGAACAGGTGAGGGAGCTTCTTTTTAAAAACAGGGAAATTTTAAAAGAGTCTATACGCAGTGGCCGTTTACTGGTGATAACCTTTGCAGATCTGATTGACCTGTATGAACAAATCATTGCAACCTGGTATGATTATAAATCCATCCGCGAAAAATTTTCTGCCACGGGAATTTTAGAGGATGTTTCTGCCTGCATAAAAAATATTGCAGACGAACTTGATAATATTGGTTTTGCAATTCAGTCTAACTCTTCGTACAAAAATAGTTATGAAATAATACCTGAATTGAATCGGATTAAAATGAAGATAGATGGCATATCCGGTGTTAATAAAGATACTTTCGTTTTAAAAAAAATCTTAATAAACCTTCGCAACATTGGTGGTCGTGTTAATGGTCTGGGTAATTATTTTGGTGTTACCTTAAATAACCGAAGGATCCAAAGCAGTAATTATTATTCAAAATTTGTTTCTCATCAAAAAATTGATGGAACTGTATTTAAAAATAATCTTACGCTTAAATCTTCGGTTTTCAGGCATTCATTGCGAATGATGATAAGCTGCGCAGCAGGATATGCGATTGCCAAGTTTTTGCCCAATGGCCATCATAGTTACTGGCTGTTATTAACCATTGTTGTTATTTTGAAGCCGGGCTTCAGTCTTACACGCCAACGAAATTTTGAGAGATTTACTGGCACTATTGCCGGAGGTTTAATAGGCTTGTTATTACTAGCGTTTATACATAATCATACTTTCTTGTTTGTGCTGATTATTTTTTTTATGATCGGCACTTATACATTTCAGCGTTTACACTACATCGTTATGGTTATATTTCTCACGCCATACGTTTTATTGCTGTTTAATTTGTTAGGTATTAATTCAATAAATGTTGCGGGAGAACGTTTGCTTGACACGGCTATTGGTTCGCTGCTGTCATTCATGGCGAGCTATTTTTTATTTCCGCACTGGGAATCTCATCAGTTAAATGATTATATGAGCCGTGTTTTGCAGGCGAATATTAATTACTTATATAAACTCCGGGATTTTCTTTGTGAAAAAAATAATTCAATTCTGGATTACAAACTAATAAGAAAGGAAGTGTTCTTAGCTACTGCTAATCTTTTCGGTGCTTTCAATAGGATGTTGTCTGAACCTAAAAATAAACAACGTAATGGGAAGGAAATTTATGAATTTGTGGCCTTGAATAATGTGCTTTCATCAAACATTGCAAGCCTTGCAACTACAATAACAGCTCAAAAAGATACCGATAATAAAAGCATAGCTCTACAGTATGTAAAGCGTTCTATAGCAAAACTTCAGGAAGGCCTTTCTAAACTAGATCGAAATTATGTACCGAAAGATGAAGAACAAAAAAATACCGCAAATAGTAGAATTGACATAAAAGAAAATGACCAGCTAATTGAACAATTGAATTTTGTTTATAAACTAACTGATAAAATTAAAAGAGCCACATACATTATAAGTGGATGAAGTGAAAATACTAAGAGTCAGATTTTATTTGTTCACTGATTATTGTGGCATTTTTAGAGATGATCTTTTTTTCAATCATTTCATCTTTTTCCGCCTTCTTTTCCAGCTTTCCCATTCCCCAGTGAAGTATTATAGGAATTAATAAAAGAGAGCAATAAGCAACTACTGGTGAAATAAAGAAAATAAGCAATGAAATAAGAAATATTATGGGAATTACAAGGCTCCTGTACACCCCAAGTTTTATTCTTGCCTTAGAGATTTGACGGGTAAGCATTTTTCTTTTGGGGTTACTTACATATATCCAGACCCAATAATTCATTATACCCGTTAAGCACATATTAAAGGTATAAATAGCATATGGAATTTTTATATTGGTATAAGAACTGTATTCCCCAAGCAAGCCAGCCGTAAATGGTAGAGTTACAACGGTTAAGAGGAAGCCAAGATTTATCCAAATTAATGAAGTTGAATTTTTTATCACATAACCAAATATGCGGTGATGTACAGACCAGTAGTGGCCTACTATGCCAAAGCTTATTAAAAAACCTAAAAACCTTAATCCCATTTCTGCTAAAGAATGCCATAATAACTTATCTGTAGGCGTTGCTGGCAGAGGAGGTATTCTTATTTCAATGATCAATAAGGTTATGGAAATAGCAAATACTGCATCGCTAAAATATGTAAATCTTTCTATCTGAAAATATTGTCTCTCTTTGTCGTGTTTTGGTTCCTGCATTTTTTGCGATTTTTTTAAATTGCTTTAATTATAAAGTTATTTAATTCTGCAATGAAAATTGAAATGAAGCCGCAAAATATCTTCTCTATTTTATTTATGTGTTCGTAAGCCTAAGCATCAATATTCTTATTCCTACCAGCCCTAAAGAAACAGCCAGCGCTTTTATAATAAATTTTCCATTCATTTTCCTGGAAAGGAAAGCACCCATTTGCGCTCCTAATATTACTCCAATTCCCAGCCAAAGCACCATTTTAAAAATAAGCGGGTCATTATAATTTCCATTGTAAATATGAACTATTACGCTTACTGTAGCCATGATAGCTAAAATAAAATGAGAAGTAGCAGTAGCAATATGTACCGGGAAGTTTAACCATTCTGCCATTGCAGGCACATGGATGATGCCTCCGCCAATGCCCAACAAAGGAGAAAAATAGCCCACAAATAAGCTCAATAAACTTCCCTTTCTTATGTCGTACGAATAATCGTAAACCTCATTCCATTTATCCGTAATTCGTTGATGTATCCAACCTTTTTTATGAATGACAGGTTTGGCATCTTTTGTTTTCTCATCACCTCCATTAAGAAATAAAAATATTGCCAAACCAAGCAGTACAATTCCGAATATAATATCAAATATTTCACGGGAAATATATTTTGTAGTCAATACACCTAATATAGAACCAGGAATTGTAAATATTGCAAAAATAAATCCGGCTTTAAAATCTACCCGTTTTGACGAAACATACGCAACAGAGCCGGAAATGGCATTACATGCAACAATTGCCATGGAAATAGCAGTAATGGTTTCAGGAGTAAAAGCGGGCTGGATAATTATTAACAGTGGAACCAGTATAAATCCTCCGCCGGCTCCAATCAAAGTGCCAAGCGTTCCCACAACAAATCCGAGAAGTATTAATAAAATCAAATTATCCATGCACCTATATTCAGCGGAAAAATTTTATCAGGCAGTATAAAAAATAAAGTTAGTTATAAAAGCCTTGATTTCTTTTTGCATAGAAGATAAAATATTTTGTTTTCAAAGACTTTGCTATTTTACTTTTTTAAATAAAAAAAGGCTTGTCCGAAAACAAACCTTTGTATTCATCATAATCACCAAAATTTCCTTAGTTTCTGTTGCGTTGCGGGCGCAAAGATGCTTCAACATGATCTTTATACTTCTTGTATTGATCGTCAGTAAAAATTGCTTTTAATTTGTCATCGCGATCGTTCATCATTTTTTCAAATTCGCTCCTGTCAGGCCTGTTACCGCTGGCACGGGCATCTTCCCTCATTTTATCCTGCGCAGTATAATAATCCTTAAAAACTGCGGAAGTTTTATCCTGTTCGGATTGGTCGAGTGTGAGTGAATCAGTAAGTTTATCCATTACAGATTTTACCCGCTCTTCAACTGTGCGGCGTTGCATTCCCTGTGCATTTACGCCTATTGTTACTGCAAATAAAAGAGCAACAAGCATTGAGATTTTACTTTTCATACTTTGACGATTTGTTTTTTATTTTGAGAATTTTTGAAAAAGTTTTTTTATTTTTTTTGATCATGGCCGGTTTTACCAGTCATGCGTACGAATACTTTTTTTATGGTGCTGTCAAACTTTTGCAACTGATCTGGTGTGCAAATGTTACGTACCATTTTAAAATGATTGAACATGTGTAGATCAAGTGTTTTTTGTTTTTCAGCAATAACGTTTGCAGTATTATTTATAACCGAATCAGAAACATGATCTCCATAAATAAGAGTATAGAAATTCATTTTTGCTTCTCTTATATCGTCAAATAAAATATGCACGCTATCTAATTGTTCCTTCCTTAATGATTGATAAGTATCAAGCTGATCTTTTGTAAAACCGACTTCTTTTTGCAAAATACCAGACATTCCATTTTGGTCTCTGTGTGAATTCTTCTGAATGGGTTTATTCATTAAAAGAAAAAAAATAAGCATAACAATATTTGTTATTAAAAGAAAAACAATAATGGAAACAAGCGACTTATTTTTTGTTGCGGGATTCATGGTTTCACATTTTCAAATTCATAGATTGTAGAGCTTATCTGGCTGTATTCATCTGCAGTTGCCAGCTCGGGGCTTGTTTGCGTTAAGGCATTGCTTTTAGTGTCTGATAGTAAAATAACAGAAGCATTTATAATCAACACCAAACAAATGCACGCAAAAGCCACTATTGGTTTTGCCACGAACGATGATAACTTGTACCACACATTTTTTTCAGTTTGCATTCTTGCTTCAAGCCTTGTAAAAAGAAATGGGCGTGGTGAAGCCTTCTCAATTCCATCAAGGCTATGCATTGCTGCATCAATTTTTTTATTTATGAATTCGTCTTTCATTATATATTATTTAGACGTTAACTTGACTAAAAACCTTTGTTCTCCTTATAAAATTTTACTACTCATTTTTGTTAAATGCACTATAATATTCTTTTAGTATTTTTTTCAGATTTGCTTTTGCACGCTGCAGTAATGCGTCTACTGCCGAATCTGTAATCTGCATTATATTTCCAATTTCAATATAAGATAATCCTTCTACTTTGTTAAGTACAAAAGCAGTTTTTTGATTACCTGGTAATTGTTCTACCGCTTTAAAAAGAACTGCTGCATTTTCTTTATTTTCCATGCCTACGCCCGGGTGAAAAAAATCCGGAGGATCAATTATTGGCTCATCATTTCTACCATACAGGCTTTGTATAAATGCAAATCTTTTTTTTCTTTTTTTCTTTCTGATGTGGTCCATGGCTTTTGAAACGGTAATACGGTACAGCCATGTTGAAAATTTAGATTCGCCCTTAAAACCTGACACAGATTCAAATACCTGCACAAATGTTTCCTGCGTTACATCTTCTGCATCTTCTGCATTTTGCAAAATGCCGAGTGCTGTGTTGTACACCATATTCTGCCAAGTCTCCACTATATCTTTAAAGGCTGCTCTGTCTTTTTTTTTAAGCAGTTCTATTAGTTCCGTTTCTTCGGTCAAAACAAAATATTTTATTGCTAAAGAGAAGGGCCATCATGTCCTCCGCCACCAAATGGTGGGCCACCACCACCGGGTCCGCCAAATCTGCGAAATTCTCTGTCTCTGTCGTTATTATTGTTTGGTTTCCCTTTACCAAAGGTCTTTAATTTGTAGGTAAATGTGAGCATAAAATATTGCTGCAACACCTGATTTGTCTGATCCTGCACATACGTTTCAGTTACATCACGGGTAATACTTTTATTTTGTTTTAAAAGATCAAATACAGATAATTTTAATTCTCCCATTTGATTCTTCAAAAACTTTTGACCAATAGCCATATTCCACAACCAGTAATTCTGATTAAATCCATCACTTAATCCTTTGTAAGATTCGTTAGATAAATCATTTTGGAAAAACAATCCTTTTTTGGTTAAAATATTGGTATTTACTCCAATTGATTGTGTAAAATAATTGTTGTTCAAATTTGGTTGAAGACTATTTTTTACTGTATTAATATTGGCAGCATAAGAAAGATTAAAATCGATGTACTCGTTGATATTGCTCGATAAAACCGCTCCAAGATTATAATTATATGAATTGGAAATATTTTCTACATTATTGATCATACCGGGTTGTTTTGCATAACTAATTCCCGCATTCCAATTGAGGTTTGATTTCAAAAATTTAATCGGTAAACCAAATGTAAAAAACGACCTGGCGTTGATATAGCCATTCAAGTTTACAGGTTTTGAAATTTGCGAGCCGGGATGAAGGGTAATAGTAGGAGTAAGAACAGAATCTCCTTTTGATGAATAAGAAGCATTGGTTATGTAGTCATTAATTGTCTGGAAGAAAATATTTGCAAAAAAACTTTGGCCTTTAACACTATTAGTATAGTTGTAACGGGCAATAATATTATTGGTGTATTGCTGTTGCAAATCAGGGTTGCCGGTGGTATAAAATAGTGCGTTTGAGTTATTAATTACATTCTGCAATTGAGTTACAGATGGCGGACTTACTGAAGCACGGTAAATTATTCTAAGATTGCTTTTGGCTGAAAGTTTAAACCTTGTAAATGCATTCGCAAGAAAATTGCTGTATGAATTATCTATTTGTGAAGCATGCGGAAAAACCTGGCTGCTTTTTAATTCGCTGTATTGGTAAGAAATGCCGGCAGAAATCATATTATTACGATCGCCGTGACGAAAAGTAATCCCGGTGTTCTGGGTATTATAAGTGTTATTAAATTTATTACTTAAGCCGCTATCAAGCACTGAATATTTTCCAGAGCCATCATCAAAATCAGATGTTTCCTGGTCGGCTTTGCTTGTTTGAAAAGATGGGCTGTAGTTGATCTGCAATTGTGTTTTTTGAGATAAAGGCTCCGTATAAGCAAGATTAAGCCTATATTGATTACTATTACTTTTCTGATCTGAAAATTGTTTTACTGTATCCTTGCTTTCAAGAGGCTTGTAAAAACTGTTATATTGGTTTAAAAAATTTTGCCCATTTTTATTGCTTGATGTTTGATAGATTCCGAGAGAAATACTTCTACCTCTCTTTGTAAAAGCATGACGAAATAAAAGTTCGTTACTCAGGCTATTTCCGTTTGTATTGCTGTTGAGATCGTTCTCTGTTTTGCTCAACATATTTTGTTTTGCCGCATCAGTAAAAAAAACGCCATTTACAAAATTTATAGATTTATTATTTTGAAAATTGAGACTGGAAGTGGCGATAATTGTATTGTTTGAATCTATTCTGTAAGTAAGTCTGAAATTGGCTCGGTTGTTATAATTTTTATTATTAGAAACCGTATTCTCATCATAATATTGAGAAGAATCTTTTGTAAGAAAGTTTTGCTGGTTGATTGTTTGATTATTATCTGTATTGCTGTTATTGAAAAAATAACTTCCGGTTACATCAATTTTCTTTCCCCACGCATCGCTGTAGTTTATTCCAAATGCATTTGTTTTTGCAATTCCACTTTGAGGGCCTACCGAAAAATTGTTTGAGCCTCCACGAAAATTACCCCCGCCTCCGCCTCCACGTCTTCCGCCACCACCGCGGTTTCCGGAACTGGTAACGCCCAACAAGTCTTGTGATGAAAAATTTTGCTGATTCACATTATTGAACAATCCTATCAAAGAAATCCTTCTGTCATTATTAAAAAAGCTTACATTACCACCGGCAGTGTAGCGGTTATCTGTTCCATAGCCGGCAAATACACGCCCGAAATTTCCGTTCCGCATATCTTTTTTTGTAACAATATTTATTGACTTTGTTGTATTTCCATCATCAAAACCGGTTAATTGTGCCTGGTCACTTAATTTGTCAAATACCTGTATTTTATCAATAACTTCTGCCGGGAGATTTCGCAAAGTGGCTGTAGCATCATCACCAAAAAAATCACGACCATCAACAGTAACTTTTTTTACAGTCTCCCCCTGTGCTGTAACAGTTCCTGTTTTGTCTACGGTAATTCCCGGCATTTTTTTAATTAAATCTTCGCTGGTAGCATCAGGGTTTAGCTTATATTGGGTGGCTGAATAATCAAGCGTGTCGTTGTTTTGTTTTACAGGAGGCGGAGCCCCATTAACAACAACTGTTTGAAGTGTTTTAGCGGCTTTTGAAATTTTGATAACTCCAAGATCTGTCACTTCACCATTTACCGTAACCACCTGGGCAGCTGTTTGATATCCAACTGAGGTAGCAGTGAGCGTGTAATCACCCGCCGGGACGGAATTGAGTGTAAAATTTCCTTTGCTATCACTTACCGCCGAAAAACCTTTAGCTGGAGAATCTGCTGAATTTAATTTTATAGTTGCATTCGGTACTACCGTATTATCATCGCCATCTTTTAAAACCCCTTTTACTGATTGCGCTTTAACACTAAAGGCAATAAACCCGGTAAAAAATAATGTAAATATGATGCGATACATAAAATGTGTTTAATTAAAGCATTTGACGACATAAGGCAATAAAACCTTCGGCTAATGAGTAATACGCTAAACGAAAAATTCAGGGGTTTTTTATTTCATTAACATTACTGAGAATCATTTCTATTATCTTGCAGTTTTTTAAGTAAAAACTTTTTATGGATTATAATAAAATTATTTCTGTTACAGGATTAGGCGGATTATACGAATTACTCTCTTCAAAATCGGATGGTGCAGTTGTACGATCACTTGAAGATAACTCCACAAAATTTGTAAGTACGAGGCAGCATAATTTTTCTCATCTCGAAAGCATCGAAGTGTTTACCACTAAAGATAACGCCACACTCGCGGATGTTTTTAATGCAATGAAAGAAAGTAAGGAAAAGATACCTAATGTAAAAGACGATGCCAAGGCTTTAAAGGCCTATTTCGAAAAAGTATATCCTCAACTGGATTTTGAAAGAGTATATGCGAGCGATATGAAAAAGATGATAAAATGGCTGGAGATCCTGAATAAGAATAACGTTGAAATTGAATCTAAATCAACAGACATAGCAGGAGAGCCTTTAAATGATAGCAGTTCTAACTCAAAACCTGTACATAAAGAAACACCGCACGTAAAGGATATGAAACCTCAAAAAGCTGCTCCGCGTAAAATTGAAAGCAGAGGAGTGAAGTAATGGATAATTGTCAATTGATAATTTTACCTATGAACTTAATGAAGAATATACAATGATACAAGCATCCGCAGATATTAAAAAAGCAGAAAGAAAATTTATTCCTAAGGATTTAAAGATAATCAATTGGGAATCTGTTGAACCATATTTCAAAGAACTATTAGAAAGAGAAATTACTTCTGTTGATATTTTGGAAGATTGGCTTTTAGATATGAGTGAGCTGGAAGCCGCGATAAATGAAGATGCCTGCTGGCGCCAGATAAAAATGACTTGCGATACAACAGATAAAAAGCTGGAAGATGCATTCAATTATTTCTGCATGGAGATTCAGCCGAAGATTCAGCCTTATGCAGATGCATTAAATAAAAAACTGGTTGGTTCTCCTTTTATTAGTAGCCTCGATGCGAAGGAATATTTTACTTATCTGCGTTCTGTAAAAAAAAGTATTGAACTTTTCCGCGAAGAAAATATTCCGATACAGGCGCAGCTTTCCGTGCTGCAACAGCAATACGGAATGATCACGGGTAAAATGCAGGTAGAAGTTAACGGTAAAGAGTATACGCTGCAGC
>Ga0207698_10002130_pt1 | contig 11680 bp, 11 predicted proteins | sample KBSCornC22_FD_184298 | JGI IMG/M metagenome (GOLD analysis project Ga0207698, IMG submission 184298) | Corn rhizosphere microbial communities from Kellogg Biological Station, Michigan, USA - KBS Corn C2-2 (SPAdes) (version 2) | ecosystem: Host-associated > Plants > Roots > Rhizosphere > Soil ...
GCCGTTCAACAGCGCGTTCGGATTGTTGAACAATGCGTTGGGGTTGTTGAACCACGCGCCGGGACTGCCCACGGCCAGCCGCTGTCCCTGGAACGTCGGACCCTGCACCGTGATCATGCCCGTACGCTGCGGAATCAGCGCCCAGTTGTATTCGAGAACCTGGTATGCATAACCGTTGCGATCGACCGTGTAGCGGTGGTCGCGATCGAGCCTGATCAGGCTGGCACCGTCGGCGTTTGGATCGCCGAGCGAGCCGCTGACGCCCGGCAGGTAGAACAGGCGCACCGTGTAAACCGTCTGCTCGCCGACGTAGGGCGAACTCGACAGCGTGCTCGTTTCCATGAACACCGGATCGCCGGTCCGGCCGCTGCCGCCGGACGGCGCCGCGCCGACCTGCAGGGTCAGCGGCTGCGTTTTGTTTCCGCCCACGTCCAGCGCCGGGATCGTGAGCGTGCCTGCGTGCCGCGGTTTGAGCGCGATGCCGAGCTGTGTGGTGCGGGTGGTCTTGCCGTTGACGATCTGCAGGCTGCTGGAGTTCGAGGTGCCGAGCACCTGGAAATCCTGTTCCAGTGGCGCCAGGTCCGGCGTCCCGAGCGGGCCGCTCGACTGGATGTTGAGCGTGACCGTTTCGCCCAGGCTCACGTGGCTGCGATCCAGGAACGCGTGCACGGCCCCTACTGAGCCGGTCGAAGGGCTTGCCGCCTGCGCGAGCGGCGCCAGCAACACCAGCAGGACGATCCACCATCGACGCGTCATTGCTGCGGGTCCTCTTCTTGCTGCCGCCCGTTGCGCTGTTCCCATTCCAGCCGGAACTTCCGACGCAGCAGCGCACCCGGATCATCCGGCACGGCGTGCAGCATCGCGCGTTGCTGCGCATCGAAACGGCCATCCTGTTTCGGCTCGCCCTGCCCGAGCGCGAAAGCATTCGTGTCCGCCGGCTTTCCGGAACGCGGTGCACCGCGAGCTTGTTGCATTTCGCGCGCGAGCGCTTGTTCCGCTTGTTGCGTTTGCTGTTCTTGCCTGGCGGCTTCAGCGGCCGACGCGTTGTCGTGATCCTGCTGCGCCGTGCCTGCGTTCCCCTGCTGCTGCGCACTTTGCTTGCCGGTGGCGTTGTTTCCGCCGGTTGCCGACGATGCCTGCGGCGTGGACGACGCGGCGCCCTGCTGCGCGCCGGATTTTTCGGATTGTTTTCCCGTGTTCTGGCTGGATGAACCGGCGCCCGATGACGACGATGGCTGCCCGTGCTGGTTGTCCTTCGCGTTGTTGGCTTGCTGGCCGGATTGCGGCGGCTGTTGATGTTTCTTCAACCAGTCTTCGACCGCGTCGAGGTTCGCGCGCGCATCCGCCATCTTCGGGTCGCGCTGCAAGGCTTGCCGGTAGGCCGCAATCGCCTTTCCGTATTCGCCCTGCCTGGCCAGCGCGTTGCCAAGGTTGTAATGCGAGCGTGCATCGTCGCCCTGCGCGAAAGCCTTGGCAGCTTTGGCGTAGTCGCCCGCGCGATAATCAACGGCACCACGCATGCCCGGTGTCGATGCAAGTTTGCCCGCCTGCGTGGTGTCGCCGTGCCGTAATGCCTGCAACGCGCGCTGTTCGCGGTTCGCCCACAACGAATCCCACGTGGACGCGTGTGCAGCCGGCATGCCGATCGGCAGCGCAAGCACCAACAGCACCAGCAGCCAGCCGCGCCGGAATGCCAGCGCCGCGAGGATCAGCAAAGCGGGAAGCAACCAGATGCCACCGTCGCGCCACAACTGCGCACGCTCGGTGGCTCGCGTGTCCTGCTTCCGCCACCGGTGCGCCGAACGCGCTCGCACCCGCGCCGTCCGCCTGCAACACGACGTAGCGCCCGCCACCGGCGTTCGCGACGGCGCGCAATGCTGCATCGTCGCGGCGCGCCATCAGCGTTCCGCCCGATCCGCTTGCAAATCCACCACCTTGTTTTGGAACGGGCGCACCTTCGCGCGTCCCGACACCGAGCACGTCCACGCGGACGCCCTTCGCCCGCGCGGTTTTCGCTTGCGCGACCGCGGCAGCATCGGCGGTGCCGGTCACCAGCACGATTTCACCGCCCTTGGCGTGGGCTTGCTGAAGCAGTTCGACGCCTTGCCGGATACCCGCCGCGGCGTCGTTGCCGGGCACGGGCATGACGTCGGGCTTGAGCGCCTGCAGCAGATTGAGGATCGTGTTCTTGTCGTCGGTCAGCGGCGCCACCGTGAATGCTGCACCGGCATAGGCAACCAGCGCCATGCGCGCGTCGCCCGCGTCGTTCAGCAGGTCGCGCACCGCGAAGCGCGCGCGGGTCATGCGATCGGGCTGCATGTCCTGGGCCAACATGTCGTCCGAAAGCGACAACACCACCACGCGTGCCGCGCCATTGACGTACAGTGGCGCCGCAATCTTCTGCCAGGCCGGCCCGGATAACGCCGCCACCGCGAGCAGCCACGCCGACGCGACCAGTCCCAGCGCAAGCCGCCTGCGCGCGCCGTTGCTGCTGACCAGGTGCGGCAGCAAAGCGGCATCGGCCAACTTCGCCAATGCCGCGCGACCGCCGCCGTTCCTCGCCAACATCCACAACGCCAACGGCAGCGGCAGCAATGCCAGCCACCACCACGGCCGCAGGAAGTGCAACGGGAGTTCGAAAACGCTCACGCGATCACCGTCCTGCGCGTACGCCAACCACCCCACGGAAGCAGCGTGCAGCCCAGCAGCAACGCCAGCGCGAGCGGCCACGGATACCACTCGTGGTCGGGGCGCAGCAGTGAATGGCCGGTTGCCAGGGGTTCCAGCGTGTCGATCGCGTGATAGGCCTGCGCCAACTGGCCGCCATCCGATGCGCGGAAGAAACGGCCGCCGGTGGTATCCGCGATATGAGTAAGTACGTTCACATCCAGTTGGTTGTCCGGCGCAGGGAACTGGAAACCGAACGCGCTGATCGCCTGCGCGCTGGAGCCGACCCCGATCGTGTAGATGCGCACGCCCGCGGCTTTCGCCAGTTTGGCCGCATCCAGCGGCGCCACGCTTCCGGCGGTATTGACGCCATCGGTCAGCAGCACCAGCACGCGGGCACGCGCGGGCAACGCCGACAAATGCTTCACCGCGAGCACGATCGCGTCGCCGATCGCGGTTTCGCGGCCGGCAAGACCGACCGCGGCGCCGCTCATCTGTTGGGCGACCGCATCCACGTCGAAGGTCATCGGTGTCAGCAGGTACGCCTGGGTTCCGAACAGGACCAGGCCGACATCGTCGCCGGAACGCTGCTTGATGAAGCGCTGCGCGATGGCCTTCACCGCGGCAAAGCGGCTGACCACCGTGTCGCCGAAACGCATGTCTTCGATCGCCATGCTGCCCGAACAATCGACTGCCAGCATCATGGCGCGCCCGGTGTGCGTGATCGCCTGCGGCGGCGCCGGTTGCTGCGGACGCGCGGCGGCACAAACCAGCAGCGTCCATGCCAACGTGGCGACCCACGCGCGCCATCCCCGGACGCGGGCGACTGCAGCGCGCTGCCGCGTGAGCGTGACAGGCTGCGGCAAGCGCAACGCGGCGCCGGGCGCGGCTGACGGCAGGAACTTCCAGACCAGCCAAGGCAGCGGCAGCAGCAGGAACATCCATGGCCATGCGAATGTCATGGCGCGGGCTTCTGCGGCGTGCATTGCACGGACGTTTCATCCCCACGCGCCTTCGGCGCCCGCGCTTCGCGCGCGTTCGCAATCGCTCCGCCCTTCGTTCCGAAGGGGGTGATCGCGCGAGCGCGCAGCGCATCCCGGCACCAGGCCCGCAAGGCCGCCAACAGGGCCGGCGCATCCAGCATCGGCTGTGCGCGAAAGCGCTCGCTGGCCAGCGCATCCAATGTCTGGCGAATGCCCTCATCGGATGCATGCGCCAGCACGAATGTGCGCCAGCTTGCACCCGTTTGCGCGGCCACGTCGGGAGCGACGCGACGCGCCACGCGCCGCATCAGCCGCGACGCCCCATCGGCCAGCTGCGTGGTGTTTCCATCACGCGCATGCGCGGCTTCGAGCGCATCGATTTCGCGCAGCGCCGCGCGCGCCGGCTTGCCGCGCGCCATGCGCCGCAGCCACCATGCGACGCCGATCGCGGCAAGCAACAGCAAAGCCGCGAGCAACCACCAGCCGGGCGCGGGCGGCCACCAATGCGCCGGCGGCAGATGGATATCCCGCAGCGCCGGCCCGTTCATCGGCGACGCTCCACGGCGCGCCTGCGCAACAACGGCGCCAGACCCGCGTCCGGCTCATCGCTGGTGGCGAGCATCGCCCATGGCACGGAAGCTTCATCGCATGCTTTTGCCAGCGCGCGCGAACCTTGGGCGAGGCGGTTGCGCAACTCCGCGCGGGCGCTGGTTGCCGAGAGATCCACGCGGCGGCGTCCCGTATCCGTCTCGAATACATAATCGCCCGCGGGCGCGAGCGCATGTTCCAGCGCGTCCACCACGATCGCAGCCCGTACATCGGCGTGGCGCTTGAGACGTACCAGTGTGTGCGCCGCGGAAACATCGGTGCACCAGCCATCGGACAACAACCAGACCTGGCTGCCGGATGTGACCATTCGCCGCGCACGCGAGAGGGCGGCCGACAAGGGTTCGGCCACACTTTCGCGTACCAGGTGCGCTTCCGCATCCCAACGCGCGAGTCCGCCCAGTACCGCCAGGGCGCCGCGCGTGCCGGGTTGCGGATCGACGGCGGCACGCTGGTTGCCGAACGCCATCGCGCCCACGCGATCCCCACCGCGCACGCAAGTCCAGGCCAGCCATGCGGCCGCACGCGCCGCCGCTACCGACTTGAAGCGCGCACGCGTGCCGAACTGCATCGTTGCGTGCGTATCGATCAGCAACAACAAGCTGTGTTCGCGCTCGGCCTGGAACAGCTTGGTGTGCCACTTGCCACTGCGTGCGGTACGCCGCCAATCGATGTTGCGTGAGTCGTCGCCCGCCTGGTAAATGCGGGACTCGGCGTAATCCATGCCGCGGCCGCGCAACGCGGAGACATGGCCTCCAGCAGGCGGCGTGCGGACCTTCGCGGCATGCGCCACCGGCTTGCCTGCGCGCGCACGCAACGCGATCAGCTCGGCAAGATCGACGCGGGTGAGGCCGTCGGGGTGACCGGAAACGTTTGCGGCAGTTGCGGACATGATCGCGTAATTGGTTTTCTGCCTCCCCCTTCCGCAGGAAGGGGGATTGAGGGGGATGGTTTCTGGCTGTACGCGGCCACCCCCGCTTCGCGTTCGCGCGCGTTCGCTTCGCCCCACCCTCCGTTCCGAAGGGGGTGAATCATCAAGGCAGCGGCACGCGCTCCAGCAATTGCTTCACCACATCATCCACGCGCAGGCCTTCGGCTTCCGCTTCGTAACCCAGCAGCACGCGATGGCGGAGAACATCCGGAGCGAGCAATTGAATGTCTTCGGGCACCACGAAGTCGCGGCCAGCAAGCCATGCTGCGGAGCGCGCGCAACGCTCCAGCGCAATGCTGGCGCGCGGGCTTGCGCCCCATGCGATCTTGCCGCGCAAGCCCGGCGCCCACGGTCGCGGGTCGCGCGTCGCGAGCACCAATTGCACGATGTATTCGCCCAGGCCCTCCGCCATGTGCAAATCGAGTACCTGCCCGCGCGCCGCGAACAGATCGGCCTGGCTCAACACGCGTTCGGGTTGTGCGTGCGTACCCAGTTCGTCGCGCGCGCGTGCATGGGCAAGCCGCATGATTCCACGCTCCGATTCCGCTTTCGGGTACCCGACCGGTACATGCAAAAGGAATCGATCGAGCTGCGCTTCGGGCAACGGGAAGGTGCCTTCCTGTTCGATGGGATTTTGTGTCGCCATCACCAGGAACAACTTCGGCAATGGCCACGAGCGCCGGCCGATCGTCACCTGGCGTTCGGCCATCGCTTCCAGGAGCGCGGATTGCACCTTCGCGGGCGCACGATTGATCTCGTCGGCCAGCACCAGGTTGTGGAACAGCGGGCCCGGCTCGAACTCGAACGCAGCCGTGGCCGGACGCAACACGTCGGTACCGGTAAGGTCGGCCGGAAGCAGGTCCGGCGTGAACTGCACGCGATGGAAATCGGCCTCGATGCGCGAGGCCAGCGCCTTGATCGCGGTGGTCTTGGCAAGGCCCGGCGCACCCTCCACCAACAGGTGTCCGTCCGCCAGCAACGCGATCAGCAACCTGTCGACCAGCGCCGGTTGGCCGATCACTTCGGTTTGCAGTACATCGCGCAGGGCGTGGAATCGGGCGTGCAACGTGCCGGTTTCGGCATCGATGTGCGATGCAGCGTGTGCCGCCACGGATGCTTGTGCGGAGAAGGGCTCGGTTTGCATTCGCCCAGTAGACCACAGTCCGCCGCAAAAGTTTTGCCGCGAGGCTCGCGTCCAAAAGCAAACGGCGCGGATCGCCCGCGCCGTTTGCATCGAACCGCTCGCCTATCAGGTCATTCGACCGTCGTTTCCTGACCCAGGATGTGCGGCGTGATGAACACCAGCAGTTCGGCCTTGTTGTTGATGTTCTTCTTATCGCGGAACAACGCGCCGAGGATCGGGATGTCGCCGAGGAACGGCACCTTGGTCACGTCGTGCTCGTTGGTGAACTCGTACACGCCACCCAGCACCACCGTTTGTCCGTTGTCGACCAGCACCGAGGTGTCGATCTCGCGATGGTCGATCTGCGGCACGAAACCGCCGCCCGGGTTCGGCACCAGGGCGCTGATGGCGTCCTTGATCACCTTGAGCTTCATGAAGACGCGGTTGTCGGAGGTGATGGTCGGGGTGACGTCAAGTTCCAGCACCGCGTTCTTGAACTGCACGGTCGCCGTACCCGCACCACCACCGGCACCCGAGTTCTGGAAGGTCAGGTAGCCGATTTGCTGGCCCTGCTGGATCGTGGCTTCCTGGTTGTTGGCGGTCACCACCTTCGGCTGCGAGATGGTCTCGCTGCGGCCTTCCTGCTGCGCGGCACTCAACTCGAGATTGAGCAGATAGTCGCGGCCGAGGATGCCGATCGCGAAACCGCTGGAACCCACGGTGCTGGACGGCAGATTGACGTTGAGCCCGGACGGGATCGTCACGGTATTCGAGCCACTGCCGCTGCCTGAACCCTGGCCGAGCAACCCATTCCAATAATTGGTGATGCTGGTTTCCGAGTCACTGATGCCGGTGCCGTTGACACCGTTGATGCCGCCACCATAGACCTGCGCATGCCGGCTGTTGGTGCCCAGATGGAAGCCGCCGATACCCAGCTTGGCGCCGAGCTCACGGGTAAAGTTGTCGGTTGCGATGACCAGGCGCGACTCGATCAGCACCTGCTTGACCGGGCGATCCAGTACCGACACCAGCTGGCGGATTTCCTGCACCTTTTCCGGCGTGTCGTTGACCAGCAGGGTATTGGTGCGATCATCGAAGGACACACTGCCACGCTGCGACAGGAAGCCGCGCTCGGAATTGCTGCTGCCGCCACCACCGCCGCCAACGTTGCCGGCCTTGGCACCGGACGTCAGCAAATCGGCGATCTGCTTGGCATTGCCGTAGTTGATCGGAATGTAATCGGTGACCAGTTCCGCGCTGTCGAGCTGCTTCTGGCGCGCGTCGGCGATATTTTCCTCGTACTTGGCGATCTCGGTTTGCGGAGCCACCCAGATCACGTTGCCGTTCTGGCGCTTGGCCAGACCCTTCGCGCGCAGGATCACGTCCAGCGCCTGGTCCCACGGCACGTTGACCAGCCGCAGGGTGACGTTGCCCTGCACGCTATCGGACGCAACGATGTTGAGGTTGGACACGTCGGCCAGCAGCTGCAGCACCGAACGCACCGGGATGTCCTGGAAGTTGAAGGTGACGCGGCTGCCCTTGTACACGATGGGTTTGGGCGCGCCGAGCGCAGTGGTTTCGCCGGAGGTCGGCCGCGAGAACTCGACCACGTACTGGTTGCCGGTCTGGTAGGACGCGGTCTGCACCACGCCGCGCGTGTCCACGTCGATGCGTGCACCACCCGGTACCGCATGGGTATTGACGCTGCGCACCGGCGTTGCATAACTCGTGACATCCAGCCGGCGCGCCTGCGCCGCCGCCAGACTGGCACCCGCCACGTCGATCGTGGTGGTGTCGCCATTGGTGTGCATGCTGGTGGCCGCGCCGGGCTGGCTGAACTCGATCACCAGCTTGCCGCCACCATGGTCACCGCGCTGGAAATCCACGCCGGTGATGACATTGCTGCCCGCCATCGCGACGGCCTTGTCGGGGTTCGCGGTGGACAAGGCCAGCGACCGCTGAGATTGCGGCGGTGGCGATACCGGCGCGAGCGCGGGGCCCTGCTGCGGGTCGGCCGCGGCGGTGGCGCTGTCCATGCCATCGCCGATGGTCACCAGCAACTGATTGCCCTGCACGCTGGTCACGTACGGTGACGGCTGGCTCAGGTTCACCACGACGCGGGTGCGCCCATTGGCTTCCACGGCGCTCACCGATTGCGCGGTGCCTTGCCCGAGGTCGTACGACCGCTGCGCCAGGCCATTGCGGGTATCGGCGAAATCCATCGCGATGCGCGGCGGCGTGTTGGTGCTGAACGCTTGCGGTGCGACGGCGGGGCCAGAGAAGCTGAGGGTCAACTGGACCTTGCCACCCGGCAATGGCGATGCGCTGACACTCTGCAAGGTGTTGGCCGCAAGAGCCGGTCCGGCCACCAGCAGGAACAGCAGCACCAGCAACGCCATCCATCCGCGTCCGGGTCGGGCTGTGCCGCCATGGCTGCGGGCAAGGAAGTGAGCAGGTTTGGTCATCATGAACGTAACCCCCGATGAATCGTCATTTTTCGCCCAGAGCGACGGTCGCGTCGCGTTCCATCCAGCCGCCCGAACCATTCGGCACCAGTTCCACCAGATCAATCTCGCCGGGCGTCACCTGGGTGACGTGGCCGTAGTTCTGGCCCATGTAGTCGCCCACGTGGACCTGGTGGATCACCCCCTGCGGATCCTTGACCAGCCCCTCGACACTGCCCTTTGCACCGATCGTGCCGACCATCTTCAGGCTGTCGAGCGGAAACGCTTCGAGCGGCTCGCGCGGACGGTTCTGGTCAGGGTGCGGCCCGGCCGTGTTCAGCGAATCGGCCTGCGGCGGCGCTGGCTCGAACGGATCGCGCTTGTCCTGATCCTGATAGATGAAGGTCTCGAACGTCTTGACGACCGGCAGCGCGGGCAGTGGCGCACCCTTGCGCGCCTTGACCTGGGCAACCCATTCGTGAAGGTCGCCCTGGCCACTGCACGCGGCAAGGCCGGACAGCATGGCGACGATCGCCAGCGCGATGGCAATGCGGGTGGGTCGCATGATCACTTCCCTCCCTTCTTGGCCGGTTGCGCGCCCTTCGGTTCCTCGTCACCGAGGTAGCGATAGGTCTGCACCGTGCCCTCGAGCATCAATACGCCGCCGGGCGGTGGCGCATCTTTCCCGCCCGACTTGGCAGCGGTGAGCGACACGTCATGCATCGTGAGGATCACCACGCGCGGCAGCGATGCCACGCCGCTGATGAAGGTGCCGAATTGGTGATAGGTCCCCTGCATCTTCAGCGCGATCGGCTGGATCGCGTAGAACTCTTCGGGAATCTCGGGCTTCGGCTGGAACAGGTCCGTCTCGATGCCTGCGGCCTGGGCCGTCTGCGAAATGTTGACCAGCAGCGCCGGCATTTCGGTCTTGCTGGGCAATTCGCGCAACATCTGGCTCAGCATCTCGTTCATCTGCGCGAGCTGGGCCTTCAGGGCATCCAGGTTCACCACCTGGGCCTGCTTGTCTTCGAACTCGTGCCGGAGCGTGACTTCCTTCTGCTGCCCGGATGCAAGCGTGTCCTGCTGGCCGCTGATGTAGAAGTACCAGCCGAGGAACAGGATCACGATGACGATGATCGCGACGAAGAAGCCCTTGACCGATGTGGGCCAGCCGCCAATGTTGTTGCGATCGAGACTGCGCAGGTCATCGAAGAATTTCATGGCCTGGCCCCTCCCTTGCTCGTGGACGCAGCGGGCGCCGGTACCACCGGCTCGGCCACTCTCGGAACGGGCGCCGACGAAGCCGGCAGTACCGCGGGCGCTGAAGCGGGCGCGGCTTGCGGCGGCGCAACGGGTGCAGTGACCGGAGCCGCCACCGTCGACGCAGGTTTGACGGCCGTACTCGCAACCGCAGCGGCAGGCGCCGCGCTCAGCGACGTGGCGGGCATGGCTGCGCTGGAACCGGACGCCGGTCCCGAGCCGTCATCGTCGCTCTTCGGCGTACCGAGCTTCACGACCAGCTCGAATTCGTACGGCGCGTTGGAATCGGAGTGGACGTTTTCGGTCTTGACCAGCGTTGCCGGCCCCATCCACGGCGACGCCTCGATGTTGCGCATGTACTCCGCGACCGTCGCGTTCGACTGCGCCACGCCGTCCAGCGTGAGCGTTTCGGTATCGCCGTTTTCGACTTCCTTCAAACCCGTAAGGCGCGCGCCCGCGGGAATGGTTTCCACGATCTGGTCGAACAGGTGCACCATCTGCGAGCGGCTGGATTGCAACTTCTCGACGATGCGCTTGCGATCCAGCAGGTGCTTCTTGACCTTCTGCAGGCTCTTGATCTCGGTGATCTTGGAATCGAGCTGGGTGATCTGGCCTTGCAGGTAGTCGTTGCGATCGTTCTGGCTGTTGATGCGCAGGCTCATCCAGAAGCCCCACAGCAGCACCAGCACGATGGCGGCGACCGCCCCGATGCCGAGGTGGGTGAAGAATTCGCGCTTGCGGCGTTCGCGCCGTTCCGCGCGCCATGGCAGTAGATTGATTTTGGCCATCAGTCGAGGCCCCCCAAGGTCGGCCCGACGAAGTTCGCTTGCGCGCGGTGTTCGCTACGCTCCACGCGCCACGGGAGGAGGTTGATCTTGCCCATTAGTCGAAGCTCCTCAGGGCCAGTCCGGCGGCGATCATCAGGGCGGGCGCGTCCTGCGCCAGCGTCTGCGCCTGCAGCCGCGGTGACAACGACATGCTCGCGAGCGGATTGGCCACCACGCACGGAACGCCCAATTGCTCGACCACCATGTCGGCGACGCCGGGGATGGATGCGCAACCGCCGGCCAGCACGACCTGGTCGACCTTGCCGAATTCGCTGCCCGCGAAGAAGAACTGCAACAGGCGACTGACCTGCTGCACCATGGCTTCCTTGAACGGCTCCAGCACCTCGATTTCGTAAGACTCGGGCAGGCCGCCCTGGCGCTTGGCCAGCCCGGCTTCCTCGTAGGACATTCCGTAGCGGCGCATCACTTCGTCGGTCAGTTGCTTGCCGCCGAAAACCTGCTCGCGCGAATAGATGGTGCGCTGGTTCTTCAGAACCGACAGCGTGATCATCGTGGCGCCAATGTCGACCAGGGCGACCAGCGCGTCACGCGGCACCGACAACTGGTCGGCGATCAGGCGGAAGGCGTTCTCCATCGCGAACACCTCGACATCGATCGTCCGCGCGGTCAGCCCGCCGAGATCGAGCGCCGCGACGCGCATGTCCACGTTCTCGGTGCGTGATGCAGCCAGCAGGATCTGCTGCATCTCCGGATTGTCCTTCACCGGCCCGATGGTTTCGAAATCGAGGCTGACTTCCTCGATCGGGTATGGAATGTACTGGTTGGCCTCGACCTGCACCTGGCCTTCGAGGTCATCCTCGGACAAATCGGCCGGCATC
>Ga0207698_10002131_pt1 | contig 11677 bp, 6 predicted proteins | sample KBSCornC22_FD_184298 | JGI IMG/M metagenome (GOLD analysis project Ga0207698, IMG submission 184298) | Corn rhizosphere microbial communities from Kellogg Biological Station, Michigan, USA - KBS Corn C2-2 (SPAdes) (version 2) | ecosystem: Host-associated > Plants > Roots > Rhizosphere > Soil ...
TGTCGGGCCTGCAGCGCGGCGCGATCAATGCCGCGCTCGACGATCTTGCCAGTGCCGGCGTACCGGCCGCCGCTCGCGGACCCGAGCTGCGCGTGCGCGTGTCGCCGTCACTGCATCTCGGCCGCGAAGCTTACCGTCTCTCCGCGCGCAACGGGCGCGTCGACATCGCCGCGTCGGACGCGGACGGCGCCCGCTACGCGCTCGAATCGCTCGCGCAGGAAGCGGCGCACGAGCACGGCTTGCTGCGCCCGCTCGAGATCGAGGATTCGCCGCGGTTCGAATTTCGCGGGCTGCACATCGACCTTGCGCGCAACTTCCACAGCAAGGCCGAGGTGCTCAAGGTCGTCGAGCAGATGGGGCGGTACAAGCTCAACGCGCTCCACCTGCACCTCGGCGACGACGAGGGCTGGCGGCTGCAGATTGCCGGCCTGCCCGAGCTGACCGAGGTCGGCGGATATCGTTGCTACGACCCGACCGAGACGCACTGCCTGCTGCCGGAGCTGGGTGCCGGACCGGACCGCAACACGCCGGTCAACGGCTATCTCACCGCCGCCGACTATATCGAAATCGTCAAGGCGGCGAACGCGCGCGGGATCGAGGTCATCCCGTCGTTCGACATGCCCGGCCACTCGCGCGCAGCGATCCATTCGATGGAAGCTCGCTATCGCCGGCTGATGGCGCTCGGCCGGAGGAGCGAAGCCGAGCAGTTCCGCCTCGTCGAGCCCCGCGACACGACGCAATACCGCAGCGTCCAGAACTACAACGACAACACGCTCAACGTCTGCCTGCCGGCGACCTATCGCTTCATCGACAAGGTGGTGGACGCCGTGGCGGCGCTGCACAGGGCCGCCGGCGTTCCGCTCAGGACCTATCACATGGGCGGCGACGAGACCGCCGGCGCCTGGTCCGGGTCGCCCGCATGCAAGGCGCTGATGGCGAAGACCGGGATGACCGTCGACAAGCTCGGGCCAATGTTCATCGAGCGCGTGGCGAACATGCTCGCGCGCAAGCACATCCTCGCCGCAGGGTGGAGCGATGGCCTCGACCATGTCGACCCGGCGAAGATGCCGAAGCGGGTCCAGTCGGACATCTGGGGCGACCTGTTCACCGCCGCGCCGGCCGAGGCGCACCGTACCGCCAACCTCGGCTGGAAAACGGTCATTGCGGTGCCGAACACGCTCTACTTCGATGTGCCTTATGCGCCCAACCCGCTTGAGCGCGGCTACGACTGGCCGACACGCGGCACCGACACGTTCAAGGTGTTCAGCTTCCTTCCCGCGAACGTGCCGTCGAATGCTTCGGTGACGAAGGACATCAAGAACAAGGGCGTCACCACGACCGATCCGGTACCGCTGCAGCCGGGCCGGTCCTATGCAGGCGCGCAAGCCAATTTGTGGAGCGAGACCCTGCGGCGCGATTCGCTGGTCGACTACATGCTGTTCCCGCGCCTGCTCGCCTTTGCCGAGCGCGCATGGCACGCGGCGCCGTGGGAGCCTGCCTACCGCCCCGGCGCGGCCTATTCCTACGGCGACGGCAAGGTCGACGTGGCGGCGCTGAAGAAGGATTGGAACCGCTTCGCCGTCGTCATGCCGGATCAGCTTCGGGCGCTCGGGCGGGCCGGCATCTTCTATCGCATCGCGCCGCCGGGAGCGCGGATCGGGCGCGGGATGCTCGAGGCCAACAGCGAGTTTCCCGGCCAGGCGATCGAATATCGGGTGAATGGCGGCCAGTGGCTCCGCTACGAACGTCCGGTCGCCGTCACCGGCCGCGTCGAGCTGCGCACGCGCTCCTACGACGGCCGGCGCTCGAGCCGGATCGTGTCCGTCGCGACGCGCTAAGCGGCGAACGAAGCGGCGGCGGTCTCCGCTGCGCGCTGGTCGAGCAGCACATGGACGAGCCCGCCGGCTGACCTGGTAACGCCGCGCGCGCCGAGCGCCTTCAGCGCCGCGGAATCGAGCTTGTCCGGATCGGCGAGGCTGACGATCAGCCGCGTCGCGCGCTGCCGCACCTCCTCGACATTCCCGGCGCCGCCGAGCGCCCGCGCCCAGCGCTCGTCACGATCGGCCGCCTTGCCATGCAGGCTCGCGCGGATTTCGCCCGCGACCTGGTCGGCGATCGGACCCAGCACGACCTGGAGCGCATTGCCGCCCGGGCGCATGAACCCCTTGGCGCCAAGCGCCCGCAACTGCGTCTCGTCGATCGCGTCGAGGTCATTCACCGTCAGCCGAAGCCGGGTCATGCAGGCGTCCACCGTCGCGAGATTGGCGGCGCCGCCGAGCGCGAGCACGAAGTCTCCGCCGCGCGTGCCGGGCGCCGGGTCGCGCTGCGCCACGACCTCGCCCGCGTCGCGGCCGGGCGTCTTGAGGTCGAAGTGCACGATGCACCAGCGGAACGAGAAATAATAAACGGCGAAATAGGCGAGGCCGACCGGCACAAGCAGAAGCGGGCGAGTCGCGATTCCGAACCCGAGCAAATAATCGAACAGCCCTGCCGAGAAGCCGAAGCCGAGCTTCACGCCGAGGACGTTCATGACGACCATCGAAAGCCCGGTCAGCACCGCGTGAAGCAGGTACAGCCCGGGCGCCAGGAACATGAAGCTGAACTCGATCGGCTCGGTCACGCCGGTGAGGAACGAGGTCAGCGCCAGCGACAGCAGCATTCCGGCGACTGCCCTGCGCCGGTCGGCAAGTGCGGTGTGGTACATCGCGAGGCACGCCGCGGGCAGGCCGAACATCATGATCGGGAAGAAGCCGGCCATGAACGCTCCGGCAGTCGGATCGCCCGCGAAGAAGCGCTTGAGGTCGCCGGTCGTGCCGTGGAAGTCGCCGATGATGAACCAGGCGATGTTGTTGATGATGTGGTGCAGCCCGGTGACGATCAGCACCCGATTGAGGAAGCCGTAGGCGAACAGGCCGAAATTGCCCGATGCGACCACCGACCGGCTGAGCTGGTCGATCCCGGCTTCCAGATACGGATCGCCGAGGCCGAACACGACCGCGCCGACCAGTCCCACGGCGCCCGCCGCGATCGGCACGAACCGGCGTCCGCCGAAGAAGGCGAGATAATCCGGCAGCTTGATATCGCTGAAGCGGTTGTAGAGCATCCCCGCTGCGAGGCCGGACAGGATTCCCGCCGGAACGCTGAGCTTGTCGAGCTGCTTCGCCTTCCACGCGGCGATAGCGAGGTCCCGCGCCGCCGGGTCGGTGAATCCGGCGGTGGCGTCGGGCGTCACCTGCAGAAGCGCCTTCGCCCCTTCGGTGAGGACGAAAAAGCAGACCGCGCCGGCAAGTCCCGCTGCGCCATGGTTCTCGCGCGCAAGACCGACGGCGACGCCGATCCCGAACAGCAGGCCGAGGTGGGAGAAGATCGCGTCGCCCGCCGCCGCGACGAACGGCACGTTGAGCAAATCGGCCTGGCCGAGCCGGAGCAGCAGCCCGGCGATCGGCAGCACCGCGATCGGCAGCATCAGCGCGCGGCCGAGCGGCTGCAACTTGTCTAGCCGAAGCTGGATCATTCGGTGTCTCCCTCGCCGGAGCTGTTCAACAGCTCGGCTGCAAGCGCGCGCACCTGGGCGGCCGATTCGGCTTCGAGCGCGCGCTCGGCGAGCAGCCGGCAATCGGCCGCCGCGACCTGCCGGAGCGCTCCTCGAACGGCCGGCAACGCCGCCGGCACTGCGGACAATTCGCGAATGCCGAGACCGAGGAGGACGAGCGCGCCGAGCGGCTCCGACGCGAGATTGCCGCACAGGCTGACCGGCTTGCCCGATCGCTGCCCCGCCTCCGCCGTCATCGCGATCAGCCGCAGCACCGCCGGATGCAGCGCGTCGATCGAACCGGCGAGCAGCGGATTGGTCCGGTCCATCGCCAGCGCATATTGGGCGAGGTCGTTCGAGCCGATCGAGAGGAAGTCCGCCTCCGCGGCGAGCCGGTCGGCGATGAGCGCGGCGGCGGGGGTTTCGACCATCACGCCGAGCGAGACGCCCTCACGAAGTGCAGCGAGCCGATCGCGCACCGAACGCAGCTCCGCGATGGAGGAGACCATCGGGATCATCACCTTGATCGCGCCGCCGCGCACCGCCGCGATGGCGCGCAGTTGCTCGTCGATCAACTCGGGACGGAACAGCGCGGTGCGAATGCCGCGCGCGCCGAGCGCCGGGTTCTGCTCGTCGGGAAAGCGGATGTACGCGACCGGCTTGTCGCCGCCAATGTCGAGCGTGCGGATGGTCAGCGGCCTGCCGCCGAGCGCGTCGGCAATCGCCTGATAGGTCGCCTGCTGCTCCTCCTCCGACGGCGCGTCGGAACGGTCGAGGAAAAGGAATTCCGTGCGCAACAGGCCGCACCCTTCCGCGCCCGCCGCAAGCGCAGGCTCGACATCGGCGAGTCCACCGAGGTTGGCAAGCAGCCGAACCCGTTCGCCGTCGCGCGTGACGCAATCGCCGGCGTCGGCGCCGACCTGCGCAGCAGCCGTGGCAGCCCGCGCCGCCGTGTTCTCGTCCGGCTCGATCACCAGGACGCCCGCGGTCGCATCGAGCAGCACGCGCGACCCCTCCGGCACGCGCGACAGTTCGGGCCCCATCGCGACCAATGTCGGTATCCCGAACGACGCGGCGATCAGCGCAATGTGCGACGTCGCTCCGCCGCCGCTCGTCGCCAGCCCCGAAACGCTTTCCCGCGGAAGCGACATCAGCTCGGACGGAAGCAGCTCGTCGGCCAGGAGGATCGTCTCCGGAGGGAGCTCCAACTGGCCGACCGCGGCTTCGCCGGCGAGCGCCGCCGTGACCTGCGCTGCAATATCCTCGAGGTCGGCGACGCGTTCGCGAAGGAGAGGATTGTCCGCGGCGCGCAGCGCCTCCGCCGCCGCAGCAGTCGCGAGCTGCCACGCCCGACCGGCGCTCCGCCCCTGCTCGATCTGGCGCAGGGCGCCGGCGTTGAGATCCTCGTCCTCGAGCAATCCGATATGGGCGCGCGCGATTGCGGCGGCGGGGCCGGACATCTGCACAGTGCGCGCCTCGATCCGGCCGCGCACAGCGGCAAGCGCCTTGTCCAGCGCCGCGCGTTCCGCCTCGATGCCCTGCCCTTGTTCCGGAGTGTCGCGGACCTGGCGCCGCCAATGGACCGCGGTGCCAAGCGCGACGCCGGGCAGCGCCGTGACCCCCGCGATCTCGTTGGCGCCGACGGCACGAGCCGGCGCAACGGTCGCGGTCGGACGCGGCGGCTCCTCGCCCTCCGAAATGAGCTCGGCAAGCGCCTCCAACGCCCGCCTGCCCTGGCCTCCCGTGGCCGTCAGCTGCGCGAGGTCTCCTTTCTTGGCGTTGAGCGCCATGATCGCGACGGGACTGCGCGCCTTGGCGCTTTTCCCGCCGACAGTGATGGTGATCTCGCCTGGAAAGCGCTTGGCGCAATCCGCGATCCGCGCTGCGGGGCGGGCGTGAAGCCCGTGCGCGAAGCCGACCTCCGCTTCGGAGCGATGGACCTCGCGGTCACCGGCGGCCAAGCTTTTCGGGGCCGCCTTCGCTTCGATCGAGCCAATCGCCTGCCCGCGCTCCACCACCCGGTCGAGGCCATCGAGCTCGAGGCGGAATTCGGCCGAATTGGTGAGCACGATCGGCGTGACCAGGCTCTTGGCTTCGATCCCGACCAGATCGAGGTCGAAGCTGATCAGCAGGTCGCCGGCAGCAACCCGGTCGCCGTCGCGGACGTGGGTCTCGAACCCGCGTCCTTGCAGCGCCACCGTCTCCAGGCCGATGTGCAGCAGGAGCTCCGCCCCGGCCTCGGTGCGAAGCGTGACCGAGTGATGCGTGGGCGCAACGAGCACGACCTCCGCCGCACAGGGCGCGACCAGCGTTCCCTCGGTCGGATCGATGGCAAATCCGGCGCCCATCATCTCTTCGGAAAAGACCGGATCGGGGACTTCCCGCACGCTCGTCAGCCAGCCTGCGACCGGCGCTTCGAGCGACACTCGGCTCATCGACTGACGCCCGCGGGACGAGCCGCAAGAAACTTTGCCATTGTGCGAGCATCCGGCACATCGTTAGCTTGGCGTCAATAGTGATGTCCCACCCAACCGAGCCGCCCGCGGCGCAAACCACCGAGATGTTCCGGGAAGCCGCGGAAGCCGCCGAGGCTGTCGCGCGGCAGCAAGGCGCTGCCGCCGATCTCGAGCGGATCGCCGCGGCGCTTCGCGCGCGCTCTCCGAAGGTCGTGATGACCTGCGCCCGCGGCAGTTCCGACCACGCCGCCACGTTCGCGAAATATGCGATCGAGACGCGCATCGGGGTGCCGGTGGCGTCGGCGGCGCCGTCGGTGGCGTCCGTCTATGGCTCCTCGCTTCGCGCCGACGGCGCGGTCTGCATCACCATCTCGCAATCGGGCCGAAGCCCAGACCTGCTCGCGGCCGTCTCCGGCCTCAAGCAGGCTGGCGCGTGGGTGCTCGCGCTGGTCAACGACACCGATTCGCCGCTGTGCGAGCTTGCCGACGAGGTGTTCGGCCTTTCCGCCGGTCCGGAGCGCAGCGTCGCCGCGACCAAGTCCTTCATCGCCTCGCTCGCGGCGATCGCACGGGTTGTCGCCGCGTGGGGCGAGGATCGCGGTCTCGCGGGTGAGCTCGACCAACTGCCGGATTTGCTCGGCAAGGCATGGGAGCTCGACTGGTCGCCGCTGGTTCCCGGGCTCGCCGGAGCGACCGACCTCTATGTTCTCGGCCGCGGGCTCGGTTTGGGGATCGCCCAGGAGGCCGCGCTCAAGCTCAAGGAAACCTCGCAGCTGCACGCCGAAGCGTTCAGCACCGCCGAGCTCCGGCACGGGCCAATGGCGCTTGTCCGAAGCGGCTTTCCGGCGCTGATGTTCAGCCAGTCCGACGAGACCGGGAGCAATATCGGGGAGACGGCGTCCGCGCTGGTCGACAGGGGTGCGGACGTGTTCGCCGCCGGAGCGGATGCGGCCGGTGCGACGCAGCTTCCGACGGTTGCGTCCGGGCCGCTCGTCCAGCCGATCCTGCAGGTCCAGTCCTTCTACCGCGCCGCCAATGCGCTCGCGATCGCCCGCGGCCTCGATCCCGACCGTCCGCCGCACCTCGCCAAAGTGACGGAGACCCGCTGATGGCGCAGGCGCTCGTCAACGGCCGGCTGCTGATCGGCCGCAAGCTCGTGACCGGCCGGGCGGTGATCATCGACGGCGGCCGCATAGCTTCGGTCGCGGCCGAGGAGGAGGTACCGGCCGGCTCCGAGATTCTCGATCTCGGCGGCAACATGCTCGTGCCGGGCTTCATCGACACGCAGGTCAACGGCGGCGGCGACCGCCTGTTCAACGACGATCCCAGCGTCGAGACGATCGCCGCGATCGGCAGGGCCCATCGGCGTTTCGGAACGACCGGCTTCCTCCCGACACTGATCAGCGACGATGCCGGCAAGATCGCCGCGGCGATCGACGCCGTGAGAATGGCCATTGCGGCCGGCGTGCCGGGCGTTCTCGGCGTGCACATCGAAGGCCCGTTCCTCAACCCGGGCAAGAAGGGCATCCACGACGCGACCAAGCTTCGCCCGATCAGCAATTCCGACATCGAGCTGCTGACCCGCCGGAGCGGAGGCAAGACGATGGTGACGCTTGCGCCCGAAGCGGTGCCCGCCGACGCCATCCGCCGCCTTTCCGCCGCCGGCGTGATCGTCTCCGCGGGCCACACCCAGGCGAGCGCCGACAAGATTTTCGAGGCGCTGCGCAGCGGCCTCCGCGGATTCACCCACCTGTTCAACGCCATGTCGCAGCTGACCGCGCGCGAGCCGGGCGTCGTCGGCGCCGCGCTCTACGACGAGAACAGCTGGTGCGGGATCATCGTCGACGGCCACCATGTCGATCCACGAGTCCTCAAGATCGCGCTTCGGGCGACGCCGCGGCGGCGGTTCATGCTCGTGACCGACGCAATGCCCAGCGTCGGTGGGCGCAAGTCGTTCGTCCTCAACGGCCAGCAGATTTCGGCCGGCGGCGGCAAATGCGTCAACGCGCAGGGGACGCTCGCCGGATCGGACCTCGACATGGCGAGCGCCGTCCGCAACGCCGTCGCGACGCTCGGCCTCGACATCGTCGACGCGCTCGCGATGGCGAGCGCCAATCCCGCTGCCTTCCTTGGGCTCGAGGATGAGCTCGGCCGGATCGCTCCCGGCAATCGCGCGAACCTCGTGCTGCTCAATTCCGGGTTGCAGGTCGTCGACAGCTGGGTCGACGGGGAGCGCGCGATCGCGCTCTAGGTGCAAATCGCGTTCAGCCTGGCCGAATGGTCGGGCGCGCTCGGCAGCGTCACGCCTTTCTCCTTCGCCCGCTTCCAGTCGGGAGGCGGCGGCGCAAGCGAGAGGTCAGTGTAAGCCGCATAAGCGGGATCGCGCTCGGCCTCGGGCAAGGAGACGAGGCGGAACCCGGCGCGCCGATAAAAGCGGACGACTTGCGGCATCATGTGCGCGCTCATCGCGCTGACATGCATCAGCAGGACATAAGGGACATCGCGGCCGTCGAGCTCGCGTGCGGTCTTGCGCGCCACCGCCGCATTCTCGCGCGCGGCCTGAAGGTACAGCCGTTCGAGCTCGGCGACGGCGACCTTGTCGCCTTTGGCATTGCAGCGCGCCCAGGCCGGCGTGAACGCCCAGTCGGAAAAGCTCATCGTCACCGCCGCCACGCGATAGCCGTGCTTCGCCAGCACCCGCCGCGCGGCAACGCGCTGGGCATCGTCCTTCCCTTCGTCGAGGAACGGGTAGCGGAACCAGTGCCAGTCGCTCCGTCCGCCGAGCTTCTCGAGCACCGGCTCGTCTTTGGTCAGGTCTTGTTCGAATTGCGCAACCGTCAGCTTGCTGAGGTGCGGGTGCGACCATGTGTGGTTGCCGAGCACGAAGCCCGCGGCGCGCCACTCGCGCAGCGCTTCCATCGTGCCGGCGTCGGCGACGTTGACGGCGTTGACGAAGGCTGTCGCGGGCACATGCGCAGCCTTGAGCGCGGCGATCATCCGGCGGTTGACTGCGAGCGGCGTCACCCCGGGCGGATAGGGCGCGTGGACCGGGAGGTCGTCGATGGTGATCGCGATTTCCGGCGGCGGCGCCGCTCCGCACAGCACCAGGAGCGCGGCACTGCCAAGGAGCCGGTTCATTCGGCTTCGATCGCCGACGATGCCCTCCAGATGTCGATCCCGGCATCGGTCGCGAGCTGGTCGATCCGCGCCAGCTCGTCCTCGCTGAAGGTGAGATTGCGCAGCGCGCCAAGTGAGTCCTCGAGTTGCTCGACGGTGCGGGCGCCGATCAGCGCCGAGGTCACGCGCGGATCGCGAAGCACCCATGCGATCGCCATCTGCGCCAGCGTCTGGCCGCGCTCTTGCGCAAGCACATTGAGCCCGCGGATGTGCTCGAGGTTCTCGGGCGTCAGGAAATCCTTCGAGAAGGAGCCGTCCTTCGCCGCCCGCGCATCCTCGGGGATGCCGCGCAGATATTTGTTCGTCAGCATGCCCTGGGCAAGCGGCGAAAAGGCGATGGATCCGACGCCGAGCTGTTCGAGCGTGTCGAGCAGCCCCTGCTCGATCCAGCGGTTGACCATCGAATAGGACGGCTGGTGGATCAGCAGCGGCACGCCCTCCGCGCGGAGGATCTCGCACGCCTTGCGCGTCAGCTCGGGCGAATAGGAGGAAATCCCGACATACAGCGCCTTCCCCTGCCGGTGCGCATGGGCAAGCGCCCCCATCGTCTCTTCGAGCGGCGTGGTCGGGTCGACGCGGTGCGAATAGAAGATATCCACATAGTCGAGTCCCGTCCGCTTGAGGCTCTGGTCGAGGCTCGCCAGCAGGTATTTGCGCGACCCGCCGTCGCCGTAGGGGCCCGGCCACATGTCGTACCCGGCCTTCGTCGAAATGATCAGCTCGTCGCGGTACGGGCGGAAATCCTGGGCCATCCAGCGGCCGAAATTCTCCTCCGCCGATCCGTACGGCGGCCCGTAATTGTTGGCGAGATCGAAGTGCGTGACTCCGAGGTCGAACGCCCGGCGGAGGATCGCGCGGCCGGTCTCGAACACGTCCGCGCCGCCGAAATTCTGCCACAGCCCGAGCGACACCAGCGGCAGGTCGAGCCCGCTTCGTCCGCAGCGGCGGTACGGCATCCGGCCGTCGTAGCGATTGGGGTCGGCACGATATGGCTCAGGGATCACTTGGCCGCTCCGTCGTGCGCGTAGAGCGCGAACACCGCGCCGACGAACCCGCCGGCCTTCTTGGTGCTGAGGACGGTGCCGTCCGCGTCCTTCAGCAGAATGTGCCAATGCCGGCCGTCGCTGCTCCAGGCGAAGTCATAGGTCGGGCCGTGGGCGCTGATCCGCAGCTGCACCGGCGAGCCACCGGGCAGCGGGGCCACCGCAAGCGTCGACTGTGCGCCGTTCACTGCGCGGCGGACGCGCACGACGGCTTTGCCATGGTCACTGCCGACGCCGATGAAATACCAATATTGCTCGTTCTGCATTGCCACGAGCCCCGCTTCGGCGGCGTCGCTCGCCGGGCGGAAGCGGACCTTCGTGGTCGCCGTCGCATCGAGGTGCTGCTGTCGCCGCGCGAGCAGCGACGGGTTGCCGTCGTCGCCAAGCGCAACCGGACGCGGATCAAGCTCGAGAGCGCCATTGCGAATACGCCACCACTGCCCGGCAGGGTTGCGCAGCTGCATCCAGTACAATGGCAGCCCTGGCGCGTTGAACTCCTCCCGCAGCTTGAAATCGCCGTTCAGCGGCACCGGCGCCTTGCCGTCCGCCGTCAGCTTCGCCGCGGGCGCGACCCACGGCACCCGCTGCCCCGGGTCGGTGATCCGCGGCCAGCCATTCTCCCACCGCACGCGGATCATGAAGGTCTCGCGCCCGGTGTTGAAATCGCCCGCTGCGTCGTACGGACGGACTCCGAGGAACACGGCCCACCACTCGCCCGCCGGAGTCTCGACGAACTTCGCATGGCCGGTCGAGGTGATCGGCTTCGGCCGGTCGTTGGGAAGGTCGCGCTGGGTCAGGATCGGATTGGTGTCGAGCGGCACATAGGGACCGGTCACCTTGCGGCTGCGGAACACCACTTCGGAGTGCTGCTCGGCGGTGCCGCCTTCGGCCGCGATCAGATAATAGAAGCCGTCCTTCTTGAAGATGTGCGGGCCCTCGATCCAGATCGGGTTGCGCTCCGGATGCGTCCCCTGGTCGACCAGCACTTCGGGCTTGCCGAAGGTCTTGAGCGTCTTCGCGTCGAACGGCTGCAGCCAGATCGCGGTATGGCCGTCATACTTCGGCTTTTCTGGCGGCGGGCCGTTGTGGACGATCCACGCGCTGCCGTCGTCGTCGAAGACCAGCGACGTGTCGATCCCGTTCACGTCGGGCAGCCACACGGGGTCGGACCAGGGGCCTTCCGGCCGTGTCGCGGTGATCACGAAATTGCCGCCGCAGCCGACACAGGTGTTCAGGATGTAGAACTTGCCGTCATGGAAGCTGATGTCTGGCGCGTAGAGGCCAAGCCCCATGTTGGTCTTGGCGAAATCGAGCTGCGTCGACCTGTCGATGGCGTTGCCGACCTGCGTCCAGTGGACGAGGTCGCGGCTGTGGAAGACCGGCATCCCGGGGAACCAGGCGAAGGTCGAATTGACGAGATAATAGTCGCGGCCGACGCGGACGATGCTCGGGTCGGGGTAGAAGCCCTG
>Ga0207698_10002134_pt1 | contig 11673 bp, 10 predicted proteins | sample KBSCornC22_FD_184298 | JGI IMG/M metagenome (GOLD analysis project Ga0207698, IMG submission 184298) | Corn rhizosphere microbial communities from Kellogg Biological Station, Michigan, USA - KBS Corn C2-2 (SPAdes) (version 2) | ecosystem: Host-associated > Plants > Roots > Rhizosphere > Soil ...
AGGGGAGGAGGGGCAACTGCAGAATTGTAGTCGCCCTGGGCCAAAGCAAGCGCCATGCCGCAGGTAACAATTGGTCGCAAACGGCGCTGGCGCACCGTCCCGGGTTCGTCCCACGTGTGCCGCGAGGTGGTCATGGCAGTCAGAACGGCATCAGCTTCAGGTCCAGGCTGCGCTCGGCGAGCCAGCCCGCGGCCAGCAATCCGATCGCGACGGAGCCTCCGCGCAGCACGACAGGCTGGTACAGCGCCGTGCGCCGCAGCAGATAGGCCAGCGGAATCAGCAGCGCCACGATCGCGAGCTGCCCCAGCTCCACACCGACGTTGAATCCGACGAGCGACAGCGCGAGCGCGCTGCGCGGCAGTTCGAGGTCGGCGAGCACGCTCGCGAAGCCGAAGCCGTGGACCAGGCCGAACGCGAACGCGATGGTCCAGCGGCGCGCCGGCAGGAACGGCATGACGTTGTCGATGGCGGTCAGCAGCACCGACAGCGCGATGACCGATTCGACGAGGCGCGACGGCAGCTGGATCACGCCGAGCGCGGCCAGGCTCAGCGTGACCGAGTGCGCCAGCGTGAACGCGGTGACGATCTTGAAGACCGTAGCCGCAGCGACGGACAGGCGCGGCACGGGCCGCCACGTGCGGCCGTCTCGGCCGAGCACCGCGGGCAGCAGCAGCGCGATCAGGAACAGGATGTGGTCGTAGCCGATCGCGATATGGACGATGCCGTCGCGTACATAGCCGGCGAACGCCTGCCAGCGCGATGCGCCGCCGGGCTCGAACGTCTGGTGCGGCTGCTCGCGCGACAGCACGGCGCTGAGTACGGCGCCGCCCGCGGTTTCGAGCTTGAGCAGGCCGCGATGCTGCGCGTCCACATCGAACAGCGCGCTGTACTCGACGCTGAGCGCGCCGTCGGCGCCGCACGGTGCGGTGAGCGTGAGCACGAGATAGGCGCCGTCACTGTGGCGGTCGATCGCGTGATCGGTGACCTGCAGCGGGCACGGCGCGCCGTTCGACACGCGCAGCCGCGCGTTCGCGTAGCGGTCGATCTCGTCGCGGCGCGTGCGCACTTCGCCCCAGTCGATGCGGTCGTCGCGATTGCGGTCGAGATCGAGCACGCCGTCGAGGTCCCGCAGCGCGATATCCCAGCGGCCAACGAGACGCTCGGGCTCGCGGCGCAGGCTCAGGTAACTGTCGCTGGGCTTGTGCGCGGCGGCCGTTGCACAGAGCAGCATCAACAGCAGGCCGGTGATGCAGCGACGGAAGGTGCTCATGGCGCGGCCACGCGCTGCAGCAGCGGAGCGAGCCTCACGTCCTGCAATTTCGACGCGCGGATCCAGCGCACGACGTCGGCAGCGGCCTCGGGCCGGTTCGCGGCGAGCGCGGCCTCGAGCGCGATGCGTGCATCGAGCGGTTCCTTCTGCACGGCCCAGTTCTCCAGCGCGAGTTCGAGCGCGGCGGCGGGCTGCTGCGCGAGCGCGAGACGGAAACGCGATTCCTCGCGCCGGTGGACGCGGTCGCCACGCTCGCGCAAGGCATCGAATCGCGCGGCCAGTGTCTCGATGCCCGCTTGCGCCGTCGGCGCGCCGAGTGCGCGCTCGGCCTGCACGCGGCGCAACAGCAATCCGTCGATCGCCGTGTCGGCAGCGATCAGCGCGACCACGTCGTTCGCGCGTGCGCGATCGAGCAGGAAATCCGCGTAGGCCGCGAGCACATAGCTGTCGGACGGGTCGACCGCGAGGCTCTGCCGGTACCAGCGTTCGGCGTCGTCGTTGCGGCCGAGGCGCTCGGCGATTTCCGCCAGCAGCGTCAGCGCCCAGGTCTGCACGCCGGCCGGCTGCGTTGTGAGGCGCTGCTGCGCGACGGTCTGTTCGAGTGCTGCGTAAGCCTCGACGCTGCGGCCGGTCAGCGCATCGACGCCCGCACGGCAGACCGTCCCGATGGCATTGTTTGTGGATTCGTAAACCTGTGAACAACTGTGCGCGGCGCCGGCGAGGTCGCCGGTTGCTTGCTGAAGGCTCGCGAGATCGAGCCATGCCTGCGCCTGCGCGGGCTGCTGCGCGATCACGCGCTCCAGGTCGGCCTTGGCCGCGTCGAATTCGTGGCGGTTCTGTCGGATCGCTGCACGCAGCAGCAATACGGGTATCGGCGGCGATTCCTGGGTCCACCAGACCGCGAGCGTGGCTTGCGCCTGGCCCGACAGTCGCGGATCTGCGGCGGCGCGCGCGGCGCTGATCTGCGTTTGCGCGAGACGTACCGCAACATCGAGGTTGGACGGATCGCGTGCATGCAGTTCACGCAATGCGCGTACCGCGGGACTCGCGCCGCGTTCGCTCATGCGCGGCAGGGTTTCGAGCACCTCGCTGTCGCGCGCCGGCCGATACGGCTCGGCGTGCGCGCGAGGCATGAATGTGAGCGCGCACGCCACGATCGCGACGGCGCTGACGAAGGATCGCGACATGGACGGAATTCCGGGAGAGGGCCGCCGCGCAGTGCGGCGGCCCTGTGGCTTACGGCGAGACCGGATTGGCCGGCAGGCCGTTGCTGCCGTTCGGCGAACCCGCGAGTGGCGTGGTCAGGTACGGGAACGCGTTGTCGAACTGGCTGTCGTCGACGAGCACGCCGTCGGTATACGGCAGCGCGGCACTGGCCGGCTTGCCCGCGCCCGGCGGCAGCAGCACACCCATCGCGACGCGCAGCTCGATGTCGACGACGTCGTCGCCCGGACGGCGGCCGTTCGGGAAACCGGCCGGATCACAGCCCGGATTCGACAGGGTCAGCGCGCCGTCGACGAAGCAGGCCGCGGCACCGAGGCTGTTCTGCTGGCCCTTCGGCGTTGCGGGCAGTGCGGTGTTGAGGCGGATCATTTCGGCCGGAACACCGTTGAGCTGGCGGTTCACGCCGGTGACGCCGGTCAGGAAGGCCGCGATGAGATCGCCGCGCGGGAACACCGACGGCGCCTGCACGCCGGCCGAGCCGAACAGGATTTCGAGCAGCGCCGGCAGCGTCGGATTGGTCACGTAGGTCGCGAACTGCGCGTCGTCTTTCGGCGAGCTCGCGTTGAACAGGTCCTTGTCCTTGAGGCCGATGACGATCTCGTTGACGAGCGGCATGCCGAGGCGCGACACCTGCACCATGTTGCTGTTGACGATGATCTGCGACAGCGGATCACTGCTGACGAGGCGCGAACGCGGCAGGCTCGCCGAGGTCCACGCGCCAATGACCGGATCGCCGTCCGTGATGCAGGCGATCGGTAGTTCCAGCGCGAGCGAGGTCACGTTCTTGCCGGCCGTCGCGTTGGTGCCGCCGCTACGGCTGCCGATCACGCGCGACGCCGGGATGTTGACGAGGTCGAAGATCTCGCCGAGGTTGACGCCGAAGCCTTCGCGGCGCTGGCCCACGAACAGGCGGCCCGGCACGGCGCAGTCCGGAATCGATACGGAATATTTGTGGGTCGCGGCATACGCGGCGTAATCCGGGATCGACTTCGTGCCGATGTTGTCGACCGGCTTGGCGAATTCGGTGGCGTTGTCATTCGTGTTGCGCAGCAGTGCACCGACCGATGTGGCCGTGCGCGGACCGCGGATCTGGCTCACGGTGAACAGTTCGGCGTCGTTGCGTGCCGAGGAATCCATCGCGTTGATGGAGCCGGCGTTGCGCAGAGGAATCGCCACGGTCTGGCCGCCGACCTGCAGCGCGATGTTCTTGAGGTCGTAGCGGAATTTGAAGCGATAGGTCAGGTCTTCGCGCGCATCGCCGTTGTTGTCGATGTGGATCTCGTACACACCGTCGGGATCCATCGTGAAGTAGTTCGGGCCGCCGTAAGCATCCTGCAGCGGGATGTAGTTCGCGATCAGGGTCACGAAGTCACCACGGCCGGGTTCATAGCTGCGGAACACGTAGAGATCGGTTCCGTCCATTTTTGGATATTGCGTAATTGTCGGCGCCTCGCGATGACTCGATGCGTGTACGGCCGGCGCAACGGCGCCCAGACCGGTGATCGATGCGATGGCGAGCGCGAGGGTGGTGGAGCGCAGAGCTGTGTAGTGCTTCATGTCACACTCCTTGGTGAAGCTTTGCTGCAGGAAACTGCTGGGAAAATGCCGCTGCCGGTCCTCGCCGGCAGGGCCGCAACGGCGGCACGTGGATGTACGCTGGGTGACCGGGCGCGGATGCAAAAGAAATGTGTGATTTTCTTTTTTCACAGATAGCTCACGGTAGAGCCGGAATAACCCTCAGAACGCGCCGCGCAGCGTCAGTCGGAACTGGCGCGGTTCGATCGGATGGAAATGGATGTCGGCGACGGATTCGGTTTCGCCGGGAAGCTGCGACTCATAGAAATACGTGATGTCGTTGCTCCGGCTGTCGAACAGGTTCAGGCCTTCGAGTGACAGCGAGAACGCGTCGGACAGCCGATAGGCGGCCTGCGCGTTCACGACCAGGGTCGAGCGCGAACGTACGCTGCCGTCCTCGATCAGTGGCGCGGGTCCGAGGAAGCGGCCGCGCACGCCGCCAGACCAGCGTCCCGCGTCGTTCCATTGCACGCCCAGTGATGCGGTGCGCTCGATCGCATTCGGCACGCGCGTGCCCGCCGGATTCTCTGCGCTGAAGCGCGCATACGAGCGGGAGTAGTCCGCGTCGATGATCCAGTTGTCCGCCGGGCGGTAGTAGGCCGAGAGCTCCACGCCGTGGCGTTTTGCTGCAAAGCTCGGCTCGGTCGTGCCGCCGTCGCCGGCGAACACGAGTTCCGAACCGATGTCGAGATGCCACGCGGCCATCGACAGCGCCAGCCGCGGCGTGGGCGTGCTGCGCAGGCCGAATTCGTAGCCGGTCGTCGGCACGAGCAGCCGCTGCGAATCCGCGGCCTGCGTCGGATCGTTCGGATCGACGCGCAGCGTGCTGCCGCGCGCGTCGTTGGAATGGAAGCCACGGCCGCCGTTGAGGAACAGTTCGGTGGTGCGCCACGGTCCGAACACCAGACTGAGCTTCGGGCTCGCACGGCGATCCGATGCGGTGCCCGAATTCGCGGCGATGCTGCTGTCGACATCGGCGCGGTAGGCGTCGTAGCGCAGGCCTGCCACGCTGCGGAACCACGGATTCCAGCGCGTCGACCAGCTGACGAACACGCCCGCTGAGCTTTCGCCGACGGCATCCTCGCGTACCGTGGAGAAGCTGCCGCGCCTGCGTGTGATACAGGCCGACCGTGCCGATGTCGTCATGGCGTGCATCGACGCCGACGGCGAGCTCGTGTCCGATATCGCCGCTTTTCCACTGTTGCACATATTTGGCGGTGCCGCCGTAGTAGTTGCGCACGTCGCGCTGTTCGAACTCGTCGCCGCGGACCGGGTCGTCGAGGAAATAGGTGAAGTTCGAGAACAGCCGCAAGTCATAGCGCACCGCGTACGCGTTCACGAGCAGGCGTCCTGCGCCGAGCGGCGCGTGATAGCGCGCCGACGCGGTATAGCGCGAGGTGTCGCCGCCGAGATCCGGATCGATCTGGTCGAACGCATCGATGCGCCCTTGTGTCACGGCGCGCTGCGGAATCTGGTCGGAGGCATCCCAGCGGCTGTCGTACGCGGCGATGTTGAACTGCAGTCCGCGCTCGTCGTCGCCGCGGCGATGGCGCAGCAGCAGCGACGCCTTGCGTTCGTCCTGCGGCTTTTTCCACGGGCCGTCGTAGACGCCGAGATCGACCGCACCGAGCCAGCTGCCGCCGGCGCTTTCGCCCGACGCGGCGAGCAGGCCGCGGCCGTAGCTGTGTTCACCGCCGCTTAGCTGATAGAAGTCGTTATCGAGACGATCCTTGTAGCGGATGCGCACGGCGCCGGCCGAGGAAAAGTCGCCGTCTTCGGCGTAGTAGGGACCCTTGCGGTATTCGATTGTGTCGATCAGTTCGGGAATCAGGCCGTTGAGGTCGTTATAGCCCTGGCCATGGCCGTGCGTGCGCAGGTTGTTCGGCACGCCGTCCACCGATGTCGACAGGTCGGTGCCGTGGTCGAGATTGAAGCCGCGCAGGAAATACTGGTTGGCCTTGCCATCGCCGCTGTGCTGTGTGGCGATGAGGCCGGGCACGACTTCGAGCACTTCGGCAGGACGCGACAGCGGACGATTCTCGATCTGCTCGCTGGTGACGAGCCCGGCGGACGCGGCGTCGGCCTGCGCCAGCGCGTCGGGATCGACGTTCTCGGCAACATGGATGGCACCGAGCTGGATGGCCGGCAGCCCGCCCGCGAGACTGGCGGCTATCGGAGCGAGCAGCAGCGCGGCGCCGACTAGGCATCGATCGTTCCTTCGGCGCATGGGCCTCTCCCGGGCGTTGACGTCGAGCTATACGCGCCAACTTCGGGCGCGGATGCGGGAGATGCCGAAATATATTTGACGCGTGCCGCAGCGGCTCAGAACAGGGCGGGCTGCAGCAGCGAGCGCACCGGTGCGAAGCTGCGCCGGTGGTGCTCGCAGGGGCCAAGGCGCGTGAGGCAGTCGAGGTGTTCGGGCGTGGGATAGCCCTTGTGGCGTGCGAAGCCGTAGCCCGGATGCAGCGCGTCGAGCGCGGTCATGAGGCGGTCGCGCGCGACCTTGGCGAGAATCGACGCGGCGCTGATCGACGGCTCGCTCGCGTCGCCGCCGACCACGGCGCGCGCCGGGCAGCACAGCTGTTTCGGCAGGCGGTTGCCATCGATGAGGGCGAGCTGTGGCAGCAGCGCGAGCGCAGCCAGCGCCGAACTCATGCCGTGCATCGTGGCGTGGTAGATGTTGAGGCGGTCGATGTCCGACACGCTGACCTCGATCACGCTGTAGGCCAGCGCGCGTTCGCGAATCCGCGGCTCCAGCACGCCGCGGCGCTCCTCGCTGAGGTATTTGGAATCGTCGAGGCCGCGGATCGGACGCGCCGGATCGAGGATCACCGCAGCCACGACCACCGGGCCGGCCAGCGGACCGCGGCCCGCTTCGTCGACGCCGGCGACGAGCGTTCCGGGCGGCAGGTCGGTAACGGTACGACGTCGACGCATCGCTATTCCTTCAACGCGCCGAGCGTGCCGAAGACATAGTCGTGGTACGAGTCCAGCAGCTTCGGGTCGGGGCAGTCGAAATAGCGGCCCTGGCAGCGGTCGCGCAGCAGCGCGTTGGCCTCGTAGAAATCGTCCTTGCGCAGATCGGCGACGTCGAGCAGCAGCGACCCGAGATAGATGATGTCGAGCACGTCAAAGTCCACTTTCTTGCGTAAGGGAAAGTTGGACTTGAGCATGTAGTAGGTGACCTTGGTCGGATCGGTGACGCCCTTGGGCACGCGCTTGGCCAGCGCGTTGATCGCGCCGTCGAAGGAGGGCTGGTGGTCGCCGAAGTGCATCAGCACCGTGCGGCGCTCGGTCGCGAACACCTTCTGTTCGAGTTCCGACATGGCCTGTTCGGACTGCTCGAGGCGCGACAGGTAATTGCCGAGGTTGAGGTTGAGCCAGGCGTCGAGCTGCTTGGGAAACAGCGGCTTGTTGTACGGCGAGGGCAGCTGGCCCAGCGGCGTCATGTGCGGACCGTGCTGGTGCAGGGTCAGCATGAACACGAACAGCGGCACGTCCGGATGATCGCGGCGCTCGGCGGCGATGACGCGATCGAACACCTTGAGCAGATCGAAATCGGTGGAGTCCCAGCCCAGGCCGTTGTCGCTGCCGTCATAGAACTCGTCGAAACCGTAGAAGTTGTAGGCGTTGCGCGCGTTGATGAAGCTGCCCGACATCGGATAGATGACGAGCGTGCGGTAGCCGTTTTCCTTCATGACGCGCGGCAGGCTGTAGGCCACGCGCGGCGCGAGATTGAACGGCGCGTACAACCCGGCGTTGCCGAACAGCACATGCGCCATGCTGGTCAGGAACGCGAACTCGCTGGTCCAGGTTCCGCCGCCCCAGGTGTGCACCTGCAGGTAGCCGTGGGCGCGCGTGCGCTTGTCGTCCTGGAACAGCTTGTTGCGGCACAGCGGCAGCTTGCAGATGCTGAGCATGGTCGGGTCGAACGTGCTCTCCTCGAGCACGACGACGATATCGGGGCGCTGTCGCGGATCGCCGCCGGTCGCGACCTGTTCGTTCCAGACCTGCTTTCCCGCCGCGCCGGCAACGAGCTTGGGCATTTCGATCTGGGTGGAATGGAACGAGATGAAGAAATCGGTCAGATAGCTCTTGTCGTTCATCGCCGCCCACATGCCTTTGGCATAGACCGCGGCGAACGGTCCCTGTGGCGACAGCGACTGCAGCAGCGCGAACAGGCTCAGCGCGCCAACGATCGCGAGCACGGCGCGCCGGCGCAGCGGCGTCCACTGCGGCAGCACGCGCGGACGATCGATGCGCCAGATGCCGACAAGGCTCAGCGGCAGCATGATCAGGCCGACGAAGCTCGCGATCAGCAGGATCGGATAACGCGCGATCACTTCCAGCGTATCGGCGTTGACGAAATAGATCAGGTCGGGCGCGAGCAGCGGCGTGGTCAGGTAGATGACCTTGAGCACGCTGCTGGTCAGCAGCGTCGAGAACAGCGCGGCCACGGCAATCAGGCTGAAGGCGATGCGCCGCGTTAGGCAGATCAGCAGCACGCACAGGCTGCCGCTGAGCACCGTCGTGAACACGCGTTCTTCGGGCGTGCCTTCGCTCAGCGGTCCGTACAGCATCATGGCGCCGTAGGCCAGGACCGCGAGCAGGTAGAGCAGCAGGCTGCGGCGATCGAGCGCGGGGAGGAGTCGCATCACCGGAGCAGGAAGACGGAAGTGGCGCGCATGGTGCGGTCGCGTCCGGGGCAGGTCAATGGTGCGTGCCGCGGCGCGTTCAGGCGCTGCGGCCTTCGACCAGCCCGGCAATCGCGTCGGCCGCGCCGCGGTCGGCGTCGCCGATCAGCAGACGGTGCAGGCGCTCGAATTCGGCCACGAGCGCGACGCGTGCGGGACCGTCGGCATAAAGCGCCAACAGCGCATCGGCGAGCGCCTGCGGCGTGCAGGCGTCCTGCAGGATTTCCGGCACGAGATCGCGCCCGGCGAGCACGTTCGGCAGCGAGTAGCGCGTCGTGCGCATGAGCTTGAACCAGGTCACGATCGTGTAGGTCAGCGGTGCGACCTTATAGGCCACGACCATCGGCCGCTTCGCGAGCATCGCTTCGAGCGCCGCCGTGCCCGATGCGACGAGCACGATATCCGCGGCGAGCAGGCATTCGTGCGCATGGCCATCGACGAGCTTCACGCTCGCGGCGAGATCCAGGCCGAGGCCGTCGGCAATCTGTTCGAACGCGGCGCGGCAGGCCGGCGTGGCCATCGGCACGACGACCTGCAGTTCCGGAATCGCCTGGCGGCAGCGCCGTGCGGCCTGCAGGAAATCCGCGCCGAGGCGGCGGATCTCGCCGAGCCGGCTGCCCGGCAGCACGGCGAGCACGGGTGCGCCGTCGGACAGTTGCAGCGTCGCGCGTGCCGGTGCGCGGTCGCTGACGAGTGGGAAGCGGTCGGCCAGTGGATGACCGACGAAGCGCGCATCGACGCCATGGCGTGCGTAGATCGGCGGCTCCATCGGGAACAGGCAGAGCACGAGATCGGCGCTGCGGCCGATTTTCGCCGCGCGCTGTTCGCGCCAGGCCCAGACCGACGGACTGACGTAGTGCACCGTGCGCAGGCCGCGCGCCTTGAGCTTGCGCTCGAGCGGCAGGTTGAAGTCGGGCGCATCGATGCCGATGAAGGCGTCGGGCCGCAGCGCGCTCACGCGGCGCAGCACATCGGCGCGGATGCGCAGCAGTTGCGGCAGGTGACGCAGCACTTCGACGAGGCCCATGACCGCGAGCTTCTCGGCCGGATACCAGACTTCGAGGCCCGCCGCGACCATGCGCGCGCCGCCGATGCCGACGAAGCGCGCGTCGGGATAGCGCTCGCGCAGCGCCGCGATCAGGCCGGCGCCGAGCTGGTCGCCCGAGGCTTCGCCCGCAACGAGCGCGAACGTGCGTGATGGGTTGGACGGCGCATCCGGCGGCTGTTGCACCGGAACCGGGCTATCCGCTTCCTGCTGCGCCATGGAGATATATCCGTCAGCGCACGAGCGAGCGCTGACTGCGGTCGATGAAGTCGAGCATGAGCTTGACGTCGGGCGCGTCGGACGACACCCGTGCGAGTTCCTCGCGCGCTTCGGCCAGCGGCAGCCCGGACTTGTACAGCGTCTTGTAGGCGCGGCGGATCGACAGGATGCGGTCGCTGCCGAAGCCGCGGCGCTTGAGGCCCTCGCTGTTGATGCCCTTGGGCTCGGCGAAGCTGCCGGCCACGGTCACGTACGGCGGCACGTCGCGGTTGATGATGGAGCCCATCGACGTGAACGCATGCGCGCCGACCTGGCAGAACTGGTGCACGAGCGTGAAGCCGCCGAGGATGACCCAGTCGTCCACGGTCACGTGACCGGCCAGCGACGCGGCGTTGGCGAAGATCACGTTGTTGCCGACGATGCAGTCGTGGGCCAGGTGCACATAGGCCATGAGCCAGTTGTCGTTGCCGATGCGCGTGACGCCGCCGCCATCGTCGGTGCCGCGATTGAAGGTGACGAATTCGCGGATCACGTTGCGGTCGCCGATTTCCAGCAGCGAGCGTTCACCGTGGAATTTCTTGTCCTGCGGCGCTGCGCCGATCGAGGCGAACTGCCAGATCTTGTTTTCGCGGCCGATCCGCGTCGGCCCTTCGATGACGACGTGCGGGCCGATCCAGGTGTCGTCGCCGATCACGACGTCGGCGCCGATCACGGAGTACGCACCGACACTGACGTTGGACCCCAGCCGTGCCGCGGGGTCGATCACAGCCGTTGGGTGGATCATCAGTCGTTACGCTCCGCGCAGAGCAGTTCGGCTTCGGCGACTACCTTGCCGGCGACGAGCGCGCGGCACACGAACTGGCCCATCCGGCGGATCATGCGCTTCTGCTCCACTTCGAGCACGAGCTGGTCGCCCGGACAGACGATGCTCGAGAAGCGCGCCTTGTCCACCTTGACCAGATAGAACAGCGCGCTCGCGCACGGCGCGTTGGCGTTGGTCAGCTGCACCAGCAGGCCCGATGCCTGCGCCAGCGCCTCGATGATGAGCACGCCCGGCATGACCGGATGGCCCGGAAAATGGCCCTGGAAGAACGGTTCGTTGATGGTCACGTTCTTCAGCGCGGTCAGCCGCTTGCCCGCTTCGAAATGCGTGACGCGGTCGACCAGCAGGAAAGGGTAGCGGTGCGGCAGCAGGTCAAAGATGCGACCGACGTCCAGCGGCAAAGAAAGGCTGGCGTTCGAACCGTTCATGGAGCGGAATCCTTTTCTAGGGCTTTCAGACGACGCGCCATTTCGTCCAGATGGCGGAATCGCGCAGCGTTGCGCCGCCACTGGCGATTCTCCTGGATGGGCGTGCCCGAGGAGTATTCGCCGGCGGCGGTCAGGGAATGGGTGACCAGGCTCATCGCCGTCACGGTGACCCGGTCGGCGATGCTCAAGTGGCCTAGGATACCGGCAGCGCCGCCGATCAGACAGTAGCGGCCGATGCGCGCGCTGCCGGCGACGGCGGAGCAGCCGGCCATGGCCGTATGTGCGCCGATGAACACGTTGTGGGCGATCTGGATCTGGTTGTCGAGGCGCACGTCCTCCTCGAGCACCGTGTCCTCGAGCGCGCCGCGGTCGATGGTGCAGTTCGCGCCGATCTC
>Ga0207698_10002138_pt1 | contig 11667 bp, 10 predicted proteins | sample KBSCornC22_FD_184298 | JGI IMG/M metagenome (GOLD analysis project Ga0207698, IMG submission 184298) | Corn rhizosphere microbial communities from Kellogg Biological Station, Michigan, USA - KBS Corn C2-2 (SPAdes) (version 2) | ecosystem: Host-associated > Plants > Roots > Rhizosphere > Soil ...
GACGGACAAGCCTGCCCGGCGGAAGGAGCAGGAGGTGTTCGCCGACCTGCAGGGCCTCTGCGCAGCGCCGGGATACGTCCATGCGCTCGCCCGCCTGGCGCTTCGCGATAACATGGTCGTCCACAAGGGCGTCCTGACGCCGGAGGCCATGGAGCAGTCTTACGATCCGGACCGCACGGTGCGGACCGAGTTCAACACGCTGCTCGGCCTCATGCTCCGAAGCGCGATCGACTTCGAACAGCCTTCCGCCGACGCGCTGCGCTCGATGGTCGAACGCTCAAGGGCTCTGCTCGAGGAACTGCACGACTGCCTCAACCGCCCGATGATCGACGCGATGTCGGACGGGTTCCGCAAGCTCCAGGCCGGGATCGAGGTCGACGACAGGTCGATCTTCACGCGCGGCGACGTGATGCGCGAGGCCATCTTCTACGGCGGAGAGTCCGCCTACACCTTCCAATATCGCGACTTCGCCGGCCTCAAATACGGCAAGGACGACGCCTGGCTGCGGGCGAACAAGGGCTTCGGCATCGAGGACGCGCAGTCGGTCGTGACCGCCGTCGGCCATCTGCCCGGGTTCAAGTTTACAGACCTGCTGCCCGACCGGCTCGACTGGGCCCGGCACGACTGGTCGGCGCTCGAGGGCTTCGCGCTCACCGTCGAGGAGGTGACCTTCGCGTCGGGCGTGGGCGAGGCGACGGTCCGCGCCGTGCTGGACGCCTTCACCGCGCCGCCCTCGCCCTGCAACGACGGCTTCAGGGCGCTCGGCGACTTCAACCTCGCGAGCGCGCAGCCCCTGATCCGGACGCCGGACGGCGCCTACCTGTCGCTCCAGGCCTACGGCGTGATCGAGGCGCTATACGATTCCCCGTTCTACTGGATGGCCACGGACCCCGCCTACAAGGACACAGCCTCGGCACACCGCGTCGACTTCACCGAGGACTTCGTCGCCGAACGGCTGGCCACCGTATTCGGAGCGGCCCACGTGCACCGCGGCGTGACCGTGCTGCGCGGCGCGAAGCGCGTCACCGACATCGACGTGCTTGTCGTCCATTCCGACCGCGCGATCGTGCTCCAGTGCAAGGCGAAGCGCCTCACGCTCGAAGCCCGCAAGGGCAACGACCTGCAGCTGCAGGACGACTTCAAGAAGGCAGTTCAGCACGCCTACGACCAGGCCCGCACGAGCGCCCTCTCGCTCGGCGACCCGGCGCTTAGGTTCGAGCTGTCGGACGGGGCCGCGCTTACGATCGCGCCGCCGCGCGCGGTCTATCCTGTGTGCGTGGTCGCGGACCACTATCCCGCGCTTACGGTGCAGGCGCGTCACTTCCTCAAATTCGAGGCCGACGACCTCGTGCACGCGCCGTTCGCGACCGACGTGTTTGTGATCGACACGATGGCCGAGATGCTGACGAGCCCGCTGCGCTTCCTCAGCTACCTCGACCGGCGCGTGGGGCTCGCCGACAAGATCACGACCACGAACGAGTTCGCGGTGCTGGGATATCACCTGGCGCAGAACTTGTGGATCGACGAAGACGTCTCACTCGCGATGATCGCCGACGACCATTCGATAGCGATCGACACCGCGATGACCGTGCGCCGCGAAGGGCTCGTCGGTACTACGACCCCCAAGGGCATCCTCGACAGGTTCGAGGGCACGCTCGTCGGCAGGATCGTCGCGATGATCGAACGCAGCGCGGATCCGGCGCTGCTCAACCTCGGCTTCATGCTGCTCACGCTCAGCAGCGAGGCACTGGATGATCTCGGCAAGGGGCTCGAGCGCATCGCCGCCCAGACCCGAAAGGACGGCGGCGCACACGACTTCACGATGGTCTTCGACAATCCGGCCTTCGGACTGACCGTGCACTGCAGCCTTCGGCCCAACGTTGAGGCAATGGCGAGGCTACGGCGGCACTGTGAATACAGGAAGCACGTCCAGAAGGCCGACAGGTGGTACGGCCTGCTCGTGCGCAAGGACGACGGCATGCCGAAGCTCGGCCTCGAGCTCAACGCGCCCTGGAAGCCGGACGCCACGATGGACGAGGCGACGCGCGAATTCGCCGCGCAGGCGGCGGCACGGCCGGCCCACCGGCGCGTGTCGTCGGTTCCGACCCGCAAGGTCGGTCGTAACGAACCCTGCCCGTGCGGCAGCGGCCTCAAATACAAGAAGTGCCACGGCCGCTAGAGGGCCCCCCCGCCGGAAGGGGCGGCGACGGCGCTCCGGCGCCTGCCCCGCAGCCGGTCAAGTTCCCGCACGCCGTCGAGGGCTGACCTCGGCGGCTACCCGCGCTAGGCTGCCCCATGGCCCGCAAACTCGGACGCTCGGGTGAGACCCGCTTCGCGAACCTCGTTGCCGAATTCGAAGGCGGCGCGACCTGCAACGACAGTCACGAGGACGCGCGCGGCTGGGACCACGTCGTCGAGTTCGATCCGCATCCCGTCGAGGGTCTTCCTGCCGACCTGCAGCGCGAGCTGCCCGCGGTGTTCGTCCAGACGAAGACGCGCGCGGAACCGTCGGACCTGACCGTCGTGGTGAAGCTCAGCAACGCGCTGCGGTTCACGCGCAGCGACCACCCATGCTTCGTCGTCCTGGTCGTGGCGCCGCCCCGCGCTGAACCGCGCTTCTTCGCGGTGCACTGGTGGGACGCACTCATGGCGCGATCGCTCGAACGCGCGCGTCGGCTGCATCTCGAAGGCGTGGACGAGGCCGTCTTCAATCGGCGCAGCTTCACCTTCCGCATGAGGCCCGAGGACGAGAAGTCGGGACCGCAGCTCGTCGGCTGGCTAAGGGAGACGATCGAGGCGGCGGGGCGCAATTACGCGCTGGAGAAGGCGCGGCTGCGCGAGACCGTCGGCTACGGCGACGACCGGTTCTCGGGCACGATCCAGCTCGGCCCGCTCGGCTCGCTTGAGGAGCTCGTCGATCACCAGCTCGGGCTCACGCCCAACATCCCCGTCGCCAGGATCACGTTCAACAACCGGCGCTTCGCGCTCGACGCGCCGTTCCCGCTGCCCGACGGTCCGCCGACGTTCGTCAGCATGACGGCCCACCCCGTCGCGACCTGCGAGGTCCGGTCCAGAGGTCCCGACGGAACCGAATTTACGACGCGCGGGGACGTCATCGCCCCCGCGATACCCGACCTGCCGGAGGAGCTCCGCAAGCTGCGCATCCGCACGCCGCTCTTCGACCTGATCTGGAAGCCTGCGGGCAGCATAAGCTTCAGCTGCGACTTCGACACTCGGCAGCGCCGCCCGATCGGGGAATGGGAGACGATCGCGCGCCTCATCTCGTGGAGCGGCATCGGCACGATCGACGTGACTATGCGCATCGACGACAACCGCGTCCTCGCCGGCGAGGCGACGCTGGACCCGCCGCCCGACGCGCCGGGCTGGCGCATTCTCGCGCCCCAGCTCGCCTCGATCGCGGCGCTCGCGGCCTACCGCACCACCGCGCCGGCCGTGATCTCGCTGGAGGAGGCGAAGGCCACCCCGGGCCTGTTCGACATGCACGGCATGCTGGCTGCAACCGAGACCACGATCACCGCGAACCTCGCGCCGGGACAGCTCCTGCCCGCCTTCGACCACGGCATCGGCTTCGGCATCCTGACGCTCGGCGACTGGGTCTTCACGGCGGTCGCGCGCTTCCCGCTCCTCTCCTTCGATCTCGATGCTCCCGCGCCGACCGCCGTGTTCGGCAAGGCCGTCGTCCTCGAAAGCCACGTCTTCGAGACGACCGACCAGACCGGCTTCCTGGCGATGAAGGACGACTACGAGCGTCTCGCCCGGCGCCCCGGCGCGCTCCCGCTCGAGAACGTCCCGCTCGGGCTGTCCGCCAACCGCGCCGCCCAGGCCGACGCCGGATGAGGCCTGCGAAGCCGGCCGGCGGCTCAAGGTCGCGCCAGCCGCGCGCTCGCGCTACGGCTGCCGCGACCGAATCGACCCGTGCCATGGGAGCCCGCATGAATCCGTCGACCTCACCCGGCCCGAATCGGCATCACGCGGCGAGCCGCCTCGCCGCCCTCCTTCGAAGCGTTGCGGCCGGCCCGGTCCGCACCGCGGCGTGCCTCGCGGCGGCGACCGTGTTCGCTCCGGGCGCAGCGAGCGCCGCCACCACGATCACGTGCAGCTCCAACAGCACCGACATGCCGTGCAGCGTCGCCTCGTCGCCGATCGTGGACGGTCCGGAGTTCGGCATCATCGCCTGGAACGGCTGGGACCTGATAGACTTCGACTTCGACGGAGACACGCTCACCGTCCTCAACGATCCCGACCTGTCGACGGGGTTCGGGACGCCGCTCCGGATCACGTTCTCGCGCCCGGGCGGCTTCGCGGGCGCGACGCTTCTGTCCAGCGAGCTGCGGGGCTTCGACCGGCACAACGTGTCCGTCACTGCCGACGGCCTCCTCGTGATCGACCTCGAACAGGTCTACACGCTTGGCGCCGAGCGTGCCGTCATCGTCCTTGGCAGCGTTCCCGAGCCCACCAACTGGATCGCCATGGCCGCCGGCCTCGGGGCGGTGGGATGGTCCCTCCGGCGGCGGCCGCCCGGGCGAAGCGCGGGCGCACGCTGACGTCCGCATGGGCAAAGTCGCCCGGGATCATCACCGCAGGCGCCTCGAGAAGCTCCTCGGCCATTGCGAAGACGAACCGACGATCCGCATGATCTCTGCCGCCACGGCGATGCTGGCGGGACATGCGAAGGCGCGACACCTGTTCCGTGATGCGCCTGCGGACGCAGTCGGCGCCAAGCTCGGGTCGCCCTTTCACATTTCGCCGTGGACGCTGGAGACGCTGGTGAACGAGCTGCTGTCGGCGCCCAAGCACCGGATGCTGGGCCGACCGCAATTCCCGTCGCTCCGTTACGACCTCTACGATGCGCTTCAGTTGCTCGCTGCGCGCACGATAGCGCTCGAGGGCGCCGAAGACGCGATCTTCCTCGAGAATCACGACGTGATGACGGAGATGCACCGGATCGCCCAGCGCCAGTTCCCGTGGCAGCGGGGCGTGGGCAACCTTCCGAACCTTTACCGGTCGATGCGCTTCTTCGGATCGGGCCGGGCGGCGCACCACTTCGAAGCGTCCGCAGGGATTCCCGTGGAGACGTTCGTGAAGATCGGCATGTGGCTCGCCGGGTCGTTCACCGACGGCGACCTTGTCAAGCGCGACACCGACCTCACGCCGCTGGGCGTGTCGCCCGAACAGCGCGAACGGGCGCTCGCCCTTCTGTCGATATCGCACGCGGACGCCCGCACGCTCGCGCGGCGCGTGCGTGCCGGGAGCCTTCACACGGCCTATCGGCGCAGCATCCTGCGCGACCACCCAATCATCGCCTTCGGCGAACAAGGCGAGCGCCTGCGCTGCCCGCTTCCGGCCCTCGTCACGCACCGGTGGACCGCCGGGCTCTACCTCGACGTGGTGAAGGGCGGCATCGAGGTATGGAAGGAGATCGGCGAGAAGTTCGAACGCTACTGCTTCGAATATCTCTCGGCCATGATGGGCCCGCTCAGCGTGTCTCCCGAGCTGACCTATGGACCCAAGAAGGCCCGATGGCGCACCCCCGACGTCCTCGTCGGCGACGGCGACGAGATCGTGCTCGTCGCGGAGTGCAAAGCGAAGCGCATGTCCTTCGAGGCGCGGTTCGCCGACGACCCGGTCGCCGAAGCCGCCGCCGGATACGGCGAGATCGCCAAGGGCGTTTTCCAGATCTGGCGCCTGTTCTCGCACGCACGGCGCGGCATCGCCGGCCTGCCGCCGGTCCGCGCCGACTGCCTCGGCATTGTGCTCACTCTCGATTCTTGGCTTTCGCTCGCGCGCAACCAGGAGGCAGAGGTGGTCGCCGCCGCCAACGCGCTCGCGGACGCCGAGGGGGACATCGCCGTCGAGGACCGTCGCCACGTGGCGGTGTGCGAGATCGCCGACGTCGAATACGCCCTGCAGCACGGCAATGCGGAGACCTTTCTCGAGGCGTGTCGCGCCCTCGGGGGGGAGAAGAAGGGCTGGGGCATCTCGATCGCGCACATGTCTTTTGCCGGAGCCGAGCGCCCCTACCCATTCAAGGGCCGCGTCGCCGATGTGTTGCCCTGGTGGCGCCCAAGCGGCGACGCCTGACCTCTCGCGAACCGAGGCGGAGGCCGCCCCGACGCGACGCGCGGAAGTCTCCATCGCCCTGGGCCGGCTGGACGTGGCGCAAGCTTCGACGAAGATGGGCGATGCCGACTGGAACGCCTGCATCCGAAAGCAGGGCGACGAGATCAACTATGTCGAAGGCCATCCTCAGGGCTCAGCTGCTGGTCGACAGCGCTCGCGAAAAGGAGCTCTGCGGGCAGCGCAATACGCTCGTAATGCCGATCCTCTAAGGGCCCGTTTCAACCAGCCAGCATGCGACAATAATTGTCCACTTTCGCCGACGACATTCCTGAAAGTGGCCCGGCCGCTACCGGCCCATAATCGTCATTGAGGCGATAAGCCGGAATGAGCGACCTTGGGATCGCTAGCTGGCGCTCGCCTCACCATCCGGCGCCAGCCCCAGCAGCACGGTCGGGATCAATTCCGACACGGTCGGGTGGATCGGAACGGCCCAGCGCAGGGCCTCGATCGGCTGGTCGGCATTCATCATGTCGAGGATGCCGTGGATCGCCTCGTCGCCGCTCACGCCCAATATGGCTGCACCCAGGATGCGGCGGGTTTCCGCATCCGCGACGATCTTCATGAAGCCCTTGGTCTCGCCTTTCTCGACCGCGCGGCCGACGCGCGCCATCGGGCGTTTGGAGACCAGCAAAGGCCGGCCGGTCTTGCGCGCCTCGGTCTCGCTCAAGCCGACGCGGCCGAGGGGGGGATCGGTGTAGAGGGCGTAGCCCGGCACGCGCTGGCTCAGCCTGCGATCCTCGCCGTCGAGCAGGTTAGCGGCGACGATTTCGAAATCATTGTACGCCGTGTGCGTGAAGGCGCCGCGGCCGTTGCAGTCGCCCAGCGCCCAGATGCCGGGGAGGTTGGTCTGCAGCCGGTCGTCGACCTGGATATAGCCACGGGCATCGGTCTGGACGCCGGCCGCCTCCAGTCCGAGCTCGTCGGTATTGGGCCGCCGCCCGACCGCGAGCAGCACATGGCTGCCGACCACGATCGGCTCGCCCGACGCGCAATCCACCGACACCGCGACGCCGCGATCATGGCGCGCGAAGCCGATGCAATTGGCGCCGGTGCGGACGATGATGCCCTCATCCTCCAGGATCGAACGCACCGCGTCCGAAATGTCGGGATCCTCGCGCCCGATCAACCGATCGCCGCGTTCCACCACGGTCACGTGCGCGCCGAAGCGGCGATACATTTGCGCGAATTCCAGGCCGACATAGGATCCGCCGACCACCACCAGATGATCGGGGATCTCGCTCATCGCGACCATGTCGGTATTGTCGAGATAGGGCACGTCATGCACGCCCGGCATGTCGGGGACGAGCGCGCGGCCGCCGACGTTCAGGAAGATGCGTGGCGCGCGCAGTTCCTCGCCATCCACGGTGACGCGGTCAGGCGCGGTCAGCCGGGCATGACCGCGCAGGAACGTCATGCCCTCCATGCCCTCCAGCCAGCGTTCGTTGCCGGTGCGGGCGTTCATCGTCACCTGGAGCGCGCGCGCCGCCACCTTTTTCATGTCGACGCGCACCTCGCCGGTCGCGACGCCGAAATCTCCGCCGCGCCGCGCGAGATGCGCGGCATAGGCGCTCGCGACCAACGTCTTGGTCGGCATGCAGCCGGTGTTGACGCAGGTGCCGCCGACCAATTTGCGCTCGATCAGCGCGACCTTCATGCCGGCCGCGGTCAGCCGGCCGGCGAGCGGCAGCCCGGCCTGGCCCGCGCCGACGATGATCGCGTCGAACTGCCGGCTCAAAGCAGGTGCACGACGGCAAGCGAGGCGAGGATCGCGACCGCATCCTCGAGCAAAGCGGCAGGGCGGTCGCTGCGGAAGGCTGCGGCCATGCGCGCGCGCGCCGCCGCACCGCCCAGCGTCCCGATCACCGCGCCCACCAGGCCCAGCAACAGGCCGGGCAGCCATGAGCCGAGACCAATCCCCACGCCCGCGCCCGACAGTCCGCCGGTCAGCAGCCGCGCACCGAACTGGACCGGCACCTTGCGGCTGGGGGTGGAGGGCAATTGGTCGGTGATGAGCTCTCCCAGCGCCAGCAGCGACAGGACCCAGGGGGTGAAGCGATAGCCGAGGAAGGCGAGCCAGCTTCCCTGCAGGTTCAGCCCCCCGCAACAGGCCGCCCAGGCGACGGCGGCGGGCGCCATCATCGCACGCAGACCCGCGACGATGCCGATGACGAGCGCGAGGAGGATCATGACCATCTCCTTTCGGAAGCGGCATGAACCATTCCATGCGGCGGGCCCAGCGTCAAACCCCGGGCGAGCCTATTCGCCGGACTGGTCGGGTGGGGCGGTGGGCGTCGCCGTGCGCCCGCAGCGTGGGAAGTCGCGGGGCGACCCTTTCCGACATCTGCCGCAATTCGCGAGGAGGGCCGGTCCTAAAGCCTGCTGCGGCGTTCGCGCTCAGGGGCGACCGTGGCCGATCGGCGGTCCGGCAGCTCGGTCGGCCAGCGCATCAGATAGCGGTCGTCGAACCCGGCGATCGCTTCCAGTCGCCGGCGGTCGAGGATCGTCAATCTCTTCTGGTCGAGACGAACCACATTTTCCGACCGCAATCGCTGGAGCGCCATGTTGAGGTGCGGCAGCGTCATCGACAGCGCGTCGGCCAGGTCCGCCTGGGCGAGCGGCAGCGCGCAGCTTTCGTCCGCCAGCAGCCCGGCATTGTTCATGCGCACGGAGATTTCGCACAGCAGGTGCGCGACCCGTTGGTAAACCTTGTTGCGGCCGATATTGACCAGCCATTCGCTGTGGATCGACTGCTGCACCGCCATGGACCATTCGAGCGCGGTGCCCAGGCGGGGTTGCGCGGCCAAGCCGGCAAGCGTATCGGCCGACAGCAACAGCAATGAACCGGTCGAGAGAATAACGGTACGGAGCGAAGGATCGCGGTGCGGCCGGTACCGCAGCAGATCGCCCGGCATCAGAAATCCGCTGATCACGCGCTGGCCGTCATGGCTTTCCTTGCAAAGCCCGGCCCAGCCGTCCAGCATCAGGATCGACGACTGCCTCCGATCGGCATCCGTCTGGATGTCTTCGCCCCGCTGCAGCGTCCTGAGGTCGCCCGGAAGCTGGGCGACGAACAAGCGATCCGCGAGCGACAGATCGGCCCACCGCGACAGCTTGTTGAGGAACGCGTTCGGCATTCGGCATGATCCCGCATCCATGGTCGAACGACGACCGGTCGCCGTGCCTAGCCTGTGTCCGTTAAGAAACACTGATGAGCGGCCGGCATGTCCGGACCGGGCAGAAGCCCACAAAATTTGCCCGGCTTTCACAAATATAAAAGGCCGTCGCGGCGTGGCCATGCCAAGCGGAAGGTCCTGTTTTGGGGAGCAGCATCATGAAGTATCTTGCCTTGGCGTGCGTTTCCGCTTTGAGTTGCAGTGCGGCGAACGCCACCGAATTCGTGCACAATGGCGGGTTCGAGAATGTGACGGGCATCACCCGCAGTTCCGAATTCGGCGCGTCGCATATCGGCCAGGCGGTCGACGATTGGACGTCGGCCAACAGCAATGCCTTCAACCTCGTTTTCTTCTCGGCCAACGAGAATGTGGACGCGGACACCCGCTTCAGCGAGCATGGCCAATATCTGTGGTCGTCGCCGGCGAGCCCCACCGGTGGGAAGTTCGTCGCGCTGGATGGCGACGTCAATGCGCGTGGCGCGCTGACCCAGATGATCAACGGGCTGACGATCGGCCAGACCTATACGCTCAGCTTCGATTGGGCTGCCGGCCAATATGCGGATCGCTCGGGCGCTACGACCGAAAAGCTGCAGGTCCAGTTGGGGAGCGACAGCTTCACGACGACGACGCTGAATACGCCCAATCACGGCTTCCTGGGCTGGTATTCGGTGACGCACACCTTCACCGCCAGCAGCACGTCGGAGCTTCTGTCGTTCCTGTCGATCGGAACGCCCAGCGGGATGCCGCCGGTGGCCCTGCTCGACAGCGTTTCGCTGCAGGGTCCGGTGCCTGAGCCCGCCAGCTGGGCGATGTTCATCGCCGGCTTCGGGCTGATCGGCGCCGCCGCGCGCAAGCGGCGGGTGCAGACGCAGTTCGCTTAAGCCTGCCGTTTCGGCTTTGGGGGTGAGGGAGGGCGGATTTCTTAATCCTCCCTCCCTTAATCCGTAAGCATGACCTACGCGATCCGGATGAGTGAAGCCTTGATGGTGGACGTGGTGCGTCTTGCCGTCTGGCTGATCCTGCTGACGATCGTTTTCGTTCCGCTCGAACGCTGGTTCGCGCTGCGCAGCCCGGCGTCCAGGCGCCCGATCCTGCCTGATCTCGGCCTCTATTTCCTCAACAGCCTGGTACCGGCCGCGGTGCTGGGCGTCCCGATGGCCGCCGTGGCGGAGGTTGTGGCACGGCTGACGCCCTCGGCCTATCTGGCGGCGGTCGAGGCGCTGCCCTTCGCGCTGCGGCTGGTTATCGGGCTGATCGTGGCCGAAATCGGCACCTATTGGGCGCATCGCTGGACGCATGTCTCGCCTTTCCTCTGGCAATTCCATGCGGTCCACCACGCGCCGCCCCACGTCGACTGGCTGATCAACACACGCGCGCATCCCTTCGACATCGTCTTCACGCGGCTGTGCGGGCTCGTGCCGCTCTACATATTGGGATTGGGGTCGTCGCATGGCGGCCCGGGGCAGATGCTGCCGGTCTATATCACCTTGTTCGGGACGGTCTGGGCCTTCTTCATCCATGCCAATGTGCGCTGGCGCCTGGGGTTCCTCGAGCGGATCGTGGCGACGCCCGCCTTCCACCATTGGCATCACACCAACGATGCCAATCGCGACCGCAATTTCGCCGCGCTCATTCCGCAGGTCGACCGTCTGTTCGGGACCTATTACCTGCCCGACCATTGGCCACCTTGCTACGGGATCGACGTCGAGCTGCCGACGTCCGCGACACGCCAGCTGCTCGAGCCAATGGGACTGGTGAAGGCCATTTCGCGCTCGCCCGCGCGCGTATCGGAACGATGCGATTGAAGGGGAGGGCGCAGGCTTGATCGGGCCCCGTGCAGCTGGGGGCTGGAGGAGGGCTGGTCGGCGACGAGCTCGCCCGGCGCGAGCAGGGACAGGAGCCACGGCGTGAAGCGATGGCCGGGGAAAGCGAGCCAGCTCCCCCTGTAGGTTCAGCCCACGGAGCAGGCCGCCCAGGCGATGGCGGTGGGCGCCATCATCGTACCCAGACCCCCAACGATGCCGATGACGAGCACGAGGAGGATCATGATCATCTCCTTTCGGAAGCGGCCTGAACCATCCCATGCGGCAATGGCAGGGTCAAACCAAATAGCCGCAAAAGCCCGGAACCCCATCGGTCGCAAGCCGTTGAGCATGACGAGACCGGCTCTTGCCCCCCCGCTCGCCGGATCTCGCATTCACGCCCCGCCTGCACCCTCCCCCCCGGAGCAGGCGGGGCGCTTGATTCATATTCCCAGGGCACGAATTCTAGTGATTTCATCAGCTTGAGCTGATATCATCCCACTGGGGCCGAAAGGTCGCCGGCGCCTCCCGCCCGATCGGTTCTGGCGGTG
>Ga0207698_10002152_pt1 | contig 11636 bp, 7 predicted proteins | sample KBSCornC22_FD_184298 | JGI IMG/M metagenome (GOLD analysis project Ga0207698, IMG submission 184298) | Corn rhizosphere microbial communities from Kellogg Biological Station, Michigan, USA - KBS Corn C2-2 (SPAdes) (version 2) | ecosystem: Host-associated > Plants > Roots > Rhizosphere > Soil ...
GCTGCTGGCCAGGCTCGGTCATTAGCGATAAAGCAACAAGAGCCATTGTGGAGAGAGCAACTTGACTGAATTCATCGTCGTCACCTCCGGCAAGGGCGGAGTCGGCAAGACCACGTCCAGCGCATCGGTCGCGGTCGGCCTGGCCAAACGCGGCAAGAAGGTCGCGGTCATCGACTTCGACGTCGGCCTGCGCAACCTCGACCTGATCATGGGCTGCGAACGCCGCGTCGTGTACGACTTCGTCAACGTGATCCACCAGGAATGCACGTTGAAACAGGCGCTGATCAAGGACAAGCGCTACGACAACCTGCACGTGCTGGCCGCCTCGCAGACGCGCGACAAGGAAGCGCTGACCAAGGACGGCGTCGAGCGCGTGCTCAACGAACTGAAGGACGAAGGCTTCGACTACGTCGTCTGCGACTCGCCCGCCGGCATCGAGAAGGGCGCGTTCCTTGCGATGTATTTCGCCGACCGCGCGATCGTCGTGGTCAATCCGGAGGTGTCCTCGGTGCGCGATTCGGACCGCATCCTCGGCCTGCTGTCATCCAAGACGCGGCGCGCGGAGACCGGCGCCGAGCCGGTCGTGCAGCACCTGCTGCTGACGCGCTACAACCCGACCCGCGTCGCCGCCGGCGACATGATGAGCATCGACGACGTCAAGGAGATCCTCGGCATCGAAGTACTCGGCGTGATTCCGGAATCCGAAGGCGTGCTCGCCGCGTCCAACGCCGGCGTGCCGGTCATCCTCGACGACACCTCGAACGCCGGACATGCCTACGACGATGCCGTCGCGCGGCTGCTCGGCGACGTGCGCCCCATGCGTTTCCTCGATGCACCGAAGAAAGGCATCCTGTCGCGACTGTTCGGGAGCTGAGCATGGGCCTGTTCGATTTCCTGCGCGGCAGTCCCAAGCAGACCGCAAGCATCGCCAAGGAGCGCCTGCGCATCATCGTGGCGCAAGAACGCAGCGCGCGCGGCAGCCCCGACTATCTGCCGCTGCTGCGGCGCGAATTGCTCGAGGTGATCCGCAAGTACGTCAACGTCGACCAGGAAGCGGTCGACATTCAGGTCAAGCGCGACGGCGACCACGAAGTGCTCGACCTCACCGTGACGCTGCCCGACAAATCCAGCGCCGCAGCCGCTGCCGCCGCCGCGGCACGCGAAGGCTGAACCGACCTGCGGGCAACGGCCGATGGCCGCCCCGCAGTGCGCACCGCCTCCGATCGCCGCACCACAGCGATGACGCCTGTACATTCCGATGAAATTCACAATGTCGCATCGGCGCGAAACGCAGCCGCGTCGCCGACTGCGTCGGCGGACGTTCTGACCGTCGGCGAAATCGACCGCGACGCGCTGCGCGCGCTGCTCGCGACGCATGCGCTGGATCTGGTCGACGTCGCTGCGGGCGAACCCATCCCCGGCAGCTACTGGGGCGAGCCCGAGGCGGGCCTGATCGGCAGCCGCGTCTACGTGCGCGGCGACACGCCGGTGCATTCCGCGCTGCACGAAGCCTGTCATCTGATCGTGCAGCCGCCCGAGCGTCGTGCCGAGGTGCATACCGACGCCACCGATTCCGTCGCCGAAGAGGACGCGACCTGCTATCTGCAGATCGTGCTCGCCGACACGCTGCCCGGCGTGGGCAGCGCCCGGCTCATGCGCGACATGGATGCGTGGGGCTATACCTACCGGCTCGGCTCGACGCAGGCATGGTTCGAGCACGATGCGGAAGATGCGCGCAGCTGGCTCGCCGAGCGCGGACTTCTGCCGCCCTGACCTCGTTCCAGCGTTACTCGTACGCTGCCAGCGCCGCACGCAAACCGTCGGGAATCGGCGCCGGAATCAGTTTCTCGCCGTCGCGCCGCATGACCGCAAGCTGCTGAAGTCCGCGCGCCACGAGCGTTTCCTCTACATCGCGCGAGCGCCAGTATTCGAACTCGAGCAGCAGCCGGTTCTGCGCGATGTTGCCGAGGCTCATGCGCACGACGATGTCGTCGAAGGCATCGAGTTCGGCCAGATAGTCGCAGTGGCAGCTCAGCGTGATCAGGGCCAGATCCTCGCGCAGCGCCGTCAGCACCTCGGGGCAGTGATCGCGCAGGAACATTTCGCGGCAGCGTCCCTGCCATTCGAGGTGGCGCGTGAAGTAGACGTTGCCGACGAGATTCGTTTCAGCGAACGCGATGGTGTGGCGCAGCTCGTACGCGCGGCGCGGCCGGCGCGGCGGCACGCTCATGCCACGGGCTCCGCGGTTTCTTCGAGCGCGACCGCCAGCGCGAGCGGTTCGTCGACGCCCTGCGCCGCCGCGACCATCGTCGCTGCGGCGAAACGGCCGCAGCGCAGCAGCGTCCAGCTGTCGGCGCTGCGATCGCCGAGCGTCACGGGCGCATCGACCGGCAGACCCGCTTTCTTGAAACTTTCCAGTGACGTCCAGACGCGCGTCGCGGCGCTGCCGACGTCTTCGGCGAATTCATCCGCGAGCTGTTCCGCGAGCCGCCAGCGTTCGAGGCCGAGCAGATCACGCCAATGCGTGCGCAGCCGCTCGCCGACGCGTTCGAGATCGCAGCCGACGGCGCGGCGTCCCGCGACGGCGAGCGCGACGCCGCCCGAGTACGCCAGCGACACGTGATAGCCGTGACTCGCCTGCGGCTTGCCGTCGGGACGGTGATGCAGCGCGACCGGCACACCTATCGCCGCGGCGAGCAGGCGCGACGTTTCCTGTTCCGTGCCCTGCCGCTCGCCGCGGTCGACCGCGACATGCAGCGGCGACGCACCGAGCAGTGCGGCCACGCGTCGCTGCACATACGGACCGAGCAGCGCGAGCGGCCAGCGCAGTGGCGGCGCGCAGTCGCGCACGATGCGCAGCACGAGTCCGTCCCAGCGTTCGCGCGTGCGGCCGTCGGCATCGGCGATTACCAGGTCGTAGACCAGCGACGTCGCGTCGCGCGAACGTTCGCTCGCGGTCACGCGCCACGACGTCGACGACGCGACCGCGTCGATATCGAGCCGCGCAATCGCGACCGGCAGCACGGTCTGATGCGGAATGCAGGCTTGGAGCGCGTGGATCGCCGCGTCGCGCGCGCCGGGATCGCCGAGCAGCAGTTCGCCGGGCAGCGCGCGGCCGAACCAGTGCGGCGACGCGTCGCCGGCGATATCGGCGACGCAGTGTTCGGCGCTGAGCTGCCGGTATCCGCGCAGGCGCTGGAAGCGGCCCAGATGTGGCAGCAACGGACCGTAGACGTCGACCGGATCGAGCACGCTGATGCTATCCGCTTCGGCCGCTGGTCCATGCGCCGGAATTTCCGCATCGAAGCGGCAGGTCGCGCGGAAATGATCGACCTGGAATCCCGTCGATGCGCTGCGCAGCACGACATCGACGCGTCCCGGCGAACGCCGCAACGCGGCGATGCGGATCGTCACGGCGCGATCTTCCGGCACGACGACCGGCCGATCGAAGCGCACCCGTTCGAACCGCGGCCGGCTCGCGTCATTGCGACCGTCGAGCGCGAGTGCGGTCTGCAGCATCGCTTCGAGACCCAGCACCGCCGGGAACAGACGTTCGCCGGCATAGGCGTGATCGGCCAGGAACGGATCACTGTCGGACGACAGATCGGCCTCGACGATGAGTTCGACGCCGGGCACGTGCAGGCGCACCCGCTCCAGAAAGCGCAGGAACGGCAGCGGTGCCGTAGCAAGACGCACGGTCGGCGGATTGCCGAAGCGGCCGGCGACGACGACGTCGACGGGCAGATCCGTGCGCCGGCACAGCGCGATGCAGCGCTCGATGCCGGCGTCCAGTGGCACGGGCGTGATGCCTTGCCGCAGCAGCGCGTCGACGCGGTCGAGCCGCTCGCCCATGCCGACGCCGGACCAGACCGACCATTCGAGATTGCGGCAGCGGCACTGCGGATGCGCGTCCGCGAACCGGCGCAGCTCGCGCGCGAGCCGTTCGTTCGCAAGCGCGTAGTCGGCTTCGCCGGCGAGACCGGTGCGCGCGATGATCGAACCGAACGTCACGACGAGCCGCAGCGAGTCCGCGTCGAGCGCATTCAGCACATGCCGCAGGCCCGGGCCTTTCGGCGCGAGCGTGCGCTGCATCGCCGCAACATCGAGCTGCGCCGCAAGACGCGGTGTGTTGACGCCTGCGCCGTGCAGCACAGCGCTGACGACGCCGAGATCGCGTCGTGCCGCGGCGACTGCTGCGGCTACGGCGTCGGCATCGGCGACATCGGCCGTGTAGTAGCGCCACGTGATTCCCGCGGCATCGTAGCGTTGCAGGCTGCGTGCAAGCTCCGAGTTCGCCGCGTATTCCGAACGGCCGAGCAGCGCGAGCTTGCAACCCGTGCGCCGCGCGACCTCGAGCGCACACTCGGCCGCGATGCCGCGTCCGCCGCCGGTCACGAGCAGCACCTCGCCGCCGCGCGGCAGGGCCGCATCGTCGCTGCTGCCGGTGTCGTCGATCACGCGCCATACCGGCACTTCGCGCACGGCGTCGCGCCAGCGCACTTCGACGAAACCGGCGGCATTCGCCATTTCCGCAGCGGCGCGCGCGGCGGTGGCGGGATCGCTCAGCGACGCGTCGACGACAACGATCGTGCTGCCGCGCTCCAGGTGCAGCGTGCGCGCGAAGCCGGTGCAATCAGCACAGTTGTGGACAATGAGAAGATTCAGCGAGGGCTCGGCCGACAGCGCGCGCGCGGCCTCGAGCAACGCGCCGAACATCGTCGCGTCCGAGGCCGACGCGTCGAGTATCAGCGCGATGCCGCTGCCGGCGCTCGCCTCGAGTTCGTGGCGCAACGGTTCGGCCAGCACATGCGTGTGTTGGTCAATGATGCGCCAAGTGCCGGATTCGCTGCCGCCGCGCCGAGTCGGCGCGGCCAAGGGCTGCCAGTCGATGCGGAATTCATGCAGCCACGGCCCGACACCCGGCGGAAACGGCTCGGGCACGGGCGCACCATCGGCAAGTCGTGCGAGCGCTTCGGCAACTTCCGACACGCGCGCATCGGCGAAGTCGGTCGGTGACGCCGGTGCAGGCAGACCGAGTGCGCGCGTCGTCTCGACGACGAGCTGGCCGACCGCGATCGAATTCAGATGCAGATCCGACAGCAGGCGGCTGTCCGCCGAGATCGCACTGGCCGGCAATTCAGTGCGCACGGCAAGGTGGTCGCTGAGGCAGGCGAGTACCTGTGCCACGTCGATGGCGCCGCTGGCCGCGATCGTGGTCTCCAACGCAGGTGCAAATGCAGGTGCGGGTGCCGGGACGGTTGTGACCGGTGTCGGCGATGCATCGACTGGCACAGGTTGCGCCGCGCTTTCGCAAGGATTCGCAAGGAATTGCCGCGCGCGATACGAGAACGGACGTATCGCGCGATCAGCGAACAGCGCGGGCAGATCGAGCGCTGCACCAGCGGCCCAGGCCATGCCGACTGCCGAAAGCAGCCCAGCGAAACTGTCGCCGCACGCATCGACCGACAGCGTCGGCACCGCGGTCGATGCGCGCGCGAGGCGGCTGACCACCGCGCCGGGGCCGACTTCGATCCAGAGGTCCACCGCGCTGCCGGCCGCGTGCAATGCATCGGTGAACCGCACGGGCGCGGTGACCTGCTGGCACAGCAGCGCGTGCACGTCGGTCTCGGCAGTCAGCAATGCGCCCGTGACCGTCGACGCGACCGCACGCTGCGGAGCGGCGAGGCGTTCGGCCGCGAGCGCCGCCGACAGTGCTGGCTCCGCAGCAGCGATGCGGCGCGAATGAAACGCGCGCGATACCGGAAGTCGCGCACACGCGATCCGCTGCGCACGAAGGCGCTCGAGAAACGCATCGATGTCGGCAGCGGCACCGCTGACGACGGTCTGTTCCGGTGCGTTGAACGCGGCGATCTCGAGCGCCGTGCCTTCGATGTGTGCCGCAGTCTCCGCGGCGCCGAGCGACACGCTGGCCATCGCTCCGCTATCGGTCTGTGCCTGCATCGCCGCACCGCGCGCACGCGCAATGCGCAGCGCCGCGCTGTCGTCAAACACGCCGGCCCAGGCGAGCGCGCAGATTTCGCCGAGGCTGTGGCCGAGCGCGATGTCGGCGTCGAGCCCAAGGCGATCGAGCACGCGCACTGCCGCGAGCGACGCCGTCACGATGCCTGGCTGCGCCACCGCGGTGTCGCTTTCGTCGCCCGCAGTAAGCGCCGCCTCACGATAATGCGCATCGACTTCGGCGAAGCGGCGGCGCCACGCACCGCCGGCCGTGCGCGCGGGCGAGCCCTGACCGGGAAACAGAAAACCGATGCGCGGCCGTGCCGTGCCGAAGCCGACAGCGATGCCGTCGAGCAGCGACAACGTGGGCGCCTGCAGCACTTCGACGAGATCCGCCGCACGCGCAAGCCGCTCGGCGAGTTCGCGCGGATTTGCCGCGACGATGGCGATGCGCACGGGCAAACCGCGCAGACCGTTGGCGAGATCGGCGCCGAGGTCAGCGAGATCGGCGTGGGCGAGCGAGGCCACGAAGGTCGCGAGTTCGCGCGCGCGCATCGCGGCGGCAGCGGCATCGGCCGCGTCGATCACGAACAGTTCCTGATCCTGCGCCGTGGCATCGAGCCGCCGCTCGCGCGCGGCGAGCGGGCGTGTGCGCGGTGCGTTCGCCGAAAGCACGAGATGTGCGTTGATGCCGCCGAATCCCATCGAACTCACGCCCGCCACCGCATCAGCACGGTCGGGCCATGCTTCGGTGCGCGAGAGCGTACGCAGCGTCGCCGCCGCATCCTGCAGCGTCGCGTGCGGCGTTTCGCAACCGGTCGTCGGCGGCAGCAGTCCGGCTTCGAGCGCGAGGCATGCCTTGATCAGACCGGCGAGGCCGGAAGCGGCCTTGGTATGACCGATGTTCGCCTTGACCGAACCGATGGCCGCCGGCAGTCCCGCCGCGCCGGCGTCGCGCCGTGCGCGCGACAGCGTCGCGAGTTCGGTCGCATCGCCGACCGCCGTGCCGGTGCCATGGCCTTCGAACAGCGCGACGCGTTCGATGCCGATGCCGGCGCGCGCATACGCGCGTTCCAGCGCGAGGCGCTGGCCGTCCGCTTCGGGGCGCGTCAGTCCGCCCTTGCCGTCGGAGGAAATGCCCCAGCCGCGGATCACCGCGCGAATGCGGCGTCCGTCGGCCTGTGCATCAGCGAGTCGCATGAGCACGGCGAAGCCGCAGCCTTCGCCGGGCAGGAAGCCGGTCGGCCGTGCGTCGTAGATGCGCATGCCGTGCTGGGCCAGCGCGCCGGTGCGCGCGAAGCCGACGAGTTCGAACGGGTCGAGCGACAGATCCACACCGCCGGCCAGCGCGACATCGAGATCGCCGGCCGCGAGCGCCGAGCACGCGTTCGCGACCGACAGCAGCGACGACGCGCAGGCGCCGTCGACGGTATAGCCGCCGCCGTTGAATCCGAAGTGATTGCAGATGCGGCCGGCGATCGTGTTCGACAGTCCGCCGGCGAGCGTTTCCTCGTCGGGCACGGGGAACGGCGCCTTGAACGCGTCCTCGAAATCCGCCATGAGTGCCGTTCGTTCGTCCGCGCCGAGGCCATGCGCATCGAGCACGCCGGACAGGCTGCGCTGCACATACGGCCAGCGCAGCCGCAGCTGAGACGCGCGCGAGAATTCGCCGGTCAGCGAATTGCCGAGCAGCACACCGGTGGCGCGGCGACGTGCCGCGCTGTCGTGATCGAGGCCGGCATCGGCCAGCGCGTCGGCCGCGACGTCGAGCGCGAGCCAGTGCGTCATGTCGGCGGCGCGCGCGCTCGCTGCGCCGACGCGAAAGCGCACGCGGTCGAACGCATAGCCTTCGAGCAGTGCCGCGTCGCGCACATACGTCGAATCGGCGATGCCGACGCGGTCGGGTGAATAGTCGGCGACGCGCAGCCGCTCGGCCGGAATGCGCCGGAATGCACGCCGCTGCGCGAGCACGTTGTCCCACAGCAGCGCCGGCGTGTCGGCATCCGGATAGCGGCAGGCCAGACCGACGATGGCGATGGGTTCGCGCATCAGGAAGCCTGTACGGCGATGCCTGCGCCGCTCTGCGCCTCCGCCCTCGTCGGCTGCGGCTGCGTCGTCCGCGCGCTCACGGCGAGCGCCGCACCGCGTACGCAGCAGACGAACGTGAGGGCGAAGAACAAGCCGAACACGACGTGAAAGACCATGAGCAGGCCGTAGCACGCCGCGACGGACGCACCGAACAGGATCTGCGGACGTGCGGCCACGGGCGTCGTCGCCGGATCGGTCAGCATGTAATAGGTGAACAGCAGGAACGCCACACCCGTCATCGGATTCAGCGCGGCAGCGAGTTCGGCATCGAAGAACACCGTGCGCAGCACCGCCTGCAGTACGAAGGTCGCGAGCCAGCTCGCGATCAGCGGAATGCGGCGCGTGAGTTTCGCGTTGAGGAAGGTACCCGACGCAATGATGATGACGGGCAGGAGCCAGTCGGCCCAGCCGTGCAGGTTTTCGGTGAACTGGTACGGCGGCGAGATGCCGACGAACGGAAACAGCAGCAGCGTCGCGGTGATGCCGAAATTCGACGGATTCAGAAAATGGCGGCGGCCGCGATCGACGCGCACGCGGAACAGCGCCTTCGACGCGATCGCGAGGATCGTGGCGAACACGATCGGCATGATCAGTTCGTTCGCATACAGCAGCATGCTGACCGCCAGCGCGGTGATGTGCGCCGGCAGCAGGAAGTGAATCAGCGATTTGAGGCCGCCGCCGAATTTCGCGGCGCGCCCCTGCGCGCGGGCGTCGACGAACTCGATCAGCAGTTCGGTCGCATAGGCCGCCGCCAGTGCTGCTATCGGCTGCGCCCACGATTGCTCGAAACCCAGGAAGCTGTGGCCGAGCACGTTGAGCAGCGTGATCGCGAACGCGAAGCGCTGCAGCGCGACGAGGCGCAGATCGACGGCGGGTTTTGCGGCGTGCAGTTCCATGGGCGGTTCCCGGCGGACTACGGTAGGGATGCGACGGCGCCGGACGCGCCGGGCCAGCCGAGCAGCACGGTGTGCCAGCCGGCATCGAGATTCAGGGTTTCACTGCGCGCGCGGCCGTGCGGATCGCGCCAGCGCACGTCGACGCGCAAGGGTCCGGCCGCAATATCGCCGAGTCCGAAGTGCAACTCGGGACTGCGCTTGCCGCTATGGCCGTTGCCGCCGTCGACCTGTCCGACCAGCAGGCGCCCGTCCGGCAGATGCACCGACACCTGCGCGCCTATCGCCGCATGTGACGCAGCCTGTGGCGGTCGTCCAGCCTGCACCGACGTCGCCGCGGCCTCGTGTGGCAGCAGAAGACGCAGGCCGATGAAACGGCCGGCCTTCGCGGAGCGGTTCAGATAGGCGTACGACGGTTCCCACTGTTTGGCGACCGCAAAATCCAGAAGTCCGTCGCCATCCGCGTCGGCGGTCGCGATGCCGCGCGTCACACCGGCGCGTGCGAGCCCGATGTCGGCGGCGATGTCATGCAGACGGCCGTCGGATCCGCGCGCATAGAACGGATTGTGCTGGCCGCCGCTGAGATCGTCGCCTGTCGAGAACTGGTGCCAGGCGCCCGGAAAGCGCAGGTTGAAGTCGTTGCCCATCGCGATTTCGTGCAGCTCGGGCCAGCGGTTGACCGTGCCTGCGAGAAAGCCGGTGGCCTGCAGCGCTTCGAGCGCGCCGTCGTTGTTGAAATCGCCGAAGCGCGTGTCCCAGCCCCAGCCGCTGCGCGCCATGCCGAGTTTTTCCGACTGGTCGTCGAACGGCGCGACGCCGCGCTGCCAGTCTTCGGGCCTGTTGGTATTTATGTATACGAAGTGACTTTCCTGCAGCGCGAATTCCTGCGCGATGTTGCTGACGAAGAGATCCAGCCTGCCGTCGCCGTCGATGTCACCGAAGTCGACGCCCATGCCCTTGAACGAATCGCGTCCGACCACTTTCGATCGCGGCGTCGTGAAATGGCGCCGGCCGTAGACCGGTTCGAAGCGCAGCTCGCCCGGCACGGAGCGGTTGTGCAGCATGACGTCGGAACCGAAATCGTTCGCGACGTAAAGCTCGGGCAGCAGGTCGCCGTCGAGATCGGCCGCGCCGAGCGCGAGCGTCCAGCCGGTCGACTGCTCCGGCGCGAACGGTTCGACGAAGGTGTATTCGACCGATGGCGCATCGCCGCCGCGCGCGCTGCGCCACAGCGCAATGCGATTGCGCCCGCCGTTGAGCGCGCGCGACATGGAGTCCTGCATCGACTCGCCCGCCGCGCCGTCGAGAACGTGCGCACCGTCGGGAAAATAATTGCCGAGCGCGATGTCGACGTGGCCGTCGCCGTCGAAGTCCGCGAACGTCGCCGCATTCGTATACCAGCGCTCGGCCTGCGGCAGTAGCTCGCTCGCGAGATAGCGCTGCGCATTCATGGCCGTGCCTGCACCGCCGCGCGCCAGATACGCAGCCGGCGGGCGGCCCCAGTAATAGACGAGCAGATCGACGACACCGTCCTCGTTCATGTCGTTCGGCGCGCAGCCCATCGGCGCCATGGTCTTTGCGTCATACGCCAGCGCACCCGTTTCGAGCGCGAACGAGGCGTAGCGCATCGCGGCACCCGGCATCGCCGCGATCACGACACGGTCGGTGCGCGGATCGACGAGGCACACATCGTTCGACGCGCCGTCGCCGTCGAGATCGGCCAGCGCGACGCTCGCGCCGACGGAGGAAATCCAGCCGGCGATCGGTTCCAGGCTCGCATTGACCGGGCGCCGCGTGCGCTGCTCCGCCGCGGTCTCCGGCAACGCGAGCGGCAGTTCGGCGAATGCGTAGTGCGACGCCAGCGTGGCGCGTTCGTCGCCGTCGAAGGTCGCCGGACGTGCGAGCAGATATGCGCCGACGACGAGGATCGCCGCGACCGCCTTGGTGACATGGCCCTGCTGGAGTATCGATGGCTTCACGGCAGCGATGCCTTTGCGTTCGGGTCAGAGGGCGAGCATTTCGGGCGACTGCGCCGTGGCGGCGGCATACGCCGGCTTGGGCGCGATCGCCGTTGCGAACGGCGGCAGTCCGCCGAGCTTCACGTGCATCAGCAGCGGGAACGCGACGAGCACCGGTGGATCGAGCAGATCCGGCGCGCGCAGCGACAGCGAGATCGGCCGTTCGAGTTCGCGCGCCGTGACCGGCCCTGCCGCACCGACCGCGCCGATGAGGCTGCGGTTGTCGAACAGCCGGTCGAAGTCGGGCACCGGCACGAGTGCCACCGACAGCACGTGATACGCCGCATCGGGATCCGCGTCGTCAGGTACATCGAGATGGAATTCGCGCGTGCGCGTGAGGATGTCGCAGGCGAGCGGCAGCTCCTGCGGTATGCGCGATTCGAACAGCCCGACGAACAGCAGTGCGTCCTGCGGTACGTGCTCGATGCGGCCGCGCCAGTGCGCGCTGCTCGAGGCCGGCAGGTTCTGCCGCGGCAACGACGCCGCGCCGGCACTCGTGCGCAATTCGCGATACATCTCGCGATAGCGCGCCGGTGCCAGTCCGACGAGTTGCGCAAAGCGCGTGGTGAACGTGCCGAGGCTCGAGTAGCCGACGTCCTGGCAGATATCGAGCACCGAACGGTCGGTACGCATGAGCAGACCCTTCGCGGCTTCGAGCCGCAGCGCGCCAAAAAAACGC
>Ga0207698_10002155_pt1 | contig 11626 bp, 11 predicted proteins | sample KBSCornC22_FD_184298 | JGI IMG/M metagenome (GOLD analysis project Ga0207698, IMG submission 184298) | Corn rhizosphere microbial communities from Kellogg Biological Station, Michigan, USA - KBS Corn C2-2 (SPAdes) (version 2) | ecosystem: Host-associated > Plants > Roots > Rhizosphere > Soil ...
ATCACTGGAACGAGAGCCTCTGGGCGCTCGGCAGTGGCTACAAGCCCGGCGGCGAAGCGCGCTACCACGTGGTGGCATTCGACTACGGCGTGAAGCACAACATCCTGCGCAACCTCGCCGAGCGCGGCTGCCGCGTGACCGTCCTTCCCGCGACCGCGACCGCGAAGGACGCAATGGCATTGAAGCCCGATGGCGTCTTCCTTTCGAACGGTCCCGGCGACCCGGAGCCGTGCGATTACGCGATCGCCGCCATCCGCGAAATCCTCGGCACCGGCACGCCCCTCTTCGGCATCTGCCTCGGCCACCAGCTCCTGGGGCTCGCGACGGGCGCCAGGACCACCAAGATGAAGTTCGGCCATCACGGCGCGAACCACCCCGTGCAGGATCTCGACACCGGCCGCGTCTTCATCACCAGCCAGAACCACGGCTTCCAGGTGGACGAGAAGACGCTGCCGGCGAACGTGCGGCCCACGCACCGCTCGCTGTTCGACGGCTCGCTGCAGGGCATCGAGCTCACCGACAGGCCGGCGTACAGCTTCCAGGGCCATCCCGAAGCGAGCCCCGGGCCGCACGAGATGCAGGTGCTGTTCGACAAGTTCGTGAAGATGATGGAACAGAGGAAGTAATGCCCAAGCGCACCGACCTCGAATCCATCCTCATCATCGGCGCCGGCCCGATCGTGATCGGCCAGGGCTGCGAGTTCGACTACTCCGGCGCGCAGGCGTGCAAGGCCCTGCGCGACGAGGGCTACCGCGTGATCCTGGTGAACTCCAACCCCGCCACGATCATGACCGACCCGGAGATGGCCGATGTCACCTACATCGAGCCGATCACCTGGCAGATGGTCGCGCGCATCATCGAGAAGGAGCGCCCGGATGCGCTCCTGCCCACGATGGGCGGGCAGACCGCGCTCAACTGCGCGCTCGACCTCGCACGCGAAGGCGTGCTCGACCGCTTCGGCGTCGAGATGATCGGCGCGAAGAAGGAGGCGATCGACAAGGCCGAGGACCGCGAGAAGTTCAAGAACGCGATGACGAAGATCGGCCTGGAGAGCCCGCGCTCCAAGCTCGCGCATTCGCTGGTGGAGGCGCTGCAGGTGCAGGCGATGGTGGGGTTCCCCACGATCATCCGGCCCTCGTTCACGCTCGGCGGCACCGGCGGCGGCATCGCCTACAACATGGAGGAGTTCGTCTCCATCTGCGAGCGCGGGCTCGACGCTTCCCCCACCCACGAGCTGCTCATCGAGGAATCGGTGATCGGGTGGAAGGAATTCGAGATGGAGGTGGTGCGCGACCGCAACGACAACTGCATCATCGTCTGCTCGATCGAGAACCTCGACCCGATGGGCGTGCACACGGGCGATTCGATCACGGTGGCGCCCGCGCAGACGCTCACCGACAAGGAATACCAGATCATGCGGGATGCCTCGATCGCGTGCCTGCGCGAGATCGGGGTCGAAACGGGCGGCTCGAACGTGCAGTTCGGCATCAACCCCGACAACGGCCGCATGGTCATCATCGAGATGAATCCGCGCGTGTCGCGCTCCTCCGCGCTCGCCTCGAAGGCCACCGGCTTCCCGATCGCGAAGATCGCGGCGAAGCTCGCCGTGGGCTACACCCTCGACGAGCTGAAGAACGACATCACCGGCGGCGCCACGCCCGCATCCTTCGAGCCCACCATCGACTACGTGGTGACGAAGGTGCCGCGCTTCGCGTTCGAGAAATTCCCCCGCGCCGACGACCACCTCACCACGCAGATGAAGAGCGTGGGCGAGGTGATGGCCATCGGCCGCAACTTCCAGGAGTCGCTGCAGAAGGCGCTGCGCGGGCTGGAGGTGGGCGTCGACGGCTTCAACCTGAAGACCGTCGACCCCGAGACCATCGACAACGAGCTCGCCTACCCGCGTGCGGAGCGCCTCTGGTACGTGGCCGACGCGTTCGGCGTCGGCATGTCGCTCGAGGACGTGCACCGCTTCACGCGCATCGATCCGTGGTTCCTGGTGCAGATCAAGGACATCGTCGACACCGAGCTCGAGATCGAGAAGAAGTCGCTCGGCGATTTCGACGCGCAGGCGCTCCGCGACCTGAAGCGCAAGGGCTTCTCGGACCGCCGCCTCGCCTACCTCTGGAAGACCACGGAGCACGAGGTGCGCGCGAAGCGGCATGCCCTGGGCATCCGTCCGGTATTCAAGCGCGTGGATACGTGCGCGGCCGAATTCGCCACGCGCACCGCCTACATGTACTCCTCGTACGACGAGGAGGACGAAGCCGATCCCACCAGCCGGCGCAAGATCATGGTGCTGGGCGGCGGGCCGAATCGCATCGGGCAGGGCATCGAGTTCGACTACTGCTGCGTGCACGCGGCGCTCGCCCTGCGCGAGGACGGCTTCGAGACCATCATGGTCAACTGCAACCCCGAGACGGTCTCTACGGACTACGACACCTCCGATCGCCTGTATTTCGAGCCCCTCACGCTCGAGGATGTGCTCGAGATCGTGGATCGCGAAAAGCCGGAGGGCGTCATCGTGCAGTTCGGCGGCCAGACGCCGCTCAAGCTCGCCCGCGACCTGGAAAAGGCCGGCGTGCCGATCATCGGCACCTCGCCGGATTCGATCGACCGCGCGGAAGATCGCGAGCGCTTCCAGAAGATGCTGAACGAGCTGGGCCTGCTGCAGCCGCCGAACCGCACCGCGCGCACCGAGGAGGAAGCCATCCGCGGCGCGAAGGAGATCGGCTATCCGGTGGTCGTGCGGCCCTCGTACGTCCTGGGAGGGCGCGCGATGGAGATCGTGCACGCCGAGGCGGATCTCAAGCGCTACATGCGCGAGGCGGTGAAGGTTTCCAACGATTCACCGGTGCTGATCGACCGCTTCCTGAACGACGCTTCCGAGGTGGATGTCGACGCCGTCTCCGACGGCAAGGACGTGGTCGTGGGCGGCATCATGGAGCACATCGAGCAGGCGGGCGTCCATTCGGGCGATTCCGCGTGCTCGCTGCCGCCGTTCAGCCTTTCGGCGGAGCTCCAGGAGGAGCTGCGCCGCCAGACCGTCGCCATGGCCCGCGCGCTCGATGTGGTGGGCCTCATGAACGTGCAGTTCGCTATCCAGGGCGGCAAGGTCTACGTCCTCGAGGTGAATCCGCGCGCCTCGCGCACCGTGCCGTATGTCTCGAAGGCCGTCGGCGTGCCGCTCGCGAAGATCGCCGCACGCTGCATGGTGGGCAAGACGCTGCGGGAGCAAGGCGTCACGCACCAGATCGTGCCGCCCTACTACTCGGTGAAGGAGGCGGTGTTCCCGTTCATCAAGTTCCCCGGCGTCGATACCATCCTCGGTCCCGAGATGAAGTCGACGGGGGAAGTGATGGGCGTGGGCAAGACCTTCGCCGAGGCCTTCGTGAAGAGCCAGATCGCGGCCGGCGCGCGGCTGCCGAAGGGCGGCCGGGCATTCCTCTCCGTGCGCAACGCGGACAAGGAGCGGCTGGTCGAGATCGCGCGCGCGCTCGAGCAGCTCGGGTTCGCGCTGGTGGCCACGAAGGGCACGGCCGCGGCGCTCGTCGCGGCGGGCCTCAAGGTGCAGGCGGTCAACAAGGTGCAGGAAGGCCGCCCCCACATCGTCGACATGCTCAAGAACCGCGAGGTGAGCCTGATCGTGAACACGGTCGAGGAAGACCGGCGCTCGATCCAGGACTCGTGGTCCATCCGCAACACCGCGCTGCAGAATCGCATCACGTACTACACGACCCTCGCCGGCGCCCGCGCCGCATGCCTCGGCATGCAGCAGATGCAGGAGCTGCAGGCCTACGATATCCAGACGCTCCACGAGTCCCTTCCCGCATGAGCAAGATTCCCGTCACGTTGGTCGGCGCCGAGCAGCTGCGCGTCGAGCTGCACCGCCTGAAGACAGTGGACCGCCCCGCGGTCATCACCGCCATCGCCGAGGCTCGCGCCCAGGGCGACATCACGGAGAACGCGGAGTACGAGGCCGCCCGCGAGCGCCAGGGCTTCATCGAGGGCCGCATCATCGAGCTCGAGTCGAAGCTCGCGAACGCACAGGTGATCGATCCCTCGCTGCTCGACGACGACAGCCGCGTGGTCTTCGGCTCGACGGTCGAGCTGATGGATACCGCCGGCGGCGAGAAGGTGACCTACCAGATCGTCGGCGAGGACGAGGCCGACCTCAAGGTCGGCAAGATCTCCTACTCCTCGCCGATCGCCAAGGCCCTCATCGGGAAGTTCTCGGGCGACGTCGTCGAGGTTCGGACGCCGGGCGGGGTGAAGGAGCTGGAGATCGTTGACGTGAAGTACGTGTAGAAGCGCCTTTGGGCGGAGGGCGCAATGTGCGCGAGCGGCCGGCGCCGCGTCCCTGCTGCTCGCCCGCTTCTTCCTGCGCCTTGCGCCTCGTGCCTTGCGCCTTTTTGGCGTCCTGCGCCTTGCGCCTTCTGCCTGGCGCCTCTTGCGGCTTTTCCGTCTCTTGCGCCTTGCGCCTTGTGCCCTGCGCCTCTACTTCATTTTCCCGATAAATCACGAACACCTTCCCGATCTGCTGCACCGGATGGGCCTGCAGCCGGTCGCAGATCGTCTCGATCCAGACGGCCCGGGCGTCGCGCTCGTCGGTCGCTGCGCGCACCTTGATGAGCTCGTGGGCCTTGAGCGAGCGGTCGATCTCGGCGATCACCTCGTCGGTGAGGCCCTTGTCGCCGATGATCACGACCGGCGAGAGCCGGTGGGCCTCGGCGCGCAGCTCGCTGCGCCGTTTCGGGGAGAGTGGGGTCATCGGCGGAGTATAAGCAAAACCCTTTTCGATATGATGGGCGGATGCAGTCACGCCTCGCGCGGCAGCTCGCGGAAGCCGCGGCCGCCCTGCACGACATCGAAGCACCGTTCGCGCTCATCGGCGGGCTCGCGCTGGCTTCGCATGGCGTGGTTCGCGGCACGATCGACATCGATTTCCTCGTGGACGCCGCAGCGGCCGAAAGGGTCGAGCGCTTGCTGGTCGGGCTCGGCTATCGCCCAGCGCACAGGAGCGAAGACGCCGCAACGTACATCCGCGCAGACGAGCGCGTGGACCTGTTGTATGCGCATCGGCCCATCGCGCTTGCGCTCCTCGCCCAGGCGCGTGAAGTCGCGGGAACGATGCGGCCGCTCAGGGTGGTCAGTGCGGAAGGGCTGGTCGCGTTCAAGCTGCAGGGCCTGGTGAACGATCCGCGGCGCACGCAGGACCTCGAAGACATTCGCGCCCTGCTGCGCGCCAACCGCGCCTCGCTCGACATGGCGGAAGTGCGCGGGTACTTTCGGCTGTTCGATCGCGAAGGACAGCTCGATGAGCTCCTCGATGAGATCCGCTGACGCGCCGATCGCCGCGAGCGGCCCGGCGGCGGCCTGCCCAGCGCGGCCGGAGGACCCTTATCGCGCCCTCGACGGGCTGATGGAGGTCCTCGAAGCGCTATGCCCCACGTGGCCGCAACGGCCGGTCGCCCGGGGCGGCGGGAAGTACCGCCTTTAGGTGAAGAAATCCCACTCCTCCCGCCAGTGGCTGCGCCGCCACGTGAACGATCCGTACGTCCAGCGCAGCAAGCGCGAGGGCTACCGTTCGCGCTCGGCCTACAAGCTGATCGAGATCGACGAGCGCGACCGCCTGCTCCGTCCGGGCCAGGTCATCGTGGACCTGGGTTCGGCGCCCGGAGGGTGGTCGCAGGTGGCGGCCAAGCGCGTGGGCGAGGCCGGGCTGGTGGTCGCGATCGATCTCCTGCCCATGGAATCCATTGCAGGCGTGACATTCGTCCAGGGTGATTTCACGAGCGGAAAAGGGGCTGCCGCGGTCCAAGCGGCACTGGGGGGGCGCCAGGTGGACCTGGTGATGTCGGACATGGCCCCGAATATGACGGGTATTGCGGTCACGGACCAGGCGCGCGCGATGTATCTCGCGGAGCTTTCAAGGGATTTTGCGCAATTGCAGCTGAAACGGGATGGCGCTTTGCTGGTCAAAATTTTCCAGGGGGCAGGGTATGATGAGTATCTCAAGTCCCTGCGGCGGGCATACCAAAAAGTCGTCGTCAGAAAGCCCGACGCCTCCCGCGATGAAAGCGCCGAACAGTACCTCTTGGCGCGTGGGCTCAAGCCGGAAATCCCTGAAGCGAGGGGTTGATATTCCCCCCGGCGCCCGAATGTGCTTTTCAGAGGTGCAACTGGCTCAACTTCCGGAAGGATCGCATCAGTGAACAACACCATTCGCACCATCATGGTCTGGCTCGTGATCGGGGTCATCCTGACCATGGTGTTCATGCAGGTGGGCAACCGCACCGCGGGCGCCAACGTGCTCGACTACTCCACGTTCATGGAGGAAGCGCGCCAGGGCCATATCGCCAAGGTCAAGATGGACAGCACGCGCACGCTCAAGGCCACGAGCCGCACGGCAAGTCCTATACCCGTCTACACCCCCGGAATCCAGGATCCCTGGATGGTCGGCGACCTGATGAAGAACGGCGTCACGGTCGAGGCCAAGCCGGAAGAGGAGCCCTCGCTCCTCATGAACATCTTCGTGTCGTGGTTCCCGATGCTGCTGCTGATCGGCGTGTGGATCTTCTTCATGCGCCAGATGCAGGGCGGCGGACGCGGCGGGGCCTTCTCCTTCGGCAAGTCGCGCGCCCGCATGCTGGACGAGAACCAGAACCAGGTCACCTTCGCGGATGTGGCAGGCGTGGACGAGGCCAAGGAGGAAGTGGGCGAGCTGGTCGACTTCCTGCGCGACCCGTCGAAATTCCAGAAGCTGGGCGGCCGCATTCCCCGCGGCGTGCTGATGGTGGGCTCGCCGGGTACCGGCAAGACGCTCCTCGCGCGCGCCATCGCGGGTGAAGCCAAGGTGCCGTTCTTCTCGATCTCCGGCTCCGACTTCGTCGAGATGTTCGTGGGCGTGGGTGCCGCCCGCGTGCGCGACATGTTCGAGCAGGCGAAGAAGAACGCGCCCTGCATCGTGTTCATCGACGAGATCGACGCGGTCGGCCGCCAGCGCGGCGCGGGCCTCGGCGGCGGCAACGACGAGCGCGAGCAGACGCTCAACCAGCTCCTCGTCGAGATGGACGGCTTCGAAGGCACCTCGGGCGTCATCGTGATCGCCGCGACCAACCGTCCGGACGTGCTCGATCCGGCGCTCCTGCGCCCGGGCCGTTTCGACCGCCAGGTCGTGGTGCCGCTGCCGGACATCCGCGGCCGCGAGCAGATCCTCATGGTGCACATGCGCAAGGTGCCGATCGCGCCCGATGTCGATGCGTCGATCATCGCGCGCGGCACGCCGGGCTTCTCCGGCGCGGACCTCGCCAACCTCGTGAACGAGGCGGCGCTCTTCGCCGCGCGCTCGAGCAAGCGCCTGGTGGACATGGACGACTTCGAGCGCGCCAAGGACAAGGTCATCATGGGCGCCGAGCGCAGGTCCATGGTGATGCCGGAAGAGGAGCGCAGGAACACCGCGTACCACGAGAGCGGCCACGCCATCGTCGCGCGCCTGCTCCCCAAGACGGACCCGGTGCACAAGGTCACGATCATCCCGCGCGGCCGTGCGCTGGGCGTGACGATGCAGCTCCCGGTGGAAGACCGCTACAGCTACGATCGCACGTTCCTGCTCAACAACATCGCGGTGATGTTCGGCGGCCGCATCGCCGAAGAGCTCTTCATGAACCAGATGACCACCGGCGCCTCGAACGACTTCAAGCGTGCGACGGAGATGGCGCGCCGCATGGTGATGGAGTGGGGCATGTCGGAGCTGGGCCCGATGGTGTACGGCGAGAACGAGGGCGAAGTGTTCCTCGGCCGCCAGGTCACCACGCACCAGAACATGTCCGAAGAGACGATGAAGGCCGTGGACAAGGAAGTGCGCCGCATCATCGACGAGCAGTACGCGCTCGCGCGCCGCCTCCTCGAGGAGAACCGCGACAAGGTCGAGATCATGACCAAGTGCCTGCTCGAGTGGGAGACCATCAACAACGAGCAGATCGAGGACATCATGCAGGGCCGCCCGCCGCGGCCGCCCAAGCCGGTCCCCGTCACGCCGAAGGCGCCGCCGCCCTCGGATAGCGGCGACAAGCGCGGCGCGGAGCCGGCCACGGGCACCACCAAGCCGGTGGAGAATCCGTAAGGCAGGCGCATGGCGCAAGGCACGAGAGGGCTCGGGGAAACCCGGGCCCTTTTTGTTTGTGCGCCCAGCATGGGCGCGATCCTGGAGGTGGAAGTCTTCCTGTGAGCTGGCCACAGCGAGCAAAGCGAAGCGCAACTGCGGAAGGGCGAGCGACCGTGGGAAGGAAGCGTGGAGCGAAACCGCGAGCCGTAGCGAGAAGTCAGCAGAGGCCATAGTAGCCGCGAGGCGAAGGGCCGAAGGAGTGGAAGGATTCGCGCCCGGTGCGGACCCGCATGCCGGGTGGTGTGGGAGGGGTCCGGTCCTCAGGGCCGGCCCCTATCCCGATTCCTGCGCGTAGCTGCGATTCAGCGCGGATGTCGACCTTGTAGCGCGGTACACCCGCCAGCAGCCTGCGCGTTATGATCATCACGGGCTTTCCGTACCGGACGAAACCATGAGCGCGGCTCTCGAGCATCCCAGGCGACGTGCGGTGAGCGCGCGGGAATATTTGCGGATGGGCGAAGCCGGTGTCTTCGCCCCGGATGCACGTCTTGAACTGATCGAAGGGGAGATCATCGAGACGGCACCCATCGGCCCACCGCATGCGAGCGTGGTCGCGGTCCTTACTCACCTGTTGGTGCCCCAGGCAGGCGATCGCGCCATCGTCTGGGTGCAATTGACCGTCGTCCTCGGAAAATGGACGGTCCCTCAGCCGGACCCCGCGATCCTGACGCCACGGAAGGATTTTTACTTGCGCCGTCTTCCCTCGGCAGTCGACATCCTGCTCGCGGTCGAGGTGTCCGATTCGACGCTCGCGTTCGACCTCGGGCGCAAGGCGCTCCTGTACGCGCGCGCCGGCATTCGCGAGCTCTGGGTCGTGGATGTGAAGGCGCGCGAAGTGCACGTTCATCGCGAGCCTGCGGAGCAGGGCTATGCCAGCGTGTCCGTGGCAACGCACGAGGCTATCCTCCAGTCCATCGCCCTTCCGGAGATCCGCACATCGCCGCGGGAAATCTTTCGAGGCTTCTGAGCGGCGATCGCCCGGTCGTCCTGGGCATCGTCAACGTCACGCCCAACTCGTTCTCCGACGGCGGGCAGTTCTTCGATGCGTCGCTCGCGATCGAGCATGCCTTCCGTTTGCACGAGGAAGGCGCCGACATGGTCGATGTGGGCGGGGAATCCACGCGTCCCGGTGCGGAATCGGTTCCTGCGCAGGAGGAGCTGCGCCGCATCATGCCCATCGTCGAGGCGTGCGTCGCGGCCGGCATCCCCGTCTCCGTCGACACGCTCAAGCCCGAGGTCATGCGGGCGGCGATCGCGGGGGGGTGCAGCGTCATCAACGATGTGAACGCCTTCCGCGCGCCCGGTGCGATCGAAGCGGTGGCCGATGCGGGCGTCGGCCTGATCGCGATGCACATGCAGGGCACGCCCGCCACCATGCAGCAGTCGCCGCGCTACGACGACGTCGTGGCGGAGGTAGCCGCGTTCCTCGCCGGACGCGCACGTGCGCTCGAGCAGGCGGGCGTAGCCAGCGAGCGCATCGTGCTCGACCCGGGCTTTGGCTTCGGCAAGACGCTCGAGCACAACAAAACGCTCTTCCGCGGCCTTCCCGCGATCGCGGCACTCGGCTATCCCGTGCTCGCGGGCGTTTCCCGCAAACGCATGATCGGGGACATCACCGGCCGGCCGGTCGCGGAACGGGCCCCGGGCAGCATTGTCGCAGCAGTGCTCGCCGTGCAGAATGGGGCACGGCTATTGAGAGTGCACGACGTCAGGGAGACCGTGGACGCCCTCGCCATATGGGCGGCGCTGCGGCCGGAAAGGACACCATGAGCAGGCAATATTTCGGCACCGACGGCGTTCGGGGCCGCGTCGGACAATTCCCGATCACCCCGGATTTCGTCCTGAAGCTGGGCTACTGCGCGGGCAAGGTGCTGTCGCGCGCCGATGTCGCGCCGCCGCATCGCACGCGTCCGGCGGTGCTCATCGGCAAGGACACGCGCATCTCGGGCTACATGCTCGAATCGGCGCTCGAATCGGGGCTTTCCGCCGCGGGGGTCGATACCTATCTCGTGGGCCCGATGCCCACCCCGGCGGTGGCATTCCTCGCACGCGCGCTGCGCCTGTCCGCGGGCGTGATGATCTCCGCTTCGCACAATCCCTTCGAGGACAACGGCATCAAGTTCTTCTCCGCGGACGGCATGAAGCTGCCCGACGAGGTGGAGAGCGAGATCGAGGCGTTGCTGGACGAGCCGCTGGCGCTCCCGGCGTCCTCCGCGCAGCTCGGCAAGGCGGAGCGGCTGCAGGATGCCGAGGGCCGCTACCTCGAGTTCTGCAAGGGGACGTTCCCGAAGAGCATCTCGCTGCGCGGGCTCAAGCTCGTGGTCGATTGCGCGCACGGCGCCAACTACCGCGTGGGCGTGCGCGTCTTCCAGGAGCTCGGCGCGGAGGTGATTCCCGTCGCGAGCGCGCCGAACGGCATCAACATCAACGAGGGCTGCGGCGCCACGCATCCCAAGGCGCTCGCACGTGCGGTCATGGAGCACGGGGCCGATTTCGGCGTCGCCTTCGATGGCGATGGCGACCGTCTCGCCATGGCCGATCGCGACGGCACCCTCTTCGATGGCGACCAGCTCCTCTACGCGATGGTGAAGCATCGCCGGCTCGTAGGCGCGCTGCACGGCGGCGTCGTCGGCACCCTCATGACCAACTTCGCGCTCGAGCGGCTGCTGGGCGAGATGTCGATCCCGTTCCACCGCGCCAAGGTCGGCGACCGCTACGTGCTCGAGTGCCTCGTGGAGCGCGGCTGGGAGTGCGGCGGCGAGAACTCCGGCCACCTGCTGGCGCTCGATTGCCATTCCACCGGCGACGGCATCATCTCGTCGCTGCAGGTCCTCGCTGCCGTGGTTTCCGCGCAGCAGGACCTGAAGACCTTCACGCGCGAGCTCACGCTGCTGCCGCAGGTGCTGGTGAACGTGAAGCTCGCCGGGCGTGTCGACCTCCAGGCCCCGCCCGTACGCGCGGCCATCGCCCAGGCGGAGGCGGATCTCGCCGGCCGCGGGCGCGTGCTGCTGCGTCCCTCGGGCACCGAGCCCGTCGTGCGCGTGATGGTCGAGGGAGAAGATCGCGGGCACGTGCAGGAGCTCGCCGAAGGCATCGCGGAAGCGGTTCGCGGGCAAAGCGCGGTCACTGCGGCCTGATCGCCGTCCCGCCGCCCGGCGCGGCGTGAGCGGTCGTCATCCCGGCCGCAGTTTGATGCGGCGCCTCGGTTGTCATCCCGGCCGCCGCTTCGTGCGGCGCTGGGCCGGGATCCAATTTCAACTGGGGTCCCTACCTTGGTGGGACCAGCCCGTTCAACTGGGGTCCCGGCCTTCGCCGGGACGACCGAATTCAAATGGGGTCCCGGCCTTCGCCGGGACGACCGAATTCAAATGGGGTCCCGGCCTTCGCCGGGACGACCGAATTCAAATGGGGTCCCGGCCTTCGCCGGGACGACCGAATTCAAATGGGGTCCCGGCCTTC
>Ga0207698_10002159_pt1 | contig 11622 bp, 9 predicted proteins | sample KBSCornC22_FD_184298 | JGI IMG/M metagenome (GOLD analysis project Ga0207698, IMG submission 184298) | Corn rhizosphere microbial communities from Kellogg Biological Station, Michigan, USA - KBS Corn C2-2 (SPAdes) (version 2) | ecosystem: Host-associated > Plants > Roots > Rhizosphere > Soil ...
TTTTCCCCAATCCCCAATCTCCAATCCCCAATCCCGATCATCCCGCGGCTTCACCTTGATCGAAGTGCTGGCCGCGATCGCGCTGCTGGCGATCGCGTTCGCGATCGGCTTGGGCGCGCTCGGGAAATCCGCGCAGAACGCCGCGCATGCCGCCGCGCTGGATGCGGCGGTCGAGCACGCGCAAAGCCTGTTCGCGGAGCAGGGCCTCACCGGGCCGTTGAAGAATGCGAGCACCGAGGGCACCTTCGATGACGGCATGCGCTGGACGCTGAAGGTGCGCGCGTTGCCCAAACCCCCGCAACAAGGCACGGCAACCGCCGTCGCGCTGCAGCAGGGCGGGGTGATGATGGCGCAAGCGGCCAACATCGAGCTTTGGCAGCTCGACGCGACGGTGCAGTACGGCGCGGGCCGCGTGTTGCGGCTGTCCACCCAGCGCGCGCAGGCCGCGCCGCCACAGGGCTCGGACGAATGAAGCGCGTGGCCGGTCAACGCGGTTTCACCCTGCTGGAAATCCTGTTGGCACTGGCGCTGCTGGCTTTCGTGATGCTGGGCGTGTGGGGCGCGATGCGCGGCGCCGCGCGCGTCACCCATTCCGCCAATGCCGTGATGGCGCAGGGCGAGGCCGTGCGCACGGTGCAGCAGTTCCTGCGCCGCTACGTGGGCGCCGCGGGGCCGCAACCGTTCGTGATGGCGGACGGCTCGGCGGCGCGCATGTTCAACGGCGATGCGACTTCGATGGAGTACGTCGCGCCATTGCCGATGCAATCCGGCCACGCGGGTTTGTACATCCAGACGGTGAGCTTGCAGAAGGACGGCGCGGGCATGTCGTTGCGGCTCGACTACCAGCCGTATACCGAAGAGCAGGCGGCGAACGGCCAGCCGGTTGAGCACGTGCTGTTGACGGATCTGCGTGGCGGCAAATTCGAGTATCTCGCCGCCGCCGCGTTCGGCAAGCCGCCGGCGTGGCGCGACGACTGGCAAGCCACCAACGGCTTGCCGCTGGCGGTGCGCATCCATCTCGATCCCGCGTGGCGCACGCGGGTCGGGTTCCCCGACATGGTGATCCCGGTGCGCACGGGCCAGGGTTTCGGTGCGCAGGTCGGGGGTGTGCGATGATCCGGCGCGAGCGCGGCGCTGCCCTGTTGCTGGTCCTGTGGGCGACGGTGCTGCTCGCCGCGCTGCTGGCGGGCGTGGCTGCGGCGTCGCGCAGCCACAGCCAGGCCGCGCTTTACGGCGCCGAACATGCACGCGCCGAACTGGCTGCCGAGGCCGGGCTCGCGCAGGCCATTGCGGGTCTGCGCGCGCCCGACCAGCAACACCAATGGATACCGGATGGGCGGCCCTACACGTTCGATTTCGACGCCGCCAAGGTCACCGTCATGGTGGTCGACGTGAGCGGCATGGCCGATCTCAACGCGGCGCCGGCGGGATTGTTGCGCGGCATCTTCCAGGCCGCGGGCGTGGATGCGTCGCGCGCGGGCCAGCTTGCGGACGCGGTGGTGTCTTCGCGCGGCGGCGCTTCCGGCAGGCCCGGCCGGCCGTTCCGCGCGATCGACCAGTTGGCGCGGCTGCCGGGCATGGACTTGGGCCTGTTCGGCAAGATCGAAAAGGCTGTCACGGTGTATTCGGGCCGCAATTTCCCGGACGCGTCGTACAGCGGCCCGCTGGTGCTGGCGTCGCTGCGCGGCATCGGCGTCGCGCAGGCCGAAACGCTGGTGGATGCCCGCCGCAAGAGCGCGGCGCGGCGGGGCGCGGGCAACGGCCAGGCCTTCGGCGCGGTCGCGAACGGTCCGTTGGTGGCAGGGTATGGCGGGGTGGTGGAACGCGTCTTCAGCATCGCCGAAATGCCGGACGGCAACCGCGCCGGCCTGGACGTGACGGTACGCCTGGCGTTGACGGGAACCCAGGCACGCCCGTACAAAGTGCTGGACTGGCGCACCGATTCCGGCGCAGCGCTGTGATCCAATAGAACCATGGCCACCGCGAGCGCACAATCCATCGAACGCATGAAGCTTGCCTGGTCGCGCTCGCCGGGGCCGGGGTTCCTGCGCTGGTGGGGCGGCGAACTGGCCGTATTGTTGCCGGTACGCATCCGTGCCTGGCTGCAACGCGGTCCGGACGTGCTGCGTTTGACGATGGGCCCGGATGCGTTGCTGGTGAAGCGCGCACGCACGGGCGACGTCCTGGCCACGATCCCGGCCGAGCTTCCCGACGAAGTCCAGCGCGCAACCTTCAAGAGTGCATGCGCGGGCATCGACCCGGATGATCGCCGCCTGGTGCTGGTGGTGGCGGGAGCCTCGGTGCTGCAACGTCGACTGCTGATGCCGCTGGCCGCCGCGGCCGATCCGCGCAAGGTGGTCGGTTACGAACTCGACCGGCAGACGCCATTCAAGCCCGACCAGCTTTATTACGACGTCCGGATCAGCCCGGCGCCCGCGCCCGCGGGACAAGTCGCGCTGGATTTGTACGCCGCGCCGCGGGCCGAACTGGATCCCATGCTGGAACGGCTGGCCGCGCTCGGCGTGCACCCCGATTGCGTGGACGTGCAGGCCGCCAACGACATGCTTGCGGGTGTGGATTTGTTGCCGGCCGGTCGCCGCCCGCGCCGGCCGGACAAGCGGCGGCGCCTGAACTGGATCCTCGCCGCGGGCTGCGTGCTGCTGGTGGTGCTGGTGTTGGCGCAGTGGCTGGGCAATCGCCGCGCGGCGTTGGCGAAGATGCAGGACGAGGTGGACGCGATGCGTACCCGGGCGACCCAGTCCGAACAATTGCGCGCGCAATTGACCGCGGCGGTCGCCGCGTCGCAATTCCTGGTGAAGCGCAAGGCCGAAAATCCGCCGCCGCTCGCCGTGCTGGACGAACTGACCCGGCGCATGCCCGCGACGGCATGGCTGGACGCGATGACGCTGGACGATTCCGGTGGCCTCGACATCAAGGGTGAAGCCGACAAGGCCGCGGCGCTGGTCGACAAGCTGGGTGGTTCCAAGGTGTTCGGAGAACCCAAGCTGCAGGGCGTGATCCAGCCCGACCCCGCCACCGGCAAGGAACGCTTCGAGCTGACTGCGCGCGTCAAGCAGCAAGGGCCCGCCGATGCGCATTGACGCCAAACGCATTACGCCCATGCAATCGCGCCTTGCCGCGATCGTGCTGGCATTGCTGGTATTGGCGGTCGCGTATTTCCTGCTGCTGCACTGGTGGTTCGTTGCCCCGCTGATGAGCGTGGACGGCCAGATGCACGAGCTGCAATCGATCCATGCGAAATACGCCGCGGCCATCGCCGAGCAGCCGCTGCTGCAGAAGCGGGTCACGGACCTGGAACGCGGTGGCGCCACCGTCAACGCGTTCCTCTCGGCCACCGATCCGAGCACCGCTTCGGCCGACCTGATCCAGCGCGCCACCGATGTGGTGGCCGCGCATGAACACGAAGGCGCGGGTTGCAGCATGCCTTCGAAGATGCCGATCGAACAGGACAGCGGCAACGAACCGTTCCGCCGCGTCAGCGTCAGCATCACACTGGATTGCGGCATGCAGCCGCTGGCCGCGGTGCTGCACGATTTCGATCGCGGCTTGCCGTACCTGTTCGTGGACAACCTGACCGTTGCACGTTCGCCCACCGGGCGCATGCAGGCGCAGCTTTCGCTGTCGGGCTACCTGCGCCCGTCGGGTTCGCCGCCATGAACGCCGCCGACCGCCGTCGCCTCACGCCGTCGCTGGGCATCGGGGCCGCGGTGCTGCTGCTGGTCCTGATCGCCCTGTGGCTGGGCCTCGGGCGTGGCGCGCACTGGCACGACAAGGCCGCGCCGCCGAAGTTGCCGCAGGCCGGGACCAACCTGCCGGCGCCGACGGTGCCGCCACTGGAGCAGTACGCCGCGGTCTGGCAGCACCCGCTGTTCAGTCCTTCGCGCACGCCCGAAGCCCCCGCCGGCAACGGTGACGAGGCGACCGGCGACCTGCAGTTGACCGGCGTGATCATGCTGCCGGATCTCAAGATGGCGATCCTGCACGACAAGACCAACAACAGGGATTACCGCATCATCGAGGGCCGGCCATCCCGAGGCGGCCCGACGCTGGTCGAACTGCACCCGCGCAGTGCGGTGGTGGAAACCTCGGGCTCGCGCGTGAACCTGCAGCTGATCCCGGGTCCGTCGCCGGACTCGAGCGCGCCGGCGGACAACGGTGCACAACCCCAGCAAAGCGCGGGACAGGGTGCTTCTGCTATGGTCTCGCGCCAAGCGCCAAGCGATTCGGGGCGCCAGGTGCCCATGGCCGGGCCCGGGGAGCGTTCGTCTGTCGAAGCGCGCGCCCGGCAACTGAAGGCGCGGATCGAAGCAGCACGGCGGCGCGCGGCACGCCAACACGATGATGGCGGTTGATTTGCCAGGGTGTTGAAAAACACCCTGTTAACGCGGGTCAGGCACTGCAAGTGACTGATCCGGGGAAGCCGAGAGCGGACATGTTCCGGGCTCGGCGCGTTGAAAAAGTGCAGGACAGCCCTTTTTCGACAACATGTGAGGCCGGCGTGACCGGCTTCATGCAGTTCGATCGTCTGGAGAGCACCACGTGTACAAGAAGCTGGCTACGCTGGGGATCATCTGCACCGTCGGGGTGTTGGCCGGCTGTGCCCCGCAGATTCGGCCAAGCAATGACTACACGCTGCAGCGCGAGGCGATCGCCGGTACCCAAAAGCCGGTGCCCGAACCGCTGAACGTCGGTACCGCCGAGCAGAACCAGACGCTCGCGAACGCGGCCGCTCCGGAGCAGCAATACGGCACCGGCGTCTTCATCAATCCAGCCGCCGCGCACGGCAAGTCCGGCGGCGAGGCCAACGCGGGCGGCACCATCACCTTCAACTTCGACAACCAGCCGGTGCAGGCTGCGGTCAAGGCGATCCTCGGCGACGTGCTGCACGCCAATTATTCGATCGCGCCCGACGTCAAGGGCACGGTGACGTTCGCGACGTCGCAGCCGGTCACGCAGGACGAGGTGTTGCCGATCCTGCAGATGCTGCTGTCGTGGACGGGCAACGCTTTGATCCAGCAGAACGGGCGCTATCTCGTGGTGCCGATCGAGCAGGCGGCGCCCGGCAACCTGGTGCCGGGGCTGGGCGCGACCTCGCCCGGCATGGGCTATGCGGCACGCCTGTTCCCGCTGCATTACGTGTCCGCCGAGGCAATGCAGAAATTGCTGAAGCCGTTCGCGGACCCGAAGGCGTTCCTGCTGGTCGATCCGCTGCGCAACATCCTGGTGATGGGCGGCACGCCCGACGAGCTGGCCAATTACCAACGCATCGTGCGCACCTTCGATGTCGATTGGCTGCGCGGGATGTCGGTGACGGTGATTCCGTTGCAGCACGTGCAGGCCACGGAACTGGTCGGCCAGCTGGAAACGATTTTCAACGAGCAAGGCGGCGCGGGGAACGAAACCCAGCAGAAGGTGCCGGGCAGCAACGTCACGGTGACGTTCGGCAATTCCGGTTCCGCGACCGCGGGCAACATCTCAAGCATGGTCCGCCTGATCCCGCTCAAGCAAAGCAATTCGCTGGTGGTGATCACCTCGCAGCCTTCCTACATCGACGAGGTGCGCCGGCTGGTCACGACCATCGACAACGGCGCGGGCAATGCGTCGGGACTGTACGTGTACAACGTGCTCAACGTGAAGGCGTCGGATCTCGCCAAACATCTCAATGAATTGTTCGGCAACGGCAGCAACGGCAATTACCAGTCGCAGGCCGGTGCGGTCGCACCGGGCTTTTCGCCGCTCGAACAGACGGGCCAGGGGCGGCTCGGCGCGCAACAGGGGTTTGGCTCGTTCTCGCAGGACAGCACGTTCGGTGGCGGCAGCGACACCGGCGGTGGCGACGTGTTCGGAGGCAGCGGAAGCGGCAACGACAGCAGCATGGTTTACGGTTCCACCCAGAGCCGCCGCCAGCAGCAGGGCAACCAGGGCAGCGTCGCCTTCACGACCAGCGAGGGCGTGCGCATCGCCGCCGTCAACGAGAACAACCAGTTGCTGATCCGTGCGACGCCGAGCGCATGGCAGAAGCTGCTGCCGGTGATCGAACGCCTCGACGAAAAGCCACTGCAGGTGCAGATCGAAACCAAGGTGCTGGAAGTCAACCTGACCGGGGAATTCCAGTTCGGCGTGCAGTATTACCTCGGCGGCCTGATCGGTACCCAGCCGGGTTCGCCGCCCAACACCGACGAGTCGTACCACCGCCACCAGGGCGCCGCCGGCCTGGGTGGCGTGAAGTATTCGACGTCGGATGCGTTGTTCTATTCGTTCGCAGGCAACAAGCTGCAATTCGCGCTGAGCGCGATGGAGAGCAGCGGCGACGCCAAGGTGCTGTCGGCGCCTTCCACGGTGGTGCTCAACAACCAGGAAACCACCTTCAAGGTCGGCGAGAAGATTCCGATCGTGCAGACCTACCTCGTGCCGGGCATTGGCTCCACCTCGGACAACGTCAACGCAGGCCAGGTGCAATACATCGATACCGGCGTGCTGCTGGACGTGGTGCCGCGCGTGAGCCCGGGCGGGTTGGTGTATCTGGACGTGCAGCAGGTCGTCAGCAAGCCTTCCGCCACCACCGACAAGAACGGCAATTACACCATCTCCAACCGCGCGCTTTCGACCGAAGTTGCGGTGCAGAGTGGCCAGACGGTTTTGCTGGGCGGCCTGATCGAGCAGACGGACAGCGTCCAGGACAATGGCGTCCCGTTCCTCAATCGCATTCCCGTGCTGGGGCGTTTATTCGGCACCACCGACCGCAACCGCTCGCGCACCGAGCTGATCGTGCTGATCACGCCGCGCATCATCCGCAACCCGGAAGAAGCGCGCCAGAATACCGACGAATACGAAACCCAGTTCGAATCGCTGAAGCCGATTCTGCCGGGAGGCAGTGCCAGCAGCGCGCCGGCTGCAGGAGACGACGCGGCTGCTTCGGCCGCGACGCCCGCGGAAACCTCGCCTACCGACAATGCACCCGCAGCCACGTCTTCGGGCGGGTGGGCGGTGCAGGTGGCCTCCTTCACCAGCGACGCCGACGCACAAGCCCTGCGCGGCAGGTTGCAGCAACTCGGCTACACCGGCTACGTTCAAAGTGTGGCCACGGCCAACGGCACCAACCGGCGCGTATGCGCCGGGCCAGTGGTGAGCCGCGACGCGGCCGAGCGGTTGCGCGCTGCCATTGCGGACAGCCTGCATATCGGCGGCATGCTTGTCGTGCGGAAGTAGCGCCCATGGCGCAACGGCCTGAACCGGCAACGAAGAGTTGCGATGAAGCGTGGACCTGTTTGATGTTGAGCCTGTTCATTCCGGCGCTCGGCCTGGCAGCACAGCCGCACGTCGAGGGAAGCATGCTGGTCGCCGGCACGATCACGCTGAATCCGGATGGTGGCCTCAGGGGTGCGCCTGCCCGCCATTACGGCCAATTGAACACGTATCTCCCCGTGCCCGTTCAAAACATTCCGTGGGATCAGGAGAACGCTTCCGGCACGTCCGATACGAGTGCCGATGCAATCGCCAGCGGAGGGTTGTTTGTCAGGGACACGCGGTTCGTCCTGAAAACTGCGTTGGCGGATGGCGGAAGCCGATCCTGATCGGGGTCGATTCACAAGGGTGTCACCGACGTGCAGGGCAGCTTGCATGGCCACACGTAGTGCGGGCAGGCCGCTAGACTGCGCGGATGCCCGCAACGCTGACGTCCATCCTCATCGTCGCTGCCGACAGCGGTCCGCCGTTGCGCGAATGCGTGGTGCGTGCGCTGGCATCCAGCGTGGCGGTGGAGTTGATCGTCGTCGACAACGCATCGCGTGACGGCGTGCCGCAGGCGCTGGCGCGCGCCAACGAGCACGACGAACGCCTGCGTGTAATCTACAACCGCGCGAACATCGGCTTCGGCCCTGCAGTGAATGTTGGTGCGCGCCTGGCGCGGGGCGACACGTTGCTGATTTTGAATCCGGATTGCCTGCTGGAGAAGGACACGTTGGCGCGCATGCTGGACGTGCTGCACACAAAACCCGATGCGGGGGTCGTCGGCGCGGTGGTATGCGATGCGGGTGGCACGCCCGATCCGGCTTCGCGTCGGCGCGATCCACTATTGCGCCGTTCGCTCAACGCAATGAGCGGTCGCGCGAAGCGTGAAGGCAAAAACGCACGCTACGAAGGCATCGATGTGCCGGGTCCGATCCCGCAGGAGCCGATTGAAGTCGAGAACGTTTCCGGCGCTCTGATGCTGCTGCGGCGCGCGGTGTTCGAGCGGTTGCACGGTTTCGATGATCGCTACTTCCTCCATTGCGAGGACCTCGACTTGTGCCGGCGCGTGCGCGACTCGGGCTGTACGGTATGGCTCGCGGGCAACGTGCGGGTGCTCCACGCCAAGGGCGGCTCCAGCGCGCACCGTCCCGTGTTCGTCAGCTACCATAAGCATCGAGGCATGTGGCGCTGGTTCCGGAAGTTCGATCCGGTCGCGCACAAGCCGGCGATGCGCGCGCTGGTCGCATGCGGCATTGCGTCGCACTTCATCGCTACCGCACCGCTGCTGTGGCTGCGTCGCAGGCGGCACCCCTGAACCCCGCGAGAGCAAAACATGATCCGCGAAATCCTGAAGATGGGTGACCCACGCTTGCTGCGCGTCGCGCCGCCGGTACCGACCTCGATGTTCGGCACCGCCGAATTGAACGACCTGATCACCGACATGTTCGAAACCATGCGGGCAGCCGATGGCGTCGGTCTCGCCGCACCGCAGATCGGTGTCGACCTGCAACTGACGGTGTTCGGTTTCGAACATTCCGATCGTTATCCCGAAGAGCCGGAAGTGCCGCGCACGATCCTGCTGAATCCTTTGATCACGCCGCTGTCGCACGACATGGAAGAAGGCTGGGAAGGCTGCCTCTCAGTGCCGGGCCTGCGCGGCGTGGTCAGCCGGCATTCGTTGATCCGCTATCAGGGCATGGATCCGAGCGGCACGCCGATCGACCGCACGGCCGAAGGTTTCCATGCGCGCGTCGTGCAGCACGAATGCGACCACCTGATCGGGCGCTTGTACCCGTCGCGCATCACCGACTTCTCGAAGTTCGGCTTCATCGATGTGCTGTTTCCCAAGGAAACCGGCGCGCTGGAGTAGGGCGACTTTTCGCTGTCCATTGATGCCGACCAAAACTTTTTGACACGGATCAAATCCGATCAAAGCTGATACTGCTTTCCCTTGTCCGCTTTGATCAGATCTTATCCGTGCCCGAGGCTTGTGCGTTCAGCAACGGGATCAACCAGTCGCGCCGCCTGCTCGCGCAGCGCGCCGAGTTGCGTATTCCAGTCGGACAAACGCGTGCGTTCCTGTTCGACCACGGCCGCGGGCGCGTGGTCCACGAAATTCGCGTTGCCGAGCTTGCCTTCGCACTTCCTGATTTCGCCCTCGAGGCGGGCGATTTCCTTGGTGAGGCGCGCGCGCTCGGCGTCGAGGTCGATCAGTCCGGCCAGCGGAATCAGCACGCGCAGGTTGCCCACGATGGCGGCCGCGGCGGCGGGTTCGGAATCGCCGGCTGCAAGCCGGCGCGGCGCCTCGCAGCGCGCGAGGAATTCGATCTGCGCGGAAAATTTCTGCGCGCGGCGGCGATCTTCGGCATCACCATCGGCCAACAGCAACGGGATGGTCTTGCCCGGCGCGATGTTCATTTCCGAACGGATCTTGCGCACGCCGGTCAGCACCGCCTTGAACCATTCGATTTCGGCAGTGGCGGCTTCGTCGACCGCAAACTCGTCCGCGCGCGGATAAGCACGTTGCAGGATGCTCGATTCCTTCAGGCCGAGTTGTGGCGCCACCGACTGCCAGATTTCCTCGGTGATGAATGGAATGATCGGATGCAGCGCGCGCAACGCGGTTTCCAGCACCACCAACAGCGTGTGGCGAGTCGAAGCGGCAGCTTCCGCTTTGTCGCCGTTCAAGGCGGGTTTCGACAGTTCGAGAAACCAGTCGCAATATTCGTTCCACACGAATTCGTACAGCGCCTGCGCGAGGTGGTCGAAGCGATACGTCGCGAAATGTTGTTCGACCTCCGCGAGCGTCGCGTGCAGGCGCGTGAGGATCCAGCGCTCCGCTTCGGTTACTGGCGTTGAGCCCCTCTCCCCCCGGAAGAGGGATTGGGGTGAGGGTCCGGTTTCGCCGAGGCGCATCGCAAGACCCGAACCCTCGTCCGGCGCTGGCGCGCCACCACGGAGCTCTTGGCCAGGGATGGCAGCTGTACCCTGAGGGAGAGGGGAAGAGCTGTTCATCAACACGAACCGCGCCGCGTTCCACAGCTTGTTGCAGAACGCCTTGTAGCCTTCGGCGCGCTTGAGGTCGAAGTTGATGGTGCGGCTGTAGCTTGCGAGCGCGGCGAAGGTGAAGCGCAGCGCGTCGGTGCCGATCGCGGTGATGCCCTCGGGGTAGTCCTTGCGGATGCGCTTTTCGACCTTTTCGCGCACCTGCGGGATCAGCAGCGATTTGGTGGATTTCTCGACCAGCGCGGGCAGGGTAATGCCGTCGATGAGGTCGAGCGGGTCCAGGGTGTTGCCCTTGGACTTCGACATCTTCTGGCCTTCCGCGTCGCGCACGATCGCATTGATGTAGACCTCGCGAAACGGCACCTGCTTCGTGAAGTACAAGGTCGTCATCACCATCCGCGCGACCCAGAAGAAGATGATGTCGAAGCCGGTGACCAGCACCTGGCTCGGCAGGAAAATCTTGTCGGTCGGCCAGTTCGCAACGATCCCGCCGCGTTCGTCCTTCACCGGTTCGTTCGATGGCCAGCCGAGCGTGGAGAACGGCCACAGCGCGGAGGAGAACCAGGTGTCGAGCACGTCGTCGTCCTGGCGCAGCGTGCCGACCGGCGCCGTTCCTGCATGCGCGCGCGCATCGGCTTCGTCTTCGCCGACGAAGATGTTGCCGGCTTCGTCGTACCACGCGGGGATGCGATGCCCCCACCACAACTGGCGCGAAATGCACCAGTCCTGGATGTTGTCCAGCCACTGCGTGTAGGTCGTCGCCCAGTTTTCCGGCACGAACTTTATGTCGCCCTTGCGCACGGCATCCAGCGCGGGCTGCGTGATCGCGGCGCGTCCCTTGTCCGAAGTGAGATCGACGAACCACTGGTCCGTCAGCATCGGCTCGATCACCGCGTCCGAGCGCTGGCTGATCGGCACCTGCAGCTTGTGTGGCTTGGCTTCGACCAGCCGTCCTTCGGCTTCGAGGTCGGCAAGAATGCGTTTGCGCGCGTCGTAGCGATCGAGGCCGCGATATTTTTCGGGCGCGTTGTCGTTGATCTTCGCGCTTAGCGTCAGGACGTTGATCGAATCCAGCTTGTGCCGCTGCCCGATCGCGTAGTCGTTGAAATCGTGCGCCGGCGTGATTTTCACGCAGCCGGTGCCGAACTCGCGATCGACGTAATCATCCGCAATGACCGGAATCTCGCGATTCGCCAGCGGCAGGCGCAAGCGCTTGCCGACGAGTGCCGCGTAGCGTTCGTCTTCCGGATGCACCGCCACCGCGACGTCGCCCAACATGGTTTCCGGGCGCGTGGTCGCGATCACCACGTGGTCGGGCGCGCCTGGTTGTGGATCGACCACGTCGTAGCGGATCGACCACAGGTG
>Ga0207698_10002164_pt1 | contig 11607 bp, 11 predicted proteins | sample KBSCornC22_FD_184298 | JGI IMG/M metagenome (GOLD analysis project Ga0207698, IMG submission 184298) | Corn rhizosphere microbial communities from Kellogg Biological Station, Michigan, USA - KBS Corn C2-2 (SPAdes) (version 2) | ecosystem: Host-associated > Plants > Roots > Rhizosphere > Soil ...
CATCGTCCGATGGCCCGTAACTGCTAAAATTCGCGACATTTCCAGAGGCATCAACAGCTCCTACAGCAATAACACTATCGGCATCCGCAGGAGTTGTTATAAAATGCCATGGTTTATTTCCTTCATTGCCTGCAGCTACCACTACAATTATTCCCTTTTTTGCGGCAAAATCTGCAGCCCTTGCAATCATCGTTGTATTACCATCCATATCAGCATAAGTATGATTGAAAATAGAATTGTCAAATTGATTGTACCCGAGTGACGTAGAGATAACGTCAACACCTGCACTGTCTGCTCTTTCCGCTGCCGCGGCCCAATATTGTTCTTCAACGGGAGATTCACTGGATACATCTTCGGTTCTATATAGATAATAGTTTGCCTTGGGGCTGCTTCCAACCAATTGATTTGGAATATTACCTGCCATTATAGAGAAGACCTGCATGCCATGAAAATAATCTTCGTCTACACTTATATTATTATCAACGAAATCATAAGTGTCTTTTATCTGGTTATTGTTTCTCATACTGTCAAATGCAGGTAAACTTAAATAATGATAAAACCCAGCATCAAGAATTGCTACAGACATTCCTTCGCCACGAAATCCCTTATTATGCAAATATTCTCCTTCATGAATGTGTATTTGAGAATATGAATTTCCATAGCTATAATAATCGAAAACATTATTTACTACAGCCGGAGTTGTTATAGAATTTAACTCTTCATCAAATTTATTAGTTAATTGTGTTTGTACGCGTGCAGGCTGCATAAGCGGCTGGGAAGCTATTACAAAAGGCAGCGTGTTTATTTTCGCCAAAGCTCCTGCATCTGCTGTAGCAATACAAACCTGGTTAAGCCATTTGGATTGATCTATTATACTAACGGTGCCGGATAAACGAATACTATCAATATATCGTGGTGTTATTGGTAAGTCCGTTTCATCTATTGCGATATTCTGCTTTTTTCTTCTTTCAATCGATTTTTGAGATAAATACGCAGATGGATTATCGATGCTAAATGGCGTGCCTGATTTGTCTTTAAAGCGAACAATGTATTTTGTAAACTGTGCAGAAGTATTAAATGCAGGAAAAAGTAAGATGAAGAATAAAAAATAATTTCTTTTCATAAAGAAAATTGATACAGATCACATCATTACTGCACTTTTCTAACTTAAATTTTAATTATGGCCGGTGATGCTAAGCCTTACACCATAACCAACGAAATAACCTGGTACTCCGGTTTGACCGCCCTGGTATTCCCAATGTAAAAATTCACGATATATTAACCCAACTCCTTTTGCATATTTCTCTTCGGCATAAGTTTTCTCTGCATACTGCGTTCCAGGAATAGAAGGGTCTTGGCCTAAAAATTCATCTCTTTCTGTAACTTTTATTGTACTATCAAAATTTAATGAATTAATCATCAAAGGAACGTCAATACTGTCATAAATATAATCCCAATCATCAAGATATTGCAAATCAGAATTAAGTGAATATGTATCAATGTATGAATTTCCTTTCCATGAAAAATCCTGTTTAATAGGCATTTCTAATTTTAGAAATCGCAAATTATTTTCTACATATTCAATTGATTTATCCGTAGGAACTACTATAAATGTATTATTGGGTTGCCAATTTGCAGAAGTGTCCTTTCTTATGTATCTTATTATACGATAAGCCGGTCGTCCTAAATTATCTGTAATCTGTGCATCAACCACATCCTGAGCCTGGTAACTTATAACCGTATCTTTTTGCCCAAAGTTTATATATAAAGTGGAATCAAGATTATAAGTAATATATTTTCCTACCTGCAAGAAAGAATAGTCGTTAACTGATTCTGAAGTAAAAATTTCGTTTTCTTTTTTACATGAAATGATAAGAAGAGATATGCAAAAAATCCCGATAAGAAATTTAGCCATAAAAATTAGAATTGTGTTGAAGCGAAATTAAGGAGTTGCTCTTTGGATAATTCCGCCACCAATTACATCATCGCCTTCATAAAAAACAGCGCTCTGACCTGGAGCAATTCCTTTAACATCTTCATAGAAACGGACTTTTACACCCTTTTCGTATAAAGACAGATTGGAAAGTGCGCCTTTATCTTTATATCTGATTTTGGTTAGTGCTTCCATTCTGTCCGCAATACCATCATATTTTATCCAGTTTACCCCGGAGACCTTTATATCATTACCTCTCAAATCATCTTCATCTCCTAAAACAATCGTATTGGTTTCCGGAATAATTGCGGTAACGAACGCAGGCTTTCCAAGCGCAAGATCAAGCCCTTTGCGCTGGCCTACCGTATAAAAAGGATAGCCTTTATGCGGCCCTAAAATTTTTCCTGTTTTGTCAACAAAAAATCCTCCTGAAACTTTTTCTTCCAGTCCTTCAACTTTTCTTTTCAGGAAGCCACGGTAATCATTGTCGGGGACAAAACAAATTTCATAGCTCTCATTTTTTTTGGCAAGTTCCGGGTAGCCAAAATTGTGAGCCATTTGTCTTATTTCTGTTTTACGATACGTGCCTAAAGGCAAAAGTGTACGGCTTAATAAATCTTGCTGCAATCCCCAAAGCACATAGCTCTGATCTTTTGTTTCATCAACGCCTTTTTTTATAAAATACCTGCCGTTATTATGTAGATGTATCTGAGCGTAATGGCCTGTCGCAATATAATCGCATCCAAGGGCATTAGCTCTTTTCAACAAAGCCCGCCATTTTATGTGTGTATTACACATTACGCACGGATTTGGCGTGCGGCCTGCAATATATTCATCTACAAAGTTATCAATCACAAAATCGCCAAATTCCTCTCTTATATCTAAAATAAAATGCGGAAAGCCATGTTGCACTGCAGCAGCCCGTGCATCATTAAAACTGTCCAAATTACAGCAGCCAGTTTCCTTGCTATTATTGCCGCTGCTTGTAGCGTAATCCCATGTTTTCATAGTAATGCCTATTACTTCATATCCTTCATGATGCAACATCAGAGCTGCAACAGTACTGTCAATACCTCCGCTCATTGCCATTAAAACTTTCCCTTTCTTACTCATGTGTACAAATTGACCTGCAAAGATAAGGCAGTTTACGGTTTGAAGTATTTCCATAAGTGTATAAGAAATTCCGGCGCTGTCATTGCATCAGCTACAGTCTGGATTGTTCGTTTTAAGTCCGGCACAGTGCCAGAATGCAAATCTTCACTGTGCTTTCCGCTTCCATTCCGCAGCCATTCATTTATGAATTCTTTATTCAGCTTAAGAACAAACAATAAGGTTTGAATACATTTGGAAATTCAAAACTTTTTAAAGTTGCCAGAGACTAATTAACTTGCGCATATGGAACAATATCTTCATCTACTACAAAAAATTATTAAAGAAGGTGCTGATAAAGGTGATCGTACAGGAACAGGTACACGAAGTTTATTCGGCTATCAGATGCGTTTTGATTTGCAACAGGGATTTCCGTTGGTAACCACTAAAAAGCTGCATCTGAAAAGTATTATTTACGAATTGCTTTGGTTTTTAAAAGGCGATACCAACATAAAATATCTTAAAGAAAACGGTGTAAAGATATGGGATGAATGGGCAGATGAAAATGGAGATTTAGGCCCTGTGTATGGAAAGCAATGGCGCAGTTGGGAAGGTGCAGATAGGAAAGTTATTGACCAGGTTTCTGAACTGATTCATCAATTAAAAACGACTCCTGATAGCAGGCGAATGATCATAAGTGCATGGAATGTTGCAGACCTTTCGGAAATGAAACTGATGCCCTGTCATTGTCTTTTCCAGTTTTATACTTCAATAATTAGCGGTGGGCATACACGAAAATTGAGTTGTCAGCTATATCAGCGGTCTGCAGATGTTTTTTTAGGTGTACCATTTAACATCGCATCGTATGCTTTGCTTACTATGATGATTGCGCAAGTATGTGATATGGAACCGGGAGAATTTATTCATTCCTTCGGCGATGTTCATTTGTATAAAAATCATTTTGAGCAGGCGGAATTACAGCTTACCAGGAAACCCTTTTCACTTCCGACAATGAAAATAAATCCTGAAGTAAAAGATATTTTCCATTTCAATTTTTCGGATTTTGAATTAGTGAATTATCAAAGCCATCCTTCAATTAAAGCGCCCGTTGCGGTATAAAATATAACATAATTAACTAAGAAATATGCTCTCCCACATCGTTGCCGCTTCAGAAAATAATGTTATCGGTTCTAAAAATGAATTGCCGTGGAAGTTAGCTTCAGATTTTGCTTATTTCAAAAATAAGACATGGGGCCTTCCTGTGATTATGGGTAGGAAAACTTATGATTCTTTGAAAAAAGAATTACCAGGAAGAATTACTATAGTTGTTACCAGCAAAACGGATTGGTATCCGGAAAACGTAAGTGTTGAAAATACGATTGCGGATGCTATTACAAAAGCCAAAGAAAGTGATGCGAAAGAAATTTTCATTATTGGTGGCGGAGAAATTTTCAAACAGACAATTGGTATTGTTGACAGGATCTACCGGACACGGGTACACGCAAATGTAGTAGGAGATACATATTATCCTGAAATAGATACCACCAAATGGAAACTTACAAGCGAACAATCCTTTCCTGCTGATGAAAAAAATAATTATGCTTATACGTTTGAAGTATGGGACAGAATTAAAACTGAATCTTAATTAAAAAATGTACTCTTCATTTCAGCTTGCAAAAAAATATTTTAATTACTACATCCACGCTAAAAATGCGAAAGGCCATGGCATCCATTCTCCCTTTGTTTTTGATTTTGTTATTCACGTTTTAAACGATAAAAAAAAATACAACTGTTATGAGAATATTGAGCCTTTGCGGCAGCAACTGCTTCATAATACGAATACAATAGATGTTGAAGATTTTGGAGCAGGCTCAGCAGTAATTCCTTTTAAAAAAAGAAAAGTAAATGCAATTGCAAAATCTTCCTTGAAGAATAAAAAATTTTCACAGCTTCTTTTTCGAATTGTCAAATATTATAAGCCGCAAACAATTTTAGAACTGGGGACTTCATTTGGAATTACTACCTGCTATCTTGCCTCTGCAAATAGAAATAGTAAAGTTTATACATTTGAGGGCTCACAGGAAATTGAAAAAATAGCCAGGGAAAATTTTGATAAGGCCGGACTTCAAAATTTAGATTTAATAAAGGGCAATTTTGATAAAACATTCTTACCTGCTTTAAATAAATTGGAAAAAATAAATCTTGCTTTTATTGATGGTAACCATCGCAAGGAACCGACACTTCATTATTTTTCAGAACTATTAAAAAAATCAACCAATGATTCTATTTTTATTTTTGACGATATACACTGGAGCTCAGAAATGGAAGAAGCCTGGAATCTAATACAGCAACATGATTCAGTAACATTAACTGTCGATCTTTTTTTTATAGGGCTTGTTTTTTTCAGCACTGACTTTAAAGTAAAACAACATTTTACAATAAGGTTTTGAATTTTATATACCTTAGAACTATATTTGATATTATGACGATTGGTGTTTTAAAAGAACCTATACCCGAAACCAGAGTCTCCATCCTGCCTGAACATTTGGCAATTTTAAAAAAACTTAATACAAATGTATTACTAGAAAATAATGCGGGGAAAAATGCATTTGCTTCAGATAAAAAATATATTGAAGCCGGTGCAGGAATTGTTTCAAAAGATGAAGTTTTGCAGAGTTCAGAAATTATTTTATCGATAAATATTCCTGACTTAAGCGATATTAAAAATTTACAATCTAAAATTCTGCTGGGTAATTATCAGCCTTTATATAATTACGCCACCATGCAAAACTTTGCTGAAAATAAGATTACGGTTTTTAGCATTGATATGATTCCGCGAACTACAAGAGCTCAAAGCATGGATGTACTTAGCAGCCAGGCCAATATTGCCGGCTATAAAGCAGTGTTGCTTGCCGCCAATATGTTTCCAAAATATTTTCCCATGTTTATGACGGCTGCCGGAAGTATTCCTCCTGCAAAAGTTTTAATATTGGGAGCCGGTGTCGCAGGCCTGCAGGCAATTGCAACAGCAAGAAGACTTGGTGCGGTAGTAGAGGTATTTGATACAAGGCCTGCGGTAAAAGAAGAAGTAATGAGCCTGGGTGCCAAATTTATTGAAGTGGAAGGTGCTGCCGATGCGAGTAAGGCCGGCGGTTACGCTGTGGAGCAAACACAAGAATTTTTGAAAAAACAAAAGCTGAAAATTGCGGAAAGCGTTGCCAAGTCTGATATTGTAATTACTACAGCTCAGATACCCGGCAAAAAAGCGCCTGTTCTGGTGACAGAAGAAATGCTCAGCTCGATGAAGGATGGTTCTGTAATTATTGATTTGGCGGCAGCCACCGGTGGAAATACTGTCGCAACAAAAAACGAACAAACAATAAATTATAACGGAGTAAACATTGTCGGTAACTCAATGCTTTCTTCGTCTATGCCTTATGATGCAAGTAAGTTATATGGAAAGAATATCATCAATTTTTTACAATTGATAATAGATAAGGAAGGAAAAATAAACTTAAACTTTGATGATGATCTTGTGAAAGGTACCTGTATTGTGCATGATGGCGAAATAGTGAATGAACGAGTGAAAGCGGCCTCATCTCAGTCCTTCTCCGAGGGAAAAGGACATTGACCTATGAATCTTTTTTTATGCAATCAATAATAAGTTTTATACAAACAAATATTCAATACATCTATATTGTGATACTCATGATATTCCTGGGTATTGAAATTATTGGAAGGGTGCCAAGTGTGTTGCATACACCGCTAATGAGTGGAGCTAATGCTATTCATGGGGTTGTAATAATTGGCGCCATCATCGTGATGGGAAAGGCTGAAAGTGGAAATTACATGGCATTGATTTTAGGTTTTCTTGCTGTGGTACTGGGTACATTAAATGTCGTTGGTGGCTTTGTAGTTACTGACAGAATGCTTGAAATGTTCAGGAAGAAAAAGCAATGAGAATTACACGAATAAATAATAAACGAATAGCCTAATTAACCAATTAACCATTAACCAGTAAATGCCCGTTAGTATTTTATCCATTTGTTATCTTGTCGCTTCTATAACATTTATTATCGGTCTAAAAATGTTATCAACGCCTGCGACAGCAAGAAAAGGAAATCTTATTGCTGCGGGAGGCATGATCATTGCCATTATTGGAACTATTTTTTTGTATGAAGATGATGGAAAAAAATTAGGAAATTATTCCTGGATTTTTTGCGCCATTGTAATAGGAATTATTATAGGGACACTTACTGCTAAAAAGGTAAAAATGACGGCGATGCCGGAATTGGTAAGCTTTTTCAATGGTATGGGTGGCGCCTGTGCTTCTTTAATTTCAATTGTAGAATTTGATTATTTATTCAGGGCAAACAGGTTGTTAGATACTAGCTCATTTTCAGAGGTGGTTTCAGGTGGGCACTATCTTGCAATCATTGCCGGAACTATAATCGGAAGCGTTTCTTTTGCCGGAAGTATGATTGCATGGGGCAAACTTAACGGGAAAATAAAAGATTATGCTTTTAAAGGCCAGCATTTAATCAATCTTATTATTCTCTTTTTGGTAATAGGAATTGCTGTCTTTACTTATTTTAGCGACGTAAAATTTGCTAATATTCCTTTCTTTATAACGGTTGCTTTGGCGCTTTTATATGGAGTGTTTTTTGTGTTACCTATTGGCGGTGCAGATATGCCTGTTGTTATTTCTGTATTAAATTCTTTTACTGGTGTAGCCGCAGCGTGCGGTGGTTTCTTGTACGATAACAAAGCAATGCTTACAGGCGGAATCCTTGTTGGTGCTGCAGGCACCTTGCTTACTATATTAATGTGCAAGGCAATGAACAGAAGCCTTGCTAATGTATTGATAGGTTCTTTCGGAGGAAATGCAACAGCAGTTGAAGGAAGCCAAAGTGAACATGGAAGTTATAAAGAGATTTCATTGAGCGATGCTGCGGTAGTAATGGCGTATGCAAAAAAAGTGATGATAGTTCCGGGATATGGTCTTGCTGTAGCACAGGCTCAGCATACCTGCCACGAATTGGAAAAGGCTTTAGAAGAAAAAGGTGTGGAAGTAAAATATGCTATTCATCCCGTTGCAGGCCGCATGCCGGGCCACATGAATGTTTTACTTGCTGAAGCAGACGTGAGCTATGATAAATTATTGGAAATGGAAGATGCCAATGAAGAATTTAAAACTACCGATGTAGTATTAATTTTAGGCGCTAACGATGTTGTAAATCCTGCTGCAAAAAATGATCCTTCCTCTCCAATTTATGGGATGCCTGTTTTGGAAGTAGAACTTGCAAAAACAGTTATTGTAAATAAACGCAGCATGAAACCTGGTTATGCCGGTATTGAAAACCAACTCTTCTTTCAGCCAAAGACTTCTATGCTTTTTGGCGATGCTAAAAAAGTATTACAGAACTTGCTCACAGAATTGAAAAATGTGTAATCCTTTTTTTCTATTCTTGACACTAAATTTAAGTCAGTAATTCCGGATGTAAATTATGTGTTTGAAGAATGAACTCGCCAAAAATTGTATTAGCCCACGCAAACCATTTACGGGTGAATTTAGATGCATCGTTTTTATTAAATGACTCATGCATAAATCCTGTTCCGGAGTTAGAACTTTTTAGCATTAGCAGACATTTTTTTATTTCATTTTTGTCTGTGCTAGTAAGGCCACGCATAATAATACTAAGCGGCCATATCATATCCATTCCGGCATGTGGTCCTCCAACGCCTTCACCAGCACTGCCTTTAAAGAAAAATGGATTATCCTGCGAGAGCACAAATTTTCTTGTATTCATATAAACAGGATTATTAGTTTTTACCGTATTTAAATAAGGCAGTGACAAGAGGCTTGGCACATTTGCATCATCCATTAAATTAAAGCTTCCAAAGCCATTTACTTCATAAGCATATATTTTTCCAAAATTTGCATGGTTAATAATTGCATGTTCTTGTAAGGATCTTTCAACTTCCTGAGAAAGCTGGTGGCATTCATTCGCAAGACTATTATTTTTTCTAATTGATTGAATCATTTCTGTTGCATTTTTTAATGATTCAACAGCAAAGAAATTAGAAGAAATTAAAAAAGGAAAGATGGTAGCATCGTCGCTGGGCCGAAACATGGAACAGATCAATCCAACAGGTTTTATCGGATAGCCATATCCGCCCAAAGGCACACCGTCAGTAGCCCACGCAGTTGTTCTCTGGAATGAATAAGGTCCATGGCCATTTTTTCTTTGCTGCTCTTTAAAAGTTTTTACAGTTAATGAAATGGCTTCTTCCCAGTTTTCATCAAATGGTGTTGTATCGCCTGTAAGTTTCCAGTATTGATGCGCAAGGCGAATCGGATAACATAAAGAATCTATTTCCCATTTGCGTTCATGAACACCTGGTTTCATTTCCGTCAGGTCGCTTTTCCATTCACTTATTTTATTTTCATCTTTATAAAATGCGTTGGCATACCTGTCAAGACGAATACATTTTACCTGCCTGTTTATAACGCCTTTTATTAATTGCTGCAGATGTTCATCATTTTTTATTAATGATAAATAAGGCCATACCTGCGCAGTGCTATCGCGAAGCCACATGGCATCAATATCGCCCGTAATTACGTATGTGTCCGGTTTGCCGTCAATCATTTCAAAGTCAACAGTAGTATCTAAAGTATTAGGAAAACAATTTTCAAAAAGCCATGCTAGTTCTGCATCAGCAATTGTTTTTTTTACTACTGCAATTTTTTCTTCTACTGCTCTACTGGTAAATTTTCTTTCAGCAGCAGGAGGCCTTTTACTTTCAAAAGATTTGGGAGCAAACGCAAATGCACCTGATTGTTTCAATAAAATTCCTGCGCTAATAAGCCCTGATGTTTGAATAAATTTTTTTCGTGTAACCATTACTGTTATTTATAAGGTTGAGGTCGTTAAATTAAATCGAATACACGGAAGTTCATAAAAATAAAAAAACCCCTGCAAAAGCAGAGGTTATAATTTTTTAATATTTATAAGACTCATTTCTTTTTTGCGGTAGCAGCAGCCTGCTCAGTTTTCTTTATGGTGCCATTAGCTACCGCCTTATCATAATCAGCGGGAGAAAGTACTTCACCAGTAAGCTTGATGAACTTAATATCATCAGCACCTGCAAATTTTACAGTAAGTGTTTTATCAATATGGCCAAGGTTAGCAGCATTATAAGTTGCATGAATAACACCTGTTTTTCCCGGCGCAATTGGCGATTTTGTATAATCCGAAATAGTGCAGCCGCATGTAGGATTGGCCTGGTCAATAAGTAAATCATCCTTACCTGTATTGGTAACAACAAAAGTTGCAGTCGCAGGCACATTTTGTTTTACTTTTCCCAGATCATAAGTTTCCACGTTGATTTTTGCAATATCATCTGCTTTCTTTTGCGCAAATAATGAAGTTGAAGAGAACAGAACAATAGCTAATAGTAATTTTTTCATAAAGCTTTTTTTTACTTGATTTTTTTATTCGTTTTTTAAAGAGTTTAATGAAGTATTTTCAGGAGCTGAAGTAACCGGGGTTTTCCAAACATCTCCTTTTATAATAATTTGCTTAACTTGATTTCCATTAAAGGTAATTGAAACCGGTTTTGCAAAGGGGCCTTCGTTTTGGGCATTATAGCCAACTGTTATTTTTGAAGTAGCGCCTGGAGCAACTACATCTTTATTCCATTCAGGTGTAGTACATCCGCAGCTGGCTTGTACATTGTCCAAGGAAAAGGGAACGGAGCTTGTGTTTGTAAATTCAAACACGTGAGTAACTGGTTTGCCCTGGGGAATTTTGCCAAAATCAAACTCTGCTTCTTTGAGAACAAGGGCATCGGCCGGGAAACTGGTTTGCTGAATTGCTGCTGTCGGTACAGCTTTTGCCTGTTGCAAATTATTTACATTATTTTTAGAAACATTTGCAACATTTGTTTGTGCATTTGCAGCCAAAGTAAAAGCCAGGCCGCAAAACAATGTAAACTTAAATTTCATTAGTTTAATTTAAATACAGTCTCAAAGATAATAAAACGCATGATAAGGTTGCAAATTGTGAACAGGTTACCAGATTTTTAACAATCATCGCTTCATAATTAATATTTTTGTCAACATGGATACAAACTATCTCACCGATGAGTCGCTTCTCCAAAAACTATCTTTTGATAATTTTAAGGAAGAAGTATTGAAAGACTACCGTATGGTTTGCGAGAGTAGGGAAGCGAGTATATTAGGGAGAAGGGAAGTGCTCACCGGCAAAGCAAAATTTGGAATTTTCGGCGCGGGCAAGGAAGTAGCACAAATAGCCATGTCAAAATTTTTTATGCCCGGGGATTTTAGGGCGGGCTATTATCGTGATCAAACTTTTATGTTTGCCAGCGGCTTGGCCACTATAGAACAGTTTTTTTCCCAGTTATATGCCGATCCTGACATTAATAACGATCCTTTCAGCGCCGGTCGGCAAATGAATTCACATTTTGCTACAAAGTTTGTTGATGAAAATGGAAATTGGCTGCCACTGTCCCAGCTGAAAAATATGACTTCGGATATTGCTCCAACAGCAGCTCAAATGCCC
>Ga0207698_10002168_pt1 | contig 11597 bp, 13 predicted proteins | sample KBSCornC22_FD_184298 | JGI IMG/M metagenome (GOLD analysis project Ga0207698, IMG submission 184298) | Corn rhizosphere microbial communities from Kellogg Biological Station, Michigan, USA - KBS Corn C2-2 (SPAdes) (version 2) | ecosystem: Host-associated > Plants > Roots > Rhizosphere > Soil ...
CATGGCGAGGACGGTGCCCCGGATCGTCTTCAACACTCGGATCGTTCCCCAGTTCGAGACCTTATGGGTGGCAGAAAACATCCGGCCGCGCGGCCGGACGTGCCCGGGGCTCGTCTCAACACCGGTTCGGGCGGAAATGCAAGCTGTTGAAGGCGCGCCCGCCCGCGTCTATCGCGCGGCCGAGCCTATAGCGGGAGCCGATCGATGACGGATGAGGAGATATTGGCCGAGTTCCGCGCCGCGGACGCGCTGCTGGAAGGCCATTTCATCCTCTCCTCGGGGCTGCGCAGCCCACGCTATCTGCAATGCGCGCGCGTGCTGATGAACCCGGCGCGGGGCGCCCGGCTGGCCGAGGCGCTGGCCGCACGAATCCCCGCCGAGATTCGCGGGCAGTTGGAAGCCGTCGTCTCGCCGGCGATGGGCGGCGTGATCGCGGGGCATGAAATGGGCCGTGCGCTGGGGCTCGACGCCATGTTCGTCGAGCGGCCGACCGGCACGTTCGAGCTGCGCCGCGGTTTCGCGCTGAAACCGGGCCAGAAGGTGCTGATGATGGAGGATGTCGTCACCACCGGCTTGTCGTCGCGCGAGGCGATTGCCGCGATCGAGGCGGCGGGCGGCAAGGTGATCGCCGCGGCGGCTCTGGTCGACCGGTCGAATGGCAAGGCGGAGCTGGGCGTGCCCTTCTTCCCGCTGATCCGGCTCGACGTGCCGACCTACGATCCCGAGGCGCTGCCGCCCGAACTGGCGGCGATTCCCGCGATCAAGCCGGGCAGCAGGGCGGCGGCGTGAGCGCGCAGATCCGCCCCTCCGGCGCAGGCCGGCTCAGGCTGGGCGTCAATATCGACCATGTCGCGACCGTGCGGAATGCTCGCGGTGGCGCGCATCCCGATCCGGTCCGTGCAGCCGAGCTGGCGGCGAAGGCGGGCGCCGACGGCATCACCGCGCATCTGCGCGAGGATCGGCGGCACATCACCGACGAGGATATCGACCGGCTGATGGCGGCGATCAGCCTGCCGTTGAACCTGGAGATGGCGGCGACCGAAGAGATGGTGGGGATCGCGCTGCGCCATCGGCCGCACGCGGCCTGCATCGTGCCCGAGCGCCGGCAGGAGCGCACGACCGAAGGCGGGCTCGACGCGGACGGCCATCGCGAGACGCTGGCGCCGATGGTGAAGGCACTGGGTGACGCCGGCATCCGCGTCAGCCTGTTCATCGAACCCGCGCCCGCGCAGGTCGAAGCCGCGATCGCGCTCGGTGCGCCCGTGGTCGAATTCCACACCGGCCGCTATGCGCACCGTACCGGCGCCGCCCGCGCCGAGGAATTGAAGCGCATCGCCGACATGGCAGCACTCGCCGCCAAGAACGGGATCGAGCCGCATGCTGGCCATGGGCTCACCTATGACAATGTCGCGGCCGTAGCGGCGATCCCGCAGATCGCGGAGCTCAATATCGGCCATTTCCTGATCGGCGAGGCGATCTTCGTCGGGCTGGAAGAGGCCGTGCGGCGGATGCGTGACGCCATGGATGCGGCGCGGTGAGGGGCAGGCCCGTCGCCCCGGCGACAGGGCACCCCGCAAAGTATTACTTTGCGGGGACCCCGGAGGCCGGGGCCGCAAGAAATAAAGGCGACCCCCTAGCCTCCAGCGACCCCGGCCTGCGGGCACCCAGCAAAGTATTACTTTGCTGGGACCCGGGCCGGGGCGACGCGCTGGGGGGCGCGTCGTGATCCTCGGCCTGGGCTCGGACCTGTGCAATATCGAGCGGATCCAGGCGTCGCTCGATCGGTTCGGCGACCGGTTCGTCGATCGCGTCTTCACCGATATCGAGCGCGCCAAGGCCGACAAGCGCGTGATGACGCGCGCCGCCACCTATGCCAAGCGCTTCGCCGCCAAGGAGGCTTTCTCCAAGGCGATCGGAACCGGCTTCAACCAGGGCGTGTTCCTCAAGGATATCGGCGTGGTCAATCTGCCGAGCGGCGCGCCGACGCTGGCGTTGACCGGCGGCGCCAAGGCGAAGCTTGACGCCATGACCCCGCCGGGCCACGCGGTGGACATTCATGTGACGCTCACCGACGACCATCCATGGGCGCAGGCGTTCGTCATCCTCTATGCACGACCGATCTGAACGGGGATTTTGAGTTTTGAGCGATCCGCAAGCGAGCGTTCCTGCCGCGAAGGAAAAGGACAAGCCGGCGACGGACTGGGTGGCGGAGATCAAGAGCTTCGCCTGGCTGATCCTGGCCGTGCTGGCGGTGTGGAGCTTCGTCGCCAAGCCCTTCTACATCCCGTCGGAATCGATGATGCCGACCCTGATCAAGGGCGACCGGCTGGTCGTGACCAAATATCCCTACGGCTATTCCTACGTCTCGCCCGCGCCCTTCCATCTGCTGCCCTTCATCCACGGGCGGCTGTTCGGACGGATGCCGCAGCGCGGCGACGTCGTGATCCTGAAGCCGCCGCAGGAGGATACGGATTATATCAAGCGCGTGATCGCGCTGCCCGGCGATCGGATCGAGGTGCGCGAGGGTGTGATCATCCTGAACGGCGTGCCGGTGAAGCGCGTCAAGGAAACGCCGGCGATGATCCCGATCGACGAGAATGTGCCCTGCTCAAGCGAGAAGGAAGCGCAGTTCCAGACGGTCGGCCCCGACGGCAAGCATTATTGCGCGCTGCCGCGCTATCGTGAGACTTTGCCCAACGGCGTCAGCTACGACACGGTCGACGATGGGTACACGCCCGGCATTCCGGACGATTTCCCCGAAATGACCGTACCCCAGGGTCAGGTCTTCCTGATGGGCGACAATCGCGACGAATCGGCTGACAGCCGCGTTCCGGAATCGCTCAACGGCCTGGGTGGACCCGTGCCGTGGGAGAATCTGGGCGGGCGCGCCGAGTTCATCACCTTCAGCTATGACGGGTCGACCCAATATTGGAATCCGATCAGCTGGTTCTCGGCGCTGCGCCACGGTCGTGCGGGCACCAGCCTGCGCCCCCAGCACGTAGCAACCGGCCGATGAGCGGACGCGGATAGGCATATGGCGGGGGGCAAGCCGGCGGGCGGGGGATGGCGCGGCGAGCTGCGCAGCCTGGCCGGCATGGTGCTTGCCGTGCTGCTCGTCTGGACCTTCGTCGCCCGGCCCTTCTACATCCCGTCCGAATCGATGATGCCGACGCTGATCAAGGGCGACCGGCTGATCGTGACCAAATTCCCCTACGGCTATGATTATGCGTCGCTGGTCGTCCACCCGCGGCCATTCGGCGGGCGCCTGTTCGGTCTCGTGCCCAAGCGCGGCGACGTGGTCACGCTCGACCGCGACGGCGACGATCTGATCAAGCGCGTGATCGGGCTGCCCGGCGATCGGATCGAGGTGCGCCAGGGCGTGGTGATCCTGAACGGCGTGCCGCTGAAGCGCGTCGCCGAATCGCCGGCGATGCTTCCGGTGGACGCCAACCTGCCCTGCGACCGCGAGGCGGAAGCCCGCTTCCTGACCGTGACTGCCGACGGCCGGAAGGTCTGCGCGCTTCCGCGCTTCCGCGAGACCTTGCCCGACGGCACCAGCTACGACACGATCGACCTCGGCTATTTCCCCGGAGGGCCCGATGACTATCCCGAAACGATCGTGCCGCCCGGCCATGTCTTCGTGATGGGCGACAATCGCGACGAATCCGCGGACAGCCGCGTGCCCTTCTTCGAGAACGGGCTGGACGGGCCGATCCCGTTCGAGGCGATCAGCGGCCGTGCCGAGGCGATCACGCACAGCTATGATGGAACCGGACAGATCTGGAACCCGCTGAGCTGGTTCACCGCGCTCCGCCACGGCCGCTTCCTCATCAGCCTGCACCCGCAGCCGGGGCGCGGCTGAGATGGCGCGCGCTCCCCGTGAGGCGCCGGGCCCGTCCGACTTCACCGATCCCGCGACCAGCCGCGAAGTCCACCGTGCCGCGGTGTGGATCGGAATGGTGGTCGCGGTCGCGCTCATCTGGGTGCTCGCCCAGCCTTTGCTGCTGATCATGGGCGGGATCGTGTTCGCCGCCCTGCTGGACGGTGGGGTGCGGTTGCTCGGCAAGGCCTTCCCCCGGGTCGGGCGAGGATTGCGGCTGGCGGTGGTGGCAAGCTTCGCGATCTGCTTTCTCGCCGGCTTCTTCTATCTCGCGGGCAGCCAGCTTGCCGGTCAGTTCGAAGCATTGCGCGCGGTGGTGATGGAGCAGATCGCGCGCATCGTCGACTATGGCCATCGGCTCGGCCTGGTGCCGCCCAATGAAGGCGCGACCCAGATCGGGCAGCAACTGGTCGGTTCGCTGGGCAGGGTCACCGCCGCGCTCGGATCGGCGCTGGGCGCGCTGTCGAGCCTGCTTGCAATGGTCGTGCTCGGCCTGTTCATCGCGATGGAGCCCCGCATCTACGAGCGGGGTATCGCCTGGATGCTGCCGCTCAAGAACCGGCAGGATTTCTACCGCACCGCCGACAAGATGGGGCGCACGTTGCGCCGGCTGATGGCGGGGCGGCTGGTCGGGATGGCGGTGGAGGGATTGTTCGTCGGCGTCGCCCTGAGCCTGATCGGCGTGCCGATGGCGCCGCTGCTGGGTGTGCTGACCGGCCTGCTTGCTTTCCTGCCGACGATCGGCAGCATCCTGTCGGGCGTGCTGATCGTGCTGGTGGGGTTTTCGGCGAGCACCAATATCGGGATCGCTGCGATCTTCGTTTATGTCCTGGTCCAGACCTTCGACGGCTATGTCGTGGTGCCGATGGTCGCGCGGCGCGCGGTCGACCTGCCCCCGGCTTTGGTGCTGGGCGCGCAGCTTCTGTTCGGCGCCCTGTTCGGCATCCTCGGCCTGGCGCTCGCCGATCCGATCGTGGCGATGGTCAAGGTGCTGCTTGAGGAGAAAAGCGAGTTGGCGGCGGAGGATGCCAAGGCGGGGTAACGGCCTTTTCGTCACCCCAGCGAAAGCTGGGGTCCATCTCCTCACAATTCGACCTATTCTGCCGGTGGGGAGATGGATGCCAGCGTTCGCTGGCATGACGCGGAAGTAATGGTCGAGGAGCGGCGGCACCGCCGCCCCGGATCACATGCCCGGCTGCTGGGCCTGCTGCATTTGCTGCATCTGTTCCATCTGCTGGATCATGGCCGGCGTGATCGGCTGAATCTCGTCCAGCGTGAGGTCGAAGACGAGCACGCTATTGCCCGGGATCGGGCCGGTATCGTTCGGACCATAGCCGAGCTTGGGCGGGATCCAGACGCGATAGGTGGCGCCCTTGGGCATCAGCATCAGCGCTTCGCGAAAACCAGGCACGACGGCAGCAACGGGCATCGCCGCCGGACGGCCGGGCTTGGATGCGTCGAACACCGTGCCGTTGGTCAGCGAACCCTTATAATCGACCAGGGCAATGTCGCTCGCGGTCGGCCTCGGCCCGTCGCCGGGCCTGATGACCTGATATTCGACGCCTGAGGCGGTCGACTGGACGCCCGCCTTCCGCGCATTGGCGGCCAGGAACTGCTCGGGCGTCATGGCGGACATCACCGCCTTCTCGCTGACGGCATAAGCGGCATAGGCACCCCCCGCCAAAAGCAGCGCGATACCGGCCCACAAAGCAGCAATCCCGCTCTTGCCCACGGGGCGGAGCGGGACGGCAGTCACGTCTGACATGGAATCAGGCCTTACCGGGCCTGGTCGCGCTCGGCGCGCTTGCGCTCCAGCTTGCGGGCGCGGCGGACGGCGGCGGCACGCTCGCGCGCACGCTTTTCCGACGGCTTCTCATAGTGGCGACGCAGCTTCATCTCGCGATACACGCCCTCACGCTGCAGCTTCTTCTTGAGCGCGCGCAGGGCCTGATCGACATTGTTGTCGCGAACGATGATCTGCATAAAAACCCAATTCTCCTGTCAGACCGGCGCGTCCGCCGGCCGGCAATAAATGATCGACGCCGCGAACATTGCCCGCGTCGGGAAGCGGCGCCCCTATCAGCGCAAGGGTGATTCTTCAAGCCCGAAGGGCATAGTCAGCCGAAGCGAAAGGCCGAGACCGTCCAGCCGAGCACATGGTCGCGCAGATCATGGCCCGCCGGATCGTCGCCGCCGGCACCCAGCGCAAGCATCAGCGGGATCAGATGCTCCTCGCGCGGATGAGCGAAGCGCGCCTGGGGCAGGCTTGCCCAGGCCGCGACGCGCGCGCGGCGCCGTTCGCCGTCGGGATCGACGACCGCAGCACTCAACGCATCGTCGAACATGTCGGCCTGCGGCGTCACGTCGATCCCGAGCGTGCGCATATTGTGGAAGCTCATTCCCGAGCCGACGATCAGCACGCCTTCGTCGCGCAACGGCGCGAGCGCCTGGCCGGCGCGGATATGCGCCGCGGCATCCATGTCCTTGCGCAGTGATAATTGAGCGGTCGGAATATCCGCGTCGGGCACCGCCACCTTCATCGGCACGAACACGCCATGGTCCCAGCCGCGCCGATCATTCTCGCCGACGGCAAAGCCCGCGGCTTCGAGCAGGTCCTTGGCGCGCGCGGCGAGCGCCGGGGCACCGGGCGCATCCCACTCCAGCAGATAGGTGTGGTCCGGAAAGCCGTAATAATCGAACAGCAGATCGGGCCGCGCGCCGCTGTGCACGGTGAAATCCGCTTCCTCCCAATGCCCCGACACGATCAGGATCGCCTTGGGCCTTTCCGGCAAGGAGGGCAGGATCGAGGCGAGATAATCGCGCATGGGCTCCCAGGCCGGTGGGCAGCTGCCGTCGGGCTCGAGGAAGAAGCAGGGTCCCCCACCATGGGGAATGAAAAGGCTGGGCTGGCGCATCGTTACGGACATGGGAAGGGTGGCGGCGCTTTCCAAGCGCTCCGCCTCTTTATAGGGTCCGGTCCATGACCCGCTTCACCGTCAATGGCGAGCCTGTCCATTACAAGATGGACCCCGAAACGCCCCTGCTCTGGGCGCTGCGCGATGCCTCCAACCTGACCGGCACCAAATATGGCTGCGGCGCGGGCCAGTGCGGCGCCTGCACCGTGCTGGTCGACGGTATTGCCCGGCGATCGTGCCAGGTCACGATCGGCGCGATCGAGGGTACGTTCGTCACTACGATCGAGGGGCTGAGCAGCGATCGCGGCCATCCGCTGCAGCAGGCCTTCGCGGCGGAGAATGTGCCGCAATGCGGCTATTGCATCCCCGGCATGCTGATGGCCGCCGCCGCCCTGCTCGCGCACAATCCCAATCCCTCGGACAAGGAGATGGACGAGGCGATCACCAATCTCTGCCGCTGCGGTATCTATCCGCGCCTGCGCCGGGCAATCCGCCGCGCGGCCGAGGCGGCACGTGGCGGCGCCCCCATCCTCGCCGCGCCGCCGCCCGACATCACGCCTGCGGATGCCGCCGCCACGGTGCGGGCGCTCACGCCCGTGCATAAATGAGCGGTGGACCGAAGCTTTCTGGAGGCTGACCGATCAATTCAGCCAGGGATCACCCCTGCTGTTTCATAGAGGCGGTCATGGCGGGGACCCTGTATCCTTCGCCGAGGAGAGATGCAGATGACCAGCTTCAAAACAGCGCTGCTTGCTGCCGTGGCGCTCGCGATCGTGCCGACCCTGGCACATGCCGAAGAGCAGAGCCCGCGCGAGGAGCGTGGCGGCGGTGAAGCCCGTCGCGGGACTTGGGGTGGACGCGGCGACGGCGCGCGCCCGGCCCCGTCCCAGGCACCGTCCGGGGTGCTGTTCCGCGCGCCGCCGGCGCCGTCCGCGCCCGCGCCTTCGGCCGCACCGCCGCAGCGTGGCAATTGGGGCGGCGGCCAACCCATGGTCCAGGCGCCGCCGCAACGGCAGGATCGCGGTCCGTGGCCGGGCGGCGGCCAGTGGCGCGGCGATCGCGGCCGCGAGGGCGGTGGTGCGCCCCAATGGCAGCGCGACAGCGGCGAATCGCGCCCGACGCCGCCGCAGGCGATCAACCCCCCGCAGAACTGGCAGGATCGCGGCCAATGGCGCGGCGGCGATCATCGCGTCGAGGGCGATCATCGGTCGGACGGCAATGACGACCGGCGCGATAACGTCCACAATTGGAATCGCGGCGACCGCGATCGGTGGGACAGGGCCAATCGCGGGCCCTGGCCCAACCGCCAAGGGGACAATCGCCAATGGGACAATCGCGATGGCGATCGTGACCGCCATCACTGGAATGGCGGCGACAATCGCGGCGCGTGGAACGAACATCGCGGCTGGGATGGCTCGCGCTGGCGCAACGACCATCGCTATGACTGGCAGAATTGGCGCAACAGCCATCGCGACCTGTTCCGCTGGCGCTATTACGCCCCGCGCGGCTTCCATTACCGGCCGGTCTATCGCGGCTTCTATCTCGAACCCTTCTTCTATGGGTCGAGCTATTGGCTCTCCGATCCGTTCGAATATCGGCTGCCGCCGGTCGAATGGCCGCTCCGCTGGGTGCGCTATTATGATGATGCACTGCTCGTCGACGTGACGACCGGCGAAGTGATCGATGTGGTTCAGGACTTCTTCTTTTAAGATGTCGAAGGCCGGCGGGATGGGAATCGCGCCGGCCTAATCTTTCCCAAAGCTGACGATCACATTCGAAGCCGGTTCAGCGAATCGGGATTAGACCGGTTGATGACAGGAAGTGGCGCTCTGCTTCCAGTCCGAATGGAAAGGGAAAGGAGTAGACGATGCGTAAAATCATTATTGCCGGCCTGCTGGCCGCGACCATCGTTCCGACCATTGCACAGGCACAGGATCGCGAATTGCGGCACGACCGCCGCGACCTGCGTGAGGAACGCCGCGATCTGGCGCGCGACTATCGCGACGGCGCCCCGCGCCACGAGATCCGTGATGACCGGCGGGACGTGCGCGACGCGCGCCGGGAGTATCGCGAGGATTGGCGCGACTATCGCACGCGGCATCCCGATTTCTATCGCGGCCCGGCCTGGATCGGCCCACGCCATTATCGCTGGCGGCCGGTGACGGTGGGCTACCGCTTCGATCCGGTCTTCTACGACCGACGCTATTGGATCGACCCTTATCGCTATCACCTGCGCCCGGTGCTCGGCTGGCAGCGCTGGGTCCGCTACGGCAATGACGTAGTGCTGGTCGATATCCGCACGGGCCGCGTGCTCGCGGTGGAGAACCGTTTCTTCTTCTAAAGTTGGTGAGTTGCGTTGCGTGACCAAGGGCCCGGGCGGGAGACCGCCCGGGCCTTTTTACTGGCGCCCAAAATCCTCCGCCGCCAGGGGGAGGTGCCGTCGAAGATGGCGGAGGGGGCGGAAGCACCTCCTAACGATCCGAATCCTCCCCCTCCGACAGGCTGCGCCTGCCCCCTCCCCCTGCCGGGGGAGGATTTTTGGTTCGCTAAAGCCGCCCGAACGGAAGCAATTTGCGCGCGAGCAGGGCGGCGGTGCGGCCGTCGCCGGAGCGGAGCGGGATCAGGATCGCCTGCGCCTGATGCTTGGCGATCCGGTCGAGTGCGGTGGGCGCGGGCGCCGCGGCGGCCTGCTCGGCCAGCGCGCGCGCCGTGGCGACGTCATGCGGATCGAGCCGGATCCGCATCAGCGCCGCAAATCCGGTGAAGAAGGGCCGGCCGCCGCCCAGCGCCGCCGCCTTGTCGAGTTCGGCCAGGCCCACATCCTTCTTCGCGCCCAGCAATGTACTGGCGAAGAAGCCCGCATCGACCGTGTCGAGATGCCACGTCGCGATCGCGAGATGGGCTTCCGGGTCGCGCGGGTTGGCGGCGAGCAGGCCCTCGAAAATGCGTCGCGCCGTCTTGGCGTCGCCTGGTGAACGGGTGAGGTGCGCGCGGTCGCCGATCGCGACGCCCCGCTGCATCTGCGCTTCGCGATCATTGGGATTGGCGGCGAGGATCGCCTCGGCCTCCGCCAGGCCTTTCGCGATCAGGGACAATGCTGTCTGCTTGTCGCCGGCCTCGAACGAGGCCTTGGTGAGCGTCTCGCGCGGAGCCGCGGCGGCAAGCGGGCTTGCGAACGCAAGCAGCACGCCGATCAGGCCCGCCCCCCGGGCTCTTCTGTTCTTACGCATCGAAATGGAAAAGCTCTTGCCGCGCAAACGATCCGTCAGCCTGCGCGCTCGAGCGCGTCGGCGATCAGCGTACGGCTGTTGGCGAGGCCATAGAGCGCGATGAAGCTGCCCATGCGCGGCCCCTGGTCGGAGCCGAGCAAGATCTCGTACAGCGCCTTGAACCAGTCACGCAGCCGCTCCTGGCCGTAGCGGCCCTTGCCGACTTCATAGACCTCATTCTGCGCCGCGGCGGCGAGATCGTCGCTGCCGTCGAGCTGCGCCAGCCGCGCATCGAGGTCGCGCAGCGCTTCGGCTTCTTCGGCGGTCGGCGCGCGGCGCTTGAGCGTCGGCGCGACATAATCGCGATGATATGCCAGCGCATGGCCGATCAGCGCATCGAGCGCGGGATGCTGCGTGCCGGGACGATAGGCCTGCAGATACTCGCGCACCACCTGCGCATCCGCCTCGCCGATCACGCCGACCAGGTTGAGCAGCAGGGCGAAGCTGACCGGCAGCGGATCGCCCGGCACGTCGCCATTGTGGATATGGTGGACGGGGTTGCCGAGCCTCTGCGGGAGCGCCTGATCGGGATAATCGGCGACCGACTTCCAATAATCGTCGATCGCGCGCGGGATCACGCCGATGTGGAGCTGCTTGGCGCGCTTGGGCTCGCGATAGGCGAAATAAGCCAGGCTCTCTTGGGGGCCGTAGGTCAGCCATTGCTCCAGGCTGAGGCCGTTGCCCTTGGACTTTGAGATCTTCTCGCCATGCTCGTCGAGGAACATCTCGTAATTGAAGCCCTCGGGCGGCTTCGCGCCCAGGATCCGACAGATCTTGGACGATTGGATCACCGAATCGATCAGGTCCTTGCCCGACATCTCGTAATCGACGCCGAGCGCGACCCAGCGCATCGCCCAGTCGACCTTCCACTGCAGCTTGGCGGCGCCGCCCAAAGCCGTGGTGGTGTGGGTGTCGCCGTCGGGCGTGGTGTAGCGGATCAGCCCGGTGTCGGCATCGACCACCTCGACCGGCACCTGCAGCACGATACCCGTGCGCGGATCGATCGGCAGGACCGGCGAATAGGTCGCCTGCCGTTCGGCGCGCAGGGTCGGCAGCATCACGTCCATGATGTCGTCATAATGGCGCAGCACCTGGCGCAGCGCCTCGTCGAAGCGGCCGGTGGTGTAGCAGTCCGTCGCCGACAGGAATTCATAGTCGAAGCCGAACCGGTCGAGGAAATCGCGCAGCATCGCATTGTTATGATGCGCGAAGCTTTCATATCGGCCGAACGGATCGGGGATGCGGGTCAGCGGCTTGCCGAGATTCTCGGCGAGCATCTTCTGGTTGGGGACATTGTCGGGCACCTTGCGCAGCCCGTCCATGTCGTCGCTGAACGCGGCCAGGCGCGTCGGCACGTCCGACATGGCCTCGAACGCGTGCCGCACCATCGTCGTGCGCAGCACTTCGTTGAAGGTACCGATATGCGGCAGGCCTGACGGTCCATAGCCGGTCTCGAACAGGACATGGCCTTTCGCGGGTGCGCCTTGCGGATAGCGCGCGAGCAGCTTGCGCGCTTCTTCATAGGGCCAGGCC
>Ga0207698_10002173_pt1 | contig 11589 bp, 6 predicted proteins | sample KBSCornC22_FD_184298 | JGI IMG/M metagenome (GOLD analysis project Ga0207698, IMG submission 184298) | Corn rhizosphere microbial communities from Kellogg Biological Station, Michigan, USA - KBS Corn C2-2 (SPAdes) (version 2) | ecosystem: Host-associated > Plants > Roots > Rhizosphere > Soil ...
AAACTCGCCGATGCAGCTGAAGGCGCGTCGGGTGCTACTGCGATGAGGCTCGACCTGTCAGGAAGCATGGCCTGGCCGAGCAGATGAGCAGGCGCCATATCGCGCAGCGCATCGACGACGGTGACTTCGTTGCCGGCAACCCGCAGCGTGCGCCCTTCTCGCTGCGATAGCGAAGAGGTCTCTGAGCCGAGCACGAGCAGGCTGCCGTCGCTTTTCGGCAAGATCTGTATTGCCGTGTCGATCGGTAGCAGCAGCGCCGACGCGGCAGATGCACCATGACGATCGAACCGACTCAGTGCAACCAGCTGCCCCTGGCCGGGGCCGCAGGCGAGGGCGAGGCCGTCGTCCGCCGTGCGCGCGACTGGCGTAGCGAAGTTCGGGGGCATCGCGCAGGAGAGCGCCGACTCCCAGCGCAATCGTCCATCGGACGCCACCCGCTGCACGCTGCTCGTGCGTAGCCCGGGCTGGCCGAGTACGAGGTAGACGTCGCCGTCCGCGGCGGGAATCACGTCAATGATGCCGGTCTGCGGCGGCAGAGCATGCGTCCATTGCAACTGTCCGTCGGCGTCCCAGCGCATGATCTCGCGAGCGCTCAAACCAAGCGCATCGAGCGCCGCCGCGACGATACCGTCGGCCGTCACTGTCACGAACGCGAGCGGCAGCTGATCGGTGCGCACCCAGTGCCACCGCTCCCGGCCTTGGGTATCGAACCGGGCCAAGCGTGAGCCGGTTGCGCCACGCAGGCGCGTCGCCGCGACAATGCTGCCGTCGGCCAGTACAGCAGCGGCGCGCTTCCCATACGATTGTCCAACCGAAGCTGGATTCGTGCCGATGCGGCCATCGGGATAGACGGGAAACAGTTTCTCCGCAGCAAGGAACCAGCCTTGACCTGCTTCGTTGGCGAAGAAGCCGCGACAGATTTCGTCGCCCAGCGGAAGCACGGCACGCCAGGGCGGGCGACCGTCGGCGCCGACACGCTCCGCTGCGCAATAGCCGCCCACCGTGCCGCCGACGCCGGCCACGTCGATTAATGCACCGCCGTCGATCAGCGGCCACACGTCGTTGACCATTTCCTCGGGCAATTGCGGGCCCGAGGCGCTGCGGCGCACGACTCTGGTCCTGCCGGCGATGCTGAGCCGAACGCCGTCGGCGCTGACGACCCAGAGCGCATCGCCGGTACCCGCACGATAGATCGTCGGTGTCAGCGGTTCAGGCGGTGGCGTGCCCAGATGCTGCCAGTCCGCCCGAGCGCTGCCCGCCGCAGCCAGCAGCGCTACCACACAGCAGGCAATCAGAAAGCCTGCTATTTCGAGCACCATGCAAAATTGTTGCTTTATTTGCATGTTGTACTTTCCGCTGGCTCGGGTCGCCCTACGGCCCGCAGCCGCCTTCCTTGATCATCTCCAGATCGCCCGTGCGGCCCGCGAAAGCGCCGACGCGTTCGTCGTCGTTGAAGCGGTAGGTCAGCGTCGCGCGGTCGCAGGCGTTCATCTGCAGCGTGGCCTGGCCGGCGACATAGCGGTTGCGTGTGGCGCGGCGGTCGAACGCGCCGCCGACGGTCTGCACGATGACGAGGTCGATCTTGCCGTTGACGGCCTGGGCGAGATTGCCCTGCAGCGTGAACCAGTGTTGCTTGCCGCTATCGTCGGCCGCGCCGGCGACGTCATAGGCGAACCACGCGGCGAAGAACACGCCGTCGGGCTGCACGGTCAGCTGCATGCCCTGGCCGCTGGTGGCCGGCTCGTACCACGAACCGCTCTGGCGCTGATCGAAGCCCTTGCTCGGCGGGCGTGCGCCGGAGGCCGGCTGCACGCTGCCGTCGGCGAGGCGGCACGGCTGCGTCGCCGGCGACAGCCGCGACAGCGTGATGGTGCCGGTGGCGCCGCTGTTGTAGCTCGGGTCGAACACATAGTTGAAGCGGCCGTTGGCGCAGTCGCTGAAGCGCAGCGTGCCGCTGCCGACACGCGTGGTCAGACGCTGCTGGGCTGAATCGAACGCGCCGCCCGTGACGAGATAGATCTCGATGTCCGCGACGCTCGCGCCGTCCGGCACATTGGCCGCCTGCGCGACATACCAGCGCTGCTGTCCGGTTTCGTTGCCGCCGTCGCGCGAGTAAGTGAACCACGGCATGAAGATCAGCCGCGCCTGCGGCAGCCAGTCCAGCAGCAGGCCTTCGCCTTCGCCATAGTACGAACCCCAGGCGCCGTTGAGGCCGGGCTGATCGACCCGGATGTCCGGCCCCGGCACATAGCTGCGTGCAGCGGCGCGATCGAGCGCGGCGAAGCGCGCGACACCGCCCTGCGCGGCGGCACCGCCGAAGCGGCAGTCCTGCGCCGGGCAGGCGACGGTCGCAGCCGACAGCTCGGTGCCATTTTCCAGACTGTAACTGTGCACATCCCAGCGTCCCTGGCCGGCGGCGAGCAGCACGACGCGCTGCGTCGCCGTGTCGACATCGATCTGGTCGCCCTCGATGTTCTTGCGCCAGCGCCGCGTGCCGCCATCGCGGCGCAGCACTTCGATCGCGACGCGCGGACTCGCGGGCGGCGTGCCGAAGCGGCGCTCGACCACGAGCACGTCGTCGGTCAGGAACAGGAACGGCGTGGTGTTGGCGATGCTCTCCAGCGGGCGCTTCCAGCTCACCGCGCCGTTGCCGTCGAGCATCCAGACGAACATGTCCGACGAGGACTGGGTTTCCTTGCCGACGATGTAGACGTTGTCGCTGTCGTCGATGCGCATTCGCTGCGGCTGTATGCCGATCGCGGCGAGGTCCAGCGTGTAGACGACACGACCGGTGTTGCTGCGCTGGATCAGCTTGCCCGCGTCGCTGTTCGACGGCGTCGTGGCGAGGCGCTCGACGACGACCGAATCGCCGGTGTTGTTGAAATCGCCGAGCGGCGTGCGTTCCTCGGTCGGGTAGTGGCGCAGCGAGGTGCCTTCGGGGCTGATCAGCTGCACGCCGTGATAGAGGAAGGACAGCACCATCACGTTGTCCGGGCGCAGGCGGAACATGCTCGGCGGCAGCGGATTGCGCGCGCGGAAGTTCAGCGGTTCGTCGATCGTGCGCGCCCACAGCGTGTGGCCGTCGGCGGCGGCGAGGCAGCGGATGCGGTTGTCGGGTTCGCCCTGCAGCGCCTGGATCTCGGCGATGCAGACGCGGTCGGACGAAGCCGTTGCCATCGCGAGATCGAACGCGCCCGGGAATTCGAGATTCCAGGCCACGCTACCGTCGGCACTGACGCGGGTGACGCGATAGCTCGCCGCGCCGTCGGGAGCGCTGACGATGAAGGTGTCGCCATTGGCGTTGGCGGCGAGCGCGCGCGTCTCTTCGCGCAGCGGCGTCTGCAGGTCGATGTCGTCGTCGACGATCTGGCCCTGTGCGTCGAGCTCAAACAGACGGCGAACGCCGGCTTCACGCGCGCCGACGGCGAGGAAGTGACCGTTGTTCTCGCGCGCGAGCGTGACCACGGTCGACACCGGCAGCTCGCGGTCGTAGCGCAGCGCGCCGCCGGCGCTGTAGCCCAGCAGGCGAAGGCGCTGCGCCGCGCCGCTCAGTGCCGAGGTCAGCACGGTGGCGTCGCCGTTTGCCTCGATCTGCAGCGAGCAGCCCGGGCCCGGCGCGGCACAGGCGTCGCCGATGCCGGCCGGCAGCGCCTGCGTCCACAGCGGCGTGCCGGTCGCGGAGACGCGGGCGAGCTGTGCACCGGTGCGGTTGATGGTGTCGAGCGCGTAGAAACTGCCGTCGTTCCCGATGGCGATGACGGCGGTCGCCGAGTTCGGGCCGAGTTCCTGCGTGACCAGCCAGCGCTGCTGGCCGGCGGCATCCAGGCACAGGCGCACGACGCCGCTTCCGCCGGGCTGCCGCGCCGCGGCGCAGCTACCGCCGTTCGGGGCGACAGCGACGGCGCTGAATTCGATGCCGGGCTGGGCGCTGTTGTCGGTCCAGGTCCAGCGCTGACTGCCACGGCGGTCGAAGCGCGCGAGCTGGGCGCGGCCCTGCTCGGGCACGATGCTGCTGCGTCCGGCGACGAGCAGGTCACCGCTGGTCGCCTCGACGGCACGCTGCGGACGCTGGAAGCGCAGCGCTGGCGTTTCGTCGCCGACCGTGCGGCGCACGACCGGGAAATTGTTGGGGTTCAGGGTGGCGCGCAGGCTGCCGTCGGCAGCGATGCGCTGGATGTCGTCGAGCGTCTCGATCCAGCTGCCGCCCGCGGCATCGGGGCGGACGAACAGCGGGGCGACGCGGCGTTCCCAGATGAACTGGCCTTGTGCGTCGAAGCGGCGCATCTGGCCAGGATCGGTCTCGATCAGCAGTACGCCGCCGTCGGGCATGGCGATCAGGCGGGCGGTCGCCGTCGTCGTCGTCGCAAACGTGACCTGGCCGGCGGACTCGCGCTGCAAGGCGACCGTGTCGTCGCGCTGCAGCAGCAGCCAGCGGGCGCCGGGCACCACGGCCACATCGACGATCTGCGCAGCGGCGCTTCCGCTGCCTGGCAGGGTCCGGTCCCAGTCGACGGCCAGCGCGGCGTGCGCCGCGGCACAGCACAGCAGCAGGGCGGTGATCCGGCCGGAGAGGCGGGAGGCGAGGCGCGGAAGACGATTCATGCAGAGTTCCCTGACAGTGGCAGCAGCGCGGCGCGAGCCGGTGCGGTGTATGACGGACGCAGTGTTAGTAAGACGTAATCCGGAGCGCTACCCCCCATTCGCGCGGCGCGCCCCGGACCAGGACGCAATTCGTGCAACGCGGCATCGCAGAGTTCTGTCGCAGCGGCGCGGTTTCTCCCGCATCTGCACGGGTCTACCAAGCTGGACAGCGCTGTAATCCGGCCGTCCGTGCTGATGGCGCAGGAACAAGGAACGTAAAAGCCCGGGAAGAGTGATCAAATCCGGTGGAGCGCGTGCGTCGTCGGTCTGGATCTGGCGAACGGGAGAGCGAGCGGCGGCGTTTTCAAGCTATGGCCGCGAAACGGCTCTCGCATTCAAACCAAGGGCCGCACGAGGCGGCTGCTGCTTTTAAACCAAGGGCCGCACGAGGCGGCTGCATCACTCAAACCAAGGGCCGCACGAGGCGGCTGCGGCTTTTAAACCAAGGGCCGCACGAGGCGGCCCTTGGCAACAACTTTCGCAAGCGGTTCGCTTACTTCAGCTTGGCGTCGGCGCGCAGCGCTTCGGCCTTGTCGGTCTTTTCCCACGAGAACGCGGTGTAGGTCTCGCCGTTGTCGCTCTTGACCACGTACGGCGTGCGGCCGAAGTGGCCGTAGCTCGCGGTCTGCTGGTACATCGGATGGACCAGGTCGAGCATCTGGATGATGCCGTACGGGCGCAGGTCGAAATGCTTGCGGATCAGCTTCTCGATCTTGTCGTCGCTGATCTTGCCGGTGCCGAACGTCGTCACCGAGATCGAGGTCGGCTCGGCCACGCCGATCGCGTAGGAGACCTGGATCTCGCAGCGGTCGGCGATGCCGGACGCGACGATGTTCTTGGCCACGTAGCGCGCCGCGTAGGCGGCCGAACGGTCGACCTTCGACGGATCCTTGCCCGAGAACGCGCCGCCGCCGTGGCGGGCCCAGCCGCCGTAGGTGTCGACGATGATCTTGCGGCCGGTCAGGCCGCAGTCGCCGACCGGGCCGCCGATCACGAACTTGCCGGTCGGGTTGATGTGGAACTTGGTGCCCTTGTGGATCCACTTCGTCGGGAGAACGGGCTTGATGATGCTTTCCATCACGGCCTCGACCAGATCCTTCTGCTTGATGCCCGGATCGTGCTGGGTCGACAGCACCACGGCGTCGATCGCAGCGGCCTTGCCGTCTTCATAGCGCAGGGTGACCTGGCTCTTCGCGTCCGGACGCAGCCACGGCAGCGGCGACTTCTTCTGCTTGCGCACTTTCGCCTGCTGTTCGACGAGGCGGTGCGAGTAGTAGATCGCGGCCGGCATCATGTCCTTGGTTTCGTTCGTGGCGTAGCCGAACATCAGGCCCTGGTCGCCGGCGCCCTGTTCTTCCGGCTTCTTGCGGTCCACGCCCTGGTTGATGTCCGGCGACTGCTTGCCGATCAGGTTCAGGATGCCGCAGGTGGCGCCGTCGAAGCCGACCTCGGACGAGTCGTAGCCGATGTCGACGATGACCTTGCGCGTCAGCGCTTCGAGGTCGATCCAGGCCGAGGTCGTGATTTCGCCGGCGACGATCGCGACGCCGGTCTTGACCATGGTTTCGCAGGCCACCCGGGCGCGCTTGTCCTGCAGCAGGATAGCGTCGAGGACGGCGTCGGAAATCTGGTCGGCGACCTTGTCCGGATGACCTTCGGACACGGATTCGGAGGTGAACAGGTAGCTGCTCATCGCGGCATATCCTTCAATTCGGATAAAGGGATGGAAAAAAATCGGCCGCGAATGATAGCGGCTGACGGGGGATATTGCATCTGTCCCGGGCCGACTGGTATGGGCGGAAAGGTTGGTGTGCCGACGAGGCCGCTGGTTTCGGCTCGGGCTGGGCTTCGCGCCGATTGACGGGCGTGAGCGGAAGCGCCTTTTTCGACCGGCCGATACGCGCGAACCGTGCCCGCGCACTCGCCGTGCGCAGACACAGCAGGGCTCGGCGGGCAGGCGCACTCGGAGTCGGTACGCGGGATCCGCCGGACTGCGCCGGCACACGACTAGAGCCATGTCGCGCCAACGCATGGCCGCTGCCGACACTCCCGGTGGAGGTGGTATACGCGCGGCGACGCCGCCGCCGCGCGCGTTGCCCTGAGCGTTGCGCGCGCCAGGGCATCGGCGCGTTGAGCTAATTCATCGCGATGCGCGAATCGCTGCGCGCACCGCGGCCATCTCGACATCGGTACCGTCGGCGAGATCCTGCGGCGTCGGCGTCACGCGGATATCCGGCACGATGCCGGCGTCGGGCGGATTGCCCTCGGGGAAGCGGGAGATCAGCGGCAGGTCCATTTCGATGCGCGTATGCGGCAGGCGCAGGAAGAAGAACGCGCCGCCGTTGATGCCGCGCTGATTGCCGCCGGTGGTCTGGCCGACCAGCGTGGCCACGCCGGCGACCTGAACCTGCTGCGCGAACTGGAAGGTTGCCGAGCTGTTGGTGGCGCCGACCAGCACGAAGACACGTCCGCGGAAGCGCGGCAATGCGGGTTCGATGCGGCGCGGGCCGGCGCTGTGCTGGTCGTCGAGCAGGCGGTAGAAGCGCGCGTCGTACGGCTGCGCGTCGTCGCCCCAGTCCTTGAACGATTTGTCCCAGGTGTCGAGCATCGGCGCGAGGTCCTCCGGCACGCGGCGATAGCGCACGAGGCGCGGCGGATCGAACAGCGTCAGCGGCGCATCGATGAGGTGCGGCAGGATGGCGTCGCCGACATCGACGCCGCCTTCGTTGCCGCGCAGGTCGATGACGAGCGCGGTGGCGTGCGCGCGTTCTATGTCCTCGAAGCTGCGCCGGATGAAGGCCTTCCAGTCCCAGTCGCTGTCGTAGAACACCCAGCTCGGCATGGTCAGCACCGCGGTGCGGCGGTCGAACCGCAGCGCGAAGCCGCCGGTCGGGTCGTCCGCCTTCAGGCGCCGGAAGCTCTGGCGTTGCGCATCGCTGAGCGCCTGCACGACGTGCGTGCGGATCGCGCCGCGCGGCGTGCGCAGCGTGAGGCGTTGTTCGGTCTGGATCTGCGGGAAGTACAGCGGCAGGAATACATCGAAGGTCTCGTAGCGGTCATCGCCCTGCACCTGCAACTGCGCAACGCGCTTGGCGTCGTTGCTGCCGTCGGCGCGGGCGATGGGCAGCAGCCGCGCCAGGATATCCGGCGGCTTGACGCCGTTGATTGCGAGGATCTCGCTGCCGCGCGGCAGCAGGCGCCGGCCGGTCAGGTCGCGCGTGACGAACATGCGTCCGTCGAGCCAGCGGAATTCGAACGGCACGCGGTTGTGGCCTTCGAACAGCGCGGACTGGATCGGTTCCGGCTGATTGTAGAAGTTGGCGTAGGTGTGGCCGCAGCGCACCTTGGCCGCGAATTCCGACAAGGCGAGGTAGGTTTCAGTGAGCGTGCGGCGGCCGTCCAGCGCCGCGCGCAGCGTGGCGAAATGGCCGCGCATCGTGTCCGGCGTGTTGTAGCGATACAGCCCGGGATGCAAGGCTTCGTAGGCGCGCTGCAGCACGTCGATATCGGCCCGGATGTCGGCGGCATCGAATGAAGGTTCCGCACTGCCGCCAGCGGACGCGCCTGCCGCGCACGCGCACAGCACCGCGAAGAGGACGGCAAGCAATCGGTGGCGCATAGGAGTTCCTGAAAAGAGTGAGGTGACGCCGGCCGCCAACGGCAAACGGCGCCGCGAAGCCAGCTATGGACAGCGGGAAAGCGGCGCGGACAAATCTGCCCGGCTTCTTCCGGTCCGTCGCCTCAGATGTCGCTGTCAGCGCGGGTTTCCGCGATCTGAGCCGTCTTCCAGGCTGTCGGGCTGACGCCGGCGTGAGCAAGGAACACGCGATTGAAGCTGGCCTTCGACGAGAAGCCGCACTCCAGCGCGATCGCGAGCACGCCGCGCGCGTCGCCGCTGGCCAGCGCCTGCTGCACCGCCTGCACGCGCAGCGCGTTGATGGCGAAGTTGAAGTTGCGTCCGGCACCGGCATTGAACGCGCGCGAGACATAGCTCTCGTTGGTGCCGAGACGGCGCGCGACCTGTTCCAGCGTGAGTCCCGGCTCGCGCCACCAGCCGGCGGCTTCGATCTGGGCGAGCCATTGCGTGGCGAGCGCGCTCCAGTCGCGCGCCGGTTCCCCGGACGTCGGCACGGCTTCCGGTGACGCTGCCGCAACGGGCGGCGCAGCCGGCGGCGTCACGTGATCCGACAGCGGCGGAAACCGGTGCGACGCGTGCCGCCATCCTTCGAGCCCGAGCCACAGCACGATGGCTGCGAACGCGAGGTACTGCGGGAAGCGGTCGAAGTAGTTCAGGTCGCTCACGAAGCGGTCGACGATCTCGAAGCCCACACCGACCGCGAGCCACAGCGACAGCGCCGCCAGCACCGTGCGTATCCACGGCTGGCGATGCACGTCCTGGTCGCTGACATGCTCGGCCAGCCAGCGGCGATAGCGGCGCGAGAAACGGATCGCCGCGACGAGATAGATGCCGAGGGAAACCAGCGCGGCCGCCGCCTCGACGGGTTCTATCCGGGGACGGTGCACCTCGTCGAACCAGTGCTCTTTCGCCGCGAGCGGCAGCGCAAAGGCCCAGGCGGTGTAGGCGAAGTCGAGTGCGGCGGGCAGAAAATGCCAGCCCCAGCGCGGCGGTAATGCCGGTGTCGCGAGGCGGCGCACGTACAGATAAAGCAGCGGTCCGGTGGCGAGTCCGAAGTCGAACGGCGCGAAGCTCAGCCACGGATACGCATCGTAGAAACCCGCGTAGCCGATCACGTATGGCATGAGGCGCAGCGTCGCGACGGCGAGCAGCGCCGCGAGCAGGCGGTTCGCGCTGCGATTGACCGATGCTGTCAGCAGCAGCACCGCGATCAGCGCGCCGAAGCCGGCGGCCAGCCCGAGCGTGGTACTCCAGGCACCGAACCGGATCACGTCGCGTCGCCTGTCCGGTATTGCGCCAACGCGATCATCGCTTGAGCTGATACACCTCGTAGCTCTCGTCGCTGACGTCGAGCAGCATCAGCACGCGTCCCTCGGCGATGCCCCAGACCAGGCCGACGGTGTCGCTGTCGCGCGCGCCGCCGCCGGCGGCCTTGCTGTAGGGAACCTGCGGATCCTCGTTGACGCTCGCGCCGCCGACGAAAAACCAGTCGCCCTTGCCGTCGGCCGGCGGCAGCAAAAAACCGCTGCGGCGCTGCGAGCCGGTGAGTTTCTGGAAGAACACGCGGCCGTCGCGCTGTTCGATGCGGGCCTTGAACCACGGATACGGGAAGATGCCGTAGCGCGCGCCCTGCAGCGAGCGGACCTTCCAGTCGCCGGTGAGTTCGGCCGCGGTGAGCGGCCGGTGCGGTTCGGCCAGCAGTTCCTCGACGACGGCCTTGGCATCGGCGTCGCCCGCGGGAATCTCCGGATTGGCGTTGACCGCATCGACGCGGCGCTGCGCATCGCTGAGGCGCGGCTGGTGTTCGGGCCAGATCTGCTCCAGACGCGCATCGGCCGCGGCAGCCGTCGCGGCCATCGCGGCGAAGGGCAGGGCAATCAGAAAGCGGAACATCACGTTCATCGGCAACTCCCTCGGCGCGGCGCGCGGCGCTCAGCCGGAAAAGAAAAAGCGCGCAATATGGAAAAATATCGGTGCGGCGAAGCTTACCGAATCCATGCGGTCCATCATGCCGCCGTGGCCTTCGATCATGCTGCCCCAGTCCTTGGCGCCGAGGCTGCGCTTGACCGCCGACAGCGCGAGCCCGCCGAGCACGCCGCAGATCACGATCAGCAGCGACATCCCCGCCGACTGCAGCGGCGTGAACGGCGTGATCCACCACAGCGATGCACCGATCGCGACCGCCGCGGCGCCGCCGCCGACAAGACCTTCGATGGTCTTGGATGGGCTCACGAGCGGCGCGAGCTTGTGCTTGCCGAACAGCTTGCCGAACACGTATTGCATGACGTCGCTGATCTGCACGACGAGCATCAGATAGAGCAGCAGCAGCGCGCCCTGGCCTTCGAAGCCGTCGAGGTTCAGCACGAGCAGCGCCGGTGCGTAGCTGATGCAGTAGACCGCGATCATCACGCCCCACTGGATCTTGGTCGTGCGCTCGAGGAATTCCTCGGTATCGCCAGCGAACACGGCGAGCGCTGGCAGGCCGAGGAAGGCGTAGACCGGGATGAAGATGGAGAACAGCCCGTACCACTCGAGATGAATCAGCCAGTACTGCAGCGGCACGAGCACGTAGAACGCAACCACGAGTGGCTTGTGATCGCTCGCGCGCGTCGGCGTCAGCGTGATGAATTCGCGCAGCGCGAAGAACGAGATGAACGCGAACACGACCAGCGTCGCCGACGGCCCGAGCCAGAAGCAGGCGCCGAGCACCGCGACCATGAGCCACCAGGCTCGCAGGCGTTCGTTCAAGTTGCGGATCACCGCGGTATCGCCCTTGCGCCGCTGCAGCAGCCAGCCGATCGCCGAGGCCACGCTCAGCAGCGCGACGATGCCGCCGAATACCCAGAGCAGTTTCTGTGCGGCATTCATGCGGCGCTTCTCCGTGCCGGGTCGGCCAGCGCACACACCGATGCATGCGCTCGATGCAGGAACTCCGCGCGCGTTTCGGCCGCGGGCCGTTCCAGCGCCGCGCCGAATCGCACGGTGCAGTAGAGCGGCAGCGGTATGTGCGAGCCCTTCGGCAGGCTGCGGTGCAAGGTGTCGAGATAAGCCGGCACGAGATTCAGCCCCGGAAACGATTCGGCGATGCGGAACAGGCCGCCGCGGAACGGCTGCGGCAGGCGGTCCGCCGTGCGCGTGCCTTCGGGGAACAGGATCAGCGAATCGCCTTGCGCGAGTGCAGCGAACACCGGTTCGAGCGGATCGCCCGCGCGCTCGTCGCGGCGGCGCTCGATCAGGATCGCGCGCAGCACGCGGCCGGAGAGATACGTGCGCAGACCCGGCTTGTCCCAGTAGTCGCGCGCAGCGACCGG
>Ga0207698_10002176_pt1 | contig 11585 bp, 10 predicted proteins | sample KBSCornC22_FD_184298 | JGI IMG/M metagenome (GOLD analysis project Ga0207698, IMG submission 184298) | Corn rhizosphere microbial communities from Kellogg Biological Station, Michigan, USA - KBS Corn C2-2 (SPAdes) (version 2) | ecosystem: Host-associated > Plants > Roots > Rhizosphere > Soil ...
CGTCCTCCGCCCTCCGTGACCGCGACCTCGCCCGCAGCGGCAGCGACACGGTTCTGCCCGTCCTGGTGGCGATCAGCTTCTGCCACCTGCTCAACGACATGATCCAGTCGCTGCTGCCGGCGATCTACCCGATCCTGAAGACGTCCTTCGCGCTCGACTTCGGCCAGATCGGGCTCATCACGCTGGCCTTCCAGCTCACCGCCTCGCTGCTGCAGCCCCTGGTCGGCCTCTACACCGACCGCCACCCGCTGCCCTACTCGCTCGCCATCGGCATGGGCCTGACGCTCTCCGGCCTCGTCCTCCTCTCCCAGGCGCCCAGCTACGGCGTGGTCCTGGTGGCGGCGGCCCTGGTCGGCACCGGCTCCTCGGTCTTCCACCCCGAGTCCTCGCGCGTCGCCCGCATGGCGGCGGGGCGCCGGCACGGCCTTGCCCAGTCGCTGTTCCAGGTCGGTGGCAATGCCGGCCAGGCGCTGGGGCCGCTCGCCGCGGCGCTGGTGGTGGTGCGCTGGGGCCAGTCGAGCCTCGCCGCCTTCGCCCTCATGGCCTTGCTGTCGGGTGTGGTGCTGTGGAACGTCGCGATCTGGTATCGCCATCATGGCCTCACCCGGTTGAAGGAGGGGCGGCATGGGGCGGCTGCGATCCGGCTGCCCAGGGGTCACGCGGCGCGGGGCATCGCGATCCTGCTGAGCCTGATCTTCTCCAAATATGTCTATCTCGCCAGCATCACGAGCTATTTCACCTTCTACCTGATCCACCGCTTCGGTCTGTCCGTCCAGCAGGCGCAGATCCATCTGTTCGTTTTCCTCGCGGCGGTGGCGGTGGGGACCATCGCCGGCGGTCCGCTCGGCGATCGGTTCGGGCGCAGGCCGATCATCTGGTTCTCGATCCTGGGCGCCTTGCCCTTCGCGTTGCTGCTGCCGCATGCCAGCCTGTTCTGGACCGGCCCCTTGACGGTGGCGATCGGCCTGATCCTCGCCTCGGCCTTTCCCGCGATCGTCGTGTTCGCGCAGGAGCTGGTGCCGGGCCGGGTCGGGATGATCTCAGGCCTGTTCTTCGGCTTCGCCTTCGGCATTGGCGGGCTCGGCGCCGCCGCGCTCGGCTGGATCGCCGACAAGGCCAGCATCGAGACTGTCTATCGGATCTGCGCCTTCCTGCCCGCGATCGGGCTGCTCACGGCGTTCCTGCCGGATATTGAACGGCGGCGGACTTCAGTTCTCCCGCAATAACGGCGATTGGCGGTGGAAACTGACGGAACCTGTCATTGCGAGCCCCGCAGGAGCGCGGCAATCCAGTCCCGGAGGCCTGGATCGCTACAGCGCTGCGCGCTTCGCGATGACGTGGGAGGCGCGGAGATAGAGACTCGTCTGTCTGGCGTTTCACAACCGGCTGTCGACTGATCAGATCAGCCCCCTGAGCTGGCCCCTGCCAGCTCGCGGCCTTCGGTTCGCTGCCGGGCCGGGCGAACGATCTGCAACGCATGCTCGACGAAGGCGTCCTGCTCGCCGACCGGGGCGACATAGCGCAATGCCTGCGCGGCGCTGGCTTCGCCGGCACCCCGCAGCATGATCCAGGCCGCCAGATAGTGCGAGGCGAGGCAGCCGCCCGCGGTGGCGATGTTGCCCGCGGCGAAGAAGGGCGCGTCGAGCACGTCCACGCCGGCTTCGACCACCCAGGGTTTGGTGATCGTGTCGGTGCAGGCCGGGACATCGTGCAGCAGTCCCAGCTTCGCCAGCAGCAGCGCACCCGAACATTGCGCCCCGATCAGCTGTCGCGACGGATCGAGGCTCAGCCGTGCGAGCAGATCGGTGTCCATGGCGATCTCGCGCGTGCGGCGGCCGCTGCCGACGATGACGGCGTCCGCTTCGCCGGCGAATTCGATCGGCTTCTGCCGTTCGACGACCACGCCGTTCATCGACGTGACCGTCTGCGTTGGCGACGCGATATAAGCCGACCATCCCTCGGGCCGCAGCCGGTTGAGGATCGATGCGGCGACGAACGAGTCGATTTCGTTGAAGCCGTCGAAGGTCAGAATCGCGATCTGCATTTGAACGTCCTTTGGCACCGGCTCGCGCCCCGCAATGAGGTCGGCGGAAAGCGGCAGTTTATACCGTCACCACGATCTTTCCGAATTGCTGGTTCGATTCGAGATAGCGGTGCGCGTCCACGATCTGGTCGAACGCAAAGACCTTGTCGATGATCGGTTTTAATCCGCCCGAGGCGAGCCCATCGAGGATGAAGCGCTTGGCGCGGTCGCGGGCGGCATCGTCGCGGACCACCTCCTTATATTGATAGCCGCGGATCGTCAGGTCCTTGGCCAGCACCGGGAAGAGCGGGAAGGGGGTCGGCTCGGTGCTGAGCGCGCCATATTCGATGATGATGCCGTTCTGGGAGGTCGCCTCGGCGAGCCGCACCAGCAACGGGCCGGCGATCGGATCGAAGACGACGCGCACGCCGCCGCCGCCGGTGATCGCCGCGACCCGTTCGACCAGATCCTCCTGTTCGAACGCGATCACCTCCGCCGCGCCGGCCGCACGGAGCGCGGAGGCCTTGGCGTGGGTGCGCGTGACCGCGATCGGCCTGGCGCCGATCAGGTTGGCCATCTGGATCGCAGCCAGACCGACGCTGCTGGACGCGGCGGTGATCAGCACCGGCTCGCCTCGCGACAGGCGGGCGATCTCCACCAACGCGCCGAAGGCGGTCACATATTGCATCCAGATCGCGGCGGCCTCGATCCAGGACAGCGAGGCTGGATGTTTGACCACGACGTTGGCCGGAAAGACCGCGCTGTCGCCATAGGAGCCCCAGCGCGTGATCGAAAGCGGCGGGATCACGCTGACCGCGTCGCCGACCTGGATGCCGGTGACGCCGGTGCCGATCGCGCTCACCACGCCTGCGCCCTCATAGCCCAGCCGCGCCGGAAATTCGGGGCTTTCGACATAAGGTCCCGACCGGAACATGGACTCGGCACGGTTGAGCCCGATCGCCTTGATCGTGATGGCGACTTCATCCGGGCCTGGTTCGCGGAGCGGGACCTCCTCGATCTTGAGCACTTCGGGCCCTCCAAGTTCGTGAAAGCGGACGACGCGGGCCATGGCCAAATCTCCTCGAAGCGATGGAAAAGTTCGCAGGCGATTTTATTGGAACCAGATCGAAGATAAATGGCTGCTCTATGAGGATTGTCGGAACCAAAGGTTTCTAATCGTGGATCGGCTCACCAGCATGGCGGTGTTCGTGCGGGCGGTGGAGGCGGGTTCCTTCGCCGCTGCCGCACCGGGCCTAAGCATGTCCGCGCCAATGGTGGGCAAGCATGTGCGGTTTCTGGAGGAAAGGCTGGGGGCGCAGCTCCTCAACCGCACGACGCGGCGGCAAAGCCTGACCGACGTCGGCCGGCTCTTCTTCGAGCGATGCAAAATGGTGCTGGCGGAGGCCGACGTGGCCGAGGCGCTTGCGCAGGACCTGCAGGCCGCGCCGCGCGGGCGCCTGAGGATCAGCGCGCCGGTTACCTTCGGCGCATACCGGCTGACCCCGATGCTCACGCGTTATATGCGCCTTCACCCCGAGGTGACGGTCGATCTCAACCTGTGCGACCGCGTGGTGGATCTGATCGAGGAAGGCTATGATGCCGCGATCCGCATCGCCCCACTGCATGATTCCACATTGATCGCGCGCGCCCTCCGGCCGTTCCGCCTGATCGCGTGCGCATCGCCCGCTTATCTTGCCGAACGCGGCGTTCCCCAGGTTCCGGACGACCTGATTCGCCACGAATGCCTGGGCTTCACCTATTCGGCGAGGCCGCCCTTGTTCCTGTGGGAATTCACCGGCCGCGATGGCGTGCGGAAGGTCCAGGTCGGCGGCCGCTTTCTCGCCAATTCGGGGGCATCTTTGCGTGCCGCCGCGCTCGAAGGTTTCGGGATCATCCTGCAGGCGGAGGATATGCTGCTCGACGATCTCGCGGCAGGACGGCTCGTGCGAATATTGCCGGACCATTCAGGCCCGTCGCTTCCCAAATATCTCGTTTTTCCGCCCTCGCAGCGGCCGACACCGAAACTGCGCAGCTTCATCGACTTCGTCGTGAAAGAGTTCGGCTGATCCGCCGGCTCGCCATTCTCGAGGCGTTTGGTCCTGGGACCAAAGCGTCCTTCAGTCCGCTCCGGTGTCGTCCGCGTCATTCTTGTACTGCAGCACGCGCCGCGCATATTGCAGCGTCCGCCCCGCCCGCGTCGAGACAGCCGAACACAGCTTTTCGGCTTCGCGTACCGGCATCGGCTTGCCGAAGAAATAGCCCTGGATCTCGGTGCAGCCCTGGTCGACGACGCCATGAAATTGTTCGGCCGTCTCGATGCCTTCGGCCGTCGTGGTGAAACCGCGGTTCAATCCCACGCCGACCACCGCTCGAACGATCGCCTCATAATCGCCGGGTGTTTCCGCTTCGCCGATGAACTGCTGCGCGATCTTGATCTTGTCGATCGGGAACAGCCGCAGATAGCTGAGCGACGAATAGCCGGTGCCGAAATCGTCCATGACGATCCGCACCCCCAAGCCCCGGAGATGGTGGAGCGTCATGAGCGCCGCTTCACTGTCGTTCAGCAGCGTCGTCTCGGTGATTTCCAGTTCGAGCCGCGACGGTGCCAGACCGGATTTGGCCAAGGCCGACACCACCGCGCGGGCGAGCGTGTCGCTGCGGCATTGTCCGGTGGATAGATTGACCGCCACCCGGACATTGTCGGGCCACCCGGCGGCATCCATGCACGCCTGTCGCAGGCACCAGGCGCCGATCGGGATGATCAGTCCGCTCTTTTCGGCCAGCGGGATGAACTCGTCGGGGAGAAGCAGGCCCCGCTCCGGATGATGCCAGCGCAACAGGGCTTCGAACGCGGTCACCGCCCCGGAGCGCGCATCGATCTGGGGCTGGTAATAGATTTCCAGCTGGCCCGCCGCCAATGCCTTGCCGAGATCGGCCTCCAGCTGTCGTTGCGCAAGCAGGCTGTCGTCCATGCCGCGGTCGAAGAAGCAGAAGGTGCCGCGACCCTTGGATTTCGCTTCGTAAAGGGCGGTATCGGCATTCGCGATCAACGTCTCTGCCTCGCCGCAGCCCGGTGGAACCATGGCAATCCCGATGCTGGCGCCGATGCGGATGTCATGGCCGGAAATATTGAAGGGCTGGCCGATGACGGCACACAATCTTTCGGCCAGCAGGGTGACTTGCCCCGCATCCTGGACGTCGCTTTGCAGGATGACGAATTCGTCCCCGCCGATCCGCGCGATGAAATCGTCTTCCCGCAGGCAGGTGCGCAGGCGTCCGGTCACGGCCTTCAGCAGCGCATCGCCGACAGGGTGGCCCAGGCTGTCGTTGACGCCCTTGAAGCGGTCCAGATCGAGATAGAGCAAGGCCAGCGAGGCGCCGTCCTGGCCGAGCGGCATGAGCTGATCGAGCTTTTCGCGCAGCAGACCCCGGTTGGGCAGTCCGGTGAGCGGATCATGGCTCGCCATGAAGCGCACCAGTTCGCTGGCGCGTGTCACGTCGGTGATATCCTCATGCACCGCGACATAGCCCCCGCCCTTGAGCGGATTGTGGGACATCTTGATGGTGCGCCCATCGGTCAGGGCGGAAGTTTGACTCGCCGAGGCCTGCTTGATCCTCGTTTCGGCAATCACATCGAAATAGGAAACGTGATCGATCGGGCCAGTGCCGGTCGAGTCGCGATATTCAAGGATTTGGGCGAGGTGCGTGCCCGGCTGCGTCAAAGGCGCCGGCAGATTGTACATCGTCGCATAAGCGCGATTGCAATAGATGAGGCGGCGTTCTTCGTCGAACATGCACACGCCATGCGAGATGGCGGACAGCGCGACGACCGCGGGATCATGCCTGCTGTTGGCACCGCGGCGGCCCCCGCCCCCCGCGAACTCGGTCATCTTCATCCCCCAACACTCCCGATACTCAGGGATGAGCGTTATCCTGACACAGGTTAATAACTTACCAAGATCAGAAGAATTCTAGGATTTTTAAGGCAATTCATCCTGTTGATCAAGGCGGTTGAGCAAGAAGAGTCCAGCGTGTCGACGCGGGGGCGGGGCGGTTGTGGCGAAATCAACTCAGTAGAAAAAGTAGATGGCCCTTAGGATATATATCGAATTGTATAGATATAATACCTGTTGTTGGCGCCCTGTCTTGGGCGGCCGTGGGACGGGTGGGTGCCGATTAGAGCCGCAGGCCCTCGGTTTCCGGTAGCCCCGCCATCAGGTTGAGATTCTGCACCGCGGCGCCCGCCGCCCCCTTGCCGAGATTGTCGAGCGCGGCAACCAGCCTGACCTGGCCGACCTCGTCGCTGCCGAAAACGAACAGCTCGAGTGCGTCAGTGCCGGCCTGGCGCTCGATCAACAGCTCGCTTGGCTGATCAGAACTGACCGATACGAGCGCGCTGCTGCGATAGGCATCGCTCAGTGCCTCCCACACAGGCTCGATCCGGCCGCCAACCTGGTCGAGATGGACCGGCACCTCGACCAGCATGCCCCGATAGGTGCGCGCGACCGCCGGCAGGAAGATGGGCGCGTGGGTGAGGCCGGCATGCTGGCGCATTTCCGGCACATGCTTGTGGCCCAGCGCCAGGCCGTAGGCGCGAAACGCCGTATCGGTATGATCGGGTGCGCTTTCATCCTCGAAGCGCGCAATCAGCGACTTGCCGCCGCCCGAATAGCCCGACACCGCATTCACGCTGAGCCGCGTGTCGGCGGGGAGCAGGCCCGCGCGCACCAGCGGCCGCACCAGCGCGAGGAAACCGGTCGGATAGCAGCCGGGATTGGAGACGCGCCTTGCCGCCGCGACGCGCGCCTGGCCGTCGGGCTCCAGCTCGGGGAAGCCATAGGTCCACGCCGGGTCGACCCGATAGGCGGTCGATGCGTCGATCACGCGGGTCGTGCCATTCTCGATCAGCGATACCGCCTCGCGCGCGGCATCGTCCGGCAGGCACAGGATGACGATATCCGCGCCATTGAGCGCGTCGCGGCGCGCGGCGGCATCCTTGCGGCGCTCCTCGGGCAGGACGAGCAACTCCACGTCGCGCCGGCCGGCCAGCCGCTCACGTATTTCCAGGCCGGTCGTGCCGGCCGCGCCATCGACGAAGATCTTGGTCATGATGCTATCCGTTTGCGGGCGATCACCGGCTGCGGGTGAGTCGGCCTGAGCCGATCGATCACATCCGCCAGTGGCTCGATCACCGTCGACATCCAATAAGCATTGGCGTGGAGCAGCATGCCGCCATCCGCCATCATCCCGACATGGCCGGGGAAGAAGATCAGGTCGCCACGTCGCAGCGGCGCATCCTCGGGCAAGAGCTCGCCCAATTGGTCGCGCTGCATGTCGCTGTCGCGCGGCGCGGCAATGCCGGCCAGCTCCAGCGCGCGCTGGACCAGGCCCGAACAATCGACGCCGTCCGCGCCGCGGCCGCCCCAGCGATAAGGCGCACCGATCAACCGCTCGGCCACAGCCACCGGATCGGGCTCGACCGCATCGAGCGGCGCGACATGGCGCGCATGGATATAGCCGTCGTCGATCCGCAAGAATCCGGTCTCCTCGGTGCCCGCGACCTGCGCGCCGATGGCGAGCGTCTTGAGCACGGGCGCCTTGATGTCGGGATTGGCGAAGACGAGTGCAAGCGGCGCGATGACGCGGTGCGTCGGTGTGTCCATCGGTCCGAGCGCATCCGCACGCAGATAGCCGACATAATCGTCGTGCAGGCAGCGGCCCCAGGCCCATCCGCCGGCCTTGTCGATCAGCGCGAAGCCCTCGCCATGCACCAGTTGCGATACGGCGCGAGCCTCCCTCGACGGCGCGGAGTAGAGCGTGGCCGCATCGACAACACAGCGGCAATGCTCAGCCCGCGCATAATGAGGCGCGAACAGCACGCCGGCGAGCGCGATGTCGGCGATATCGGGGCGATAAGCGTGGGTGCGCGGATCAGGCCGCCGCGACGGTCCTTCGAGGCGGAATCCCTCAGGCCGCTGCGTTGCGCATGTGCCGCGCGAGGTGCGCGGGCGCGTCGCCGTCGATGAGCCCTCCGAAATCTTCAAGGAAATCAGCCCCCGTGTCGGTCGGCGCGATGAAGATGTTGCGGCGGTCCGCCTCGTCGCGCTCGCGGCGCAGATAGCCGAGCGCGCCAAGCGTATTCAAGGCGCGCGTGACGACCGGCTTGGATACGCCCAGCGATTGCGCCAATCCCCGCACCGTATGCGGGCCGGGGGTCAGGTAAACCAGCAGCAGCAAGGCCATCTGACGGTTGGTGAGATCCGGCTGACCCGACCGGACATAGCCGACCAATGTCTGCATCCATCCCGACAGGGTCGTGTCGTGCATCATCACCACGCCTCATTCGATGCTTTACTGTCTCTCGGCTCAGCAAAACACGCGGGCGCGCCGATCGTTTCATCGGTAGACGCTATTTGGAAAACTAATCGCGACGAGTGGGGCCGTCCGGCCACATTTCCGTCAATTGAGCGGGGCTCCGAACCGCCGCCGCAGCAATTCCCATGAGGCACGCAGGCCAAGCGCATCGCCTCCTTTGGGGCGGCCGGGTTTTGCCGTTGGTCGCCACGCGAACGTATCGAAATGCGCCCAGGGGACAGAAGCGGCGACGAAGCGTTCGAGGAACAAGGCTGCGGTGATGGTGCCGGCGAAGCCGCCGCCGGGCGCATTGTTGATGTCGGCGACGTCGGACTTGAGCATCTCATTATAGGGTTGCCATAGCGGCAGCCGCCAAATCGGGTCGGCGATGCTCTGCCCCGCCTCCGCCAGTTCGGCGGCGAGCCCCTCGTCATTGGCGAACAGGGCGGGCAGATCGGGACCGAGCGCGACGCGGGCAGCGCCCGTCAATGTGGCGAAGTCGATCAGCAAGCCAGGCTCGTCCTCACAGGCGCGCGTCAGCGCGTCGCCCAGGATCAGACGGCCCTCGGCATCGGTGTTGCCGATCTCGACGAACAGGCCCTTGCGGCTCCTGAGCACGTCACCCGGCCGGAAGGCGTCGGCCGAAATCGCATTCTCGACCGCGGGGATCAGCAGGTGCAGCCGCACCGGCAGCCGCGCGCCCATGACCAGCCCGGCCAAAGCCAACGCATGCGCCGCGCCGCCCATATCCTTCTTCATGAGCAGCATCCCGCTCGACGGCTTGATGTCGAGCCCGCCCGAATCGAAGCAGACCCCCTTGCCGACGATCGCGACGCGCGGATGCTTGGGATCGCCCCATTCGAGCTCGATCAGGCGAGGCGCACGCGCCTTGGTGGCGGCGCGGCCGACCGCGTGCACCATCGGATAGGCTTCAGCCAGCGCGTCGCCCTGCGTAACGTGAAGCTTGCCGCCATATTTGTCCGCGACCGCTTTCGCGGCATCGGCCAGTTCCGCCGGGCCGAGATCGGCGGCCGGCGTATCCACCAGGTCGCGCACCAGGGCGGTCGCCTCGGCCAGCCGCACCATCTCGTCGATCCGCGCCGGATCGCCCGTCAGCAGCATGCGCGGTCCCTGTGCCTCGCTCTTCTCGCGATAACGATCGAAGCGATGCTGCGCGAGCAGCCACCCCAGCGCGGCCTCGCCCGGCGTGCCCGCCGACAGTCGGTACGCGCCCTCGGGCAGCTTTGCGGCTGCGTTCGCCAGCGTCCACGGTCCCATCGGCCCATCCGCCCCGATCGCGACGCTCCAGGCATCCGCCTCGTCGCCCGGCAGGATTGCGTGCGTATCGGCCTTGGCTTCGAACCGCGCCGCTTCGACCGCCGCGCGGGCGCGCGCCGGCTGCGCCTTGAGCCACTCGGCGAAGTCGGCCTTGGCGACGAGCGTGAGCGAGCGGGCGGGCTGGCCGCGATCGGGAAGGATCAGGGACGCGAAATCGGTCATGCCTCCCGGTGCCACGGAAAGCGGCGCGAAGGAAGAAGTCAGCTAGCGACGATGCGGTCGATCGACGTTGCGGTCTCGTAGCCGACGATCAGCACCAGCCACAGCAGGGGCAAGATTGCGTGGATCTTGCGGTTGCTGCTGCTCAAACCGACGATATCGATCAGGATCAGCCCGGCAATGAAGCCGAAATATTCGCTGGGGACCCCGCGCAGTCCGCCATAGCTCTTGAACAGGGTTTCGGGGATGTCGAGCAACGACGCGGTCAGCTGGATCGCGAAGAACCAGTTCTTGTTGCGGAAGAAATGCGCTTCGCAATCGAGGCCTTCGCCGCATTCGTGGGGGAACAGCATCGACGCGAGCAGGAACACCACGATCGTATACAGGGTCAGGAAGAAGAACTCCTGGACCGTCCAGACCTGGAGATGCTTCCACCAGAACATGCCCCACCACAAGGCAAGCACGTAGAGGATGACGTTGAACGTCCAGACCAGCTGGACCCAGTAGAGCCGCACGCTGTGACGCGCCTGGATCAGCTTGCTCGCGCCCAACAGCAGATGCGTTAGTGCGAGGCCAAGAACGACGGAGATCAAGATTGCAAGATAGTCGAACATCGTTCTGCCCCCGATCCGAAAACTAGACTGGATCGAGGGCGGAGGGAAGTCAGCCGGCTTCTTCCATCATCGGCAGGAAGCGCTTCCAGTTTTCGAGCGTGACCACTTCCTCGTAGCGCGCGGTCTGCGCCGGATCGAGGAATTCGAGCATGAAGTCGCCTTCGACCCAGACTTCGGTCAGGCTGAACACCCCGCCGCCGCGCTCGCAATGGCGCACCGGCCAGCCGGCGCGCTGGCCGATTGCGATGATCTCGGCTGCGGGCCGGTCGACGCAGATGGCAAGATGCGCCTCGGAACGCCGGTCGCCGGCCTCGCGGGCAATCCAATTGCCCTGGTCGGCATCATAGATCAGCACATGATCGCGCTTGACCACTTCGAGTTCGATCTTGCCGTCGCCCGACCAGGCCATCCAGGCATCGGGGCCGCCGGGCGGGAAGCGCAGCGCCTCGCCGCCCATCATCTCGGAGAGGATTTCGGCGGCGGCCTTGGGGTCGGCGGCGGGGATCGAAGCATGCGCAATCTTCATGATCTGGTGTTCTCCTCAGATGAGACCGGGCTCAGGCCCAGCAGGATGGCAATCGCCTCGGCCGCGGCTTCTCCCGCCGCCTTGCCGTCGAGATCCCAGAAATCGCGCATCGCTGACCAGGCAAAGGCGCTGTTGAGCAATTGCACCGCGGCAGCCCGCCTGTGCGCCGCTTCCGCGTCGAGTTCGGGCAAGGCGTCGCGCACGCAGGCGAGCATCGCCGCCTTGCGCTCGTCATTGGCGCGCAACCGGACCTCACGTCCGGCCTCGGAATAGACCGAGGCGCGCACCGGCCCTTCCTGGCTGTCGAAGGCAGGAAAGAGCCGGCGCGGCGTTGCGACCAGGTCGGCGGAGGTCTGGGGGAAACCGCGCGATCCGACCAAAGATTGCATGCGCGGCCATACGGCGGCGAGCAGTGCATCGCGGGTCTGGAAATGGCGATAGATGGTCCGTTCGGCGATGCCGGCGCGCTTCGCAACCCCCGCCACCGTCAGGGATTCCACCGGGGCGTCGCTCATCTGCGCGATCGCCGCGTCGAGGATTCGAGCCCTGGTCTGCTCGACATGGTCCGCGC
>Ga0207698_10002178_pt1 | contig 11584 bp, 11 predicted proteins | sample KBSCornC22_FD_184298 | JGI IMG/M metagenome (GOLD analysis project Ga0207698, IMG submission 184298) | Corn rhizosphere microbial communities from Kellogg Biological Station, Michigan, USA - KBS Corn C2-2 (SPAdes) (version 2) | ecosystem: Host-associated > Plants > Roots > Rhizosphere > Soil ...
GGCGTGAGTATCTGGGGCAGCTCGCGGGGTTCCCCGCCGCCAGCGGGATAGAAAAGATAGAAGGGCACGCCCGAGCGGCCATGGGCATTGATGAAGCGGCTGATCGCGGGATCGCCGCGCGTCCAGTCGCCCACCATCACCACCACATGTTTCTCGGCAAAGGCTCTGGCGACCTCCGCACGGTCGATCGCCGCGCGCTCATTGACCTTGCAGGTCAGGCACCAGTCGGCGGTGAAATAGAGGAAGACCGGGCGACCCTGCTTGCGCAGCTCGGCGAGCTTGGCGTCGTCGAATTTGACGACTCCAATTTCGGCTGGTGCGGCGGCCTCGACGGAACTGCGCGGCACGATCGCGATCAGCGCCACTGCACCAATCAATGCCGCGAACACCGGCCACCAGGCACCGCCTTTGAGCGCCGCCTGGCGCCGCCCGGCCCACCACAGGCCAAGCGCGAGCAAGAGCGCCGCGCTCAATCCGATCGCCATCCCGTCCACGCCCGTTTCCCTACCAAGGATCCAGGAGAGCCCCAGAGCGGTGAGCAGCATCGGCACCGCCAGGATACGACGGAACAGGTCCATCCAGGCGCCCGGCCTGGGGAGCCAGCGCCGCAGCGCCGGGACGAAACCGAGCAGCAGGAAGGGCAAGGCGACGCCCAGCCCCAGGCCAACGAACACCGCCATCGCCTCTGCGGCGGGTAGCGTGATCGCCGCACCCAGCGCCACGCCCAGGAACGGCCCCGCGCAGGGCGTAGCGACGAAAGCGGCGAGTGCGCCGGTCCAGAAAGCGCCGGTCTTGCCGCCTGCTCCCGCCAGTCCGCTGCCGGCCGACAGGACCGGCAGCTCGAACAGTCCGGCAAGGTTGAGCCCGATCGCCAGGACCAGCAGCAACAGCCCTGCGATGACGCGCGCATCCTGGAGCTGGAAGGCCCACCCCACCAGCTCGCCTGTGGTGCGCAGCGCGAGCACCGCCGCCCCCAAGGCGGCGCAGACCAGCACGACGCCGGCCGTATAGGCCAGCGCTTCGCCGCGCGCTTCGCTTTCATGACCGCCTGAACGCGCGAGGCTGAGCGCCTTGAGGCTCAGGATCGGAAAGACGCAGGGCATGATGTTGAGCAGCAGCCCGCCCAGGATTGCGCCGCCCAGCGCCAGCCAGAAGCCGGTCGCTTCGCCCGATGCGGCGGGCGTGGATCCGGCCTTTGCGGGCGCGATCTTGCCCGGCGTCGCCGTGAAGCTGAGCCCCATGTCAGGCCCGAGGCTGACGAGGCCATCCACCTTGGCAGGCGAACCGGGCCTCGCCTTGGTCTCGATCACCAGCCGATCGCGGTCATGCGCCACCGTCTGCGGTGCGGCATAATCGATCGCACCATCGGTCCCTGCGAAGAAATAGGCCTTGGCGGCATCGACCGAAGCCGGAAGCGGCAGCTCGAGCCGGAAACGCCCGTTCGCCACTTCATATCTGGCCGGTGCGCCGAGCGGCTTGGGCAGGTCGGCACGCCAGCGGTCGAAGCGGGTGCGCAGGTCGGATGCGACCGTGCCATCGCCCACCGTCATCGTGATCGCGAGTGTCGCGCCTTCGGGCACGCAGGTCTGGGGATTGCAGGCAAGCCAGTCGAGCTTCGCGCTGATCGGCAGACGGGTACCGGCGGCAAGCCCGGCCGGAATGCGCGCCGTGACCAGCAGCGCATAATCCTTTTCATAGACATAGTTCATCAGCCCCGCGATCAGCAGCGGCTGCGGCACGGGATATTGCAAGCGATCGAAGGTCACGCCTTTGGGCGCGGTCCAGGCGACGCGCGTGGGCAGTCCCGCATCGCCCGGATTCTGCCAATAGCCATGCCATTCGGGCGCGGGCTTCATTGCGAAGGCGAGCGTCACCTCTTGGCCCGCGGCGGGCGTGACGGTCTCGGCAACGAGCGCAGGGGTGATGTGGGTGGGTATCGCGAGAGCTGGCGTTGCCAGGAGCGCCGCCACCAGCGCCAGCCAGATCCGGATCATCAGCCGACCGCCCGCAGCCGCGGCGCGTCCGCGCTCCGCCGCGCCAGCCACAATTTGACGGTGAGTTCGCCCCCCGCCAGCTCGACCGTGCGCGCGGGTTCGAGCCCTGCCGCGGCAAACCAATGCGCCATCTGGTCGTCGTCGAAGCCCAGGCGGGCATGGCCCTCGCGCTCGCGCAATTCCTCGCGATCGTGCGCGGCGAAGTCGATGATCAGCAGCCGTCCGTCGGGCCCGATCAGCCGCGCCGCCTCGGCGATCGCGGCGGCGGGCGCCTGGGCATAATGGAGCACCTGGTGGAGCACGACCGTATCCGCGGCGCCGTCATCCAGCGGCAGCGCATACATGTCGCCCTGGCGCAGATCGACGCGCTCGATCCCGGCGCGGCCCATGCGCGCGCGGGCGAAGCGCAGCATTTCCGGGCTGCGATCGATCCCGACCGCGCTGGCGGTGCCAGGCCCCAGCAATTCGATCATCCGTCCGGTGCCGGTGCCGATATCGACCAGACGGCCGATCGGCGCGTCGCCGAGCATTGCCGTGATCGCGCTCTCGACCTCGTCCTCGGCGACATGGAGCGAGCGGATCGCGTCCCATTCGGCGGCATGGGCGTCGAAATAGGCCTGCGCCGCGGCCGCGCGATCGGCCTGGACCGCCTCCAGCCGCGCGGCATCCGCCACTTCCCACCGTTCGGCGGCGGCGTCGCGGGCGCCGTCGATCGTCGCGAGCAAGGGCGCGGTCGCGGCCGGGCCCAACCCCAGGAACACCCAGCTTCCCTCGCGCCGCCGGTCCGCCAGCCCCGCATCGGCGAGGATGCGCACGTGCCGCGACACGCGCGGCTGGCTTTGCCCCAAGACCTGCGCGAGCTCCCCCACCGACAATTCCATCCGCCGCAGAAGCGCGAGGATACGCAGCCGAGTCGGATCAGCGAGCGCACGGAAGATGGCGAGCGGAGAGGTCATTTCGCGGTGCAACCCTTTCTGCGCGCATGCGTCGCGTCAAGCTCGAACCGTCGCACCGCTCTTGTCGAGGACCCCGCGCTATGGCAGGCGCCGACTTATGACACCGCGCCGCATCGCAGCACGCCTGCTTGCCCCCGCCGCCGGTGCCCTGCTGCTCGCAGGCTGCGCGACCACGCCGGGCGGCTATGTCCTCGCCCAGCAGGATCCGCTCGAAAAGGTCAATCGCGGCGTCTGGGGCGTCAACCAGGCCGCCGACAAGGTCGTTATCAAGCCCGTCACCCAGGTCTATCGCGCGGTGGCGCCGCGCCCGGTGCGGCAGGGGGTGAGCAACGCCTTCGCCAATCTGACCGAGCCCTGGTCGCTGGCGAACAATGTGCTGCAGGGCAAGCCCAACCGCGCCGGCCGCAATGTCGCGCGCTTCTTGGTCAACAGCACGATCGGCATCGCCGGCCTGTGGGATCCGGCGAGCAAGATGGGCATCCGGCCCGCGCCCGAGGATCTCGGCCAGACGCTCGCGGTGTGGGGCGTGAATGGCGGGCCTTATCTGGTCCTGCCTTTGCTGGGTCCGTCGACCTTGCGCGACGGGATCGGATCGGGTGTGGCCGCTTATGCCGATCCGGTGAAATTCGCGATCAACCAGTCGGACATCAACGTCTGGTACAAGCGCGGTTATCTCGCCGCTTATATCGTCAACACGCGCTCCGACCTGATCGAGAGCGGCGGCGACGCTTTCCTCCAGTCGAGCCTCGACCCTTATGCGGCAGCGCGGTCCGCCTATCTGCAGCTGCGTGAATCGCAGATCCGCGATGACGACGACAGCGGTGCCGGCGGAACCGAGCTGCCGGGCGGCGCGCCAGCCGCCAACGGCGTGCCCTCGCCCGCAGGCAATTCGGCGACAACGCCGTCGACTGCGGCACCGCTGCCGGGCGACGAGCCCGGTGCGCCGGCGAGCGCCGCGCCGCTGCCTGGGGACCAGCCCGCGCAACCCGCCGCCCCGCAACCGGCGGCTCCTGCTCCTTCGCAGCCGCTGCCGCAGAGCGCCGCGCCGTTGCCGGGCGATGCGCCCCAGCCATGATCCGCCGGCTTGCCCCTTTGCTGCTGCTCGCGGGCCTCGCCGCCTGCAACCGGCACGGCGTCGCCGATATCACGCTCGACGCCGACGCGGCGCAGCGCAACGCCACCTCGACCAAGACGCTCGCCGATCTCGCCGCCGCCGACGAGGCGAGCCAGGGTGAGGCCGCGGTCGTGCGCGATCGGTCCGCGGCCACCAACGAGAAGTCGGTACCGACCGGCTCCGCCTCCCCGGCGGTCGCGAATGACAGCGAGGCCGCCGCGCCCGCCGACGATGCGGCGGATGCCGATACGAACGGCTAGAAGGCAGAGCCTCAGCCCCTCAGCTTCGCTTCCGCTTCGAACATATAATCGCGCGTGATCGGCAGCGCGGTGCGGTCTCGCACATATTGGACCTGGTAATTGACCATCTGTCCGTTGATGAAGCCGGTCGCCGATCCCGCCAGATAGAATTCCCACATGCGGAAGAAGCGCTCGTCATACATGTCGACGATCTCCTTGCGGTGCGCCTGCGTCCGGCGCAGCCAATGTTCGAGCGTATAGCCGTAATGCAGCCGGAGCGTCTCGACGTCGGCCATGACCAGCCGCACCGATTCGGCGGCGCGCGCAATCTCCGACAGGCTGGGGATATAGCCGCCGGGGAAGATATATTTGGTCGTCCAGGTGTCGGTCGGGCGCGGCGGACCGATTCGCCCGATCGTGTGCAGCAGCATCACCCCGTCGTCGGCGAGCAGGCTGCGGCACTTGGCGGCGAAGGTGCGATAATGGGCGGGCCCGACATGCTCGTACATGCCGACCGAAACGATCCGGTCGAATTTCCCCTCGACCTTGCGATAATCGATCAGCTCGAACTTCACCCGATCGGCAACGCCCGCTTGCTCGGCGCGTTCGCGGGCGATCTTGAGCTGCTCTTCGGACAAGGTGATACCGAGCACGTCGACGTCGAACCTGTCGTGCAGATAGAGCGCCATGCCGCCCCAGCCGCAGCCGATGTCGAGCACCTTGAGGCCGGGTTTCAGATAGAGCTTGGCGGCGATATGCGCCTTCTTGTCGAGCTGCGCCTGCTCCAGGCTATTGCCGCGATCGGTGAAGTAGGCGCAGCTATATTGGCGGTCGGCATCGAGGAAGAGATCGTAAAGCCGGGCCGACAGATCATAATGATGCGCGACGTTGCGCTTCGAGCGCCGCTCCTGGTTGTAGGTCCGGAACCAGCCGAACGGATCGCCCGGAAACCGCGTGCGCGATTCCAGATTCTTCTGGTCCGGGCGTTGTTCGAACCGATTGTTCCAGGTGACGAGGTCGAGCAGGTCATAGATATCGCCCTGCTCGAGCAGCATCCGCTCGTCCATATAGGCTTCGCCCGCACCCAAAGAGGGCTGCAGCACGATCTTGCGCGGAGTGGATTTGTCGGTGAAGCGGACCACGACCGGTTTCCGCCCCGGATAAGGTGTGCCGTAATGATAGGTCTTGCCCACCGCGTCGATAACGGTGAGTTCGCCCTTCCGGATGAGGCGTTTGAACGCCCGATCGAACAGCCGCATGACCGCCTTCTAGCGGCTCGTTACGCGTCCGCCACTGCTTTTTGTTAAGCTTCTTTCGTGAGTTGCGCTTCGCGGTCGATTTGCGCCCGGCTCTTTTTCTCCGCCGCAGTCTTGAGCTGCCCGCAGGCCGCATCGATGTCGCGGCCGCGCGGGGTGCGCACCGGCGCCGAAATGCCGGCCTCGAACACGATGTTGGAGAAGGCCTTGATCCGCTCCGGCGTCGAACATTCGTAAACCGCGCCCGGCCAGGGATTGAAGGGGATCAGATTGACCTTGGCCGGCAGCCGATATTTGCGCAGCAGTCGGACGAGCTCGCGGGCATCCGCGTCGCTGTCATTCTTGTCCTTGAGCATCACATATTCGAACGTGATGCGGCGCGCATTGTTGGCGCCGGGATAGGCCGCACAGGCGGCGAGCAGCTCTTCCAGCCCATATTTCTTGTTGAGCGGGACCAGTTCGTCGCGGACCGGCTTGGTCACCGCGTGAAGCGAGACGGCGAGATTGACACCGATCTCCTCGCCCGCGCGCTCCATCATCGGGATCACGCCCGAGGTGGAGAGCGTGATGCGCCGCTTGGACAGTGCGAGCCCATCCCCGTCCATCACCAGCTTGAGCGCATCGCGGACATTGTCGAAATTGTAGAGCGGCTCGCCCATCCCCATCATCACGATATTGGTGAGCAAGCGCCCTTCGGGCTGACTCGGCCATTCGCCGAGCGCGTCGCGCGCGAGCATGACCTGGCCGACGATCTCGCCCGCGGTCAGGTTGCGGACCAGCCGCATCGTGCCGGTATGGCAGAAGGTGCAGTTGAGTGTGCAGCCGACCTGGCTCGACACGCAGAGCGTACCGCGATCCGCATCGGGGATGAACACCATCTCATAATCATGGCCGTCGTCGGAACGGAGCAGCCATTTGCGCGTGCCGTCGCTCGACACTTGCGCGACCACCACCTCGGGCCGGCCGATCACGAAACGCTCGGCGAGCCAGGGATGCATCGCCTTGGCGATGTCGGTCATCGCGGCGAAGTCGGTCGCGCCGCGATTGTAGATCCAGTGCCACAATTGCTTCGCGCGCAGCTTGGCCTGCTTGGGCTCGAGCCCGGCCTCTTCGAGCAAGGCGCGCAATTCGTCCTTGGAGCGGCCGAGCAAGTCGCGACGGCCGTCGGCGCGCACGACCGGGTCGCGCGGGACGGGGACCGGATCGATATGTCCGGGGATAGGCATGGGAGCGTTCATGAGAGGCGCCTACCTAGTCCAAAAGGCGCGATTTTTCCAGAGGCGCCTTTGTAGGCGTCGCCCCGGCGGAGGCCGGGGCCGCTGGAGGTTGGGCACTACTCCTCCAAACGGCCCCGGCCTCCGCCGGGGCGACGAGTTATCGTAGTGACGCCACCGCCGCCGCGTCGATCGCGCTGGGCGCGCCGGCCAGCATATAATGATGCCGGATGCGCCCTCCCTTGGCGCCGGTTGCGATCACGGTCAGCGCCTCGCCGTCACGCATCGCCGCGACGATGCGGCGGCTGGTACGGCTATCCGCGACCGCATTCTCATCCGACGTGGACAGGTCGAAGCGCGCCCCGCCGATGGCGATGGTAACGGCGCGCACGGGTCGGCCGACATGCACCTGCACCGATGGATGAGTCCCGAGAATCGCGACCGCCAGAAAGGGCGCCCCGCGCCGCTCCGCCGGCACCGAAATCGCGAAACATTTCTTCGGCTCGTCGCAAAAGGCGGCCCATGTGGCAAAAGTGCCAACGGTCTCGCGCGCGGCCAGAGGCGCGGCGAACAGCAGGATGAGAGGGGCGAAACGAGCAACCCGCATGCCTCTTCCATCGGCCGCCACATTCCCGCCCGCAACCTAAACCTCACCTGACCGAGCCATTCAGAGTGCTGCAATGCAGCGCGGCCTTTAGCGCGCCCCCCGCCCGTGGGGAGCAGGCGGGAAAGACAAAGCAAATGGAGTGCTATCTATGTCCAAGTTTCTTTTCGCCGCTGTTGCCGCCACCGCGATCGCTGCCCCCGCGTTCGCCCAGGACGGACCGAGCTTCTCCGGCGCGCATGTCGAGGCACTGGGCGGATGGGACCGCGTCCAGGGCGGCGGCACGCATGACGATGGCGTCCTCTATGGCGTGGGCGCGGGTTACGACATCCGCCGCGGCAATAGCGTCTTCGGCATCGAGGGCGAGGCCAGCGATTCGACCCAGAAGGAGGATATTGGCGGCGTGACCCAGCATGCCGCGCGCGACCTTTATGTCGGCGGCCGCGCCGGCGTGGTGGTCGGCGGCAACAACCTGCTCTACGCCAAGGCGGGCTATACCAATGCCCGCTACACGGTGAGCGGCAATGCCACCGGCCAGGACCTGGCGCATGGCAACCTGAATGGCGTGCGCGTCGGCGCGGGCATCGAGCATGCGCTCGGCAGCCGCGCCTTCGTCAAGACCGAATATCGCTATTCGAACTACGAGCAGGGCGTGTCGCGCCACCAGGTGCTGGGCGGCATCGGCCTGCGCTTCTGATGCGAAGCGTCATCCCGGCACGGGCCCCACCGGAATGTTATTTTGGTGGAAACCCGCAGGTCGGGACAGCTGGCGGCATGCCGTCATGCCGGCGGAGGCCGGCATCGCCGGAGGTGAAGGACCAAGCCTCCTGCGGCCCCGGCCTCCGCCGGGGCGACAGGAATTGCCGCTTATCCACAGGAAGGAGGGGTCGGGCGTATGTCCGGCCCCTTTTTCATCGCCTCCCCCTCTGGCAAGGCGGGATCGCCGCGTTATAGTGGCGGGCCAAAAATCTTGAGCCACCGGGGAAAGACATGAAGGCGACGATCGAACGGGCGATCCTGCTCAAGGCGCTGGGCCATATCCAGTCCGTCGTCGAGCGCCGCAATACCATCCCGATCCTGTCCAACGTGCTGATCGAGGCGGCCGAAGGCGGCTTGCGCATGATGGCGACCGATCTGGACCTTCAGGTGGTCGAGACGATCGAGGCGGCGGTCGACACGCCCGGCGCGACCACGGTCGCGGCGCACACCTTGTTCGACATCGTCCGCAAGCTGCCCGAGGGCAGCCAGGTCCAGTTGACCGCGGCCGAAGGCAAGATGCAGGTCGTGGGCGGGCGCGCGCGCTTCAACCTGCAGACGCTGCCGCGCGAGGATTTCCCGGTGATCGCGGAAGGCGAGCTGCCGACCCGCTTCGATCTGCCGGCCGAGACGCTGAAGCAGATCATCGACAAGACGCGCTTCGCCATCTCGACCGAAGAGACACGTTATTATCTGAACGGCATCTTCCTGCATGTGTCGGACGATACGACGCCGGTGCTGAAGGCGGCCGCGACCGACGGCCACCGCCTGGCCCGCGTGACCGTGCCGCGCCCGGACGGCGCGGAGGGCATGCCCGACGTGATCATCCCGCGCAAATGCGTGGGCGAGCTGCGCAAATTGCTCGACGAGGTCGACGGATCGGTCGAGGTGTCGCTGTCGCCGACCAAGATCCGCTTTGGGCTGGGCACCGCGATCCTGACCTCCAAGCTGATCGACGGCACCTTCCCCGATTATTCGCGCGTGATCCCGACCGCGAATGACAAATTGCTCAAGATCGACCCGCGCAGCTTCGAGGAAGGCGTCGACCGCGTCGCCACCATCGCCAGCGAAAAGACGCGCGCGGTCAAGATGAGCCTCGACCGCGACAAGATCACTTTGTCGGTGACCAGCCCCGAAAATGGCACAGCCGCTGAGGAAGTGCCGGGCGATTATGCCGCGCAGAGCTTCGATATCGGCTTCAATGCGCGCTACCTGCTCGACATTCTCGGCCAGATCGATGGCGACCTGGTCGAGGTCCACCTCGCCGACGCGTCGGCCCCGACCCTGATCCGCGAGAATGACAAGGCGCCCGCGCTCTACGTGCTGATGCCGATGCGGGTGTGAGGCGGCGGCTTCTGGTCGCGCTGAACCTCCGCCTCGCCCTCCTTGCGTCACTGGATATTCTGGCTGGGTTGAAGTATTGAAGGGTAGTACCTTTCAATAAGGAGGCTGACATGGCCACCTCGGTCAAGCTGGACGACGCGCTCAAGGGGCGGATCGAACAGTTGGCGCGCACGCGCGATCGGTCGCCGCACTGGATCATGCGCGAGGCGATCCGGCAATATGTCGAGCGGGAGGAGGCGCGCGAGAGCTTTCAGCGCGAAGCGATCGCCTCATGGACCGCTTATCGCGAAACCGGCCGCCATCTGACTGGCGAAGAAGTGCTTGATTGGCTCGAGGACGGGTCAGATCGCGGGATGCCCGATTGCCACGGCTGATCGTCGCCGAAGGCGCGGCGAGAGGACTTGATCGCTGCCTTGGTTTCCTTGCCGAACGCAATCCCGAAGCGTCGTTGCGCGCGCGCCAGACGATCGCGCGTAGCTTTCGCCTGCTCACCACCTCACCCGGGATCGGTCGACCATGGGCTGGCGCGCCGGAGCTGCGCGAGCTCGTCATCGGTTTTGGCGACTCAGGCTATGTCGCGCTTTATCGTCATGAACCCGCGGACGACGCAGTCTATCTGCTCGCCTTTCGGCATCAACGCGAGGCGGGCTATTGATCCGCCGGCTCTTCCTCGCGCACCCGGTTTAGCATGGCCGTCACCCGTCTCGCCCTCTCCGATTTCCGCAACCATGTCGAGGCGCTGATCGCGCCCGGGCCGGGCTTCGTCATCCTCAGCGGTGAGAATGGCGCGGGCAAGACCAACATATTGGAAGCCGTATCGCTGCTGACGCCCGGCCGGGGCCTGCGCGGTGCCACCTTGTCGGACATGGCGCGCCACGACGGACCCGGCGGCTTCGCGGTGAGTGCTCGCCTGGATGGCGAGATCGACCTGGGCACGGGCACGCTCGCGACCGCCCCCGAGCGGCGGCAGGTGCGGATCAATGGCGCCGATGCATCGGCCAACCGCTTGAGCGAATGGCTGGCGGTGCTGTGGCTGACGCCGGCGATGGACCGGCTGTTCGTCGAGAGTGCAAGCGGGCGCCGGCGTTTCCTCGACCGGCTGGTGCTCGCGCTCGAGCCGGGCCATGCCCAGCATGCGAGCCGCTACGAGGCGGCGACCCGCGCGCGCAACAAATTGCTCGGCGAGCCCGACGGCGCGGACCCCGCCTGGCTCGCCGCGCTGGAAGCCGGCATGGCCGAGCATGGCACCGCCATCGCCGAAGCGCGTGCACGCGGTGTCGCGGCGCTGAGCGAACGGCTCGCCGCGCAGCTGCCCGGGCCGTTCGCGCGCGCCCAGATCGCGCTCACCGGATGGCAGCCGGCCGCATCCGACGCGCAGTCGGCGCTCGCAGCGGAATTGCGCGCGGGCCGCGGACGCGATGCTGCCGCGGGTCGCGCGCTGGCCGGCCCTCACCGGTCCGACATTGCCGTCACACATCTCGACAAGGGGATGCCCGCCGAACTCTGCTCGACCGGCGAGCAGAAAGCGCTGCTGCTCGGCATCATCCTCGCCCATGCCGACCTGATCGCGCTGGCGCGCGGACAGCGGCCGATCCTGCTGCTCGACGAGGTTGCCGCGCATCTCGACCCTACCCGTCGCGCCGCCTTGTTCGAGCGGCTGGCGCATGCCGGCGGGCAGAATTGGCTGACAGGCACCGAGCCGGGCCTGTTCGCCGATGCACCCGATCCCGCCACACGGCTGATCGTTTCTCCCGAGGGTATCCAAACGACATGAATGCCCCGTTTGACCGCCGCGCGATTCCGGCAGGGCTGACCTTCGACAACTGGACTGCCGAGGATGGATGGCCGCTGCGCCGGTTCAGCTGGCCGCAGCCGGGCACGGCCAAAGGCAGCATGCTGTTCCTGACCGGGCGCGGCGACTTCGTGGAGAAATATCTCGAGGCGTTGGGTCATTGGCATGGCGAGGGCTGGGGCATCACCGGTTTCGACTGGCGCGGGCAGGGCGGATCGGGCCGGCTCCTGGCCGATCCCCTGATCTGCCACATGCCCGACTTCGAGCCGATGGTGCGCGATCTTGGCCGCTTCATCGCCGAATGGAGCGCCGCGA
>Ga0207698_10002180_pt1 | contig 11583 bp, 12 predicted proteins | sample KBSCornC22_FD_184298 | JGI IMG/M metagenome (GOLD analysis project Ga0207698, IMG submission 184298) | Corn rhizosphere microbial communities from Kellogg Biological Station, Michigan, USA - KBS Corn C2-2 (SPAdes) (version 2) | ecosystem: Host-associated > Plants > Roots > Rhizosphere > Soil ...
AGACGCCTCGCTTCTCGTACCCTTCCTCGATGTGCTCGGCCTGACGCTTCTGCTTGTCCGTATATGCCGACTTGTCGCCCCTTGGCATGGCCCCTCCCGAAGTGAGAATTGGTACGGGGCAAAGGTTGCATAAGATGTGCCCCGCGAGGCAGTTAACCCGCATCTCGAGGTGGTCTTGCAGCAACGGCGCGCTCCGTGCACCAGATCCCTTCGCGGAGCGCGCCAACGAGCGTGCGCCGATCCTTCACTGGGGAGCTACGACATGAGCGACAAGATGAGCGGCGAGCAGAACGACGCGAACGAGAAGTCGAAGACGCAGAGCGACAGCGAGAAGGCGCTTCAGGAGGAGCTGCGTCGCGAAGCAGCCGAGGGAAAGGGGTCCGTCGGCGATACCGCGCGGAATAACAATCTTTCGGGCTCATCGACGTGGGAGACGCTCCCCGACGATGATTCATCGCAAAAGGGAAGCAAGTGACACCCACGCCATCGAGCGCTTCGCCGGACAGCTCCGACGAGGAACGACGCAGGATTGCCGAGGAGATCTCGATGCGACTCCGCCGAAAGGGCGTTCAGCTCACCGGCGGCGAAAGCACCGAGGAGCTCGCGGATCTCGAGGAGGCCGTCGAACAGTTCGAGCGCATGGTCGAGCGCGCGGGCGGCGACCTCATGGTCGATGAGCCGGTCGGGGACGGCTCACCGATCGCGCCGGACGAGCCGGACTTCGTGCTTCCGGCACGGAAGCAGTCGGAATCCGTTCCGGCGTACATCAAGCGCATCCACGAGGCCGGCTCGCGGGCAGGACACAAGGGAAGCACGTCCTGACCCGCGGCGACTTCGCGGCCGCATCACTGCACGAGGATCGTTCCCGACATGGCCGTGCCGTGCACCGCACAGTGATACGTGTAGGTGCCGGCAGTGGCGAACGTTCTGCTGAACGTTCCGGAGCTCTGAATCGGGGAGCTCGACACACCGTCATCGAACTTCACGCTGTGCGACGCGCACGTGTTGTTTCCGTAGCCGTCGCCGGTGCAGCTGTTCCAGGTCCAGGTGAGCGTGGCGCCGACGCCAACGCTGTCGTGCGCCGGAACGTACTTGTTGTTCTCCACACTCAGCCTGGTCGTCGAGCCATTGGGGGGCGGCGGCGTTCCGGGATCCGTTACCCCGTTCGAGCTCGACGATCCACCGCCTCCGCAGGCATACAATACCGTCCCGAGGAACAGGGAAAGCCCCTTGATGCGTTTGTGACGAAAGTTGATGCTCATGGCCTCATCCGGTATAGGGCGACGATCGCAGGGTAGCCCTGCACCAGAATGAGCGCACCGCATCTGCGGCGGACGACAGCCTTTGCGTGGCGAACGCCATGGAAACGCAGGCGCCGGGGAACGCGGATCGCGGCCGATGCGAGTCAAGCATCCACAGCCGTGCGAATCGTCTTGCACCGGCAGGGCCCGTCCGATAGTCTAGCGGTATCATTCGCGCGTGTCGCCACGGTCGCATTCATCACGCGGGAGCATCGTTGAATCCAGGCACGATTCCCGACAGCACGATCACCGCGCTTCGGGAGCTCCTGCTGCGCATGCTGCGCGATGAGCCGCCGCGCAACGCGGAAGGCCCGTCGCGTGCCGGCGATGACATCCGCGACGCGCTCCGCGCACTCTGCGAGGATGCGCATCGCAGCCACGTTCGCGTCGAGCAGCTCGTGATCGCGATCAAGCAGGGATGGTCGTCGCTCCACAGCGAGAACCCGCGCGGGCGCTCAGCGGGACCCGATGGGCTGCTGAATCAGGTGATCACGCTCTGCATCGACGAGTATTACGCGCGCGCGGATCGGTCGTGAGCCGCGCGCGCCGTGCGTCAGTCGAGCACGGGATCGGGTGAGCTGACGGCGGCCAGCACGGACTCGCGCGCGCGCCCCATCTCGCGATACGCATAGACGACGGGCGGCGGCGTTCCGTCGAGCATCGAGTCGATGATCGCGCGATCGGACGTCAGCGTGCACACGGGATCCGTGCGCGTGGCATCGCCGGTGAGCGCGAACGCCTGGCACCGGCAGCCGCCGAAGTCGACGTGCTTGCGCGGGCAGCTGCGACACGGCTCCTTCATCCACTCGTCGCCGCGGAAGGCGCGGAACGCGCTCGACTCCTCCCAGATCCAGCCCACGCTCCGCTCGCGCACGTTGTCGAAGGTGAGCGTCGTGATCTGCGACGCCGCGTGGCAGGGCATTGTGCGACCGTCGGGCGCCACGACGAGATAGAAATTTCCCCAGCCACCCTGACACGGCTTCGGAAATTCGCTGTAGTAGTCGGGAAGCACGTAGATGATCTGCATTTTGCCGCGATACTTCTCCGCCGCCCGGTCGACGATCGCCTCGGAGCGCTCGATCTGGGCGCGCGTCGGCATGAGTGACTCGCGATTGAGCACGGCCCACCCGTAGTACTGCGTATTCGCGAGCTCGATGCGATCGGCGCCGAGCGCGCCGGCGAGATCGATGAGCGCCTCGAGATGATCGAGATTGGCGCGATGCAGCACGACGTTCACCGTGAACGCGAAGTCGAGCTCCTTGATCCACTGCGCCGCCTGCAGCTTCGCATCCCAGCTGCGCGTGCCGGCGATCTTCTCCGCGATCTCCTTGTCGGAATCCTGAATGGAGATCTGCACGTGCTCGAGCCCGGCCGCCTTGAGCTTCAGCGTGCGCTCGCGCGTGAGCCCGACCGCGGAGGTCACGAGCGTCTGGTAGAAGCCGAGCGCGTGCGCGTGCGTGACGAGCTCCTCGAGATCGCGGCGGATGAGCGGCTCGCCACCGGACAATCCGAGCTGCAGCGCACCGAGCGCGCGCGCCTCCGTGAAGACGCGCTTCCAGTCGTCCGTCGAGAGCTCCGCCTGCGAGCGCGCCAGGTCGATCGGATTGGAGCAGTACGGACAGTGCAGCGGACAGCGGTGCGTGAGCTCCGCGAGCAGCGTCGTTGGTCTACGATCCATCGCGCACCATCAGGGAAACGTCAGCCGATCGCCGGTGAAAAAGAGAAGGGACCCGCCGAAGCGGGCCCCCTGTGCTTCGCTTGACGCAGCTTAGCGGCGAGCGACGTACGCGGTCACTTCCATCGTGACTTCGACCACTTCGAATTCCGGCTTGGTCCAGGACATGTTCGACTCCTGTTGACTGTAGGTGTATGCTCGCGGCCGGCATTCGACGAGAGAAAAAGTTCGCCCGTTCGAAACCGCTCACTGACTCGCGACTGCCGACACTAAAGCACCGACCATGCCGCGCGGTTTCGGGACGAGCTCGGGCGGCGCAAGAGGTTGTCACCAATGTAGTTAGACGTATCCGGCATCTCCGCAACCGCAACGGGAAAACCACCCGCTACGCACGTCAGATCACCCACTGGTGGGGCATTTCACGCAGCGGGCTCGACAGTACAATCGACCATCAGCCCGCCCCGATCGCCGCCGCCTCGTCCCTGATGAGCTCCCGATCCGCAAGCTGCGACAGATACGATTGCACGTCGGCGAGCACGTCCGCGCCGTAGCGCTCGTTCAGCACCGCCGCGATCTCCGCCAGCGTGCGCGCACCATCGCACAGCCCCAGAATCTCCGCCGCCGTGTCGTTCAACAGCACCGCGCCTTCCGGATACTGCAGCACGTTGCGCTGCCGTGCCTCATCGAACTGCACGCGCGCGAACTTCCAGAGCTTCGGTCGCGACTGTGCGGTGAGTGCCATGCGCTCACTCCTCGCGGTACGCGTTGTGGATCGTGTCGATCATCACCCACAGCATCTCGATCTTGAACGCGAGCGCCTCGAACGCGCGCTGCTGCGCCTCCACGGTGGTGCAGTACGTCGTCACGATCTCGAGTCCGTGGGTGCTGTCGCGCGGCGCCTGCGTCAGACGACTGTTGAAGTAGTCGTACGCATCCGCACGGATCCATGGATAGTGCCTGGGCAGCGCCTCGAGCCGCCGCCGCATGATGTCGGGCGCGAACAGCTCCGTCAGCGAGGACGCCGCCGCCTCCACCCACGGCCGCGTCTTGCAGAACGTCACGTACATCTCGGCCGCGAATCGCACGCCGGGAAGCACGTGACGCTCGTCCTCCATCTCCTCGCGCGGAACGCCGAACGCGATGCCCAGCTGGATCCACTTCTCGATGCCGCCTTCACCGTCCTTCAGCCCATCGTGATCGACGATGCGCTGTATCCACTTGCGTCGCACCGCGGGCTCGGGACAGTTCGAGATGATCGCGCCATCCTTTCGCGGAATCGCGCGCTGGTAGACGAGCCGGTTGGCGACCCACCCCTGCATCTGCCGCTGCGACAGCTTCCCGTCGTGCATCAGTTGGTGAAAGGGATGCTCCACGTAGTACGAGCCGTGAAATCCGCGCAGCGCAGCAACGAGCGCGTCGGCAGAAAGCGGGCGGTCCAGCGAGGGTATCGGGGGCTTCGGAGGCGCCGCGAGCGTGGGCGCGGAGAGCAGGGACGTGGACATGAAGGAAGCTTACCGCGAAGTGGGGGAGTCGCCACGCGCGCAAAACGCGCGCCTCAAATCTCGAAACGCATTCCGTCCATCCCCACGAGCACTCCCGCGCTCTCCACTTCCGCGCGCTCCGCCGAGTGCTCGATCAGCATCGGGTTCGTGTTGTTGATGTGCGTGTACACCTTCCGTGGACAGTCGAGCTGCGACAGCACCGCGAGACTGCCTTCAGGGCCGGAGATCGCCACGTGCCCCATCGCCGACGCCGGACGATCGGAGATGCCGAGACGAATGAGCTCGTCGTCGGTCCAGAAGGTTCCGTCGAACAGGAGCAGCTCCGCCTCGTTCAGGCGCCCCAGCAGCCTGGGGCCCAGACCGCCGCACCCAGGCACGAACGCGCACGTCTTCCCACTCGCCGCATCGGTGATGAAGGCCGCCACCGTGTGTCCGACTTCTTCCTTTCGCGCGAATCGCGGCGGATCGCCCCGCACCGCTTTCAGCTCCATCGTGAGCCCGCTCGGCGTTCCATCGCGGTAGTCGAGCGATGTCGGTTCGCCGAGCGCGACCTCGACGGTCTGCACGACCGCGAACGCCTGCGTCACGGGCAGCACGCGCGAATCCTCCGCGATCGTCCGGATCACCGCCGGCGTCGCGATGACCTGCAGCTGTCGCCCCTCGCGCAGGAGCGTGACGCCGAGCGTGTGATCGAGCTCGGCATCGGTGAGCACGATGCCCTCGACGGGCACGTGGCGCACACCCGACACCTCCACGCGCGGCAGCCGCGCGAGCTGCTCGCGCACATCGGGAGACGCGTTGCCGAGGAACCATCGCACACCGTCCGCGCTGAACGCGATCGATGATTGCGTGCGCGCGTGTGCGCGTGCCGGATCATCGCGCGCGATGCGGCACGTGGGGCACCAGCAGTTCCACTGCGGAAATCCTCCCCCCGCAGCCGTTCCGAGCAGGATTACGTGCACGTGTCTACTGGATTCCGAATTTCTTGAGACGGTAACGGAGTGTGTCGCGGCTGACGCCGAGCCGCTGCGCGGCCTGCGTCTGGTTGCCATTCGCTTCGCGAAGCGCCTGCTCGATCATCGACTTCTCCCACTGCGCGAGATCGGTTCCGCGCGGCGGAAGCGCATCCGGCGACGTGATCGGTGTGCCCGTCTCCGCGCTCGCGCCCATCGCGGCGCCGTCCACGTTCGACAGCGACAGCTGCTCGGCCTCCAGCACGCCGCCCTGGCTCCAGAGCACCGCGCGCTCGATCACGTGGCTCAGCTCGCGCACGTTCCCCGGCCACGAATACGCGAGCATCGCATTCCGGGCCGCCGCGCTCATGCGCTTCACATCCTTTCCGTACTTCGCGCTGAAGCGTCGCATGAAATCCTCGGCCAGGAGCAGCACGTCCTCGCCTCGCTCGCGCAGCGGCGGCAGCCGGAGCAGGATCACCGCCAGGCGGAAGTAGAGATCGCGCCGGAAGGTTCCCGTCTGCGCCTCGCGCTCGAGATCGCGATTGGTGGCGGCGAGGATGCGCACGTCGATGCGCCGGTCGCGAATGCCGCCCACGCGTCGAACCATTCGCTCCTCGATCGCGCGCAGGAGCTTGCCCTGCAGCGGGAGCTCCGTGTCTCCGATCTCGTCGAGGAAGATGAAGCCATGCTCCGCCGCTTCGAAGAGCCCGATCTTCGACTGCTTCGCATCGGTGAAGGCGCCGCGCTCGTGGCCGAACAGCTCGGCCTCCATCAGGCTCGCCGGGAGCGCGGTGCAGTTCACTTCGATGAACGGCTTCGACGAGCGCGGTCCGCTCGCGTGGATCGTGTGCGCGACGAGTCCCTTGCCCGTGCCCGTCTCGCCGGTGATGAGCACGGGCGGCGTATCATCCAGCGCGGCGATCTGGCGCGCCTGGTCCATGATCGCGCGGATCGCTGGTGATTCGCCGATCATGCCGGCGAACGGAAGCTTCCGCGCCCCTCGCCCGCGATAGTACGAAAGCTCCTGCTTGAGAAGCGACGTTTCGCGTGCGCGGTCCGCGAGCAGCTTGAGCTCCTCGAGATCGACGGGCTTCTTCAGGTAGTCGAAGGCGCCCAGCTTCACCGCCTCGACCGCGCCCTCGATACTGCCGTACGCCGTCATGATGATGACGGGAATCGACGAATCGAACTCGCGGATGTGCTGCAGCAGCTCGATGCCGCCCATCCCGGGCAGCCGCACGTCGGCGAAGACGACATCGGGGCGCATGCTCTCGAGCAGCTCGAGCGCCTTCTCCGCGTCCCCCGCCACCTCGGCTTCGTAGCCGGATTCCGTGAGGAACGTCTTGATCGAGCGCGCGAGTGTGCGCTCGTCATCCACGATCAGCACCGTCGGTCCGCTCACGAGCGGCTCGCCCCGGCGCGCGCGGGCTCGGGCTCGCCGGCGGCGGCATCCGGGGAATCGATCGCGGGCAGCCGAATGCGCACCGTCGTTCCCACCGTCGCGATGCTGCTGATCTCGAGCGCGCCGCCGTTCTGCTCGATGTAGCGCTTCGCGATCGCGAGGCCGAGCCCCGTGCCTTCCGCGCGCGTCGTGAAGAACGGCTCGCACACGGAAGCGAGCACGCGCTCGGGGATGCCGACCCCGGTATCCGCGATCTCGACGACCACGCCTTCGTCGCCGCTCGAGGACCGCTCGGCGCGCGCCGCGATCCGGAGCGTGCCACCGTGCGGCATCGCGTCGAGCGCGTTGGAGACGATCTCGACCAGCGCCTGCTCCAGCTGCATGGGGTCGACGCGAACTTCGGGAAGCTCGTGCGCGAGCGCGAGCTCGAGCGAGACGCCGCGCTCGCGGAGCAGCTCGGCGAATGGCGGAAGCAGATCCTCGACCAGCCGCGACACGCTCTCGCGCAGCGGATGAAACGGGGCGGGCTTGGAGAAGCTCAGGAGATGGCTCACGCGGCGATCGAGCCGATCGACCTCCTCGATGATGATGCTCATGTGCTCGCGCGTCGCGGCCGACTCCGGATGCCGCATGGCGACCTGCGCCGCGGCGCGAAGGCTCGCGAGCGGATTGCGGATGCCGTGGGCCACCGCGGCCGACATCTCGCCGATCGAGGCGAGCTTCTCGGACTGAACCAGCTGTGCCTGCGTCTTCTCGAGCTGCGAGATCTTGTTCTGGAGCTCGAGATTGAGGCGCGTCGAGCGCGCGCGCGACTGCTCGAGGCTTTCGGTCATCTGCGCGAAGGAGCGGGCGAGGTCGCCGATCTCATCGGGCGAGCTCACGTCGATCGGAAGCTCGACCTCGCCCGCGCCCACGCGCGCCATGGCCACGCGCAACTGACTGATCGGGCGCGCGAGCCCGCGCGAGATGAGCCATGACGCGAGCAGCCCCGCGACTCCCGCAATTATGAGGATGGCGATCAGCACGTCGCGCTCGCGCGTCACGATCTCCTCGAGCGTTGTGTATGCGCCGCGCACGCTGGACTCGCGTGCCTGTCTGTAGATGTCGCGGTTCAACTGCGTGAGCGCGGGGAGGAGTCCATCGCGCAGATCGCGCTGCGCCAACAGGTACGAGGCCTCGTGCTGGCCCGAGTCGTACAGCTTGAACACGCTGTCGGACACGATCTCGATGCGGCGCTGGATATCCTCTGTGCTGTTCGCGAGTCCCGCTTCGTTCGGACGCAGCTCCGATCGCCAGCGCTGCTGCCAGTACTTGATGACCTCACCCGTCGCGCGAAACTCGTCCTTGGCGTGCGGATCGAGTCCGCTGAGATAGCGCCAGATGATCTCGCTCTGGTTGAACATCGCGGTCTCGAGCTCGGCGTACGTGCGCGTGCGCGACATGTTCTGGCCGAGCATCTGGAGCGCGTCGCGCTCGAGTACGTTCGTGCGGATGGCCTCGATCCCGATGAGGAGCGCGGGAACGACCATGAGCGAGAAGCCGAACAGCATCTTGCGCTGGAAGGTCATCGAGGCGGGGGCGCGTGGGGAACGCGAATCAACGGTGGACGGGCCCAGGCGGCAGGCGCCCACGATTCAAGCTATCACGCAATCGCGGTGGAGGGGAGAACGCAGCGCCTCGTTGCGGCTGCGTAGCGGGGGCGGCAGCTTACCTCTCACGTGCGAGATTCTTCAGGAGCTTCCACCCGCCGCGAGCCGCTGGCGCTTGCCGCGCGCGATGTGGTCCGGCGCTACGGCGACGTGCTGGCGCTCGACCGTGTGAGTCTCGACGTAGCCGCCGGCCAGAGTGTCGCGCTGGTGGGCGAGAGCGGATCCGGGAAGACGACGCTGCTGCGCTGCTTCAACCGCCTCGTCGAGCCCACGAGCGGGATGATCTCGGTTGGCGGGTCGAACGTGGGCGATCGCCCGAGCGTGGAGCTCCGCCGCATGATCGGCTACGTGCCGCAGGACGGCGGGTTGATGCCGCACTGGCGCATCCTGCGGAACGTCGCGCTCGTGCCGACGCTGCTCGGCATTCCGGATGCGCGCGCGGTCGCGATCGACGTGCTGGCGCTGGTCGGGCTTCCGGCCGAACGGTTCGGCGACCGATTTCCGCACGAGCTCTCGGGCGGGCAGCGGCAGCGCGCGGCACTCGCGCGCGCACTCGCCGCGCGTCCGGGAGTGGTGCTCATGGACGAGCCGTTCGGTGCCCTCGATGCGATCACGCGCTCGGACCTGCAGGCGGCGTTCGATGCGCTGCGTCACGAGCTCTCGTTCACGATGCTCATGGTGACGCACGATCTGGCCGAGGCGGCGCGTCTGGCGGACGAGCTGGTGGTGATGCGGGCGGGGCGCATCGAGCAGCAGGGCACGATCGACCGGCTCGCATCGTCGCCGGCGACGCCGTACGTCGGCACGCTGCTCGAGCGGGCGCTCGCGGCATCGGCACCGCTCCGGGGGCTCGCGTGAGGCGCGCGCGTCTCGCGGCGGTGGTGTTTGCGTCGGCGATCGTCGCCGCAGGGCGTGCGCGCGCGCAGGTGATCGAGCCGCCCGTTGTCGAGGCGCGCCGCGTACCGATCATCGTGGCATCGAAGCCGTTCGGCGAATCGTACCTGCTGGCCGAGATGCTCGCGCAGCTGCTCGAGTCGCACGGGATGGTCGTCGATCGGCGCATGGGGCTCGGGCAGACGGAGATCGCGATGCAGGCGCTCCGGTCCGGTGCCATCGATGTGTACCCCGAGTACACGGGTACGGGGCTGCTCGCGGTGCTGCACGATTCGCTCACCGATTCGCTCGCGAGCGATCCGCGGCGGGTGTTCGCGCACGTCGCTCGCGAATTCGCCTCGCGATATGGGGTGCGATGGCTGCCGCCGCTCGGATTCCAGAACAGCTACGCGATCGCCGTGCGAAGGGAGACGGCGGCGCGGTATCATCTGCGCACGCTCAGCGATCTGGCGCGCGAGAGCGGGCATCTCGTGGCCGGCTTCACCCCGGATTTCATCGGGCGACCGGACGGGCTGGCCGGACTCGCGCGCGTGTACGGCGTTCACCCGCGCGCGGTGCGGCCACTCGCTCCGGCGGTGAAGTACCAGGCGCTCGCCTCGGGAGCCGTCGACGTCATCGATGGCTACTCCACCGACGGCCTGCTCTCCAAATACGATCTGGTGACGCTCGCGGACGACAAGCACTTCTTCCCGCCATACGAAGCCGCCGCGGTGGTCGGCACGCGAATGACGCGCGAGCGCCCCGAGGCGATCGCCGCGCTCACGATGCTGAGCGGAGTGCTCGACGAATCGCGCATGCGCGTGCTCAACCGGCGGATCGAGGTGGACGGCGAGGATGTGAAGCGTGTCGCGGCGGATGCGCTCCGCGACATCGGTCTCGCCGGAGGGATGAGCGCGGGCGCGCGCACCGCCGGGAGTGCCCGGAATCCGGGATCTCTTAGTACTAAGGGATCTCTGTCCCGTTATCTCTGGGAGCGCCGCGCGGCGATCTGGACGCTCGTGCTTCAGCATCTGCTGCTCGTCGCGCTCGCACTCGGTGCCGCCATCATCGTCGCGGTACCGCTCGCCCTCGCGCTCGAGCGCGCGCGCAGCGCCGCCGAGCCGACGATCGGCGCGCTCGGCGTGCTCGAGACGATTCCGAGCATCGCGCTGCTGGCCTTCATGATCCCGCTGTTCGGCATCGGCGTGAAGCCGGCGCTCGTGGCGCTCTGGATCTACGCCCTCTACCCGATCGCGCGCAGCGCGTACAGCGGCGTGCGCGATGCCGACCCATCTGCGGTGGAAGCAGCGGAAGCGCTCGGGATGACGCCGCGCCAGCGACTGCTGCAGGTGCGGCTGCCGCTCGCGGCGCCCGTGATCATGGCGGGGATCAGAACGGCGGCCGTGATCACGGTGGGCGCGGCCACGCTCGCGGCGTTCATCGGTGCCGGCGGGCTGGGCGAGCCGATCGTCGCGGGGCTCGCGCTCGCGGACACGAACATGATTCTCTCGGGCGCGCTCCCCGCTGCGGTGCTGGCGCTAGTGGTCGACGGCGCGCTCGCGCTGGTCGAGCGCGCCGTCGCTCCCGCTCACACGCGTCACACCGCCTCGAGGTAGGCGACCCAGAACTGCCGCTTCCGGTTCGTCCAGAGCTTCCGCGTGCGAAAGCCCGCGGTCTCGATCAGCTCCTCGAGGCGTGCGCGATCGTACTTGTACGAGCTCTCCGTCCAGATCGATTCGCCTCTCTCGAAGTGAATCGGCTCGCCCGCCACCTTCACGATCTGCTCGATTCTGCTCACCAGATGCATCTCGACCCGGCTCGCGCGCGAGTTGAAGAACGCGCGGTGCTCGAAGGTGTGCAGGTCGAAGTGCGCATGCAGGTCGCGATTGAGCCGCGCGAGGATGTTGAGGTTGAATCGCGCGGTCACCCCGGAGGCGTCGTCGTAGGCGGCATTGAGCGTCGCCGCGCGCTTGCGGCGGTCGACGCCGAGCACGAGCGCGCCGCCCTTGCCGACCGCGCGCCGTACGCGGCCGAGGAAAATGGCGGCTTCCATGGGGTGGAAGTTGCCGATGGTCGAGCCGGGAAAGAACGCGACCCTGCGCGAGCCTTCGGGCAGCGGCGGCACCGCGAGCGGCAGCGTGTAATCGGCATTGAGCGGCCGGATCGCCACTTCCGGATACTCGGCGGCGAGCTCGCGCGCCACGCGGCCCAGCTGCTCGCGCGAG
>Ga0207698_10002182_pt1 | contig 11581 bp, 4 predicted proteins | sample KBSCornC22_FD_184298 | JGI IMG/M metagenome (GOLD analysis project Ga0207698, IMG submission 184298) | Corn rhizosphere microbial communities from Kellogg Biological Station, Michigan, USA - KBS Corn C2-2 (SPAdes) (version 2) | ecosystem: Host-associated > Plants > Roots > Rhizosphere > Soil ...
AGCAGTGGAAGGGATCTATGCATCACTTCGCGTCGTTCAACAACCGGTTCTACCGGGCGACGATTCTGCACATGCAGGAGCTGAGCGGAACCAAAGGCAGCAAATGGTGCGCCGGCTGCCATGATCATGCGGTCTTCTTCAACGGCAAGTTCGACAAGCCGATCAAGGACCAGCTCGAAACCGCCGAGGCGCAGAACGGCCTTGGCTGCGTTTCGTGTCACTCGATCGTTCATGTTGAGGGCACCATGGGCAACAGCGGATTCACCATGATGTATCCACCGCTGCACAGGCTGGCTTCGAGCGACAATCCGATCTTGCGGAAGATGGGCGACTTCATTACCTATCTGAATCCCGAGCCGCACCGCCGCACCTTCATGAAGCCCTTCATGCGGCAGCAGACCGCGGAATACTGTTCGGCGTGCCATAAGGTGCATCTCGATAAGCCCGTAAACCATTACCGCTGGCTGCGCGGCTTCAACGAATATGACAACTGGCAGGCGAGCGGCGTCTCCGGCCAGGGCGCGCGGTCTTTTTACTATCCGCCGAAGTCGCAGGATTGCGCGGATTGCCACATGGAGAAGGTGCGATCGAGTGACCCGGGCAATCGCGGCGGGTTGATTCATTCGCATCGCTTCGCCACCGCCAATACCGCGGTTCCCTACGTCAATAACGACGCCGAGCAGCTTGCCGCAGCGGAAAAATTTTTGAAATCGGGCATCATGACCGTGGATCTGTTCGCAGCTTCTCCGGTCGAGGAATCGAAAGGAGAAACGGAGATGCGGCGGCGAGGCGCGGAAGCGGCTCCGTCGCTCGCATCCACCTTCGCGGTAGGCGAAGAGGCCGAGCAGGCGGGAACCGTCACGGTTCGCGAAGTCGGGAAGATCGCAGCCCCGCTGGATGCTCCCGGCGTGGCTTTCGCGCCTGGGTCGACGGTGCGCGTCGATGCGGTTGTCCGGACCAAAAAACTGGGCCATTTTTTCCCCGGCGGTACGGTGGATGGCTACGACACGTGGCTGGAATTCCAGGCGCGGGATGCGAACGGGAAGATTATCGGCTGGAGCGGCTGGGTGGAGGATAACGGCGCGGGTCCGGTCGAGCCCAGCGCGCATTTCTATAAGTCCTACCAGCTCGATGCCGCGGGAAACCCGATCAACAAACGCAACGCCTGGCAGACGCGCGGCGTTCTCTACGTCCACCTGATTCCGCCCGGCGCCGACGATACGGTTCACTTCCGGCTCTCGATTCCGCGCGACGCCGTGGGGCCGATTCGGCTCGAGGCGAAGCTGAACTACCGGAAGTTCATGAACTATTTCACGAAATTCGCGTATGCCGCGCGCGCCGTAAGCGGCGATGCGGACGAGAATCATGACAGCCGGCAGTACGCCTTCGATGGAGGCCCGATACCCAACATTCCGATTGTTACGCTGGCTACGGCCACGGCGCAGATCAAACTCGGCGAGCCGCGCTGGCAGCCGGTGGTGCGTAAACAGGATCGCGAGCGCTGGAACGATTGGGGCATTGGACTGCTTCTGCAGGGCGATATCAAAGGGGCGGAGTACGCGTTCCAGCGTGTGACCGAAGCCGACCCGTCGTATCCCGATGGCTGGCTCAACGTTGGCCGGGCGCTGATTCAGGAAGGCGAAACAGATGCGGCGCGTCCCTGGGTGCAGAAAGCTCTCGACCTGAAGCCGGGCCTCGCGCGGGGCGAGTTTTTCCTTTCGCAGATCCAGAAGGCCGCGGGCGATTACGATGGCGCGCTGCGCAATCTGACGGCATGCAGCGCGCAATATCCGCGCGACCGGGTGGTTCTGAATCAGATCGGGCGCATCGAATTTCTCGAGCGTAATTATCCTGAAGCGGTGCGGGCCTTTCAGGATGTGCTCGAGATCGATCCGGAAGATGTGCAGGCCCACTATAACCTGATGCTGTGCTACCGCGGGCTGAGCAAACCGGACCTGGCAAGCCGGGAGCAGGTCTTGTTTCAGCGGTTCAAGGCGGACGAATCGTCCCAATTCGTAACCGCGAAGCCTCGGCTGCTGAGTCCGGAAGACAACAATGAAAGACAACAGATTCACGATCATCCTACTGATTTCAGCGGCTTTTCTTCTTCCGGGCGCCGCGTGGTTGGCACGCGCTAGCCAGACGCCTGCGCAATCGGTCCGCTTTACGGACGTGACCGCCGCGGCGGGCATTCACTTCACGCACAACGCGGGGCACACGGGCAAGAAATGGCTGCCTGAAACCATGGGATCGGGCGTTGCGATGTTCGATGCCGATGGAAACGGCAGTCTGGACATTCTCTTCCTGAACGGCAAGGACTTCGCGGGGCGAGGGCGGCGCACTCTTTCGGCGCTGTACAAGAACAATGGCGCGGGCGGATTCACCGATATCACGCGCGGCAGCGGGCTGGATATCGAGATGCACGCGATGGGCGTTGCGGTGGGCGATTACGACAACGACGGCCGCGACGATCTCTACATCACGGCGCTCGACGGCGACCACCTTTTTCATAACGAAGGCGGCGGCCATTTTCGCGACGTGACGCGCGAGAGCGGAATCGCGAATGCCCGCTGGGGTGCGAGCGCGGCCTGGCTCGATTATGATCGCGACGGCAAGCTGGATCTGTTCGTCGCGAATTACGTGCAGTGGACTGCCGCGGGCGATCTGTGGTGCTCGCTCGATGGAACGTCGAAATCGTACTGCACGCCGGAATCCTATAAAGGCAACTCGGTTCGCCTCTATCACAATCTGGGCGGCGGCAAATTCGAAGACGCCACGGAAAAAGCCGGCCTTGGCGACGCATCGAGCAAATCGCTGGGCATCGCGGTTCTCGATTACAACAATGATGGCTGGCCGGATGTATTCGTTTCGAACGACACGCAGCCGAACAAGCTCTATCGCAATCTGGCCAACGGAAAGTTCAAGGACGAGGGGCTCGGAGCGGGCGTCGCCTTCGGCGAAGACGGAACCGCGCGCGGCGCGATGGGCGTGGATGCCGCGGATTATGACCGCTCCGGCCGTCCACATCTCATCGTCGGCAATTTTTCGAATCAGATGCTCGGCCTTTATCACAACGATGGCAACGGGCTCTTTGTGGATGAAGCGCCGCGTTCGCCCGTGGGCCGCTCGAGTCTGCTGAATCTGACTTTCGGCCTGTTCTTCTTTGATTACGATCTCGACGGCTTGCCGGACATCTTCGCCGCGAACGGTCACATCGAAGAGGAGATTTCGCGCGTCCAGCCGAAGATCCAATACGCCGAACTGCCGCTGCTCTTTCACAATACGGGGTCGGGCAAATTCCTTCCGGTCGCGGCGTTCTCGAAGCCTCTCGTCGCCCGCGGCGCTGCGTACGGCGATTACGACGGCGATGGCGATCTCGACATCGTGATCAACAACAACAACGGGCCGGCCGTTCTGTACAGGAACGATGGCGGCAATCATAATCATTGGCTGCAGGTCCGGCTTGCAGGCACGAAAAGCAATCGCGACGGGATCGATGCCGTGGTACGAGTGACCAGTGCGCAGGGAAAGCAGTGGCAGATGGTCCACAGCGGATCGAGCTACTGTTCCGCGAGCGATCTTGCGCTCACCTTCGGCCTCGGGAATGACTCTACCGCGAATTCCGTAGAAGTCGATTGGCCCAGCGGCAAACACCAGAAGCTGCAGAACGTGAAATCGAATCAGCGGCTGGTCATCCGCGAAGAGTGAATCCGGCGATCAGGCTTTCCGGAATCGAGCAGGCCGGGCTGATTCGGGAAGGCAAGATTTCATCCGAGGAGCTGGTTCGCGCGCATCTGGAGCAGATCGGGCGCGTGAATCCGCGGCTGAACGCCGTGGTGGAAGTGCTGGAAGAAGAGGCGCTCCGGACGGCGAAGCTGGTGGATGCGAAGCGCGCTCGCGGGGCGCGCCTCAGGCTCTTCGAAGGCGTGCCGTTTTCCGTAAAGGATTCCATCGAAGTCGCCGGAACCATCTGCTCCGCCGGAACTCTCGGCCGCCGCAAGGCCGCGCGCTCACAACAGGACGCGACGGTAGTCGGCCGTCTCCGCGCAGCCGGCGCCATTCCCATTGCCCGCACTAACCTGCCTGACCTGCTCTTCGCCTTCGAATCCGACAACCTGATCTTCGGGCGAACCAACAACCCATACGATCTCTCCCGCACGGCGGGAGGCTCCAGCGGCGGCGAAGCGGCGCTGATCGCGGCCTGCGGTTCTCCCTTCGGGTTGGGTAGCGATGCGGCGGGAAGCGTACGCGTACCCGCCCATTTCTGCGGTATCGCAAGCCTGAAGCCTACGTCGGGCCGCCTGCCGCGAACCGGGCATGTCCCACCGGCCGGCGGCTGGATCGAGATGCTGTGGCAGATCGGCCCGATGGCGCGGCGGGTGGAAGATCTCGATGCCATGATGCGCGTACTCTCGGGGCCCGATGGTGAGGACCGAACCGTGGTCCCAACGGCTTATCGCAATCCCGCGGAAATCGATGTCGACAGGCTCCACATCCTCAGGTGGGAAGAGATCGACGACCCGCTGCTATCGCACCGCCGCGCGTATGAGATCGAGATGAAGATACTCGGCGCCGATGGCGGCGACAGTCTGCGCGAATACCTGCGTGGTATTGGCAGCGCCGAAACGCACCCGCTGCTCGAACGCTGGCTGAGCAAACTCGAGCCGTACCGTACCGACGCCCGCGGCTTCGCGCGGTACTGGGAAGAACTGGACGATTTCCGCAATCGCATGTTCGCCCTGCTGCGAAACCACGACGCACTTCTCTCTCCGGTGTGCGAGCATGCGGCGCTTCCGCATGGCGAATCCGTGCGGGACGATATCTTCCCCGGGTTTGGGTACACAATGGTCCACAACCTGACCGGCTGGCCGGCGGCGGTGGTGCGGCAAGGCGCTTCCCCGGAGGGCCTGCCAGTGGGTGTTCAGGTTGCGGCTGCTCCGTGGCGGGAAGACATCGTGCTGGCGCTGGCGCGGCGCATTGAAGGCGAGAGCGAGGGCTGGATCGCGCCTGAGTTGGCGGATTGAGACGGACAGTCACAAGCGTGATAACTCGATTTCTGTTTGTACAAAGGTATGCCGGTTAGCTTGCATTAGACTTACTCGCCCCGCTATACGGAACACAGGAATCTTACTCTCTATCCATTACGGTCCAGCCAATCGGCGTTGCCATTTGAACAAATCAAGTTGGCTCACGCGCAACGTAGGGTTGCATCGGGATTCCGTTTGAATTATATTTACAAGCACTTGCTTTGCGCTTTGCTTCAAACGTTGCGTTTTAAAGGGTAGATACAGATATAACCTCAGCTACGTTGCGAATGGCCGTTTATCTCAGACGGGTTAGTTGCGCCCGATTGCGGCTATGATGCCGGCTTCGGGGATCCGTCTGTCGTCAGTTACAACGCGAGCGTGGAGCCGGCTGCGGCAGAGCAATGAAAGGAGATCTGAGGATGCGAAGAGTATCTATGAGGATATTTCTCGCGCTGGCTATGCTCGCTCCAGGAGCGTATGCGCAGAACATCACCGGCTCCATGTCTGGACGCATTGTCGACCAGCAGGGGGCATCCGTACCCAACGCCACCGTTACCGTAACCGAGCCGGCGAAAAAACTCACAGTAGCCGCTAAAACCAACGACACCGGTGATTTCTATGTCGCCGGACTACTGCCGGGCAATTACACTCTCGAAGTGGAAGCCGCCGGCTTCAAGAAACTCTCGAGGCCCGGAATCGAGTTGAATGCGCAGGATAAACTCGCCCTGGGTAACTTGCCGCTCGAGGTAGGCGCGGTAAGTGAGTCGGTCGAAGTTTCCGCTCAGGCGGCGCTTCTGCAGACCGAGAGCGTAGAGCGCTCCCAGGCGATCGTCGGCAAGCAGATTGAAAACATCGAGGTGAATGGGCGCAATCCCATCGATATGGCGAAGCTTGTTCCCGGCGTAGTTTCGACGGCCAACGTGGCCGCGGGCGGCGTAGGCGGCTTGAGCGGCCTCCAGATCAATGGAAACCGCGGTACTGAAAATCAATTGACGATCAACGGCATCAGCGATATCGATACGGGCGCGAATGGCAGCCAGAACGTCACCATCAGCCAGGATTCGATTGCGGAATTCAAGATTCTTACTGGTACTTATCAGGCCGAGTACGGGCGCAACGCCGGGGGCCAGATCTCGATCGTATCGAAAAGTGGAACCGACCAGTTTCACGGCAGCGGCTACTTTTACCACCGGCATGAAGATATGAACGCCAATACCTTCATCAATAACGTGCGTGGTTTGCCGCGGCCCCTGTTCCGTTACAACGATCCCGGCTACACCATTGGCGGACCGGTAATCATTCCCAAACTCTTCAATGGCCGCAACAAGTTGTTCTTCTTCTGGAGCCAGGAGTGGCAGAATCAGCTTACGGCCAATAGTGTCCGCAACGTGATGGTGCCGACCGCGGCGGAACGCAACGGCGACTTCTCCCAGACACTGGACAAGAATGGGAAGCCCCTTGCTTCTCTCAAAGACCCGCTCGGCGGCGTCTTTCCGGGACTGGTAGTGCCGCAGAGCAGAATCACTCCCGTGGGCCAGGCTATCCTGAATTTCTTCCCGCTGCCGAATACCAGCCAGACCGGCTATAACTACTCTTCACAAAAATCGGGTACTACTCCCAGACGCGAAGATCTTCTCCGCCTCGATTACAACCTGACGAGCAATCTTCGCGTCTTCGGCCACTGGATCCAAAACAAAACTCAAATTCTGAATCCGTACGGTTCATTCGTTCTTGGGCCGAACCTGCCCATTACCAGCATCCTGGATAACCGCCCTGGAAAGAGTCTTGCGGCCGGAGCCACCTGGGTGCTGAGTCCGACGATGACGAACGAGTTCAACTGGGGCTATACCAGAAACACGATCGATATCACCGAGATTGGTGATAAGTTGCGGCGAAAGACTACGGGGATTAACCTGCCGCTGCTCTATACGAGCGCCTTGCAGGATGACTACATTCCCAATCTTCGCTTCAACGGCACCAACTTCGGCTCCAATGATCCGAATCTGGTCAGCAATGACGCTCCATTCCACAACTACAATACGACGATTGATATATCGAACAATCTGACCAAAGTCTGGGGCTCTCACACGGTCAAGGCCGGAATCTTCCTTCAGCGGAGCCGGAAAGATCAGACATCATTCAACGACAACAACGGCAGTTACAATTTCGGTGATAACCCGTCGAATCCGTACGATACCGGCTGGAGCTATGCGAACGCGCTCCTCGGCGTCTATAACACAATGGACCAGGCGAGTTCGTACATCAATGGCATGTATCGGTACTGGAACATCGAAGAATTCATCCAGGATACGTGGAAAGTCACTCCTCGCCTGACCTTCGACTACGGTCTCCGTGGCCAGTGGTACCAGCCGCAGTATGACTCATCTCTTCAGGCTTCCACTTTTGTGCTGAACGACTGGGATGCGAAGAAGGCGCCCCGTTTGTACCTTCCGGGACTGGTGAACGGCAGCCGGGTGGCCTATGACTCGGTGACGGGCCAAACGCTTCCTGCTTATGCCGTCGGTTTGGAGATACCCGGCAGTGGAGATCCGTTCAACGGTATCTGCCAGGCCGCGAAATGCATTGGAAAGTATCTGCAGAGGAACCGGGGCGAGCAGTGGGGTCCGCGGTTCGGTATTGCCTGGGACGTTACCGGCCAGCAGAACATCGTGATTCGTACCGGTGGCGGGATCTATTACGACCGCTTCCAGGGTAATCGCGTGTTCGATTTCGTCCGCAACCCGCCGGAATCGGTACAGCCGACGCTCAACCAGGGCTTCGTGGCCGATATCAACCCCAGCCAGATTCTCCTTGGGCCGCCGAACCTCTTCATGGCCGATCCGATTGCAAAAATTCCCACGGTCTACAACTATCAGTTCAGCGTTCAGACCCGTCTGCCGTGGAGCATGATGCTCGATACCGCGTACGTCGGCAGTCTCTCTCGCCATCTGCAGGATAATCGCAACCTGAACTATATTCCGTTCGGCGCAACCTTCCAGCCGCAGAACCAGGATCCGACAAGGGTGGCCACCAGTCCGACCGCATTGTTCGGAAACAATGCGCTGGACCGGAACTTCCTCCGGCCGATCTATGGCTATGGCGATATCAGTTTGTACGAAAGCCAGGCGACCGGCAATTACAACTCGCTGCAGGTTCAATTGCAGCGCCGCGCGGCCAACGGCCTGTTCTTCGGCATTGCTTACACCTACAGCAAAGCGTTGACAACGGCTCAGAGCGATACCTCGTTTGTCCGGCCCGATCAGTTCGAGCGTCTGGCCAACTATGGTCCTGCCAGCTTCGATCGGCGCCATACGTTCGTCGCCAATTATGTATACACCACGCCGCAGTTCAAATTCGGCAACGCTTTCACCCATATCTTCACGAACGGGTGGCAGATTTCGGGCGTGACGCAGATCATTAGCGGTTACCCGTTCACGCCGGCCGTCAGCATCGCGAGCGCGAATAATCAGAACATCACCGGGTCGTACACGGAAGGTACCCGCATCGGCATGGTCAATGGGTGCAATCCGTATACGGGCTCCGGCGATCCGTTTAATTACCTGAACGCTTCCTGCTTCTTCGCTCCATCGCCCGGCAGCATCGGTCTCGAATCCGGCAACAACCAGCTCTATGGGCCTGGCGTGGTCGATTTCGATATGTCCCTGCAAAAGGAGTTCGCGGTGAAGGAGCGGCTGCGCTTCCAGTTCCGCGTAGACGCGTTCAACGTGTTCAATCATCCGACCTTCTACAACACGCCCAACAATACGTTGAACTTCAACGCTTATCCGACTTCGGGTGGAGTCGTGACCGGGCTGCCGTCAATAACCTCTACGGCGCTGGGACGAAACGCCAACGGAAACTTCAACGTGACCGGGTTCGGCACCGAGCAGGTACCCAATCCCGGGTTCGTAGGGTACGCACGTATCCTTCAACTCGTCGTTCGCGTTCAGTTCTGACGCGACGATCATCTTGCTTCAGCCGCCGCTCGTGGAACTCTGCGGGCGGCGGTTTTGTTTTGGCCTGATAAACTTTTCCGGGGGTGGTCAGGCATGAATCGCAGATTGTTCCTCATCGCGGGTGGCGCTCTCGCCGCCGAAACGCTCGATGCTCAAAAATCGGCCACCCCCCTCACTGCCGGCCAGGTGATTGAGCGCATCAAGGCCAATGTCGGCGTGCCCTGGCGCAGCCAGACGGTGGACACGATCAAGGCCGGAAGCTCCGATACGCCCGTCCATGGCATTGCCACCACGATGATGTGCACCCTCGATGTCCTCGAGCGCGCTTCCGCGGCGGGCAAAAACATGGTAATCACCCATGAACCCACCTTTTACTCGCACGAAGACAAGACGGACACGCTCGTGAACGACCCCACCTTTCAGTTCAAGCGCGATTTCATCGAGAAGAACGGTATGGTGGTCTTCCGGTTTCACGATCACTGGCATGCGCACCGGCCGGACGGCATCGCCACCGGAATGGTTCGGGCGCTCGGCTGGGAAAAGAATGCCGATGCGCAGAATCCGCGCCTGTTCAATTTCAGCGGCATGACGCTTGAACGGCTGGCGTCCGAAATGCAGCGAAAGCTGAATGTCCGGACCATGCGGGTCGTCGGTGATCCCGCCACGCCGGTCAGCCACGTGACCGCCAGCTGGGGCTATGGCAATGTGACGGGCAGTATGCGCGCTCTTTCCCGGCCTGAGATCGACGTGCTCGTCATCGGCGAAGCACGGGAATGGGAAGTCATCGAGTACGCGCAGGACGTCATCACCTCCGGCAAAAAGAAAGGGCTCATTATTCTGGGCCACGTGGTTTCGGAAGAGGAAGGAATGCGTTACTGCGCCGACTGGCTGAAGGACTTCATCAGCGAAGTCCCGGTGGAATTCGTGCGCGCGGGCGAGCCGTTCTGGCGGCCTGCATAAGCCCTCTGCCTGACACACAGTTGAAACACAGATAAGTGCTGGAACGCATTAGCTTTGGGCGCAGCGTTTCATCAATTATTCACATTGTTGTCATCGTCTTTCCAAATACCATCCCTAGACTGAAGTCTTGAAGGCGATTTCACGCACTGGATTTCACCTGGGAGCCCGCCGGGCTCCTTGTCTCGCAGCCGCCCTGCTTGCGGCCGCGAGTCTGGGCAGCGCCGCGGACGATGCTGCATCTTCGGTATCCCCGGCGACAGCTGTTGCGCAATCACAAAACGACGAGATCGCGCGTCTGAAGACGCAACTCGCGGACCAACAGAAGCAACTCGAGACGCTCGAGCGCATGATGCAACAGCAAAGCCAGCTTCTTGAAAAAGCCGTCAATGCGCCGGCCCCGCGCGCCAATTCCGGCGGCATCGCCAGTCTCACGCCGGTCGTTCCCGCGCCCTTCGCGATTCCCGCCGTTCCGGTCCCCGCTCCCCGGAAGACCACCACCGAAAACGGCAATCCTTGCGAGGAGAATGAGGAATCCGGCAATGCTGTTCCGCCTTATCTAAGACTCGGCAGTACCTGCGTGATCCCGGTCGGGTTCATGGATTTGACCGGCGTCTGGCGCAGCACCAACGCCGGCTCCGGTATCGGAACCAACTTCGCCAGCGTTCCTTTCAACAACACTCCGGCCGGCCATAACTCCGAGTTCCGCTTCAGTCCGCAGAACTCGCGGCTCGGCGTGCGCATCGATGGCGAATGGAAGGGCGCTCACTTCATCGGTTACAACGAGTTCGATTTCCTTGGCACCAGCGGCGGCAACAACCTGGGCATCACCAACGGCGCGTTCGTTCCCCGGCTTCGACTATTCTGGATCGACGTGATGAAGGATAAGTGGGAGTTTCTCGCCGGTCAAAGCTGGAGCATGCTCGTGCCCAACCGAAAGAACATTTCGCCCCTTCCCGGCGATCTCTTCTATTCCCAGGTGATGGACGTCAACTACCTCATTGGCCTCACCTGGACCCGCCAGCCCGGCATCCGCGTGCTCTATCATCCGACGAGCAAGCTCACCTTCGGCGTCGCTCTGGAAAACCCCAATCAGCAGATCGGTGGTTCCGCCGGCGCCCCCGTCGCCGTGCTTCCCAGAGCGCTCACCTCGCTCGCCGGTTCGCAAATCGATAATGCGACAAACGTCCTGAATACGCCGAATTTTTCACCGGATCTGATCTTCAAAGTTGCGTTTGACCCGAGCTCGAGAGCCCACATTGAGTTCGCCGGCATCGACCGCACCTTCAAGGTCTGGAATCCGAACACAAACCGGCACTACACCACACCGGGGGGCGGATTCACCTGGGGCATCAACGTGGAGCCGGTGAAAAATCTGCGCGTCATCAGCAATGGCTACTGGAGTGATGGCGGCGGCCGCTATCTGTTCGGCGCGATTCCGGATTTCATTCTGCGGGCGGATGGATCGATTGGTCCGATTCACGCCGGCGGTACCACCGACGGTCTTGAGCTAAGCGTTGGAAATACGCTGCTCTTCCTCTATTACGGCGGCGCGTATGCCGGCCGCAACATCGCGGTGGATGCGGATGGAACGCTGGTCGGTTACGGATACCGGGGATCTACCAGCAGCCATAACCGCGT
>Ga0207698_10002183_pt1 | contig 11581 bp, 9 predicted proteins | sample KBSCornC22_FD_184298 | JGI IMG/M metagenome (GOLD analysis project Ga0207698, IMG submission 184298) | Corn rhizosphere microbial communities from Kellogg Biological Station, Michigan, USA - KBS Corn C2-2 (SPAdes) (version 2) | ecosystem: Host-associated > Plants > Roots > Rhizosphere > Soil ...
GGCATAAAAAGTACGCTGGACCTGTACCCCGCCGAACGATCGGTTGCTGAGCAGTCCTCCGTATTCACGGGCAAAAGGCACGCCCTGCGCCACACACTGGTCGATGATATTGGCGCTGACCTCCGCCAGACGATGGACATTCGCCTCGCGTGAGCGGTAGTCGCCTCCCTTTACCGTATCATAGAACAGACGAAATACGCTGTCCCCGTCATTCTGATAATTCTTGGCCGCATTGATCCCGCCCTGGGCCGCAATACTATGCGCCCGGCGCGGAGAATCCTGGAAACAAAAAGCCTTTACCTTATATCCCATTTCTCCCAGGGAAGCCGCAGCCGATGCGCCGGCCAGCCCGGTACCGATAATGATCACTTCCAGACTGCGCTTATTGGCAGGGTTCACCAGCTTAACATGTCCCTTATAATCTTCCCATTTCTTATCTAAAGGGCCGGCAGGAATGTTTGATTTCAGCATGACGTATGTGTTTCTAAGCTTTGTTTATTGTATTATTGCACCCACTCGAAATACATCGAGATGGGCATCATGGCAAAGGCCAGCGGTACGATGATGGAAAATCCAATGCCTATTGCATTGATCAGGCGTATATACTTGCTGTTGGATACCCCCAGGCTCCGCCAGGCGCTTTGAAATCCGTGCAGCAGGTGATAAGCCAGGGAGAGACATCCTACCAGGTATAAGATCACGATCCAGAGACTTCCGGAGCCGGTGAATGTATCCCTCATCAGTCCGTAAAGATCATGCACCTGGATACCGGGATCATAGGTAACTTCCTGCATTTCTCCAAACCGCGATGGGATCCAGAAATTCTTTAAATGTATGATGAGGAACAACAGGACGAAAGTTCCCAGCCATCCCATATAACGGGAATACCATTTGCTTCCCCTGTTGCCCATGGGCACCTGGTAACCTATGCTCCTTTTCTTACGGTTCTGCTGCTCGAGAACATATGCCTGCACGATATGAATGATGAACCCGATGAACAGCCCGATCTCCAACACCCGGGGTACTACCGTAGCACCCAGGAAATTGGCCGCCAGATTGAACATCTGGCCCCCATCCATGGCCCATATACAGGCATTGACGCAAACATGAACGACCAGAAAAAGGATCAGGAATATCCCGGTGAGACCCATTACGAATTTTTTGCCTACGGAAGAAGTAAAGAATTCAGACCATTTCATAATTTGAATTGCTATATTAGTAGTTTGCCCTTCGGCGTTTACAAAATTTACGCCTTGGGCCAACATTGTTGATGATGGGCCTTCGGCCAACGAACCTGCGGTTCGTTTTGGAAATCTACGTCTGAGAACCCCGCAAATTTAGCACAGGAATGCTTTTAAAAAATCTTTTACTTTAAACTTTTATTGTGCGCAATAGGATTTTCGAGAATTTAATCCAATTTGCGCCGAATGGCTAATGTCTGGGGCCTTCGGCCGACGAACCTTTGGTTCGTTTTTGTACTGTCGATCAACACCTCACGGAGGCGACATCACCAATGTTTTGTCTTTCGGACGAACCGCTTACAGCGGCTCCAGGCCCATTTTTTCATGTTAAGTCCCCGTTGTTTAGTATATTAGCCGCCAATTTTGGGGCGGAGCGTTGGTATCAGCGGACCGTTCCATGACGCCCGGATAGAACGCCAAAGAACCTACGGTTCTTGTCTGGAATTAAAAACAATGTGACAAATTATGAAAACCATGAAAGAGGAAGACTTTGAAGCAAACCTGGCAGGGGATGAAGGACAAAGTGAAGAAAGCAAGAGCGGTTGGTTCAGGCGCATCAAAAAAGGCATTCTGACAAGCACAGCCGAAAAAAAAGAAACTCCCGAGGGCCTCTGGACCAAGTGCCCGAATTGCAACTATATATGCACCGTAACTGAATTGAGGGAAAACCTCTTCGTATGCCCTAAATGCAATCACCACCATCGCATCGGCAGCACGGAATACTTTGAGATACTTTTTAACGACAATCAATATGAAGTGCTGTTCGAGAACATCCGGTCCAAGGATTTCCTGCACTTCACCGACCTGAAATCCTACCAGAAGCGGCTGGAAGAAACATGGGCCAAGACGGACATCACCGACTCCATCCGCGTGGCCACAGGCGAGATAAAAGATCACAAGCTGGTGGTAGGATGTATGGATTTTGAATTCATCGGCGGCTCCCTGGGCAGCGTCATGGGTGAGAGGATCTCACGGGCGGCAGACTATTGCCTCGAGCACCGCACGCCCCTCCTGATCATCTGCAAGTCCGGCGGAGCACGTATGATGGAGAGCGCCTTCTCCCTGATGCAGCTGGCTAAGGTATCCGGTAAGCTGTCCCAGCTCACCGACGCCAAAATCCCCTATATTTCTTTACTCACCGACCCCTCTTTCGGAGGTATTTCCGCCTCCTTCGGTATGCTGGGCGATCTGAATATCGCCGAACCCGGCGCCCTTATAGGGTTTGCAGGTCCCCGGGTCATCAAAGAGACGATTAAAAAAGACCTTCCGGAAGGCTTCCAGCGCAGCGAATTCCTTTTGGAGCACGGATTCCTGGATTTCATCGTGAACAGGAAAGAGCTGAAGGAAAAGATGGCCACCCTGCTGACGCTTTTCAAATCCTGATCCGGGGCGATCACAGAACCAGCCGGGCTTTCCAAGGATATACACTATGAGCGAGATAAAGAACCGATCGGCCTATCACGACTATTTCATCGAAGACAAATACGATGCCGGCATGGTATTGGCCGGCACCGAAGTAAAGTCCATCCGGGAGGGGAAGGTCAACTTCGTAGACAGCTTCTGCACTTTTCACAACGGCGAGCTCTGGGTAAAGAACATGCACATCGCAGAATACAGGCTGGGCACCACCAACAATCATATTGCCGTCCACGATCGGAAGCTGCTCCTGACCCGCCGCGAGCTGCGCAAGCTGGAGAACAAGCTCAAGGACAAAGGCTATACCATCATCCCTCTTCGTATCTTCTTCTCCGAAAAAGGACTGGCCAAAATGGAGATAGGACTGGCCAGAGGAAAAAAGCTTTATGATAAGCGGGAAAGCATCAAACAAAGAGATACCGAAAAAGAAATAAAAAGGTATCTTAACAGGCCGTAAGGAGACATGCAACGACTTTTGATCATATTCTGCCTCATCGCCGTACACCCCCTGCGCGCACAGACCACCACTGCCACCGGGTCCTGGTATGGACGCGCCGACGTGGAACTGGCCGGCATGCACAACAACTATCTCACCGAGCTTATCATCAAACAGACGGGCAACAGGGTGGACGGCATCTTCGGCTATTATTTCCGCGACAAATACCAGAGCTTTTTCGTCCACGGCCGCTATAATCCAAAGACCAGGGAGGTGATCATCCTGAATATTCCCATCATCTATTTCAATTCCAACTCCACCGTCAACAGCATCGACTGCAACACCAACTTCGTAGGCGTCATCATGCACAGTCGCGCCAAAAGCACCATTAAAGGAGCTTTTTATCATGATGAGAAATACAAATACCTCTGCCCCGACCTGAAAGTAACCTATACGCTCGATAAGGATGAGAAACCCCAGGCTGACCAGCAGCAGGTGGTCTCCACCCCCAGGATCTGGAAACCACAGGCGGACGACTATGTCGTGGACGCGGCCAGGACTGACAGCCTTTCGGCGGCCAAAACAGAGCTCCCTGCCCGGCCGGCCGATACTCCTTCCGCAGCAAAAACAGAAGTCCCCGTCAAGCCCCTGGACACAGCCATCATTACAGCCCCCGTCGCCCCTGCCGCGAATCCCGTCAAAGAGGACAATAAGGTCATTACGGAATCCTTCTCGAAAAGAAAGGAAGTCGTTACAAAGATCCTGGACGTGGAGTCGGACTCGGTACGCCTGAGCTTCTATGACAATGGAGAAGTAGACGGCGACAGCATTTCCATATTCGTCAACAACCAGGTTGTCCTCACACACCAGGGGCTGGCCGCCAAAGCCCTCACCATGTACCTCCATCTGGACACTACCAGGGAAGTGAATGAGATCGGCATGTTCGCGGAAAACCTCGGAAAATACCCGCCCAATACGGCTCTCATGGTGATCACGGACGGCAAGAACAGATATGAAATATTCATGAGCAGCAGCCTGACAGAAAATGCTACTATCCAGCTAAGACGTAAAAAAAACCCTTAACAGGTTTTTTTTTACTGGTTTATAAGTCCAGCTCTGTCTGCGGAGATTCTTTCGCCTCTTCCTTATGGCCCCATTCTACCTCCACACTCTTGCTGAAGTCGAAGAGCTTGGTGCCCACCGTCTTCCAGCCCGTCACTTCCACAAAGTCGGCGATCTTGATCTTCTGTGTTTTCGCGCTCGCGCCCCGTCCCGACTTGATCAACGCAATGGGTTGAGGATGCAGGGTGACAGCCTCCAGGCGGTTGCCATCCCCTTCCTTGATAAAAAGGAACTTATTACGTAAGGTCGTAGTCTCGATCTTAAACCGCTTGACATTGTACTGCAGCTTCTCATTATCCAGGTAGATGGCGGTAATGACCCTACTGGGATCGAACTTTCGCATTTCGATTAGCTTTTCCGCATCGAAGCGCTGTGTAAGCTCCGTATCCGTGATCTCATAATTGCCGTCGGAATAGATGACCAGCAGCTTCTCATCATTGTCGAAGCTGCCGAGATATTCGCCTTTTTCCTCCGTATTCAGCCGGCCAAAAGTGGCGTCGAACCACAGTTTGCGGCCGCTGAGCGTGGACTTGCCCGCCTCTTTGAACTTCACGGTCCGGATGGGATACTTCGTCACCTGGTTACCCAGACTGCTGCGGTTCTTTACCTCCAGGGTCTCGAAATAAAAATCGAACTCCTTGATACGGGCAGAGCTGTTGGGACTAAGGACTATCTTGACGACTTCCGCCTCGCCATTCGGATTTGCGGTGAAATAATGCACCCGGCTCTTGGGATCTTCCTTGGCCAGATCATACTCCCTGTCACGGGTGACGCCCGTCACGTTAAACCGCTTGGCATAGCTGATGCCCGTCTTTCCATCTACATAGATCATATTGTAGGTGGTCCGCTCGTCATTCTTCCGAAAGACACCCACATAGATAATATCCTTCCCGATAAATGCCTTGTCTGCCACCTTTACCACCTTCATCTTTCCGCCCTTTGTAAAGGCGATGATGTCATCCAGGTCCGAACAATCCGCCACAAACTCGTCCTTCTTCAGTCCCGTCCCGATAAATCCATCCGTCCTGTTCACATACAGCTTCACATTGGCAATGGCCACCTGCTGCGCCTGGATAGCCTCGAACAGCTTGATCTCTGTCTTGCGTTCACGGCCTTTCCCGTATTTCTTCAGCAAATTCTCATAATAAGCCACGGCATAATCCACCAGATTGGCCAGATCATGCTTCACCTGCTTGATCTCGGCTTCCAGCCCTTTGATCTGCGCATTCAGCTCATCGATGTCCAGGCGGTAGATCCTCCGCACAGGCTTCTCCGTAAGCTTTACGATATCCTCGCGGCTGATATCTCTCTTCAGCTGCTTGCGGAAGGGCTCGAAAGCCTTGGCGATGGCGGTCAATACCTTTTCCCAGGTTTCGTGCTTCTTCTCCAGCTCCTTGTATATCTTCTCTTCGAAGAATATCTTTTCCAGCGAAGTATAATGCCATTTTTCCTGCAGCTCGGCCAGCTTTATCTCCAGCTCCCTCTTCAAAAGGTTTTTCGTATGATCCACAGAGGTGGTCAGCAGCTCACGTACGCCCAGGAACTGGGGTTTATCCCCGGCAATGACACAGGCATTGGGAGAAATGCTCACCTCGCAATCCGTAAAAGCATAAAGGGCGTCGATCGTAATATCCGGAGAGATGCCCGGCGCCAGGTCTATCTGGATCTCCACCTCAGCCGCCGTATTGTCCGTCACTTTCTTGATCTTGATCTTACCCTGGTCATTGGCCTTGATGATGGAATCGATCAGCTGCGAGGTCGTGACCCCATATGGTACATCCTTTACAAGCAGCGTCTTCTTATCCAGCTCCTCGATATGGGTGCGCACACGGACCTTCCCTCCCCGCTTGCCATCATTATAATTGGTGACATCGATCATCCCCGCCGTCAGGAAGTCGGGATATAATTCGAATTTCTTATTCTTCAGGTATTTGATGGCCGCCTCGCAGAGCTCGATGAAATTATGAGGCAGTATCTTGGTGGCAAGTCCCACGGCAATCCCCTCCGCCCCATGAGCCAGCAGCAGCGGGAATTTCATGGGCAGGGTCACAGGCTCGTTCTTCCGTCCGTCATAGCTTAGCTGCCATTCCGTGGTCTTGGCGTTGAAAGCCACTTCCAGCGCGAATTTGCTGAGACGTGCTTCGATATAGCGGCTGGCGGCTGCTTCGTCCCCTGTACGAACATCCCCCCAGTTGCCCTGCGTCTCGATCAGCAGGTCCTTCTGCCCCATGTTGACCAGCGCCTCGCCTATGCTCGCATCCCCGTGAGGATGGTATTGCATGCTTTGGCCAATGATATTGGCCACCTTGTTAAATCGCCCGTCATCCATTTCTTTCATGGCATGCAGGATACGACGCTGTACTGGCTTGAGCCCGTCCTCGATGGCAGGCACCGCCCTCTCCAGTATCACATAGGAGGCATAGTCCAGGAACCAGTTCTTGTATTGCCCGGTGACGCCGGACCCATTCTCATGAAAATCTTCCGGTATTTTGCTCTTGGCCATTTTATAATTTAGAAGCTGTTTTTACAATACATTACAAAATCTATTCTTCATACAATTCCAAAGGCTGCCCATTAGGGTCCGTAAAGAAAAAAAACCTCTTTTGAGTCAATTCATCTGTGCGGACAGGTTCTACCAAAACTCCCTTCGCCTGCAATTCAGCTGCCGCGGCCTCAACATCTTCAACCGCAAAAGCCAGGTGACGCAAACCTTTGGCTTCAGGATAACTTCCTCTTTCGCGATAATCAGGAAAGGAAAAGAGCTCAATTTGATATTTACCGGCTATCGACAAATCCAATTTATAAGAATCCCGTTCCTTCCTATATGTCTCCCGGATAATATCAAAGCCCAATATTTCCGTATAAAACGCCTTACTTTTTTGATAATTATCGGTCAGGATCGCTATATGATGAATTGCTTTTATTTTCACAAGTTCTCCGTTTGACTGGCCCTGGCCTTCCCAATCTTTCCAAGATGCGTATCCTCAAAACCGCTGAAATACTTCAGCCCATACCCCATCCCCCTGTCCATCGATGAGTGTCCGAAAAGGATCAGACCCGCAAATTCCAGATATTCATTCACCGTATAAAGGCCGAGGAGATACAGGGCAATGGCAACTCCCTTATGATGCACTATGTTATAGCAGATGGCCCCCGCTTTATTACCTGCCAGGTACCCCAGCATGCTGAGGTCTGGAACCAGTATCCATACCAGCCACCACCACCACGCAAAATGCAGCTGACTGAAAAGGCAGATGCTCAACAGGAACATAGCCGCTTCTTCCCACTTGATAAGGTTATTCATGACGAATTAATGTCTTTTCGATTGTGTCATGCAGTCGCTGCGCTCGTGCCATAGTCTTATCTTTATGCAGCGGGCTCCGTCGTGGGAACAGCCGCCTTCGCCTTGATCTCGAAGTCCTTCATACCCTTGATCTCCCCCTGTGCCTCCACTTCTCCGGCGGCGATGAGTTGTTTCAGCCTCCAGAGCATATAAGCATCCCCGGTAGTCTGTTTGCCCTTGCTGAGGAATTGATGGATCAGCTTGCTGGCCTTTATCCAGTCACCCGTGATGAACTTTCTCAGCTCATCATCATAGTAGTCATACCCATACTGCGCCAGCTTCTTCCCCCCTTCCAGTATCCGTACGCCCTTATCTTCATTGCATATCCGGCTCCATTCATCAGGGTCGATCTCGAATTCGCTCAGGGTAATGGGTCTCGACAGCTTGCGCGCCTTCAGGAACTCACGGGCAGGTATCTCCGACAGGTTCACCGGGTAAAAAATGCTTCCCTTTTCGTTGATAAAAGGAAGATTATTCAGATACAGTATAAATATCCTGCCCTGGTAGTCCTTTAGCTGGCTCATCAGCCAATAGTAGCTGCAGACATCATGCTTGTTCTGCGCAGCCCAGATCCAGACCAGCTCCAAAGGGTCCTGATCCAATTTCTCTTTCAGTGCCGCAACGGACGCCACATCATCCTTCACCTCCCCACTGTCCACTCTCCCGTCATAATCCCCGCCCGCCAATACGCCACGCCACCATTCTTTCCGGGCTTCCCAGCCTTCCGGAGTATAAATATCTTTTAACGGTCCCACCGCAAAATCATCCTCTATCTGGATCACCTCTCCCTGAAGAGCAGGCTCCAGCTCGAAAGACTTCTTCAAAACGTCTACATCAGGACGTTGAAAAACAATGTGGATCATACTTTTTCCTCCACCAGGTCCAGCTCGACCTTCAGATTATTAATGATAAATTCCTGTCTTTCCTGGGTGTTCTTACCCATATAGTATTCCAAAATATGCTGGATATGCGTCTCCGGCATGATCATCACGGGCTGCACCCGCATGTCCGGCCCAATGAAACGGGCAAACTCTTCCGGCGAGATCTCTCCCAGCCCTTTAAACCGTGTGATCTCCGGCTTGCTGCCCAGCTTTTTCATAGCCGCCTGCTTCTCGCCCTCATCATAGCAATAAATGGTCTCCTGCTTATTCCGCACCCGGAACAAAGGAGTTTCCAATATAAATACATGTCCGTTCTTTACCAGGTCGGGGAAGAACTGCAGGAAAAAGGTCATCAGCAGCAGCCGGATATGCATACCATCCACATCCGCATCGGTAGCAATGATTATCTTATTATAACGCAGCCCTTCGATCCCGTCTTCCACATTCAACGCATGCTGCAAAAGATTGAACTCTTCATTCTCATATACCACCTTCTTCGTCAACCCGTAACAGTTCAAGGGCTTGCCCCGGAGGCTGAAAACCGCCTGCCTTTCCACATCTCTTGCCTTTGTAATGCTCCCACTGGCAGAATCCCCTTCTGTAATAAAGATCGTGCTCTCTTTCTGTTTCTCCAGCACCTGTTCCTTATCCTTTCCCGTAGGCTCATCATTGTAATGATACCGGCAGTCGCGGAGCTTCTTGTTATGCAGGTTTGCCTTCTTTGCCCTTTCATTCGCCAGCTTCTTAATGCCTGCCAGCTCCTTTCGCTCCTTTTCGTTCTGCTCGATACGCTTCTTCAACGCATCGGCGGTAGTAGGGTTCTTATGTAAATAGTTGTCCAGCTCCCTGGCCATGAAGTCGTATACGAAATTCTTCATCGACACGCCGCCTTCGGACATATACTGGCTGCCTAATTTCGTCTTGGTCTGGGACTCGAACACGGGTTCTACCACCCGTACGGATACAGCCGCGGCAATGCTTTGACGGATATCGGCGGCGTCGTAGTCTTTCTTGTAGAAATCTCTTATCACCTTTACAAACGCCTCCCGGAAAGCCTGCTGATGCGTACCTCCCTGTGTCGTATACTGTCCGTTGACAAAGCTGAATATCTCTTCGCCGTAGTCGTTGTTATGCGTGATGGCCACCTCGATGTCCTCGCCCTTCAGATGGATGATGGGGTAGCGAAGCTCGTCCTCATTGGTCTTGCGTCGCAAAAGATCCAGCAACCCGTCCTTCGACACATATTTCTTACCGTTGAAATTGATGATCAGTCCCGCATTGAGGTAACAATAGTTCCAGATCTGATTATCCAGGTATTCATGTTTGAAGTGGAAGTGCTTGAATACCGTCTCGTCCGGTATAAAGGTAACCAGCGTGCCGTTGGACTCGCCCGACTTTGTCTCCTTGAATTCTTTGGTAAGCACTCCCTTGGCAAATTCGGCCGCCTTCTCTTTTCCTTCCCGGAAGGCAGTCACCTTGAAGTATTGGCTGAGTGCGTTTACAGCCTTCGTACCTACCCCATTGAGACCCACTGACTTCTGAAATGCTTTGCTATCGTATTTAGCTCCTGTATTGATCTTGGAGACCACATCCACCACTTTCCCCAGGGGGATACCCCGGCCATAGTCACGAATGGTTACGCTCTTTTGATCGATGGTCAGGTCTACCTGCTTGCCATAGCCCATGGTATGCTCATCTATACAGTTGTCGATCACCTCTTTGATAAGGACATAAATACCATCATCCGGACTGCTGCCATCCCCCAATTTACCTATATACATACCGGGACGGAGACGTATATGTTCCCGCCAGTCAAGACTTTTGATGCTATCTTCTGTGTATTCGAACAAATTAGTTTTTTCTGCCATATCATTCCGATGTATGCGCCGGGTATGGCTCCGCCGAAAATTTGACCCATCCCCGGTGCATGTCTAATAATGGGGTTAACTCGGTTATTTATGTTTTTTCAATGGTCTCGTTGAATGCTTCGCATTTCGGCTTATCGGAGGCTTATCCGATAAGGGTTCAAATATAGGCAAACGAATTTAGAGCCCGGTTATTTCAATTTCTACAGATGTGCATAACACTTTGAGCCTTACATTCGTGCCATGGCTGAGAATTTTCTTTCCCTGGAAGGGCTAACGGTGACCCTGGGTGGGCGGAATGTGCTTAACAACCTGGATTTGAATATATTACGCAACCAGCAGTGGGCGATCACCGGTCCCTCTGGCAGCGGCAAGTCGGTTTTGGCACATACCCTAATGGGCCGGCATTTCCATAGCGGACAATTAACCTTTTTTAAACCTATAAATAAAGCAATTGTTGAACAACAGCACCGGTTTTTAAACCGCAGCGGCACCTCCGATCTGTATTATCAGCAACGCTTCAATGCTTCCGACGCAGACCAGACCATGACCGTCCTGCAGGAACTGACCCCTTATTTTCCTCCCCAGGAAATATCTAATGATGGGCCTTCGGCCGGTGCGTCTGTGACGCCCCCAGTTCCGGTACGGCCTACGGAAAAAAATAGTCCTCCCCGGAAAATATCTAATGATGGGCCTTCGGCCGGTGCGTCTGTGACGCCCCTCGCCATCTCTGCCGGGCAGGACCTGCTGACCTGGGAATGGCTTGACCATCTGCACATCCGCCCTTTGCTGGCAAGACCTCTGATACAATTATCCAATGGCGAGAACAAACGGGTGCAGCTGGCCATCGCCCTTCTGGAAAACCCCGACCTGCTCATCCTGGACAACCCCTTCCTTGGCCTGGACACGGAAGGAAGAGCCACTCTGCATCATATTATAAACACGCTGGCCGAAAAAGGTATCCAGCTCCTGCTCATTACCTCTCCCCGGGAATTGCCGGCCGCCATTACACATGTTGCCCGGCTGGAAGAAGGCAAATGGACCTTTCAGGGCCCCAGAGAGCAGTTCCATCCCGACGTCAAACCCGTCCGGGAGGTCAGCCTGGATACCGGCATTCTGGGTGAATTACAGCAATACTCCCCACCTGTCGGCTTTTCCACTGCCGTAAGAATGACGGACGTCCACGTATACTATGGGGAGAAGGTATTGCTGGAGCACATCGATTGGGAAGTAAAGAAAGGAGAAAGATGGAATGTCAGCGGCCCCAACGGCGCGGG
>Ga0207698_10002184_pt1 | contig 11581 bp, 8 predicted proteins | sample KBSCornC22_FD_184298 | JGI IMG/M metagenome (GOLD analysis project Ga0207698, IMG submission 184298) | Corn rhizosphere microbial communities from Kellogg Biological Station, Michigan, USA - KBS Corn C2-2 (SPAdes) (version 2) | ecosystem: Host-associated > Plants > Roots > Rhizosphere > Soil ...
GTCGGTCGCCCGCTTAATTCCATCAGCCAAGGATTCGCGGCAGCCATACAGGTTGTCGAACTTCGACTTGGTCACGGAGTCGTTCACGTTGATAGCCGGAACCAGCAGCTTGCCCTTCTCCATCATTTGGTAAAGGCGATGCACACCCGTCGTTGTCTCCTCGCTGACCCCGCGCCACTCCTTCACAACCTTGTGCCAGTGCTGCTTGTCCTCGGCATACACACGCTTCAGTAGATCCTTGATCACCTGCTCTTCGTGATTGCCCGAAGGCGAATCAACCCATTTGTCGCCATCTTCCAGCTCATATCCTTTGTGGATCAGCAGCGTCACGTCGCCGCCGTCGTCGACCACGAGCTCAGGGCCCTTGCCGCCTTTATGGCTCAGTGCCTTGTAGGTGCACTCCCAGTAGTCCTCGAGACTCTCGCCCTTCCACGCGAATACCGGAACGCCGCTGGCCGCAATCGCCGCCGCCGCGTGATCCTGCGTCGAGAAGATGTTGCAGCTCGCCCAGCGAACTTCAGCTCCCAGCGAAACCAGAGTCTCGATCAGCACCGCCGTCTGAATAGTCATGTGCAGCGAGCCCGTGATCCGCACGCCCTTCAGCGGTTTCTCCGCCGCGTACTTTTTTCGGATGGCCATCAGGCCCGGCATCTCGTGCTCGGCGATTGAGATCTCCTTGCGGCCCCAATCGGCCAGCGAGAGATCTGCGACTTTGTATTGGGTCAGTTCGAGGGTTGAGGAAGCCATTCAGTTCTCCTTGATCGGCGACGTTATATCGACGAATCGTGATATATTGATATGTACCAGAAACCCATGGCCTCGTCAATTGTGAAAATACTCCGCGTTGTAGCCGACCCCAACCGGCTCCGCATCCTCCTGCTCCTCAAGGCCGAAGAACTCTCGGTTGCCGAATTGCAGGAGATCCTGGTCATGGGCCAGAGCACCATCTCCACTCACCTTTCCCAGCTTAAGCAGGCAGGTCTCGTTGAGGATCGCCGGATCGGCAAAAACAGCCTCTACCGCCTCACCATCGGCAACGAAAACGACGTCCTCGCGGATCTTCTCGCGCGTGCCCAAAAGGAAATCCCCGAAGCCATCCCCGACCGGACTTCCGCCCGCCGCGTCGTCAAGAAGCGCCAGGACAAGATGCGCGCCTTCTTCGACAGCGTCGCCGGCCGCCACGGCAAAGACTACGTCCCCGGGAAATCCTGGAAGGCGATGGCCGAAGCCCTCCTCCGCCTTATGCCCCCCCAGATCATCGCCGACCTTGGGGCGGGAGACGGCAGCTTCTCACTCCTTCTCGCTCAGAATGCCGAAAAGGTCATCGCTGTCGACTCATCCGCAAAGATGATCGAATTCGCCCGCGAACAGGCCCGTCGCAATCACGTCAGCAACGTCGAGTACCGCCTCGGCGATATGGAAGAACTCCCCATCGAGAATGCCTCGGTCCACATCGTCTTTTTCTCTCAGTCTCTCCACCACGCGCTGCATCCCGACCGCGCCATCTGCGAAGCCGCCCGCATCCTAAAGCCCGGCGGCCGCATCGCCATCCTCGACCTGGCAAAGCATCGCTTCGAAGAAGCACGGGAGATCTACGCCGATGAGTGGCTCGGATTCAGCGAAGCCGAACTCGAATCCATGCTGGAGAGCGCCGAATTCACCAAGCCGCACAGCTCAGTCGTCTACAAAGAGGACAAGGCCCCCCACTTCCAAACTCTTCTGGCGGTTGCCCACAAACCCAGCTGATTACAAATCCAGACCGTCGCTGAGCGACCGAAAGGCGGCGTAGGCAGTCGAAGATCCCGCTGTTTGCCTTTCAGAGACTCCATCAAACGGGCTCTCCTCATCCATTACCATTGCATCCAACCCTCCGAAGAAAAGATGCCGTCCTCGAAACCAGAAACGAATCCCACGCAGGCGGCAAAGCCGGTCCGGCTGAATCGCGCTCAGCGTTCTGCCATCCTCAAAGCCCTGGCCGATCCTAAGCGCTTCGAACTTCTCGAAACCATCGCCCGCTCCCAGTGTCCGCTTGGCTGCACCGCCGCCCACGAAGCTCTCTCCATTGCGCCCGCTACACTTTCGCACCACATCAAGGAACTTCAGACTAGCGGCATCATTGACGTGCAAAGAGAAGGGAAGTTCGCCTTCCTCTCCATCAAGCCCGGAGTCCTCGAGGCGTTATCCGGCTACCTGCAGTCACTGAGCCCGAACGCCTGCCGTACCCGCTGAGCCTGTTTTTCAGGATTTTTACAATCCTCCTGAATCCTATTCCTGCTCCTCACATCAATTCGATAGTTGTCGAAACGTCGAAACAAAACGGACGCCGGGGCAACGAAAAAACCGGAGGATCAGAAATATGAGTAAACTTCAGGGCAAAGTCGCTTTGGTAACCGGCGCATCCAAGGGCATCGGCGCCGCAATCGCAAAAGAACTCGCTTCACAGGGCGCGGCAGTTGCCGTCAACTACTCGGGCAGCAAAGAGGCTGCGGAGAAAGTCGTGGCGGACATCAAGCAGGCTGGCGGGAAGGCCATCGCTGTCCAAGCCAATGTGGCCGACCCCGATTCCATCGGCCCGCTGGTCAACACTGTCGTCAAAACCTTCGGCCCCATCGACATTCTTGTGAATAACGCCGGTATCTACGAGTTTGGCGCACTCGAGACCGTCACGCCCGATCATTTCCACAAACAATTCAACATCAATGTTCTCGGTCTGCTTCTCGTCACCCAGGCAGCCGTGGCGCAGTTCAACCCCAAGGGCGGCAGCATCATAAATATCAGTTCCGTTGTCAAAGACGGAGCGGCCGGCATCAGCGTCTATAGCGCAACCAAGGGCGCGGTCGACACGATCAGCGCTTCACTTGCGCAGGAACTCGGACCGAAGAAGATTCGTGTGAACTCCCTCAACCCTGGCATGATCGAGACCGAGGGAGCACACGCAGCTGGCATCATCGGCAGCGACTTCCAGAAGCTCACTGAGTCGCGCACTCCGTTCGGTCGCATCGGTCAGCCGAAAGATATCGCAACCGCCACCGCCCTGCTCGCGTCCGACGATTCCGCCTGGATCAACGGGCAGGCTATTCACGCGGCCGGCGGCTTCCGCCTCTAATCAGAACTGCATTCCGGCTCCTTGGTTCGGAGTCCGGAATGCACGCTGCATTTACAGAGGAATACCTATGGTTCACGGCATCATTTCTACTCTTTCCATCGCGGCCTTCGGACTACTTGCCGCACGAGCAGGCAATCTCCTGCGCCTTCCAACCTTCCGCCGCAGGTCGTGCGATGACACACAAGCAGGCAGTTCTGTGTGGAACTTCAACGCCGGCGCCGCACAATCCCAGAAGACGTGGCTCAACGTCCAGCGCCACGGAACCTGTTGATCAACTGACCTCGGGTGCCCCATTACTTGCAAAGCAAGGGTTGGAGCAAGGGACTCAACCTCTCTCCGCCGCCAGCAGTTCCCGCTTCCGCTCCACACCCCAGCGATACCCAGTCAGCGACCCGTCCGCTCCCACCACCCGATGACACGGCACAATCAACGCCACCCGGTTAGTTGCGCACGCTCGGGCGACCGCTCGGGTCGAATTGGGTTCGCCCATTTCGCGTGCCAGTTCACTATAGCTTCGCGTGTGCCCGCGAGGGATCTGCCGCAGTGCCTGCCACACACGCAATTGGAAAACCGTTCCCCGCAAGTCAAGTCCAGCGCCAAGCGCACCCTGCTTGGTCAGATCCGATCCCTCGCGCACGCTCGCCAGCGCCAACTCCACCACGTCCGAGAGCGAGGAATCCTGCCGAAGCTCGGCTGCTGGAAACTCTGCGCGCAGACTCGCCTCCGCTTCTTCGCGAGTGGACCCCAGCGACAACCAGCAGAGTCCACGATCGGTGCTGCCCACCACAACCCATCCAAACGGCGAACGCGCCGCGCACCAGCGGATCTGTTCCCCTTTGCCACCGTGCGCGAATCGTGCAGGCGTCATCCCAAGCTGCACGCCTTCATAAGCGCGGCTCGATGAACCGAATCCTGCGTCGTAGATGGCATCTGTTACGCGATTCTGCTGCTTCAGCGCATCGCGCAGTCTCGCGGCGCGAAGTGAGCGCTGATACTGGAGCGGGCTCACCCCCATCTCCTGCTTGAAAGCACGCTGCACCGTGAACGGACTCATGCCTGCTACTTTTCCCAACTCGGCCAGCGGGACGGAGCGATCGAGATTGCTCTCGAGGTGTCTCCGCACCAGATCCAGAGGTCTGCCCCACGCGGTTTCCGCGGGCTTGCATCGTTTGCATGCACGAAAACCTGCATTCTGCGCATCAATGGCGGTTCCAAAGAACCGCACATTCTCTCGCAGCGGCCGACGGCTCTTGCATTCCGGCCGGCAGAAGACCCCGGTCGTTTTCACCGCGTAAAAAAAGGGCGCGCTCCGATCCCGTTCACAGAGCTGCTGCCATGCCCGCTCGGTGTTGATCCGTTGCACATCTTGGCTAATCGTTTTCACGGTTGCGAGTTGAAGATTGTTCGTCATGCACCCATACTGCGCGATCTGCTTTTTTCCTACACTCCGATTCTTGCGCCCAATTCCGAAAAGCAGCATGCAACTTGTGCCTGTAGCTCAGAAAAAAGTCCAAGCTACGGCTACGTCCCCCTTGCCTCGCGCGAAAACAGTACCGCTTCCGCCCTCCGCAGGTCTTCTTCCGTATCCACTCCGATCGTGTCCGCGGGCGCATTAGCCACATAGATGTCCATCCCCGCCTCGAGCATCCGTAGCTGCTCCAGCTTTTCAATCGACTCCAGCCACCCGCCCGGCAACTCCGCGAACCTCTCCAGCGCCGCTCTGCGGTACGCATAGATTCCCAGATGCTTCCGGTGTCCCGAAAACCCCGAACCTTCCCGATCAAATGGAATAGTAGCGCGCGAAAAGTACAGCGCCTTCCCATCCAGCGCTGTAACCACCTTCACCGCATTCGGATTGTGCACGTCGCTTGCAGCGCACCGCACTGCCAGCGTCGCCACCTGCACCTCGGGCCTCTCGAATAGTTCCAGCAGAGGAGGGAAGAACTCTGCCGTCAATGTAGGCTCGTCCCCCTGGATATTTACGTACACGTCACTCTCGATCTGCCGTGCCACCTCTCGTACCCGGTCCGATCCGCTGGCGCAATGGGCAGACGTCATAGCCACCGGGATTCCCCGATCCCTGCACACTTCCGCTACCTCGTCCGCATCGGTCGCCACCACCACTGGGTCCATCAGTCCGCTTCCCGCCGCCGACCTCCACACCCACTCCACCATCGGCCGGCCTGCAAGTCCTCTCAGTACCTTCCGTTCCAGCCGGGTCGAACCCAGCCGCGCAGGGATCACCCCGGCGATCCTCAACTTGCTCATGCTCGCGAGTCTACAAGAGTTGCCGAGGGTGTCGCCTCTTTCGCGAGTCATGGGACCATTGACCTTAGGCCGGAATTGCCAAGCCCCCCACCCAACGTTTGACCTCTCCCTTTTATTCCCCGTATCATCAACAATGGCGGAGCGTTATGCCCCGTCCTTCGGCGGGGTAGCTCAGATGGTTAGAGCGTGGGATTCATAACCCCAAGGTCGAGAGTTCGATCCTCTCCCCCGCCACCAGACACCCGCCCTCCAAGCCCTCAGCGGATGATTACTTCCGCTCATTCTGGCAGACCACTGACAACGGGTACCTGAACTCTGTGAATCACCCCTTGCGCTATCATTGCGTCTATACAAGTAGCGGCCTGCTTCCCTTCAAGGGGCCGCCCTCCGGTGGTGTGTGTGTCCCGATTCTTTCATCGCCTGTCGTTTGTCTTAGCCGCAACCATCTTCGCCGCTCTCGGCCTGGGGTTCGCCCTCGGCGAGTTTGGCATGTTCGGCGTTCATGCCGGCAGCGAACAGGACGGCGCTTACCGCCAGATGCACGTGTATGCGGAAGTCCTCAAGAGAGTCCAGAGCGATTACGTCACGGATCCTAACATCAATACAGTCACCACGGGCGCGCTGCACGGGCTGCTCGAGTCACTCGATGCCGACTCCAGCTATCTCACGCCGACTGAATACAAGATCTACAAAGAACGGCCGACCTCGGGCGTAGCCCAGATTGGCGTTACCGTGTCTAAGCGATACGGTTATGCCACCATCGTCAACGTCGCGCCCAACTCACCAGCAGATCGTGAGCACCTCAGCGATGGCGATGTGATCGAATCCATCGGCGACAGTTCGACTCGCGAGCTCTCGCTTGCCGTTATACGCCTTATGCTTGAGGGCAAGGCCGGTAGCACAGTGACGCTCTCGGTGGTTCGCCCCCGCAAACCAGATCCAGACAAGCTCACGCTCACCCGCACCGTCATTCCCGTGCCGGCCTTGAGCGACCAGCAGTACGAGAACTCCAGCATCCTCTACCTCAAGCCTGGCGCGCTCACTAGCGATCGCGTCGATCAAATAGCCGCGAAGATCAAGTCCGCCGGAAAAAGCCGCAAGATCCTCCTTGACCTGCGAGACGTGTCCGAGGGCGATGCGGAGCAGGGAATGCGGCTTGCTAATTTCTTTATCAATCAAGGAACGATCGCAGTCCTAGAAGGCCAGAAGTATCCGAAGCAGACCTTCAGCGCTGATGCTTCGAAGTTCATCACCAGCGCTCCCGTTGCAGTCCTCGTGAATCGCGGAACCTACGGAGCCGCCGAAATTGCTGCTGATGCTATCGGCGGTGCAAAACGTGGCGATGTCGTAGGCGAACGCACCTTTGGCGAAGGCTCCGTCCAGAAGACCATCGAACTCCCAGACGGCGCAGCGCTACTGCTCACGATAGCGAAGTACGAAGGACCGGACGGTAAGAAGATTCAGGATGAAGCGGTTGCGCCGAATGTGCTTGTCGGTCAGACCCAGGACGACGATGTTGATGACGACACGCCTCAGCAAAACAAAGGCGATGAGCCGCTGAACAAAGCTCTGGAACTGCTCAAGGCCAAGAACAGCTAGTCCTGAAGCAGGTACTTCTTGAACAAGCAATTCAGGTCCAACGCTTCCCGGATTTGCACCGTGTGGTTCACGGTTCTTGGTGCCATGCGGCAGCCAATTTGATCCCATGCTAGCCTTGATGCTAGGCATTCCCTCGTCAGCGATTGCAACCGGCTGAACCGAGAGGTTTGCCATTGAGGCTTTGTCTTGGCTGCCCCCTCTGCATATTCGGTGCCACCGCCCGGCCTCGGCCGCACCCACCGGCTCCGGCCCGAGCCCATGTTGCAAAAACAGCCTCGCGGCAAGCGCAAACTCGCCGGCAAGGCGGCCCTTCTCCTTCTGCTGCTTCTCGCCATTATCACGGGTTCTCTGGCCGGCCTTATGCTCGTCTTCTCGGTCAATCTTCCTCAGATCAACGACCTCGAGCGCTACCGTCCTTCCACGATGACCGACCTTTACGACGCTAAAGGCCGCATCATCGGTTCCTTCGCGCTCGAAAGACGCGTCATCGTCAACTACAACGACTTCGCCCCGGTCCTCCGACAAGCTGTCATCTCCATCGAAGATAAGAATTTCGATTCTCACTGGGGCATTAACGTCTTCCGCATCGCCGGCGCTCTCGTTCACGATCTGCGTTCGCACGGTCGCGCGCAGGGAGCTTCGACGCTGACGATGCAACTCGCGCGCAATCTCTTCCTCTCTGCCGATCGCACCGCCGCCCGCAAAGCGCAGGAAGCTATCCTCGCAATACAAATCGAGCGCGCCTTCACCAAGGAACAGATCTTCACGCTCTATGGCAATCAGATCTACCTGGGTAGCGGCATGTACGGCTTCGAAGCAGCTTCACAGTTCTACTTCAGCAAGCACGCCAAAGACCTCTCCCTGACGGAGGCTGCTCTCCTCGCAGGACTCCCCAAGGGACCAGCCGCCTACTCCCCGCTGATCAATCCCGAGAAGGCCCTTCGCCGCCGCAACCTCGTCCTCAGCGAGATGGAGTCCGACGGCGCCATCACGCACCAGCAGGCAGACCAGGCCCGCAAATCTCCTCTCAGCCTTCACGTGAATCAGCCCGAGATGTCCGTCGCCCCCTGGTTCCAGGAAGAAGTCCGTCGCGAGCTCGAAAAGAAATTCGGAACCGAGCAGGTCCACGCAGCCGGACTACGTGTCCAGACTACCCTGGACCTCGATCTCCAGAAGACCGCAAACAAAGCCCTCTCCGACGGTCTTGCCGCCTACGAGCGCCGTCACGGCTGGAAGGGCAAGCTCGAAAACGTCCTCTCCGGCGGCGTCGCACTCGACGACTACAAGCATCCTGACTGGGCCACCGCCTCGCACGCCGGCGACTACGTCCACGCTCTCGTCACGCAATCACGCCCACTGGAAATCCATGCTCGCGTAGGTGCTGAACAAATCGTCCTTGTCCCCGAAGATTGGTCTTGGACCGGCCAGCGCTACGGCGATGCGCTCGTAAAACCCGGTGACGTCATCTATATCCACCTCGCCGACACCTTTGAAGGCATCGCTCGCCGGGCCACGCTCGAGGAGGACTCCGGAACTCAGGGGGCCGTGCTGGCAATGGACAATACCACCGGCGACGTCCTTGCGATGATCGGTGGCCGCGATTGGGCCACATCCGAATTCAACCGCGCGACGCAGGCGGAGCGCCAGACTGGTTCCAGCTTCAAGCCTTATGTCTACACCACAGCCATTGAAGAAGGCGTCAAGCCAGATGACATCATCGTCGACGCTCCGGTGAGCTTTGGCACCTACGCGCCCCATAACTACGAGAACGACTTCAAAGGCGCCATGACCATCACCAACGCCTTTGCCGAATCGCGCAACGTTCCTGCCGTCAAACTCGCAGCTCGCGTCGGCATCCGCAAGGTGATCGAAACGGCACACAAATTTGGCGTCACAACAGATATTCCGGCCTATCTTCCCGTAGCTCTCGGCGCTGCTGAAATCACGCTGCAGCAGCAGGTCACCTCGTACTCCGTCTTTCCCAACGATGGCATCCGGGTCAAGCCGCGTCTCATCCGCAAAGTAACCAACGCTGACGGAATCACGCTCTGGGAAGATGCGCCGGCAGTCGACGAGATTGTCAGCCAGCAAACCGCGCGCACCATGATGACGCTCTTCCGCGCCGTCACGGCTCACGGCACTGGCGCAGCAGTTGCCCAGATGAATCATCCGCTCGGGGGCAAGACTGGCACGACCAGTGACTACACCGATGCATGGTTCCTCGGGTTCTCTCCGTCCGTCACCTGCGGCGTCTGGGTCGGCTACGACAGCCGTCAGTCTCTCGGCGAAAAGGAAACCGGCGCTCGCGCCGCCCTCCCCATCTGGATGCAGATCATGAAATCCGCCATCGCCGGCAAGGACGACGAGCAGTTCCCGGGAGACGTTGAAGATTCAACCATTCAGAAAGCCTCTCTGCCGCCCTCTCCACTGTTTTCTCAAGGCGGGTCGACTGCTTACACTCATCAGACGATCACCACACAGGTTCCACCTCCGGCTACAAAGGTGATCCCGAAGGAAGTTTCACTGCAGAGACAGGCAACTAACTCCCCAGATGCAACCACAAGCGGGACTCCTGCGAACAGCCAGCCGCGCGCACCCTTCCCTTACGTGAAACCCGCCCTCGCGCCTGCGGCGAGTGCGCGACCTCAACAGCCCATCCCCGCAAGCACTCCCGGCCACTAGACTCGCCTTCTCCTGACGTCCATCGGTCACACTCCTGTTGACATCCGACCCAAGCCAAGCCGATACTCATGTCGAATGCCGACCCAAGACAGTAGCGAAGACCGTATTGCCCTCCTCCAGGGAACTCTCGACCTCCTCATCCTCAAAATCCTGCTCCTAGGCCCCTGCCACGGTCAGGGCGTCGCTCGCTCCATCCAGCGGCAATCCGAAGAAGTCCTCTTCGTAGACCACGGCTCCCTGTACCTCGCACTCCAGCGTCTCGAAGACAAAAATCTTATCCAGGCAAAATGGGGCCTCAGCGAGAACAACCGCAAAGCGCGCTTTTATTCCATTACCGCAAAGGGCCGGGCTGAACTACAGGACAAAACCAGCCAATGGAAACGCCTGACCCGCGCCATGGGTCTCATCCTTGAGCCGCAAGGCGAGGAGGGCTGAGTCGATGTTCAAACGCAAACGCCCTGCCCAAGACTTCGCCGACGAAATTCGCTCTCACCTAGAACTGGAAGCTGACGAGCTCCGCGACGATGGCTTGAGCCCAGATCAAGCCACACGCCTCGCCCGCGTCCAGTTCGGCAGCGTCTCAGGCGCGAACGAGCGGTTCTATTTGCGTGGACGCATCCAGATCCTCGACAGCATCGTGCGCGATCTCCGCTACGCCCTCCGCTCGCTCGCGCACAGCCCCGCCTTCGCGCTCACTGCCATCCTCACCCTCGCCCTCGGCATCGGCGCCAACACCGCCGTCTTCAGCGTGATGAACGCCGTCTTGCTCCGCTCACTTCCGGTAGCCGATCCAACCCGCCTGGCATATCTCCGCACATCGAACGTACCTAATGGAACAGGCACCATCAGCTCGCACGAGACGTTTTCCTATCCCATTTATCAAACGCTCCGCGACCAGCATTCCGGCTTTTCTGACGTCATCGCATACGTGCCGCTCTCCATCAGCAAAGTCGCGGTCCGCTACGGATCACAGCCCGAAGAAGCCGAAGGCGAGATGGTCAGCGGCACATTTTTCTCCGGCCTCGGCATCAAGCTGCCCCACGGACGCGGCTTCACCGAGCAGGACGAAAAAGATCACGCGCCCGTCGCCGTTATCAGTTACAACTATTGGACGCGCCGATTCGCACGCAATCCCGATGTGCTCGGAACCACACTTTACGTGAACGGCATCGGCGTCACCATCGTTGGCATCTCCGCCCATGGCTTCGAAGGTCTTGAAGCAGGCGGCTCAACCGACTTCTGGATCCCGCTCCAGAATCGTCCCGAACTCAATGCCTACGGAAACCCAGTCGAAGAAGGAAAGATCTACATTACCAATCCGACCTGGTGGTGCCTGCGCCTCATCGGCCGCCTCGCGCCGGGCGTAAATAAACAGCAGGCCGCGGCAGCTCTCAACCCGCTCTTCCAGCGCGCCGCCTACATCGGCCTCGGTTCCCCCGCGGCCGGTGAAAAGCCGCCGACGCTCAGCCTGGAAGAGGCAAAGGGTTTCCCCGGCTTTAGCGAAGAATATGGTCGCCCCCTCCGCATGTTGATGGCCATGGTTGGCTTCGTCCTGCTCATCGCCCTCACCAACGTGGTGATGCTGCTGATGGCGCGCAATACCAGCCGCCAGCGCGAGTTCAGCATGAGGCTCGCTCTCGGTGCCGGACGTCGCGACCTCCTCCGTCAACTCCTCACGGAGAGTTTTCTGCTGGTCGCCGCAGGTGGCGCGCTTGCATGGGCATTCGCGCAGATGGCGACGCGCGCGCTCGCCTCATGGGCGCAGATTGAGTCAAGTCTGGCTCCCGACCGCACAGTGCTGGCTTTTGCTCTCGGCATCCTGGTTGTGGCTGCTCTCATTTTCGGATTGGCCCCTCTGCGCATAGCGCTTGCCGCTGGGCCCGCTCTAGGCCTCAAAACCTCAGCCGCCACATCCAACACCGCAGC
>Ga0207698_10002186_pt1 | contig 11577 bp, 12 predicted proteins | sample KBSCornC22_FD_184298 | JGI IMG/M metagenome (GOLD analysis project Ga0207698, IMG submission 184298) | Corn rhizosphere microbial communities from Kellogg Biological Station, Michigan, USA - KBS Corn C2-2 (SPAdes) (version 2) | ecosystem: Host-associated > Plants > Roots > Rhizosphere > Soil ...
GAAGGGCCGCGGAACACTGGACGGTTTTGGCTTCGAGGGACTTCGGTTCCAGAATGCCGGGCCGGAAAGGTCGAAAGACCAGCGAACCTTCGGGCCGCGCAGTCGAGTAGATCGGTCGGGCTCCTCGAAAGAGGGAGCGGTTCGGTGGAATGCGACGCCTGAGCTGGTGAGCCAGGATCGAGAGCGGGTCAGGCTGGGCCGAAAGGCCGAAGTGGACCAGGTTACGAATACCGGCAGATCCTTCGCTCGGCGCAGTGGGGGCTGGCAGCAATGCCGGCCCCCATTTCTATTGGGGCAACCGATTCCTCGCGGCCGATCCGATCCCTCGCCGTTATAGCGGCCGTCTGATATGCCGCCTCTATCGTTCGCCTGGCGGGCGCGGGAGGGACCATGGCTACGAAGCATGACGGCGCCGCCGGCGAACTCCTGCGAATCCTCGGGATCGGCTTCGGGCTTGCGGTCGTGGTCGGCGGAGTGGTCGGCCAGGGAATCATGCGAACGCCCGGAATCGTCGCCGGGGCGCTTCCGAGCGAAGCCTGGGTGCTCGGCGCCTGGGCGCTCGGCGGACTCATCATTCTCATCGACGCGTGCGCGACGGTCGAGCTCGGAGCTTCAGTTCCGAGGAGCGGCGGTCCCTACGTGTTCGCCGAGCGCGCGTTCGGGCCGACGGCGGGCGCGATGCTCGGCTGGGCCGACGCGCTCAATTACATCCTCGGCATGTCCTACGTGTCGGTCGTGTTCGCCGAATATGCCCAGCGGCTCGGGATCGGGGCGATGCTTCCCACCGGAGCGCTCGCTGTTTTGCTCATCGCCATTCTCGGAGCGATCAACTGGACCGGAACGCGGACCTCCGGACGAAGCCAGATCGTGGGCACGGCACTCAAGGGCGCGGGCCTGACGCTGCTAGTGCTCGTCCTGTGGGTGATGCCTGTCCGCAGCGGCTCGCCGACCGCGGTGGTGCATGCGCTCCCGCCGCTGATAACGATTGCAGCGATAGGAACCGCAATGCGCGCGGTCGCGATCACTTACGGCGGATGGAACGCGGCGGTCTATTGCAGCGAGGAAATGTGCCAGCCCGAACGGAGCATCGTCCGCGTGACGTTCGGCGGAATCGGAATGGTCATCATTCTATTCCTGGCGGTGAACGGAGCGCTGTTCCACGTCTTGAGCCGCGGCCAGATCGCCGCGTCGAACCTGCCGGTCGCCGATGCGACCTCGGCGGTGCTGGGTGCCGCAAGCGGCAAGGTGATCACGGTCCTCGCGATTCTCGCCGTGGTGACGATCTGCAACCTGATGGTCATGTTCGTCAGCCGGATCGTCTTCGCGATGGCGCGCAACGGCATCCTGCCCGCGTTCCTGACCAGAGTGTCTAAGTCGGGAACGCCGCGAATGGCCCTATTGTGCTCGACCGTGATCGCCGCCTTCCTCGCTTCGACCGGCAGTTACGAGCGGTTGATCGCCATCGGCGCTCCGTTCCTGATCGGAGTCCCGGCGGTGACCGACCTTGCGGCGATCGCGATGCGCGTTCGCGAGCCCGAGCTCGAGCGGCCGTTCAAGATGCCGCTGTTCCCGCTTCCGGCGCTGCTCGGCTTCGCGGTGAATGCGTTGCTGGTCGGCGCAATCTTTTACGAAGACCCGCTCGACAGTTCCCTCGGCGTCGGGCTGGTCGTCCTCGTCGGCATCGCGACCAAGATTCATGGCACTCTGACGATGCGTAGAGCGGCTGCCGCCTGACGGCACTCGGCGCAAAGCAGGTGCGGTTCGGCGCGCGCGAGGCCAGCATTTTCAAGCGTTCGACGAACCGACGGAAACCAATCCGCGCCTGCGCGTTCAGCGGGCAGGTAGGCGGCGGCGATTAAGTCGCCGGAGCGGCGGGACCACCCCGCAAAGCACGACTTTGCAGGGTCCCCGGATGGCGGGCGCGAAGGAGTTTGACCGTGCGCAAGATCGCCGCTCTCATCCTCGCTTCGGCGGCCGGCGCACTTGGCGCCGCCGCATCGGCGAGCACCACCACGTCGACCCTGGTTTCCACCGCCCCCTGGTGGGAGAAGATCACCGTCACCCTGGGCGGTGATGGCAAGACCGAAGCTTGCCGCTACGAGACCAGCCTAAAGACGACCGCCGACGACTGCGACGTTGCCTCGAGCGAAGCGGCGATGGTCAGCAAGGCGTCCCAGAACAAGGGCGAAGTTACCCGCATCACGTTCGAACGGCGGTTCACTCCCGGCGCGCCGCCGGCCAAGGCCAATCTCGAGACCGGCGACACGTTGCTCGGCGGCGAGATGATGGCGCTTGCGATCGACGCCAGAGGCGCGGTCAAGGATTGCAAGATGGTCGCCCAGTCGGGCGAGATGCGGCCCGAATATAGCTGCGACGACGCCACCGCCGAGCGGTTCCAGGCGAGCTACGGCGCCGATCGCAAGGACGCGCCCGAGCACGAAGGCTATATGACCATCCTCGTCTACGGGCATACCGAGCATATGGTGTAATCCGGCTGGTGCCGGGCGAAGCGTCGCTTTCGCCCGGTTAGCCGCGATCCGAGCGCGGCTTCACGCCGCTTCGGGAAGCGGCCGGCATACTTCGGTCAGCCGGGCTCGATCCGCTCGCGGCACGTCGACGCCAAGCTGCCGCGACGTGTCGAGCTCGTCCTGCGCGATGCCCGCAATGATGTCGTTCTCGAACGTCGCGTGGTTGATCGCAACGCGCAGGCCCGCAATATCGGTGGGGCCGAGGCGGTCCGGGTCCCCTTTCAGGACTTTGAGAATTCCCCAGTCCTGCACTTCCTGGCCCATGAAGGCCTGCACGTTGGTGACCTGCATGTAATAGACGCCGTAGAGACGCAGTTGGTCGCGGCCGAAATGCGCCAGCGTCTGCGCAGACCGGCTGGTTTCCCAGACGTTGTTGGACAGAGCGTTCCCGACATCCGGGAGGATGTCGCCGATCCGCGGCTGTGGGTCGTGCTTTGCGGCACGTTCGATGATTGCGTTTAGCCTTGTCAGCCGTGCGGCGATACAATCGTGCGCTGCGACGCGGAAGGCGAACGCCTTGTTGGTGTGCGCCATTTCCTGGTGCAGTGCCGTCCGCGCTTCGCGGACCTGATTGTTCCAGTGGATGATCTCGACGAGCTGCTCGAGCGCAATCGCGATGAGCACGCCGAGGACGATGACTCCGACCTCGCCCGCAAACTCACGCCAGCCGTGCAACGGCTTCGGAACATGGATGTGCATGATGCCCCCCCCGGGTCCGCGTACGAGCAATCGGGAGGAAAAACTAATTGCGCGGTGGGTGCCGGCAAGAACCGGCGCACGCTGTCAATCGACGATGATCGTGTCACTCATGCCCATCTGCTTGTGCAGGAAGTGGCTGCAGTGGGCCTGGTATGTTCCCGGCGCCGGGATAAGTGTGACCGTGCGCGTCTCGTGCGGGCGCAATTCGATCTCGTTGCCGACCGGCCCACCCGCGAGGATCCGCGCGTGCTGGAAGAAACCGGGCGCGGTGAAATCGTGACCGCTCCCCGAACGATTGGCGAAAACCAGGGTGACCGGCCGGCCGGCGGCAAGGTGGATCGGCTGCGGACCGAAGCCGAAACCGTAGACGTCGACCACCAGCTGCGCCGGAGCCTGGGCCAGAGCCGGCGACCCGAGGGCCAGGAACAGGGCCGCGGCCCCGGCGGTACGGGAAAAATTCATCGCAATCCTCCGTTCGATCTTGGTGCGCGGCGCTAGCACGAAAGGTTCATTGCGGTCCGCCGCTCAAGCGGGGAACCGACAAAGCGCCGGGATTTTCGCCTGTTGTGTGTTGCGCGCCGAGTCGGCAGACTGCCGGGCGCGCATGTCCGCATGTTGCGTTGAGGGGAGACGTATCGATGAAACCACTTCCCGGCCTGGCGATTGCCGCCGCCGCCATTGTCTTCGCCGCCGCTCCCGCCGGTGCGAAGGACGACCCGACCAAGCTCGGCTGTACCCAAGTCCAGAACGGTCAGTGTGCCGCCTGGGCGGAACTGACGCCGCAGCAGGCCCGACGTGTCCGAATGAACGACGTGTTCGGGCCAAACTATCCTTATTACCTCAAGGTCACCGACCTGCCGGAGGACATCGTCCGGGAATATGGCCTCGACACACGGTCGCGCTATGTCGCGACGAGCGACGGCTATATCTTCGTCGTCGATCCCGAGGGCTACGAGGTCAAGCGGGTGATTGCGCCGGAGCGCTCGACCGAGCGGTGAGTCGGTTCCTGTCTCGCCGATTGCCGTCGTTCCGACGGAACCACACGGCACTTGGGCGGTTGCGCCCGCGGCGACGCAGGAGAGAAGTGATGAGGCGATCGACCTATGCCGCGGCTGCGATCGCAGTCGCCCTGACGGCTTGCAACAAGCAGACTTCCAACAATGAAGCGGTGGCGACCAACGCCGCCACCAATGCGGCGGCGAATGCCGGAACCGCGAACATGGCCGCCGGCAATGCGGCGATGAACGGCACGGCAACCTCGAGCGGGACGATCGACACCGCCTTCGTCACCGAGGCGATGAAGGGCGACAATAGCGAAGTCGCGCTCGGGAATCTCGCCGAGCAGAAGGGCAGCTCCACCGGGGTCAAGGACCTCGGCAGGATGCTGGTCGCAGACCACGGGGCACACAAGCAGGTGGTCGCGGCGCTGGCCCAGAAAGCGAACGTTCCGGTGACGAACGACCTCAACGACGAGGCCAAGGCCGAGCAGAAGAAGCTTGACGGCCTGTCGGGCGCGGCGTTCGACAAGGAGTTCGTGCGGGCGACGGTCGAAGACCACCAGAAGGATATCGCCAAGTACGAGCAGGAAGCGAAATCGGGCGACGCGCAATCGGCGGCGATGGCGAAGCAGACTCTGCCGACGCTCCGCAAGCACCTGCAGGCGGCGCAGGCTCTGGAGAAATAGGCGTGAGGCGGACCAAAATAACCCATCTGGAAAAAAGTACTTGACAGTGTCACGCTGATTCGGTACACGGTAGGCACAGTGAAGAATTGCCGGACAGGCGCAGAAGGAATTTACCCACAACGAGAGCCTTCAGGCACTGGATATTCTTGTTGCTGGCGCCGTCGAACAGCCGCCCCTGGCGACACCTCCGGCGTCCCCTGCGATGGGCGACTGCTATATCGTTGCTCCGGAAGGGACTGACGCTTGGGCCGGGAAGTCACAATTTGTGGCCGCATGGACGTCAGGCGGATGGAGGTTCGTACCGCCAGTCGAAGGAATGCTCCTTTATGAACGCACGAGCGGCACCTGGGCGGTATTCCGAAACGCCGCATGGGAGCTTGGATCCGTCCGCGGCGCCGCCCTAGTGATCGAGGGTCAACAGGTGGTCGGACCAAGGGCTGCCGCGATTCCTTCGCCGAGTGGCGGGACAGTTGTTGACGTCGAAGGCCGAGCTGCGGTCGCTGCGATTCTCGACGCATTGCGTCAACACGGCCTGATCGACAGCTAAAAAAATCAAGCCGTCTCAATCGTTTCCATAAACAGCCGGAATCAAACTGAGGCTTTTCGGCAACAGCGGCAACGAATGACGTGCTTGCACGGCAACCGCCCCTCTCATAATGTGTTCGGGCAGTTCTATTACCGGACGCATCTGAAAGGGGACAATTCTATGCGTAAGCTCGGCATTGCGGTGGCGCTCGCATCCACGGCCATGGCGACGCCCGCGCTCGCTCGAGACCACAGCTATTATGTGGGACTTGAGGGCGGCGGCATGCTCGTTGAAAACACGCAGTTCGATCGCTTCAACGCGGCGAACCAGGCGACCGGCGCGTCGAACGGGCTGTTCGATATCAGCCACGATGTGGGCTACGACGTCGACGCTATCGCAGGCTATGATTTCGGCATGGTGCGGCTCGAGGGCGAGGTCTCGTACAAGCACTCGACAAACAACCAGCTCGAAGCCCGTGACCAGGCGTTGACGGGCTTTGGCTTCGGCCAGCACTTCAACGTCGGCGGCAGTGCCCATACGCTGTCCGGCATGATCAACGGCCTGTTGGATTTCGGCGACGATAACGGGTGGAGCGGCTATGTCGGAGTCGGCGCCGGCGTTGCGCGCGTCACGCAGCGCATGGACGCGAATTTCGCTGCTCCGAACCTGGTCGTTGAAGGCGCCAACACTCGCCTGGCATGGCAGGCGATCATGGGTGTTCGTGTCGCAGTGTCCCAAAACTTCGATGTCGGCCTCAAGTATCGCTTCTTCGATGTCGAAAACATCAAGTTCAGCGACGAGACAGGCTTGCTTGGTGGCGATCAGCTCAGAGGGCATTGGCGGTCGCACAGCTTGATGCTGAGCGCGATTTACAACTTCTACACGCCGCCGCCGCCGCCGCCGCCTCCGCCCCCGCCGCCGCCTCCGCCGCCTCCGCCGCCTCCTCCGGCGACGCAGACGTGTCCGGATGGCTCGGTGATCCCGGCAACGGCAGTGTGTCCGGCGCCGCCGCCGCCGCCGCCACCGCCGCCACCGGCGCCCGAGCGCGGCTTCTAAGAGTCAGTACGCAAGTAGAAACCGGTCCGGGCAACTCGCCCGGGCCGGTTTTCTTTTGTGCGCGCCGCAATTAGGGAAGCAGGAGCGCAGGCACTTGAGCCATGGCACTCGGGCCGATTGGGCTAGTTCGAAGCGAATTCCGGCGGGGTCCGGTCCCAACCATAGAGATCGGGCAAGTAACTGATCTTCCCGTCTTTCACTTGTGCGGTAATATAAGTCAGATAGATCGGCGTGGGGCCGGGTAGCTGCACGCGAAGCTCCGGCTCGCTTCCTGGCGAGACCGGATCGTGGCCCAAGAGCCAGCGGCCGAGACGTTTCGCATCTTCCACGCGAACGCAGCCGTTGCTGAGATTGCGGTTGGCTAGCTCGAACTTCGCGTGATCCGGCGTGTCGTGGAGATAAATGTCCTGTGGGTTCGCGAATGGAAATTTGAGGATTCCCATCGAATTCAGCGGCCCAGGATCCTGCTGGATTTTCAGGTGAACCTTGCCCGCGGCCGCGCCCTTCCAGTCGACGGTCGTCGGATCGATGACGGTCGGATGCTCGCTCCAATCGTCGATCACATGATAGCCGTGCGATTTGAGATAAGTCATGCCGCCGTGGAGAAAATTCGGAGCGATCGTCTTGCGCACCAGATGGTCGGGAGCATGCCAGTACGGATTGTAGGTGATGTAGTACATGTAGCTGGCGATCAGTGGAGTCGGCAGCTCGCGCATGCCCGTGATCACCTTCATCGAATCGATTGGCTGACCGTCCTGGTACAAGGTCAGCATCGAAGACCCTGAGTCCACGAGCAGAAAACGCCCCCTTGCCGGAAGCGAACGTACCCGATCGAGATTGGCGAGCAGGCGCGGGTCCGGGGTCATGTTCCCGCTGGCCTGCGCCTCAGCCCAGCCCGCATCGCGCAATTGCTTGTAGATCGAATTCACATCCGAGGTGCTGGCCAGATAGGCAGACAAGGATGGAGCAGCGGCGGCCGTCAGCAGGATCTCATCCGCGCGCGAACCCTGCGGCTTGAGTACCGGATAGGCATAAATCATGCCGGTAGTCGGCCTCTTGATCGCTTCCACATAGGCAACCCAGGCCGAGGACAGCGTGCGCTCAGCCTCGGTAATGTCCCCGGGCTTGCCACTGTTGGCGCGCGCCGCCGCGGCCTGAACCTCCTCAGCCAATTGCGGGCCTTCGGGGAAACCGTCGAAAGGCGCGCGCTGAAGAATCGCGGTTAGCTGCGCAATCGCCGCGGTGTCGGGCCCGTTGCGGAACCAGATCGGCTGAGCATGCCACGTGTCGTAGAAAGCGGCGACCGCGGTCGCGACGGGGATCGCAGCAGACTGGCCGTCAACCGCTGTCGCGGCGCCTGCGAGTGCCGGTTGGAAGGCGAACGCGAGTCCGGATGCCCCGAGTGCAACAATCTTCAGCTTGTTCAAGTTACACCCCACGGAAAACCCTGCTCAGATGTAGCGCCTTATAGTGCCCAGCCAACATGCATTCGCGATGAACCGCACCTCGGAGCTAGCAAGTTGTTGTGTCTTGCCGCTCCGTGCCCTGCGCTCTAGGCGGTCCCTCGAGCTGGCTTGAGGGACTGACATGGACATCAAGGGAGTGGCCGCAGTGGTGACGGGCGGCGCATCGGGGCTAGGCGAGGCGACTGCGCGCGCGCTCGCCGCCCGAGGTGCGAGGGTCGCGGTGTTCGATCGCGATTCCGAACGCGGCGAAAAGGTTGCGAGCGAGATCGGTGGCACTTTCTGCGACGTTGACGTCACCTCGGACGAGAAGGTGGCAGCGGCCTTTGCCAAAGCGCGGCAAGCTCACGGACAGGAGCGCATCCTGGTCAATTGCGCCGGCGTCGCAACGGCGGCGAAGACCGTTGCCCGCGACAAGGAAACAAAGGCTGCGAAGCCCTATCCGATGCAGCAGTTCGAGCTCACCATCCAGATCAACCTCGTCGGGACATTCCGCTGCATTGCGAATTCGGCGTTCGGAATGGTGGGGCTCGAGCCGCTCGAAGACGGGGAGCGGGGCGTGATCATCAACACGGCTTCGGTCGCGGCGCAGGACGGACAGATCGGCCAGGTGGCTTATTCCGCGTCGAAAGGCGGCGTTCTTGCCATGGCACTTCCGATCGCCCGCGACCTGATGAGCGACGGCATTCGGGTCAACACGATCCTGCCGGGCGTGTTCAAAACTCCGATGGTGGCGATGATGCCGCCAAACGTCCAGGACGCGCTTGGAGCCCAAGTGCCCTTTCCGAAGCGCCTCGGCCAGCCGGGTGAATATGCCGAGCTCGCCTGTTTTCTCATCGAGAACCGCTACATGAATGCGGCGGCGGTACGGCTCGACGGCGCGATCCGGATGGCGCCCCGTTGAACAGCCACTACCGCCGGCTCACCGACGATCTGGCGGTCGCAGCATGCGAAGCGGGCGAGGCCATCCTGGAAATCGTTCGGCGCGGGTTCGAGATCGAGTCCAAGCACGACAGCTCGCCGGTTACCGAGGCTGATCGCGCCGCCGAGTTGATCATCCTGGCTGCGCTCGCCCGTGCAGCGCCCGGGATTCCCGTCATCGCCGAGGAAGAGGTCGCCGCCGGACGAATACCCGCGCACGACCAGACTTACTTCCTCGTCGACCCGCTCGACGGGACCAAGGAATTTATCCGCGGGGGTGAGGATTATACGGTCAACATCGGACTGATCGACAATGGGAGCCCGAAACTCGGAGTTGTGTTCGCGCCCGCGACCGGTCGGCTCCACGGCGGGTGCGTGGGCGAAGGCGCCTGGGTCGAAGAGGCGGGCCACCGAATGTCAATCAGGACTCGGGCGCGCGGTGATCTCGTCACCGCCGTCGCTTCGAAGTCACACCTTAATCAGGCGACGATCGACTATCTCGAGGCGGCAGTGGGCAGGTGCGGCTATGTAGCGATCGGCTCTTCGCTGAAATTTTGCATCGTCGCCGAGGGCAAAGCCGACATCTACCCGCGTGCAGCGCCGACCAGTGAATGGGACACGGCGGCCGGACATGCTGTCCTGCTCGCCGCCGGCGGGCTCGTCGATGGCCCCGACGGCACCCCACTGCGCTACGGAAAGAAGGCATTCCTCAACCGAGCCTTCGTAGCCACGTCAGGTTGGAAGCCGCCAAGCCTGGAGCCTTTCCTCCAGCCTTTCTCAGGCGGTGGAGAGTTGCCGGCGGGTACCTGACGAGCAATCACCTCACGCGGCGCCGGGACGTCAAGCGCTCAGTTTCCACGGAATGTCTTCGCTCCATTCCGGACCAAAATCCTGTCGTCCACCAATCGATCTCCTGAGACGCAGCGACTGGACCTCAAATCGCGCGGCCTCGATCTGCGCTGCAACTTCAAGGGCATCGAAGCGGATCTCCTCGATGGCGAGTTGCTTCACTACTCGGCGCGCCTCGTTCAGGGCCTCGGCGAGCTCTGCGAGCCATCGCGCCCGCTGTGCCGCGGAATCTGCATTCGGTAATCCAACCATTGAGACCCCCCGGTCCTTATGAGCTTCGACTGTACCTTCGGTTGTTAACTTTGCATTAGACCCGCTCCGTTCTGGAGCCGAAATCGCCTCACTTTTCTCCGAATTGCGCGTTATTCCTGGCATGCTCGGTTCTGTTCACATGCCAGGGGACATGTTCATGACCGCGACACAGATCGAGCCGTCCAGCTTGAGCTACGCAGACAAACCTCCGATCCTGATCAGTGCGAGCAGCGACGCCGCGTTGGCGCGGGCTGTGCGCACGATCGAAGCGGCTGACTGCCGAATCGGCGACACGATGAGCCTCGCTGCAGCGCGTGACCGGATGGATCAACAAATTGCTGCCACCGCGATGTGGATCGAACTTGACCATGATGCCGGCGCGGCGATGGACGATGTTCTCGATTACCTCGACACACGGGTCGAGGACGGCCGCTTTGGCGCAGTCGTGTCGACCACGTCGGAGCTGATCGATCCGATCGCCGCCCGTCTCCAAAATCGAGCGATCGAGCTCCTCGTCGACGCAAACGATGCGGAACGCGCCGCCGCGCTGGCGATCGCGACGTCGCGGGTCGGAATGAAGCAGCGGGTGGCCGACATAGCGTCGGACCAGAGCGCGGCCCGTCTTCGCCAGCTCAGCGACGAGGTCAGCCGCATTGCGGCGACCCTCGCACGGCTTTCCGCCGGCCCCGCGGCGGCCGCTCCCGTGATTGAAATGAGCCCCAAATCCGATGCGCCGGAGGTTTCGGCCGAGACCGTCCGCTCGATGATCCGAGCGCGCCGTCTGCGCGCCCGCTACTTCTCCGAAGAGCTGTTCGCTGACCCCGCCTGGGACATGCTTCTGGATCTGCTTCAGGCCGAGATCGCGCATCTTCGAGTACCAGTGTCCAGTCTGTGCATCGCCGCCGCGGTTCCCGCCACAACAGCGCTTCGATGGCTGAAGACGATGGTCAGCAATGGTCTTTTCATCCGGCGCGCCGATCCGCACGACGGTCGTCGCGTCTTCGTTGAGCTCTCCGCTGAGACGAGCATCGCACTGCGCCGCTATTTCGCCGAGGTGGGGAACCCGGCGGTCATTTAAGCAACAGGCCAGGTCCACCCACCCCATCATTATCATAGTCAGACAAATCTAACGAGTCTTTGTCAAGACGTTGTATGAGATGTCTGACATTGCCGAGCGCCCAACCTGCCCGGATATTCCGGCGCATGGCGATTGGGGAGAGTTCGCGGATCTATGATGATCTGATGCGATTCAAGCCGGACGGCATGACCCCCAATGCCTGGGCGATGAAGGCCGGCGTGAGCCGCACTGTGTGGGCGGACATGCGCCGGCACGGCAATCCATCCCGCCGCACACTCCACAAATTGCTGGACGCGGCAGGCTCCTCGCTTGCGGAATTCGAAGCTCTCAGGATCAGCGATGCTGGACGCGCGGAGGATGGCAAGGCTGTGCTGGCGGAGCGTGGCGCGGCGCCGTGGCCCGCGGCGCAGCTGCCTCCACTGCCGCTCGTCGCGACAGCCATTGGCGGTCTGTGGGGAGATCCCGAGAGCAGGATCGAGCTGACCGAGGTTCGCACCGGTGAATTGGTGGATCGCGTACCT
>Ga0207698_10002189_pt1 | contig 11569 bp, 6 predicted proteins | sample KBSCornC22_FD_184298 | JGI IMG/M metagenome (GOLD analysis project Ga0207698, IMG submission 184298) | Corn rhizosphere microbial communities from Kellogg Biological Station, Michigan, USA - KBS Corn C2-2 (SPAdes) (version 2) | ecosystem: Host-associated > Plants > Roots > Rhizosphere > Soil ...
ACTATTCCCGGGGCCGCCGTACTTGCGTGGGGGCTGTACCGCCTCGGAGCGCTCTTTGGAGCCCACTCTTGATGGAATCGACCTGTGGTTCATTCATACCCAGGAATTCTAAGAAAGATCGGATGTTGTACATCGCTCGATTTGGATTCTTCCATCATCCAGCGCATGACTTTCAGTCCTCAAATCAAACTCACCCCGCTGAGAACCTGAGAAATCTGACGGGAATACGCTATGTTTGTGGGATCGGAGAAGATCCATCAGAGCAAGAGCCCGCACTGAAATTGCCGCGTTGCGGTACGACTGGAATCACCCCAGCGGCGAAGGCCTGCTGCCGTGTGCCCGCAAGTCGTGCCCTCACACAAAGCTCTTGGGAAGTCACCGCTATACGGAAGTTGAGCCAAACTACTGCAGGTGGTGGAGGACGATGCCGTAGCCGACGCCGGCGCGGTCTGCGGTGTGCGCGACTTGGAATGCCATCAGCTTGCCGTCAGTGGAGATGACAGGGTTGGATGCCTTCCACCCGGCGTAGTCATTGAAGCGCGTCAAGCGCGTCCAGTCTTTTCCTGTTCCATCCAGCTTGAGCTTCCAGATGTCGATGTTGTGCATGCCATGGTCGCCGCCCAGGTCTGAGACCTGGCGATCGGATTCGACGGCGGTGTATTTCCCATCGGGGAAGATGCCTTCGCACTCGTTGTAGAAGCCGGGCGCCTGCGAGAGGTCTGTGACCTTTCCGGTCTTCAGGTCGATTCCCATGACCTTTGAAATCGGATCGGTGGGCTGGTGCTGCTTTACGTAGCAGGTGAAGGTCATCTTCTGGTCGTTGTCGTAGAAGTCCTGGGCTTCGAGACTGCAACTGTCGTCGGAACTCTCGTAGACTTTGTGCACGTCTGTGAGGCGCGGTGTGTCCTGCGAGAGATCGAGTGTCGCGACCATGAGGCGTGAGTAGTTGGCGGGGAGCTCGGGGTGATCGCCGTGGTGTTCAGAGAAGGAAATCTGCATACCTTTTTTGGAGATTGCCGCGCCTTCAAATATGCGCTCATTGAGGCGTTCCGGTTTCGATGCGGGCTGGCGGCTGAGATACCAGAGCTCGTTATCGCGGTCCCGGCTGGTTTCCACGTCAGTGAATTTTTCGGGACCGATAAGGACGTAATCGCCACTGGAGAGATGCATGACGCGGAGAAATGCGGCGCCGGGGATGCTGCAGGTCAGGCAGCGAATTATGCGGGTTTTCAGGTCGATTACGAACGCATCGCCGAAGCTTTTGCTCATGAAGGCGATGCTCTGGTTGTCAGGCGAGAAGTCTGCGCGCTCACCGAAGTGGGTGAGGATCTCCTCGTTCGGCGGCAGTTGGTCGAGGGGGTTGCCTTGTTTTCGATGGTCAGGGGCGGTCGGGGAAACCAGAAACGCGGAGAGCAGTAGCAGGAACGTCACTCGGGTCACAGCGCAATAATAGATTCGGGAAACTCAGGTTGCAATGCGCTCAGGTGCTTGACTGTCTCAGTGCCTCGAATCCAACCCTAAGTTGATCTGATGACCAAATTAAAATGGGGCACCCGCAGCGTGAGTCGCATAAGCTGCGGAAGAGCAGATCCTTCACTTACCACCCCCAAGCTTGAGAAGGTGCTTGGGGTTAATGTGCGTTCAGGATGACAACCTTCAGTTCTGGTAGGCCCCTGTCTGTGTTTCAGCAATCGATCAGTGCACGGCGCCGGCGCCGGGGCCCTGGCCGGGGCGGTTTTTGCTGAGGAGGAAGGCCATGAACACAAGGCCGAAGGACATCCATGAGAGCTCCATGTAGACATCCTGATAGCCCTGCATCTGGGCCTGGGCGTTGAGCTGGTTATAGATGGTTGCGATCGCCATTCCGCCGCTATTGGGTCCGCCGAATGTGCCATTGAAAAAGCCGGTGAGTGCCTGGCGGTGTTGTTCAAAGGCGTTGTAGCCGGATTGCATGGCGCTTTGAAGATGCTGCTGGTGCCACATGGCGCGGCTGGTGACCTGTGCGTTGGTGATGGCGATCATGATGCTGCCGCCGAGGTTGCGGACGAAGTTGATGAGGCCGGAGACCTGGTTGCTGTCTTCCTTCGGCATGCCGACGTAGGCTGCGTTGGTGATGGAGATGAAGCAGAAGGGCAGGGGCAGCATTTGGATCACGCGTAGCCATGAGGCCTGCGAGAAGCTCATCTGCAAGGTCGTCACGTAGGCGGCATAGCGGAAGGTGACGATGAACATGATGAATCCGGCGACGGCGAGGGTGCGCGCGGAGATTTTGCCGGTGGCGAATCCAGCGAGAGGCATGACGATGACGAGCGCGATGCCGCCGGCGGTGAGTGCGAGGCCGGCAGTTGTGGCGTTGTAGCCGAGGAGTTGTTGCATGAATTGCGGCTGGAGGACGGTGTTGGCGTTGAGCACACCGCCAACGAGCATCATGAGGAAGCAACAGATTGCAAAATTTTTGAAGCGGAAAAGCTTCAGGTTGATCAAGGGATCTTTTTGCCGCCACTCCCAGACGACGAGGCCAATAATGCCCCCTACGAAAATGACTGCGAAGAATCGGATGAAGTTGGATGCGAACCAGTCTTGCTCTTCGCCCTTGTCGAGCATGATCTGCATGCCGCCCATGGCGAGTGTGAGAAAAGCGAGGCCCATGTAATCCATGTTGCGGAGCTTGGATTTGTCGGGCTTGATCCACGGTGGATCTTCGACGAGGCGCGTGACGAGGATGAAGGCGAGGATACCGACCGGGATGTTGATGAAGAAGATCCAGCGCCAGGTGTAGTTGTCGGTGATCCAGCCGCCGAGGGTGGGGCCTATGGAGGGCGCCAGTACGGCGACTAACCCGTAGAGTGCGAAGGCCTGTCCGCGTTTGTGGGGTTCGAAAGAATCGGCCATGATGGCCTGGGCCATCGGCTGCATGCCGCCGCCGCCTGCTCCCTGAATCACGCGGAAGACGAGGAGCATGGGGAGCGAGGGTGCGGCTCCGCAGAGGAAGCTGGCGATGGTGAATACGGTGATGCAGAAGACGAAGAAGTTGCGGCGGCCCATGAGGCTGGAAGCCCATCCGCCGAGGGGAAGGACGATGGCGTTGGAGACCAGATAGCTGGTGAGGACCCAGGTGCTCTGGTCGGTGCTGGCGCCGAGGCTGCCGGCGATGTGGGGGAGGGCAACGTTGGCGATGGAGGTATCGAGGACCTCCATGAATGCGGCGAGCGCGACGGTGGCAGCGATGAGCCACGGGTTTACGCGGGGCTTCCACGCCGTGTGCGCGTCGGCGTTGGGATTCTGCACGGTGGTGGAGGCGGCCGCTCGTTGGGGCATGGGCGGTTCAGTCTGCAACTCGGGCAAGAACTCTCTCCTGGTGCTTGTCGTTGGTCCTGATTCGTTGCGGAGATGGGGAAGTTTAGAGGCTTCGCGGTCTCCGATTTGATGCAGGGGCTAAAGCCCCGGTTCCAATTTCGAAGCGGCTTTGCGACGCCACTGAAGTCGTGCCCTGATACCTGTCGCTGCGCACACAGCCTTTACGAGGCCGACTGAGGAACTCACCGTAAATAGATGAGGCACGGGATTGCGAGGGTTCAGGATTGTCGGGGTTTTCACATTGCGGCACTGGCGGATGGGGCGGGTGATTGCGCGGGTGCAAGGGTGCGCCAGCCCACGAGGGCAATGGTGAGGGCGATGAGCTGCATGAGGACGATGAAGGCTACGACTGCGGGCCATTTGCCGAAGGACCAGAAGGCCCCGGGGACGACGCCGGCGGCGGTTCCGCCGAGGTAATAGCAGGTGATGTAGATTCCGGCGGCGGTGACGCGAGCGCCGGGAGGGGAGGCGACGCGGAGGTGGCTCTGGGAGGCGGTTTGCGCGATGAAGACTCCGCTGGAGAGGGCGGCGAGTCCGAGGATGACGATGGGGAGGGAGTGGACGAGGGTGAGGAGGACTCCGGCGATGGCGCAGGTGATGGCGCCGCCGATTCCGGCACGGAGGCCGATGCGGGTGATTAGGTAGCCGGCGAACGGGGTGACGATCAGACCGATCAAGTAGACGAAGAAGAGCGAGCTGAGGGCGGTGATGGAGAGTGAGAAGGGCGGAGCGCTGAGGTAGAAGGTGATCCAAGTGAAGACGCCGACGAGGGAGAAGAGGACGTTGAAGCCGACGGCGAAGGTGGCGATGAGGCGGCGGTTGCGGAACATGGCGCGGACTTGTTGCGGGAAGTTGGGCAAAGTACCGGATGGATTTTGCTGTGGCCGGGGGCGGCCGGGAGGCAGCCACGCGGCGACGGCAGACGTGCCGACGAGAGAGGCGAGGCCGAGGACCAGGAAGCTGATGCGCCAACTGAAGTGGTCAGCTAGGATGCCGGCGGAGATGCGTCCGATGAAGCCGCCGAGCGCGGTACCGCTGACGTAGAAGCTCATGATGAGGGCGACGCGCTCGGGTGGCCATTCTTCGCCGATATAGGTGACCACGACGGCGATGATGCCGGGGACCATGATGCCCTGGAGGAATCGCCAGAAGATGAGCTGCACGAGGGACGTGGATGTGGCGGCGAGGAGCGTGGGGATGGAGACGCCGAGGATTGAGTAGACGATGACGCGTTTGCGCGAGAGGCGTTCGGTGAGCGCTCCGAAGACGGGTGCGGCGATGGCGACGCCCAGGGTGGCGGCGGAGACGGTCATGCCGACGCCGGTTTTGGAGGCGTGGAAGATGTGGGCGAGCAGGGGAAGGATGGGCTGAGTGCAGTAGAGCTCGAGGAAGGCGCAGACTCCGCAGAGGGTTACGGCTGCGGCTGCTTTGGGGGTGGGGTGATCGGGGTGAGCGGGTGATGGCAAGGATCAGAATACAGCCGTGAGAGGACCGACCGTCTGGTTGACCGATTGAAAATTCGAGCTGAGACAGGGCTGGAAATAGGAGAGAACTTTACGTGCGCGGAATGCTTCCTGTCTGTTTACCAGAGAGAGCAAGAAAGCTTGAGGTGCACGTGGCAGGGGTGGACATTACTGCATGGTGGATTGCTGCGTTGCGGGCTGGAGCTGGAGTTCGAGGGAGCCGGAGCGGGCAGTGTTCCAGTCGTATACGGCGGTGACGAGGCGTGCTTTGGTGTTGGCAGGAAGGTCGATCTCGAGAGTAATAGGGATTCCGTTTTTCAGCAGCAACTCGTAATGCGCGGTGTCAACTTCGATCGCCTCGCGCGCGGCAAGCCAGTTGAGCGCGGAGCTGTCTTCGCCATAGGCCTTGACGCCAACGAGGAGTTTCGCGATGCGCTTGCCGCTGGGAGCCTGGCTGAAGGAGATATCCTGGCCGCGAATGGTGAAAGAAGCAGCGTATCGAATGTGCGGCCCTTTGAGATCAGAATTCTGACCGGCCTGCTCGGTGGATCCGGACTTCGAGTCGGGTGCAATGCTCGCACCGTAGAGGATGCCGGTAGCAGCGGGCATGCCTAACTGCAACATAGGCGAGATGGGGCTTCGATCAGGATCGGTGTCGTTTGTTGATGCGTTGTAACCCTGGCGATAGTCGAGCTTGTACTTGCCGCCGGAGACCTTCACGTTGATGCGATGGAAAGCCTGCGTGGGTGAAGAATCCGCGGGTGCATATCCGACGGTGTAGTAGCTGCCGCTGTCGTGAACGATGCGCGCAAGAGCAGAGCCAATATCGTTGGTGCTGAAGGCGCGACCTCCGGTGGAGGCGGCAAGCTGCTGCATGCCGCCGAGAGCTGAACCGGAATTCAGAGCTTCGCCGGTGAGAGAACCGGTGGGATTGGCAGACGCGCCGAAGTGACCGGTGCCACCTGCGGAGCCCGCGTCGGCAGAATCGGAGAGGCCGACGTTCGAGTTCATGACACCGGCGCCACTGACAGGGTAGAGAGCGATCTTGGAAACCGTGAAAAGGTTGGCGGTCTGCCTGATCCGATTCACGGCACCCGTGAGATTTGGGTCGTTTTTCAATCGCTCCATTTCAGCTGAGGTGGGGAACAGCACGACTGGGAAAGAGCTAGAGAACCACACAAGATTTTTGCGGCCCGGTACGCCCTCAAGATAGCGGGCGAGCGCGCTGAGAGCTTCGAATGTCATTGATGCACGGGTTCCAAAGCTGTAGGCGTGGACTGAGGCTTGGGAGGCTTGGAGAGCTTCGATATTGGCTTGAGAAGCACGCATCTTCTGGAGATTCGCAATGTGCGCTGCATCGTCGGCGTTATCGCTGCGGTTCTGTGCCATTGCATCGCGCTCGGCTTCTTTGCTGCTGACTGCTGCCACGAGGGTTGCAGGATCCGAGGTAAAGCGCTGGAGAAGATGCAGGTTTGAACCGAGTGTGAAGATGGCGACCTGCGTGCCGGGGTCGAGTCGATGAAGAAAGCTCAATATCTGATTTTGAATGAAAACCTGGTCCTGCGGTTCGGAGTTGAGTGAATCGAGAAGAAAGACATATAGCGCGGCAGAAGGAAGCGCGGTGGGGACGTTTGTCGCGGTGCCGCTTGGCATCGGTGGCATGACTGGCGATTCGATCTTCGCTCGGGTCTGCGGCGAGTGCTCTTCGAAGAAGTCGATGACCTGCGGCCTGCCGTCTTCAGTGATGGAGAAACTGGATTGAGGGATTCTGGCGACTGGGTCTCCGTTGCGCGCGCTGACGACGACGTCGACGAGGACCTGATGAGTCGTGCTGCGGAATACGGGGGTATCTGATGAATCCGGTGCGGGAGCGACTGCGGCGGCTGCTGGGGATGAGGGACCGGCCATGGGTGCGGCGGTTGCGGCATCCGGAGTCGTTTCTGCGGGAAGGGTTGCTGAAGGTGACGGGGATGGTTTCGACTCTGCCGTGGCAGAGGAACTGGGTGTGGCAACGCTGGATGGGGCGGGGGCAGCAGCTTGAGCTTCGGCAGTAGAGGACGGTTCTGGTTCGGTGATGGGGGCGGGCGTGGTCATTGCCGTTGAAGCATCCGGCAGGCCAGTCATCTTGGCCGCTTCGGCCTCAGTGAGGATGCGAGACTCACCGCGGAAGATGTGGTAGTCAGTGAAGTTCGCGGCATTCAGCATGATCTGCTGTGGCGAACGGTCCAGAGCTTCCGCGGCTATGACGCCGTGCTGGGCCGTTCTTTCGCGGACTTGCGCAAGGGCGACGCTGTGAACGGGGCAGATGTAACTCTTGCCACCAATCTGCACCGTGCCGTACTCCACCATCATGGAGGCGGTAGTCAGCCCTGAGCTGTGTTCCAGGTCAGTACCCGAGTCGAGGTCTGCGATCGCGGTGAGACGGAAGATTGCGCCCGAGGTGGGGTCGACCGCGATTTCGCCGTGATATCCGGTCAGGGTCTGCGCACAGCCGGGATTTGAGCCGCACATCTGGACCTGGTAGTGGGAGTTTTTGCCTGGAACAGAATAGCGAAAGACCGCGACAGGGCCGGCGGAGCCTTCTTCCCAGTGACTCCACGAGAGCTGGCTTCGCGCAGCGTCGAGAAGGACTATGGAGAGAATAGGGCCGAACTCACCCCATGAGACCAATCCATCAGGACCAGGAGCTTTTTTGCCCGCGACCGTCCTGTCCACTTCTTTACCGTCGCGAAAGAGAACTGTGGCCAGGAACTGATTGGTTTCGCGGAGAGGAAGATAGCCGAAGGTGGCGTCATGGCGATCGCGGAAGCTGCGCGTTTCGCGTGTGGCCAGGAAATTGGGAAGCCGGTTGATTGTTTCTGTCACGTAATTGACAACGCGAGTCATGATCTGGCGTTGCGCGGCGACGCTGGGCGCAGGAGAAGGCGGGACGTCCGCAGGCGGCAGATCGAGGAAAGAGGATTGGTCGGCAAGGAGGGCGAGTTCCTGCCGGGACTTTGGGCCGGGGAGGGCGGACTGAAGGCGGGCGAGAGTAGAAGAACTCAACCGCTGGGTGAGTTCGAGAGCCGAGAGTTGATCAGCGAGCTTGTCATCAGGCTCGGAGCGGGTGGAGGTTACGGTTCGATCGAGTTCCGCGACAGTAACCCGAGTGGCAGCGAAGAGGGGAACGGCTGCGACTTGCAAAAGAAGCGCTACGGTCAGGATTCTCATTTTGACCTTGCGGCGCGGCAATGCAGTACTTGCGGCCTGCCTTCAGATTTGCCCACCATACCATAGCGGAGCTGTTCGGTCTTCGGACGTGGCTTTGAGGCATAGGTCAAAACACTGGGTACGCGGACGATACCGGGTCGGAACATTGGCATTAGATTGTTCAGCGGAGGCTTCGTGCGCCGACGGCGAACATTTAACCTGAACAGGAGATGGATTCCCCTGCCACCAGGCCTCCACGACGAGGGATGGAGGCTTTTGCCTCGCGAGACTTCACACGGTATCAGCTGGCACGAGTTGCCGTGATTCTGGGCGCGGAGGCGCAGGCGGTTGCGGTGGCGTGGCAGGTGTACTCGATCACTCACCGGGCAATCGATCTGGGATACACGGGGCTGGCGCTGTTTCTGCCGGGGCTGTTTTTTCTGCTGCCGGCGGGCCATGTGGCGGACCGGTTCGATCGCAGGCACGTGATTTTGTGGTGCTACGGGCTGCAGGTTTTTTGCACCGCAGCGTTGCTGGCGCTGGCGATCCATGGGACGCAACACATTCTGTATGTGTATGCCGTGTTGTTTCTGATTGGGACGGGGAGGGCGTTTTCGGCTCCGGCGAGTTCGGCGCTGATTCCGCACCTGGTGCCGGAGAAGCACTTTGTGAATGCGGTGACGTGGGGCGGGGCCATCTGGCAGCTTTCAAATGTGACGGGGCCGGCGCTGGGCGGACTGCTGTTTACGCTGCCGCTGGGAAAGCGGCTGGTTGCGGCGGGGCTGGAGGGCGCGGGGATCGTCTATGTGTTCACGCTGCTGAGCCTGGCGTGGTTCCTGGTGCTCATTTTCAGCCTGAGTGTGCGGCTGGGAAGGATGGAGCATCGGGCGGCGTCGCTCGAGGTAGTGATGGCGGGATTCAAGTATGTGCGGAATTCGCCGTTGTTGCTGGGGTCGATGTCGCTGGATTTGTTTGTGGTGCTGCTGGGTGGGGCGGTGGCGCTGATGCCGATTTTTGCGAACGAGGTGCTGCATACGGGGCCGCGAGGGCTCGGGGCGCTGAGGGCGGCACCGGCGATTGGGGCGCTGGCAATGTCGTTGACGATGGCGCGATTCCCGATCAGCCGGAGAGCGGGAAAGCGGATGTTTGTGTGCGTGGCAATTTTTGGCGCGTGCATCGTGGTGTTCGGGCTGTCGAAGAACCTGTGGTTGTCGCTGGCGGTGCTGGCGGTGAGCGGGGCGGCGGATTCCATCAGCGTAATTATTCGGGGTTCGCTGCTTCAGCTGGCGACGCCGCCGGAGATGCGGGGACGGGTGAGCGCGGTGAACTCTTTGTTCATTGGTGCATCCAACGAACTTGGCGAATTCGAAAGCGGACTGACGGCTCAGTGGCTGGGTGCGGTGCGGGCGACGATTTTCGGAGGAGTTGCTTCTCTGGCGATCGCGGGTGTATGGGCTGCGCTGTTCAAAGATCTGCGGCGGGCCGATGAGCTGAGCGCCGAGTCGTTGCGGCCGCGGGAGAAGGGGCCGAAGAGTGTGGGGTCGGCTACGGCGAACTGACCTGTCGCAATTTTGGAGGTTGGATGAAGCCCTGGAAGATCATCTTGATACCGACGGCGATCATGCTGGTGATTGCCGCAATCTATATCTGGCATGTTTCGAGCAAACGGAAGAACCCCGGCGTGGTGAAGCAGGGGGAAGAGCAGCCGTTGACGCAGGACGATGTGGCGGTTGTGCGGATGGAGTTTCCGGCGCACTTCGAAGATGTGAAGGACCTTTCCGGCAAGAGCGTGTGGATGAAGAACGGTTACACGATGCCGTACTTCACATACACGGGCGGACGAGTGGACTTCAAGAAGAAGATAGGCGTGGTTCCCCCACTGGAGAAGCTTGATGTGAAGAAGGCGGTGGAGACCGTGGTGCCGAAGGATGTGGATGACGGGATCAGCCACGGACAGAAGCAGGCGCTGGTTGTCTTCACAATGAAGGGCGACGACAAGCAGGAGTATGCCACGCCGGTGGGGGCGCGCGATGGGGCAGAAGAGCAGTACTACGACGATTTGCTGTTCTTCTACGACGATCCGCACAAGATCTATACACACTGGCCGCAGGATGTGTGGAGCACCGTGGAAGCTCACCAGGTAAAACAGGGGATGAACGAGTTGCAAACGCGACTGTCGGTGGGGCAGAAGATCCAAACCGATGATCCGAAAACCGAGGGGAACCGGACGGTCACATACGATGCCGATGGGAAGAAGTGGAAGGTGACGTTCCGGAATGACAAGGCAACGGACGTGAAGAGCGGGCAATGACCGATCAGTCCGTGGTTGGCGGATGTTCAAACGAGTTGTGATGGATAGAGCACCTGCCGCCGCAATCAGGCTTTCCGAAAATTAAGTAGATTGTTACAATGAATACAACGTGAACACGGTACACCAGCCCGTTTCAGCCCTCCTCTAGCGGCGCCCGCCGCCAAGACAGTTCTGCGCAATTTCGTCTTATCTGTTCATCAATCAAATGAGAATTGTTATGCGAGGGCCCGGAGGGCACCATGTTTGATCGCCTCGAACAAATGGAGCAGCGCTTCAATGATCTCCAGGCGCAGTTCAGCTTGCCTGAAGTGTTGAACGACCATGAAAAATATCAGAAGATCGGCAAATCTCTGCGCGAGATCGAAGCGCCCGTCGAGAAATACCGTGAGCTGAAACAGGTCCAGAGTGGGCTCGCAGATGCTCGGGCGATGCTCGCGGAAACTGATCCCGATCTTCGCGCAATGGCGGAAGAGGAAATCGCGGCGCTGGAGCCGCGCAAGTCGGCTATCGAAGAGGATCTTAAGATTCTCCTGCTGCCCAAAGATCCTAATGATGAGAAGAACGTCATTTTGGAGATTCGGGCCGGCACGGGAGGAGATGAAGCTTCGCTGTTTGCAGCCGAGATTTTCCGAATGTACACGCGTTTCGCCGAGCAGCACAGGTGGAAAGTCGAAGTGCTGTCGCTTTCCGAATCCGGTGTCGGCGGATATAAGGAAGTGATTGCCATCATCGAAGGAGCTCGCGTCTACTCGCAGCTTAAGTGGGAAAGCGGAGTCCATCGTGTTCAGCGCGTTCCGGCCACTGAAACGCAAGGGCGCGTTCACACGTCGGCGGTGACGGTTGCCGTACTTCCAGAGGCTGAGGATGTCGATATCAAGATTGAAGCGAAGGACATTCGCATCGACACTTTCTGCTCCTCCGGACCGGGCGGGCAGTCGGTTAACACGACCTACTCGGCAGTTCGGATTACGCATATTCCTACCAATACGGTGGTGAGTTGCCAGGACGAGAAGTCGCAGATCAAGAATCGCGAAAAAGGCATGCGCGTTCTGCGTTCACGGCTGTATGAGATGGAGATGGAGAAACAGAACGCCGAGCTGGCGGCCGCTCGCAAATCGCAGGTGGGATCAGGCGACCGCAGCGAGAAGATCCGCACGTACAACTTTCCGCAGAACCGGCTGACGGACCATCGCATTGGCTTAACGTTGCACCAACTGGACATGATTATGGAAGGGCGCCTGCAGCCAAT
>Ga0207698_10002191_pt1 | contig 11562 bp, 11 predicted proteins | sample KBSCornC22_FD_184298 | JGI IMG/M metagenome (GOLD analysis project Ga0207698, IMG submission 184298) | Corn rhizosphere microbial communities from Kellogg Biological Station, Michigan, USA - KBS Corn C2-2 (SPAdes) (version 2) | ecosystem: Host-associated > Plants > Roots > Rhizosphere > Soil ...
TGGGGCCTGCTCGGCACGATACGCGCGGTATCGGACATCATTTCCTCGCTCGGCGTCGGCGCCGATGCCGTCGCGATGTTCTCTGCATTGAAGGACCAGCTGCGCGAACCGCTCGCGGGCATGGCGACGAGTTTCTCGACCTCGCTGTTCGGCCTGGCCAGCTCGCTCGTGCTGGGCTTCCTCGACCTGCAGGCCGGCCACGCGCAGAATCGCTTTTACAACGAAATGGAAGAGTGGCTTTCTACCGTCACGAAGCTGTCGTCGGGCAGCGGCGTCGGCGGGGACATGGAAGGCTCGGTGCCGGCCTATGTGCAGGCGCTGCTCGAGCAGACCGCGGATGGCCTCGAACGCATGCAGCGCGCGATCGTCGACAACGAGCGCGAACGGCGCGGTGCCAGCGAGCAGCTCGGCGAACTCAATGCACAGCTTGCGCGCCTGACCGAATTCCTCGGCCGCGACGCGCGCGAACGCCACGCTGCGACCGAAGTGCAGGAAGACCTGCGCGCCGCACTCAGGACCATCGCCGCGCAGCATTCCGGCGGCAACGCGATGTCCGATGAGCTGCGCAGCGAATTCCGGCTGCTCTCGCGCACCATCGCCGCAGCGCTGGACAACCAGCGCCGTCCCGCGCCCGGCCCGCGCTGACCGGTATGCGCAATCTCGCCTCCCGCCGTCGCGGCGTCGATATATGGCCCGGCTTCGTCGACGCCCTCACGGCGCTGATCATGGTGCTGGTGTTCGTGCTCATGCTGTTTGCGATCGGCCAGTTCGTGCTGACCGATTCGCTCGCCGGCAAGAACCGCGCGCTCGACGATCTCAACGCGCGCGTCGCGGAACTGGCCAGGACCTTGTCGCTGGCCGAGAACAGCCGGCGCCAGCTCGATACGCAGGTCAAGGAATTGTCGGCCTCGCTCGGCGGCGTCACGAGCGAGCGCGATCAGGCGCGCACCGAACTCACCGCGGCACAGGCCGAGGCCGCACGCCTCAACGCCGACATCGCGGCACTCGCGCAGCTCAAGAGCCAGCTCGAGAACGAAGTCGCGCGGCTCGCTGGCGAACTCGGACTCAGCCAGAGCGAAGTCGTCAAAGGCAAGGAGCTGTCGGCGCAGCAGGTTGCGCAGCTCGAACTGCTGAACCGGCAGATGGCCGCGCTGAATGCACAGCTCGCGCAGATCCAGGCCGCACTCGATGTGGCGAACAAGGACCTCAAGGCCAAGGACGTCAAGATCGCGGATCTCGGCAAGGAGCTGAACATCGCCCTGGCCAACCGCGTCGGCGAACTCGAACGCTACCGCTCGGAATTCTTTGGACGGCTGCGCGCGGCGCTCGGCGACCGCTCGGACATCCGCGTCGTCGGCGACCGCTTCGTCGTGCCGACCGACATCCTTTTCGACAGCGCCTCGGCCGAACTCGGACCCACGGCGCAGGCGTCGATGGACAAGCTCGCCGAGACGGTCAAGCTCGTCGCCGCGGAGATTCCGTCCAGCATCGACTGGGTGCTACGCATCGACGGCCATACCGATGCACGGCCGATCCACACGGACCGCTTCCCGTCGAACTGGGAACTGTCCTCGGCGCGCGCAGTGTCGATCGTCAAATATCTCGTCGTGCAGGGCATTCCGGCGCACCGGCTCTCGGCCAACGGTTTCGGTCAGTTCCAGCCGATGGATCCGGCGCAGACGCCCGAAGCGTTCACACGGAATCGGCGTATCGAGATTCAGCTGACGAATCGGTGAGGCGCTGTGTTTCGAATCCGCGGACATCGTTCGCAGTCCGAACGGACAGGTGATTGGATCTGCGCGAACTGTCACGTCACCAAGCGTTGATCCGTCATCGCGGCTAGTTCGACTTCTTCGGTTCGCCCGCCGCATCCAGCGCGGCCCAGCCGCCGAACTGCAGGCCGATGACGCGGTCGACAACCGGCGCGAGTTTGTCGAGCGCATGCGCCGGCGTGCCGCTGACGCGGTAGGTCACGATCGCTTCGGTGCCTTCGTCTTTCGACGCGAGCGCGATGCTGAGCACACCGCTGATCGCCATGTCCTGCAGCGGTCCGAGCGCGGCATTCAGGCGCACGAGTTCATTGCGCTTGAGCATGATCACGCGGCCGTGCTCGGCGCCGCCGTCCTTCCAGTGTTCGCAGAAGCAGCCACCGAGCTTGAGGTCGAGGCTCAGATTCGCCGCATCGCCCGACCACGTGTGTTCCTTCGGCCACCAGCGCGCAGGCTGGGCCAGCGTGGTCCACGCTTGCGCCGGCGTCGCCGCGATGTGCAGGCGATGTTCGACGATGAAGCCTTCGGGAGAGGATTGCTTGACCGCCGCTTGCGCCGCGGCGCTCGCCAGCAACAGTAGAACGGCACTGACACGGAAAGGACGCATGACCCGGCTCCGGTTCGCTGGCGACGGCCGATTATGGCGCGACGCGCGTCCGCCTCGCAGCGCGCCGCGTTGCGTAAAACACTTTCAGTCGCGTACGCCGACGCGCAGCGCCAGATCCCAGCGCACCGGTCGAACTTCCGCCGCGTCGCCCCAGGCCGCCGCGAAGGCGTCGGAAAGCTCGTCGACCGGATCGCGTCCTACGGCCTTGAGGTAGCGCTGCGTCGCCGACCAGGAGCGCAGGTACGCAAGAAAAGCGGCGAGATCCCACTGCGCAACCAGGTCGAACATCGGCACATCGATGCGCCGGAACGGAAACGCGAGCGTCGCGTAGCCCGACTCGACGAGGCGCCGCTCGGCGGGCCAGTAGGTCTCGAGCACGTCCGCGTAGAGGCGCTGCTTGACCGCGTCGACCGCCGGCGTGATCGCGCAGTCGGCGTAGGTCCACTGCGCCATCACGCCGCCGGGACGCAGCACGCGCTGTGCTTCGGCGTGGAACGCGTCGAGGTCGAACCAGTGCAGCGCCTGCGCGACAGTGACGAGATCGGCGCTACCGTCGGTGAGCGTCGAGGCTTCGGCGCGCTCGACGCGATAGTCGATGTTCGGCATCGCATCGGCCTGCTCGATCTGCGCGGCGCTGGGATCCGTCGCGATCACGCGCTCGAATTCCGCGGCAAGACCGACGCTGGCCTGCCCCGTACCGCAGCCCGCATCCCAGGCCAGCGCGCGCGACGGCGACTGCGCCGCGAGCCACGCGAACAGGCCCGGCGCATAGCGAGGGCGTGCCGTGCGATAGATCGCCGACTGGGTCGAAAAATGATCTTTGAAGGACATGGCCTGCTCCGTCGCGTGCAATCGCTGGCAATGCCGACGATTGTGCACCGCCGCGTCACCGGCCGCGCGTGCGGCCGCAGCGGGTGGCGTATCGCCGCGCAGCCTTCGATACGCGTAGTTCAGCGGCGCGCGGCGCGCCGTCCGCCGCGCGGCTCGTTGGTTTCGACGACGCGCGATTCGCCCGGCGCCAATCCGTCCAGCGAATAGGCACCGATACGAACGCGCACCAGGCGCAAGGTAGGCAATCCAACGGCCGCGGTCATGCGCCGCACCTGGCGGTTGCGTCCTTCGCGCAGCGTGATTTCGAGCCAGGCATCCGGCACGTGCTTGCGAAAGCGCACGGGCGGATCGCGCGGCCACAGCGCCGGCGGCTCGGCCAGTGCACGCGCGCGGGCCGGCAATGTCGGGCCATCGTTGAGCATCACGCCGTCGCGCAGCGCCGCGAGCGCGGCAGCGGTCGGACAGCCTTCCACCTGCACCCAGTACGTCTTGTCCTGCTTGTGCCGTGGATCGGTCAGCCGATGCGCGAGCGCGCCGTCATCGGTGAGCAGCAGCAGACCTTCGGAATCGGCGTCGAGACGGCCAGCCGCATAGACGTCCGGCTGGCGGATGTAGTCGGCCAGCGTAGGCCGAGGCGGCGTACTGCGGTCGGTGAACTGGCACAGCACGCCGTAGGGTTTGTTGAACGCGAGCAGCATGGAAGGACGGCGCGCGGATGCCGCATCCGCGCGCCGCAGAACTTACTGCTTGGCCGCCGAAGCGGGCCGCGGCTCCGGCTTCACGAACTTCAGCGTCATGCGGTCCGACTCGCCGATCGCGACGTATTTGTCCTTGTCCTTGTCGCCGAGGGCCAGCGACGGCGGCAGGGTCCAGACACCCTTTTCGTAGTCCTTGGTGTCCTTGGCGTTGGCGTTGATCTCGCTCTTCCCGAGCAGCGTGAAGCCGGCGTCGGTCGCGAGCTTGGTCACGTACTCCTCGGGGATGTAGCCCGATTCCTTGATCTTTTCCAGGTCGGCGCCGGGCGCTGCGCGATGGTCGGTCACGCCGAGCACGCCGCCGGGCTTGAGCACGTCGAACGCGGCCTTGAACATCTGCGCGTCATTCTTCCACATCATGAAATTGTGCACGTTGCGGAAAGTCAGCACGAGATCGGCGCTGCCGGGTTCGCCGAAGTTCGGCGCGGTCATCGCGAACTCGCGCACTTCGACTTCGCCGTAGCGGTCCGCGTCGGCAGCGAGCTTGTCCTTGAACGCCGCGTTGCCCTTGGCGAGATACTTCTGCGTGCCTTCCTTCTCGGCGCTTGTCGGGTCCATGACGACGGCAACGAGCTTGCCCTGGCCCTTCAGCAGCGGCGCGAGAATTTCGGTGTACCAGCCGCCGCCCGGAGTGATTTCAATGACGGTCTGGCCGGGCTTGAGTCCGAAGAAAGCCAGCGTCTCAAGCGGATGGCGGTAGGCGTCGCGCGCCTTGTTCGCTTCGGAACGCCAGTGGCCACTCAGGACCTGGCCCTGCAGGATGTCCCAGTTGGCATCGGCGGCCGGAACGGCGACGGCTGGCGGAATTTGTACGGGTGCCGGAGCGGGCGCCGGCGCAGGCTTGGCCGGTTCGGGCGTCGCAACGGGCTTGGCGGGTTCCTGGCCTCCGCCGCACGCGGCGAGAACCAGGGCAAGGGCGAACGGCAGGGCGAGCTTCTGCATGATGGCTCCGGACTCAGGAAAGGGGCAGCAGGCTAGCACGCAGCCGGTGAAGGCCGGAATACGGCGAGCTGTGCCGTTGCGCAAACGCGCCGGAACGGCAATCACGTCATTTTTTTGAGCGGCGGCGTCCCTTTGCCGCCAGCGACGTCACCGCCGTTGCCGCGCTGTGCTGGGCGGCTTCTTCCAGCACCCAGGCCCGGAACGCGGCCACGCCCGCATGCGCCGCCGAACGCGGCGGATAGACCAGGTAGTGCGACCACTCCGCGCGCAGGCGCTCGGGCACGAGCACGACGAGCCGCCCCGCATCGATATGCGGCTTGACCATGGTCAGCCGGCCGAGCGCGACGCCGAGGCCCTCGAGCGCCGCGCGGTGCAGCGATTCGGTGTCGCCGAAATTGGCGACGTAGCGTTTCGGCGGCTCGCCACCGAACTGCTGGAACCAGTCGGTCCAGCGATCGCCCGGATCGCCGAGCAGCGGCCAGCGCGCGAGATCGGCCGGCTGCGGCGCGCGGCGGCGGCGCTTGAGCAGCAGCGGACTCGCCACCGGCGTAATCCACTCGTGGAAAAGGTGAATCGCGTCGAGTCCGGGCCATACGCCGGGACCGAAGCGCAGCGCCGCATCAATCGGTTCCTTGGCGAAGTCGACGATGCCGGCACCTGAGTGCAGATGCAGCTCGAGCTCCGGATGGCGCGCGACGAAGCGCGGCAGTCTCGGCACGAGCCAGCCCGTCGCGACGGTCGGCAGCATGCTCAGGCTCAGCACACCCTCGCGGCATTGCCGCGGCGGCTGCATCGCACGTTCGATCGCGGCCAGCGGGGCTTCGACCGCATCGAGCAGGCGTTCGCCGTCGGCCGTCAGCGTCACGCCGCGCGGACCGCGCACGAACAGCGTCTGCTGCAGGCGCTGTTCCAGCGCGCGAATCTGATGGCTCAGCGCACTGACGGTGAGGTTCAGCCGCAGCGCCGCGCGCGAGAGGTTGCGCTGCTGCGCAGCCAGCACGAAGGCTTGAAGGGCGGCCAGCGGAACTCGGCCCATGTTGAATTTTCCTCAACCCTGACTTGCAAAGATGTCGCTTTTTCGGCGCGTAGGCGCTCGTTACGCTGTCAGCACATTCAAGCGGCGTCAACTCCCGGCGCCGCTATCGGAGAACGTTCATGGCCTCGATCTGGAAAGACCTGTTGTTCCTGCATGGCCACTTCACGCGTCCCGAGGATCTGCTCGACGCGGCCATCGACGAAGCCTCTAATGCCGCCGCGCGCCGCGAAGCGACGCCGACGCGGCAGGCCCCGGCGCTCAAGGATGCGGACCTCGCGTGCGGCGGTTGCCGCTGAGCCGCGTCAGACCAGCGACTGCCCCAGCATCGCGGCCGGATTGAGGCAGGCCGTCGGCGGATACGGCGGCACATCGATGCGTTCGCCCGCGGCGATGCGCCGCTGCAGTTCCAGCCACCAGCCCACTTCGAAGATCTCGCCATGGCGGTCGAGCAGCGCGGCGCGCAGCGCGTCGTTGAGACCGAGGAAGCGCGGGAACTGCTGCGGAAATACATCATGCGGGCCGACATACCACGCGTCGCTGCCGCTGGCGCCGTCGCCTTCGTCGTCGGGCAGATCGCGGAAGCGGCATTCCTCGACGAGACAGAGCTCGTCGTAGTCGTAGAAGATCGCGCGGCCATTGCGCGTGATGCCGAAATTCTTCAGCAGCAGGTCGCCGGCGAACACATTGCTGCGCGCGAGATCGCGGATCGCCTGGCCGTAGTCGAGGATCGCGCGCTGCGCGAGCTCCGCGCTGACTTCGCGCAGGTACAGGTTCAACGGTCGCAGGCGCCGCTCGATGTAGCAGTGCGCGATGACGAGATCGTTGCCGTCCACATAGGCGCTCTCGCGGCATTCGACGAGGATTTCCTGGAGCAGCGCCGGCGCGAACCGACGCTGCGGGAAGCGCAGGAAGCGGAACTCCTGCGCATCGACGAGGCGGCCGGCGCGGTCGCGATGAAACACGAGGCGGTACTTCTCCATGACCTCCTCGCGCACGCTCTCCTTCGGGAACGCGAAGCGGTCGCGGATCAGCTTGAACACGAGCGGATACGACGGCAGCGTGAACACGAGCATGACCATGCCGCGCTCGCCGTCGGCATGCAGGAACTGTTCGTCGGGATCGCGCTGAAGATGGCGGAAGAAGTGCCGGTAGCGCTCGGTCTTGCCTTGCTTTGCGCGGCCGAGCACGGTGTAGAGCTCGTCGATCGGTTTGGTCGGCAGCAAGGTACGCAAGAACACGACCGCGTCGCCGACCGTGGCGAGATCCGCATGGAAATAGCTGCGGGTATAGCCGAATACCTGCGCGACGTGTTCGCGCTCGGTCAGCACAGCGTCCGCGCGGATGCCGCCGGGCTCGTGCACCAGCGCAATCACGAGCGGCGCGATGCGTTCGGCGCCGAACACGCGGCCGACGAGATACGCGCGCTGCTCGCGGTAGAACACGGTCTGCAGCAGTTCGATCGCTCGTACCGGATCGCTGCCCCAGCTTTCGAGCCGGCGTGACACGGCCTCGGCGATGCGCATCGCGCAGAGCCCCGCATGCGCATAGGCCGCGGCGAACGGATAGTCATCGAGGATGGCCTGGCAGACCCTCGCGAGATTGCTCCAGACCGCGTAGCTGTGGCGCGCGACCGGATGCGTGATGCGGTCAGTCGGCTCGATGTCGAGCGCGACGAACTCGATCGCGGCATCGACGCCGCGCGTCTTGAAGAAGCGCCGCGTCTGCGTGTTGTACCAGGTCTTGTAGAGCTCCTGATCGAGCAGGTTCGCGATCGTCTGCGCGTAGTGCACGCGGATCTCGCTCCACAGCGCGCGGTCGTGCAGCGCGTCTCCGAGATGCTCCTCGAGCTGCGCTGCCATGCGCAGCGCACTCGCGTCGTAGAGCTTGATGCGCTCGACCGCATCCTCGCTCGCACCACTCCAGTCGCGCGTCTCGAAGCGGCGCTGCGCGCGCTGCGTGATTTCGCGGAAGCGCGCGTGGTAGTCCGCGAAACCGGCGTGGATCAGGGCGGCGGCGCTGGCCGCGGAAGTGTCGGTCATGGCATCGGGCGTCGGGGATTTGCGCCAGTATCGCGGCTGGGCCGCGACTGGCAAGCGCACCACACGGCAACGCATCGACGAGGGCCCACGGCGCGTAACGTCTTCTTACGCGCGAACGTCTATCGCACGCCTAGAATCGTCGATGGATGACGGTGGAGAGTCGCATGTTCACGCGCTGCGCACTGGTGGGACTTTTCGTTGCGCTCGCCGGCGCTGTGCCATGCATGTCAGCGCAGGCGGGGCCGACAGCGCAGGCGCCGCGAGTGCGGCCGCAATGGAGCGTCGCGTTCGACAGTGAGAACGGCCAGTTCGCAACGCCTCACATCGTCGACACGAGCGTCGCGGACAGTGGAATCGCCATCAATCTGCTGGGCAGCGCCGCGACCGTTTCATGGGATGGCGTCCGCCGATGGCGCGTGGCCGCTGACGACATCTGCCCGCCCGGTGCGACGTACGCCGGTGTCAACGCGGTCGAGAAGCTCCCGAACGGGGAGGCCTGGGTTCTGCGCACGTGTAGCGGGACCGGTGGGGTGCCGGCGCGACGTGAACTTTCGCGCCTGGCTGCCGACGGCAGCGTGCTCGCGACGGCCAACGTCGACACCATCCGCCCGTCCTGGTCTTCGCGGCTGTTCGCGCAACCGAATGGCGTCATCGCGCTCGTGCCGGAGCGCGACGGCTTGCGTTGGCTGCGTATCGACAATGACGGCACCGTGGTTGGCGAGGCATTCACCGACCTCATCGGGCCAGGCCATACGGTCAGGATCGCGAACGCGAGGATCTGGCCGAACGGCAGCGCTTCCGTCGCCACATGGCAGTACGTCCCCGACTGCAACATCAGTCCGCCGACCGCCTGCCCGCGCCCCGCGAGCACCGTGTTGCGGCTCAATACCGATGGGACCGAACGCTGGCGCGTCGAGGCCGGCCAAGTCCTTGCGTTCGTCGGTTTCGACGACGACGGCAGCAGCCTGATCGCGGAAACGCGCAATACTGTGCCGTTGCGTCTGCGGCAGATCAGCGCGACCGGTGTAGCAGGTCCCTCGTTCATTGCCGCCGGCGGCGAACCGATCTACCTCGCCGACGCGGCCGGCCCCGTGCGCGGTCGCTATCTCGCCTATTCCTATACCGAGCAGATGCTGATCGACCGTGACGGCACTGTGCTGGTGCGCCGCGACGCTTCCGAGATGGGCGGTGCGGGCGGCGCTGCAATGGCTTGCGGCGAGATGGGCTTCATCACCGGCGTGTCGCAAAGCGATGGCGCACTCGTGTCCGCGGATGATCTGAGCGTGCTCGCCGTGTTCGATGTCGACGGCCTCGACAACCCCTATTGGCAGCCAACCATCTGGAGCCTGCGCAATGACGGCAGCGTCTATGCGAATTCGCTGAGCCAGGCGGATATCCTCCCACCCCCTCAGCGCGCGCGTATCTCGCGCTTTGCGGTGCCGGGATCACCGGCGGCCGAGGTGATCTTTATCAGCCGGTTCGACTGAACGGCTTGACACGACGCGTCAGCGATTGCCTTGTGGTAGTCGCGCGCTTAACGCGGCCAGCAGTTTGTCGAAATGGGGTGCTGCGCGGCGCAGGCGCTCGGGATCAAGACGAGCCAACAGATCAGCGCTGTGAGCGCCTTTGCCGTACTCACGCTTCTGCGAGCTACGCGTCGACATTCGCAAGCCTTCTGCAACACGCTGCTTGTTGAGCGATTCGACGTCATGCTCCGCACCGGGCAAGTGTCGCTCGCCGAATCCGCTGCCGAAGTAGCCGGCCAGCATCGAGCGGTCGCATAGAAACCAGTTCTCCATCATCTGCACCATCAGATGCAGTTGATCGTCCGATGCCGAGTCAGGTCTTACCCAGCCGTCGCGACGACGCACATGGTCCCAAGGCGTGCCATCGACGGCGTCCTCGGCGTCGACCAGCAGTAAGGCCGCATCGCCATGCGCTTTGAGGGCGTTGGAGAATTCGCGAAAAGCCTGATTGCGCGAGCCAGCACAGACGATCGCCGGCGCCCTTGGGCGTCTGAAGCCGGCTTTGTCGAGCAAAGTCGCGAATGCCTGACGCAACGGCGCCTGCTGCTCGCGGCGGTCCCCGCCGCCTTCGACGTAAAGTCGCGCACTCACCAGCGATTGCCGCCCAGTTCGCCCTTGGACCAGAGCTGGCCAAGGCGGTAGTTGTCGAGCCACGGCTTCAGCGTTTCTGGATCGAGGCGACGCATCGTGGAACCGGATTCACCGCGGTCGCAGACGATCACGGACTCGGCATGTTCGGTCAGCGCATCGACGATGACGTCGGAATGCGTGGTCGCGATGATCTGGCAACGTTCGGAGGCTTCTACCATCAGCCGTGCGACGTGTGGCAGCAGGTCGGGATGGAGGCCGAGCTCGGGTTCTTCGATGCAGACGATGCGAGGTGCCTCGGGATCGCAAAGGATGGCCAGTAAGGCGAGGTAGCGCAGAGTACCGTCGGAAAGCCGTGTGGACGGGATCGTCCTACCGTACTCCTCAAGGAATAGCTGTACGGTGCCGGCCTGTACGCTCACGTCGAAATCGGTCACACCATCTAGAAGGTTACGCAGCTCCGACAGTAGTTTCTTTTTTGTTGCCGATTTCGAGCGAAATCTGTTGAGAACGAGGCCAAGATTCGACGCGTCCTCTGCGAGAAAGTCATTGCGATCATCCGCACGCTGAGGTTGTCGTGCGACAGCGTTGCGGCCAAACACCCAGTCTCTATGGATACGTATAGAAGAATACTCTTCTACTAGTACGTCAAGTTCATGTGGCTCGCTTCCACGCACTTGTGAAATAACGGATTCCGTGTGTTTATATTTTTCAATTTTTCTTGAACCAATCTCCACATGTGCGCCATACCGCGCTGAAAACAAGCGGCGGATTTCCGCCGAACCCAACTGCACCAGGACTTCCTCATGTGAAACTACCGGCACAATGTCCCCGGCAACGGAAAAAACGTGGCGCATAAGCCAACCAGGTGCCAAATAATCTGAGTCTATGGCAACTTCGACGTTGGCCCCGGGCAGGTAAATTTGGTCAAGATCTTTGTTTATCCATTCGCGAATCCCTCCACCCCGGCGAATCGGCTCCGCAATATCCCGCGGAGCCGCCTGCAGCAGCGAGATCGCATCGATCAAGTTGGATTTCCCGCTGCCGTTCGGTCCGATCAGGACATTCAACGGCTTCAGTTCCAGGTCGAGACCAGGATCCCCGAACGACAGCAGATTCTTCAGCTTGATCGACTTGATCATGGCCAGGAACCCTCGGAGCAAGGCAGAACGCGCTCTAGCTTCTGGAGCCCCCTTGAGTCAAGGGGGCGGCCGGACACCTGCAAAGCAGGCGTCCGGCGGGGTTGTGGAGATCTGGTGTAGATCACAGGAACGGCACTCCAGAACCTGGTTCCGAACTTTCTTACGGCTTACAGCGCCTTGATCAGCTCATCCGCAAACTCGGAGCACTTGACCTCGGTCGCACCGTCCATGAGGCGGGCGAAATCGTAGGTCACGGTCTTGTTGCCGATGGCCTTGTCCATCGCGGCGATGATGGCGTCGGCGGCTTCGGTCCAGCCCATGTAGCGC